>Ga0105090_10000208_pt1 | contig 26857 bp, 17 predicted proteins | sample PPLLak3March2015_FD_79110 | JGI IMG/M metagenome (GOLD analysis project Ga0105090, IMG submission 79110) | Freshwater sediment microbial communities from Prairie Pothole Lake near Jamestown, North Dakota, USA - PPLs Lake P7 Core (1) Depth... | ecosystem: Environmental > Aquatic > Freshwater >...
CGACCAGAGCGCCCTGCCGCTCCGACAGGCTGTCGCTCCGCGCGCCGGCATAGTCCCTCGCTACCCGGTTTGCCGCTGCGATCGTCTCATCCGTGGCGCTGTCCTTGGCACAGACGTACAGGTCGAGGGCAAGCAGCCGCTTGTCGATCGCGTTGCGGACGATCGCGATGTCGTCGTTGCCCAGCCCCAGACCGCATTCCATAGCGGTGGTCTGGCCGAAGCTCGCCCAGAGGTCCTGCGCTCCCGTGACCACCGCGTCCGCCAGCGCGCCGGTGAAGGCGGGGCGTTTCTCGCGCACCAGGTTGAGTGCCGTTTCCTCGACCGGGCCAGCAAGCGACTTGCCGTCGGCCTTGCGGGCGAACGCGCCGCCCGCAGGATTCGGCGTATCTGCCGTGATGCCTGCGGCACGAAAGGCGGCCGAATTGGCCGCGCCGAGGTGCCCCGAACTGTCGACGACCAGGACCGGACGATCCTTCGAAATCGAGTCCAGCTCGTCAGTCGTCGGGGCGCGTCGTTCGGTCAGGTTGCGAGCCTGATAGCCGAAGCCGACGATCCAGGCACCCTCGGGCACGTGCGCGACGTGCGCCTTCATGCGCGCCAGGAGATCGGGGATGTCGCGGGTGTTGAACAAGTCCGCGTCGACGAGGTTCTTGCCGGTATTGATGAAGTGGCCGTGCGCGTCGATGAAACCAGGCACCAGCGTGCGGCCTGCGAGGTCCACCGTCGTGGCGCCGGCGCCGGCCGCTGCCAGCGCCTCGGCCCTCGACCCGACGTAGGCGATCCGGCCGTCACGCACCACGAGCGCCTCCACGTGCGACGGCGTCGGACCGGCCATCGTCAGGATGTCGCCGCCGAAGTACACCACGGCCTGCACCGGGGCGACGCGACCTGCGGTCGTCGCGGCGACGCCTTCATGCGCGTTTCCGACGTTGGGCGTGCATGTTTGCGCCAGGGCGATCGAAGCCGCGACGAGCGCCGACCGGGGGCGTTGGACCTGGGTCATGCGGACGTTCCTCCGCCAGGCCTCCCCGGCGCGCAGTGGATGGCAAGAGTTGACCTTGGGCTCCGCACGCCTGTCGCGCACAGGTGCGGCAATGAAACAGGCCGTCGGTTCCGCGGCCAGAGTGGTCATGATTGGCAGTTATGCGGAACCCATGCCGCATCCTAATGGCAGTGAGAACACCGTCAAGCCTGCGACAGGCGCCACGGCGATGGGCACTTCGCAGTCATGGCGCCGGATCGGCCCACATTCATGCTTTCGGCCGATTGACCGCAGCGGACAGTGGCGTATGGTTGCGGGTCACGCGATTCGTCCGGCACGGATCAAACAGCGGAGGAGAGACGTATGCACACGGGCATGAACGAGTTCCTCGACGAGCAGCGCCAGGGCCTCACCGAGATGGTCGAGAACCTGCGCAAGTCCCGCGTGGCGGCGGCCCGCCAGGCGGCAGCCGAGTCCGCGGCCCGCATCCGCTCGCTGAACGGCCGCGTCCGCGACCTCGCGCGCTCCGGCGTGCGACTCACCTCCATCTCGCAGGGCGCCGTGCAGAGCCTGATCGAACTGCAGGCCGACATCGTGGCCGATGCGATCGGCGACGCGGCTTCGCGGCTCCAGCGCATCGCGGAGACCGAGAGCGTCGGCGACCTCGCGCGGAGCCAGGGCGAGGTGCTGCAGGCCGCCCGCCAGCGCATCGTCGACGACCTGTCCCGTGCGTTCGACATCCTCAAGCGGGCGGCCAAGGAGGCTCGCGGCGTGGCGGAACGGCCAGCCGCGAAACCCGCAGCGCGTCGCAAGAGCACGGGCCGCAAAGCACCGGCCCGCGCTCGGGCAGCGGCCAAGGCGCCTGGCAAGGCCGCCGGCCGGATCCCCGCCAAGTCATCGAACCGTGGCCGCGCGAAGTCACCCGTGCGCGGCAAGCGCGCGGCGCGCAAGACGGCGTCGCGAGCACGGAAGACGGGCGGCTGACGCAGTCGGAGCCCGTACGGCCGCGGTCCGACCGCGGCCGGTCCGCCGCCGACCGCCGCCAATCGCTACCGACGGCCGCCGGGACGGTCTCAGAGCAGGCCGTCGATCGGCAGCCAGGAAAGCACCTTGACCGTGCCGCGCTTTACGGCCCCGACGCCGGGCTCGCTCCGGAGGGTCTCCCCGGTCGCCGAACCGTGGTCGACCCACTCGAGCTCGCCCTGCGCGTCCAGCCGGACTTCATAGGCGATCTGCGGCACGATGGTCTCGAACGCCTCGTGCACCGCGCGCGCGAGTGTCGGGCTTTCGACGACGAAGCCCATCTCGGTATTGAGCGCGGCCGAGCGTGGATCGAAATTGAACGACCCGACGAAGGCATGCTGGCCGTCGACGGCGAAGGTCTTGGCGTGGAGGCTCGCACCGGAGCCGCCGAGCGCGCGCGCCCAGTCTCCGAGTGACGCTTCCGGCGTCGAAGTGGGCTTCAGTTCGAAGAGCCGCACGCCCGACTCGAGCAGTGCCTTGCGCCGCTTGGCGTAGCCGGCGTGGACCGCCGCCACGTCCGTGGCCGCGAGCGAATTCGTCAATACGCGCACCGCGACCCCGCGGCGGGCGAGTTCCGCGAACCGCGCGGTGCCGATCTCTCCGGGAACGAAGTAGGGCGAGACGACGTCGACCTTCTGGGTCGGCTTGCCGATCGCTGCCGACAGTCCGGGCAGCATCGACGTATCCGCGACGGCTGAGCCGCGGGCCAGCGTCTTGGCGGGGTCGTCGGCCACGACCTGGGTGGGCGCCCACTCGAGCGGTAGCCGACCCTCGAGCAGGTCGCGGACGAGGGTCGACTCGCGCAAGGCCGCGATGTACTCGGCCGTGGCCGGGTTGCCCCCGAGCTCGGCCAGCCGGTCGGCCAGCAGGCGCGATGCATCGCCGCCGGGCGATTCGACGATCAGGCCGAGCGGGTAGGCCGACTCGCTGTTCCAGTAACGGTCGAACACGTCCGAGACGTCCGCGACGACGCGTCCGATCGCGAGCAGGTCGAGGTCCGCGAAGTTGACCCCCTCGCCGGCGCCGAAGTACTCGTCGCCCACGTTGCGGCCGCCGATGATGGCTACCGCGCCGTCCGCGATCAGCGACTTGTTGTGCATCCGCCGGTTGAGCCGCTGGAAGTCCGTCAGGTACCCCAGTGGCCGGAACCCGCGCTGAAGAAACGGGTTGTAGAGCCGGACCTCGACGGTCGGCAAGGCGTCGAGCGCGGCGAGCACGGGGTCGAGTCCTGCGATCCCGTTGTCGTCGAGCAGCAGCCGCACGCGGACGCCCCGTTCGGCCGCCCGCCGCAGACCGTCGAGCAGCAGGGCGCCGGTCACGTCGTCGTGCCAGATGTAGTACTGCACGTCGAGAGCGCGGTCGGCGGCCTCGATGAGGACGCGCCTTGCGGCGAACGCGCTGCGTCCCTCGCCGAGCGGGTAGACCCCGGAGAGTTCGGGGTGGGCTGCGACGTCGGCGGCCGTCGCCCGCGTGAGACGAGTGTCCAGGCCGTCGTGGAGCGCGTGGCTCGGCACCCGGCCTTCGAGCGACGGCAGCTGACTGCAGCCTGCCGATGAAAGGAGGCCGAGGAACAGGACCAGAAGCACGAAGGATCGATTCTTCATCTGTAGATATTCTTTCTAATAGGACCTTGGACCTTGAGGATTCGTCCAATTAACCAAATGTTCTTTTCTATCGCCTGGCGGGTCGACCGAATCCGTAGCGCGCTCACCGCTCGCGGTACCCAAGGACCACCAGCAGGCAACTGCCGTCGGCGATCACGTCGAGCCCGGCCCGCTCGCAGGCTTCGATCGCCGCGGGGCTTTCGGCTCCTGGCTGCATCCAGACGTGGCGGATGCCTTTCTCGATCGCCTGCCCGACGATGCGTTCGGTCACGCGAGGCGGCGTGATGATCGAGAGGCTGCGCACGTCCTCGGGCAGGTCGAGCACGCTCGCGACGCAGGTTACGCCCTCGACCTCGGTCTCGTTCGGGTTGACGGGAATGGCGCGGCGCCCGGCCTGCTGGTAGCAGCGCAGCACCTTGTTGCCATACTTGTGCCGGTGCGGCGACGCGCCCGCCACGCCGTACGCAGGCGACTCGAGAAATCGGGCGATCCGGGCGTCGATGTCGTCCATGGACGTTCTCCGTCGAAAGCGCCGATTGTCCCCGAAGCGGGCGAAGATTCCGACCGGTCGCCGTTCGCTATACTGCCGCGCCTTCCAGCGAGCCGAGCGGCGAACATCCATGGCGAGAACGGCGACCCAGCCCCCGCGCACCTTCCAGGACCTGATCCTGACCCTGCAGCGGTACTGGGCCGAGCGGGGCTGCGTGATCCTCCAGCCCTACGACATGGAAATGGGCGCGGGCACCTTCCACACCGCGACCTTCCTGCGCGCGCTCGGGCCGGAGCCGTGGAGCGCGGCGTACGTGCAGCCGTCGCGGCGGCCCACCGACGGGCGCTATGGCGACAACCCGTTCCGCCTGCAGCACTACTACCAGTACCAGGTCGTCATCAAGCCGTCGCCGCTCGACATCATCGAGCTCTACCTCGACTCGCTGCGCGCCGTCGGCATCGACCCGCTGGTGCACGACGTGCGGCTCGTCGAGGACAACTGGGAGTCGCCGACCCTCGGCGCCTGGGGCCTCGGCTGGGAGATCTGGCTGAACGGCATGGAGGTGACGCAGTTCACCTACTTCCAGCAGGTCGGCGGCCTCGACTGCCGCCCCGTCATGGGCGAGATCACCTACGGGCTCGAGCGGCTCGCAATGTACCTGCAGGGCGTCGAGAGCGTGTTTGACCTCGTGTGGACCGACGGACCGCTCGGTCGCGTCACCTACGGCGACGTCTACCACCAGAACGAGGTCGAGCAGTCGAAGTACAACTTCGAGCTGGCCGACGTCGACGAGCTGTTCCGCCAGTTCGACGCCCACGAGCGCGAATGCCTGCGGGTGCTCGAGGCGAAGCTGCCGCTTCCTGCCTACGAGCGGATGCTCAAGACCTCCCACACGTTCAACCTGCTCGACGCCCGCAAGGCGATCTCGGTCACCGAGCGCCAGCGCTACATCCTGCGCGTGCGGACGCTGGCCCGGGCCGTGGCCGAGGCGTATTACGCGAGCCGCGAGGTCCTGGGTTTCCCGATGCTGGCCGGGAACGCGAGCATCGCCGTTCCGGGAAGCGGGTCATGAGCCGCGACTTCCTGGTCGAGATCGGCACCGAGGAACTGCCGCCCAAGTCGCTGCTCGCGCTCGCGGCGGCCTTCGAGCAGGGCATCACGAAGGGCCTCGCCGAGGCGGGCCTCGTGCACGGCAAGGTCGAGCGATTCGCGACGCCGCGGCGGCTCGCCGTGCGGGTGCGCAAGCTCGCCGAACGCCAGCCGGACCGCGCGCTCGAGCGGCGCGGCCCGCCGGTCAAGGCCGCGTTCGACGCACAGGGCGCGCCCACCCAGGCCGCGCTCGCGTTTGCGCGCAGCTGCAACGTGACCGTGGAAGCACTGGAGCGGCTCGAGACACCGAAAGGCGCCTGGCTCGTGCATCGAGGCATCGAGTCCGGCGCGACTGCGGTCGACCGGCTGCCCGGCATCGTCCAGGCGGCGCTCGAGGCACTGCCGATCGCGCGTCGCATGCGCTGGGGCGCCGGCGAAGCGCAGTTCGTGCGGCCGGTGCACTGGATACTCATGATGTACGGCCGCGACGTCGTGCCCGGCCGCATGCTCGACGTCGAGCACTCGAACCTCACCTTCGGGCACCGCTTCATGGCGCCGAAGCCGCTCCGGATCGCGACCCCGTCCGCCTACGAGAGCGTGCTCGCGAAGCGGGGCCGCGTGCTCGCCGACATTGCGGCGAGGCGCGAGTCGATCCGCCAGGGCGTGGCGACCGCAGCGGCGAAGCTCGGCGGCCAGGCCGTGATCGATGACGCATTGCTCGACGAGGTGACCGCCCTGGTCGAATGGCCCGTGCCGCTCGCCGGCCGGTTCGACGCCCGCTATCTCGAGCTTCCGCCCGAAGTGCCGATCGCGACGATGCAGGACCACCAACGCTATTTCCCGGTCCGCGACGCCACGGGCCGCCTGATGCCATGGTTCGTGACGGTTGCCAACCTCGAGAGCAAGGATCCGGCCCAGGTGGTCGCCGGCAACGAGCGGGTCGTGCGCCCGCGCCTCTCGGACGCCGCATTCTTCTGGGCGACCGACCGCCAGCAGCGCCTCGACGCACGGCTCGACGGCCTGCGTCGCGTGACGTTCCAGACCCAACTCGGCTCCCTGTACGACAAGACCCAGCGTGTCCGCGCGCTGGCCCGCTCGATCGCCACGGCGATCGGCGGAGACGCCGCGCTCGCCGACCGGGCGGCCGAGCTCGCGAAGTGCGACCTCATCACGTCGATGGTCGGTGAATTCCCGGAGCTGCAGGGCGTGATGGGCCGTTATTACGCCCGCCACGACGGCGAGCCGACAGAGGTCTGCGAGGCGCTGCGCGAGCAGTACCTGCCGCGTTTCGCCGGCGACGAACTGCCCGCGACCCACGCCGGCATGGCCGTTGCGATCGCCGACAAGCTCGACACGATCGCGGGTATCTACGCGACCGGCCAGAAGCCGACCGGCACGCGCGACCCGTTCGGCCTTCGGCGCGCGGCACTCGGGCTGCTCAGGACGTCGATCGAGCGCCGGCTCGACCTCGACCTGCAATCGCTCGTCGCGCAGGCGCTCGCCGCGCTTCCCTTCCCGGCGCCGGCGGACTGCGCGCGGGACGTCTACGATTACATCGTCGAGCGCCTGCGGGCCTATTACGTCGAAGGCGGCGCAGGCTTCGACGTGACGCCCGAGATGTTCGATGCGGTGCTCGCGACGCGACCGGCCTCGCCGCTCGACTTCGACGCCCGCCTGCGCGCGCTCGTGGAGTTCCTCGCGCTGCCGGACGCGCAGAGCCTCGCGGCCGCGAACAAGCGCATCGCGAACATCCTGCGCAAGTCGACCGAGCCGGTCGGAGACCACGTCGACGCGGATCGTCTGGTCGACCCGGCCGAGCAGATCCTCGCCGAGCAGGTGGAGGCGATCGCCCGGATCGTCGAGCCCCGTTATGCCGCGCGGGAGTACACCGCGGCCCTCCGCTCGCTCGCCGCGCTGCGCAAGGCCACGGATGACTTCTTCGACTCGGTGATGGTCATGACGGACGACGCCGCGCTGCGCGCGAACCGGCTCGCGCTGCTGAAGCGCATGCAGGGACTCTTCATGCACGCTGCCGACCTGTCGCGCCTGCCCGGCTGAGGGCCGTCGATGCAGCTGTTCCGGTCGCTCGTCTACACGACGCTGCTGTTCCTCGTGACCCTCGCCTTCGGCGTCGCGGTCCTCGTCGCGGCGGCACTGCCGCTCACCATCGAACAGCGCTACGCGCTGCCACGCTGGTGGGGCCTGTCGCTCACGTGGCTCTGCAAGGTCGTCTGCGGGCTCGGTTACGTCGTCGAAGGCCGCGAGAACCTGCCGGACCGTCCCTTCGTCTCGTTGTGGAAACATTCGTCGACCTGGGACACGCTGGCGCAGATGTTCGTCGTCCCGCCAGCCTCGTGGCTGCTGAAGCGCGAGGTCACGTGGATACCGGTGGTCGGCTGGGCGGTGCAGACCTACCGGCCGATCGCCATCGACCGCGGCGCGGGGCACTCGGCCGTGCAGCAGGTCGTAAAGCAGGGACGCGAGCGCCTGGCCTCGGGCATGGGAGTCATCGTGTATCCGGAGGGGACGCGGGTCGCGCCCGGGCAGACCCGCAAGTACGGCGTCAGCGGGGCGCTGCTGGCCTCGCGGACCGGCGCGCCGGTCGTGCCAATCGCGCACACGTCGGGCTACTACTGGCCACGGCGCAGCTTCCTGAAGAAGCCCGGAACTATCCATGTCGTCATCGGGCCGGCCATCGATCCGACCGGCCTCGATCCTAGGGAGATCAACGAACGTGCCCAGCAGTGGATCGAGTCGACGATCGCTCGGAGCATGGAGCTGGCTGGCAACCAGACCCGGACTGTCAAATTGAATTGAACTTGGTGCCGGGTTTAAGAAACGAAAGTTGTGGTTTGACAGCCCCTGCTTCTCAATCGAGTCCTTCTCGAAAGCCCCCCGCCTCCCCCGATTTGCGACCAAAGTCTAACTCGACCGGCCATTGACTCTCCGTCCCGCCGGGCCTATTTTGCACTGCAGCAATTTTTGCAGCGCACAAAACCCGAGGTGACTCCGATGATCAACCAGGTCCAGGACTTCATCAGCGAGCAGATGCAGGCGTTCACGAACCAGGCCCAGCAGTTCGGCAGCGACCCGCTCGCTTCGGTGCGCGATGGCGTGTCGTACTCGGTCGAAGGCCTCAACGGCCTGAAGCAGCCGGTCCGCGTGGCGGCCCGCTCGGGCGTCGAGCTCTCGGCGCTGACGCAGAAGACCTTCGAGGAAGCGATCGAGCTGCAGTCCGACATGCTGACCTCCGCATTGAACGAGATGGCGGCGGCGCTCGAGCACGCGTCCCGCGCCAAGGACCTGGCCGGCTTCATGAACGGCCAGGCGGAAGCGCTGCGCGCGAGCACGGAGCGTCTCGTCTCGGACGCCAACCGCGCGATGGAGATCTACGCCCGGGCCGGCCGCGGCGTGCAGAAGATCGCGACCGAGACGTACGAAAAGGTCGCGAAGCAGGCCGAGGCGGCCCCGCGCGCGACGAAGCCGCGCAGCCGCAAGGCAGCCTGACGCTCAAGAAGACGCCTAACGGAAGAAAAGGCTCTGACTTATGTGGCGACGCCCCCTTGCGGGGGCGTCGTCGTCTCAACGGAAAATAAGTCAGGCACCATTTAGAGCAGTTGCTCGATCGCCTCGCCGAGTTCCGGCGAGTCGGGAGCCACCCGGCTGCCAAAGGCACCGGCAACCGTCCCATCGGGGCGGACGAGATACTTGCTGAAGTTCCAGCCCGGCTCCCTGGACTGGCGGGCGAGTTCCTTGAACACGGGATTCGCATCCGGCCCCTTCACGGGCGACGGCGCGACCATCGTGAACGTGACCCCGAAATTTCGATAGCAGACCTCGGCCGTCTCGGCCTGGGACGCGGCCTCCTGGTCGAAGTCGTTCGACGGAAAACCGACCACGACCAGGCCGCGCTCCCCGTACTTGCGATGCAGCGCCTCGAGTCCCTTGAACTGTGGCGTGAACCCGCAGTGGCTCGCGGTGTTCACGATCAGCATCGGCTTGCCCGCGTAGGACGCGCACAGGTTCACCCGTTCCGATGAATGCAGGCGCTGGAACTCGTGATCGAGAAACGCGGGGCAGTCGGCCGCCCCGGCCGACGTCACGGGGTGTGCCACTCCGGCAACCAGGATCACGGCGAAGGCAATCGCGGCACGCAGCGTCATGTAACTTCCTCCGGCGCCGGCTCAGTCGGCGTCCTCCGCCTGCTTCGGACAGCGCGCCCGCATGGATGCGCGCGGTCCGCTGCCGCACGTCCGTCGTCGAAGGTATCCGCGACGCGCCCGGCGCTTTCACGCGATAGACTCGTACCGAGGAAAGGGAGCTCATGGCCGAACCGCACCGGACCGCGGAGCACGGCGGCGATTCGTCGCCGTCCGGCGAGCCTCGCGTCGACATCGAGGGCGAGGCGGCGTCGCTGCGCGCGCGCCTGCAGGTCCTCGAGTTGCAGGCCAGCCGCCTGCGGGACCTGTCGGACGGCACGCCGGTGCCGATGTGGGCCACCGACGCCCGTGGGCGCCTCGAGTTCGTCAACCGTGCGTATCGTGAGTTCTTCGGCGTCGGCGAGGACGAGTTGCGCTCCGGCGACTGGCGGATCCTGGTGCACCCGGACGACGTCGCGGCCTACAACGCGGCGTTCACGCGGGCCCTCGAAGACCGTTCCCCGTTCCACGCGACGGCGCGCGTGCGCATGGCGTCCGGCGAGTGGCGTTGCATCGAGAGCGTCGGTGCGCCGCGCTACTCCGCTTCGGGCGAGTACGTCGGCATGGCCGGCAGTTCTCCCGACGTCACCGACCGCGTGGCGGCCCTGCAGGAGCTGCGTGCCAGCGAACACCGCTATCGCCACCTCGTCGAGTACACCTCGGACCTCGTGTTCCACGTCGGACTGCGCCGGCCGTTGCCGCTCACCCTGCCGCCCGACCAGCAGGTCGAGTGGGTCTTTCGCGAAGGCTACTTCGTAGCGGTCAACGACAGCTTTGCGCGCGCCTACGGGTACGAGCACGCGAACGAGCTCGAGGGCCGGCCGCTCACCGACGTCGTGCCCCGCTCGCCGCTCAATCTCGCCTTCGAGCGGACGGTCGTGGCGAACGGTCACCGCATCTTCGATGCGGTCACGGAAGAGGTCGATCGCCACGGGGGGCGCAAGCTGCTGCTGAATTCGATGGTCGGGCGGATCGAGGACGGCCACGTACTCGACTATGTCGGCACGTCGCGCGACGTCACCGAGCAGCATCGCATCGAGCGCGACCGGGTGTTCCTCGACAACCTGAGCCGCGCCTATGCACCGCTCGCCTCCGCCGAGACCATCGCAGACCTGTCGTCGAAGGCGATCCGCGAACATTTCGGCGTCACGCGCGTGAACTTCTCGGACGTCGACCTCGCGAACCGGATCGTCACGGTGTTCGCAGGCGAGCGCGAGGCCGGACTCAAGGACGATCACATCGCCCACCCTCTCGAGGCCTACCTCTCGTCCTCGATGATCGAGGATCTCGCGGCCGGCCGTCCCGTCGCGGTCAACGGCGTCGCGACCGACGCGCGCCTCGGCGACCGGGCGGCAGCCTACGCACAGTGGAACATCGGCTCGCTGCTCCTCGCGCCGCACCGTACGGACGGGCGCTGGAGTTTCATGGTCGCGCTGCACAGGCCCGAGCCCTATGCGTGGCGGGTCGAGGAACTCGACCTCCTGCGCGAGGTCGTCGGCCGCGTGCACCTGCGCATCGAAAGGGCGCGCGCCGAGGAGGCCCTCAGGGACTCCGAGGCGCGGCTGCAGCTCGCGATGATCGCCGGGCGCGCCGGCACCTGGGATCTCGACCTCGTGACCGGGCACAACATCTGGTCCGAGAGCCTCTTCCTGCTGATGGGGTGCGAGCCGACGCCGGGTGGCAGGGCCTCGCAGGACCTGTGGCAGAGCGCCGTGCTGCCGGAAGACCTCCCCTACGTGCTCGAAACGTGGCGACGCGCGGAGCACGGCCGCACCCTGTTCCGTACGGAGCACCGGGTCCGCCACGGCAGCACCGGCGGAATCGCCTGGCTGCGTGCGGCCGGGCGCTTCTTCTACGACGACGACGGCCGTGCCATCCGGTTCGTCGGCGTGGCGCTCGACGTCACCGACGAAAAGCGCGCCGAAGAGGCGCGGCGCCAGATCGAGGCACGCTATCGCACCCTGGCGGCCAACCTGCCGGGGGGCGCGGCGTTCGTGGTCGACCGCGACCTGCGCTTCCAGCTCGTGGCAGGCGAAGTGCTCGCGACCATGGGCATGGCGCTACAGCAGTTCGAGGGCCGCACCGTCTTCGAGGCGCTGCCGCCCGAGCAGGCCGAGTTCCACGCTGCCAATTACCGCCGGGCACTCGCCGGACAGCCGTTCGAGACGGAACACGAGTCGAACGGACGCTACTTCGTCGCGCGCGGTGTGCCGCTGCACGGCGAGCGCGGCGAGATCGAAGGCGTGCTCGCCGTCTCCTTCGACATCACGGCGCGGCGTCGCGCCGAGGAGGCGCTGCAGGAGGCGGACCGCCGCAAGGACGAGTTCCTCGCGATGCTGGCGCACGAGCTGCGCAACCCGCTCGCGCCGATCCGCAATGCGGCAGCGCTGATCCGCTATGCCGCCCCCGGAAACCCAGTCCTCGACAGTGCCCGCGGGATCATCGAGCGCCAGCTCGGGCACCTCGTCCGCCTGGTCGACGACCTGCTCGACGTGTCGCGCGTGTCGCGCGGCAAGATCACGCTGCAGTGCGGCGCCGTGGACCTCGGCCTCGTCGCGCGGCAGGCGCTCGAGACCGCGCGGCCGCAGATCGAAGCCAAGGGCCATCGGCTGGAGTTCGATGCGCCGGCGACGCCCGTGCGCGTCGAGGGGGACTTCACGCGGCTCGTGCAGGTGGTCGGCAACCTGCTCACGAACGCGGTCAAGTTCACCGACCCGGGCGGCGTCATCGCGCTCTCGATCGATCGCTCCGCCGCGACGGGCGAAGCGCGCATCCGCATCCGCGACAACGGTCGCGGCATCGAGCCCGCATCGCTGCCCAATCTGTTCGATCTCTTCTACCAGGCGGAGCGGAGCCTGCAGCGCGCCGAAGGCGGACTCGGCATCGGCCTGTCGCTGGTCCGCAGCCTGGTCGAGATGCACGGCGGTCGCGTCGAGGCCCGCAGCGAGGGCCTCGGGCACGGCAGCGAGTTCATCGTGTGGTTGCCCGAACTGCGTGAAGGCGACGAGCCGACTGCCGGCGCGCGAGCGTCGATCGAGAAGGCCGCACCACGACTGCGTGTACTGGTGGTCGACGACAACCGCGACGTCGCGGACAGCTGTGCGATGCTGCTGCGCGTCGAGGGCCACGAAGTGGAAGTGTGCTACGACGGGGCGGACGGCGTGCGCCTCGCGCTCGAGCGACGGCCGGACGTCGTGCTGCTCGACCTCGGACTGCCGACGGTCGACGGTTACTCGGCTTGCCGCGAGATGCGGCGTGGCGGGCTCGACCGTGCCTGCATCGTCGCCGTGACCGGCTATGGGCGCGAGGAGGACCGGCTCCGCTCGCTCGAGGCGGGATTCGACTCCCACGAGATCAAGCCGATGGACCTCTCGGTGCTGCGCCGCCTCATGCGACGGTGCGCCGGCGTCGCAGCCCGGGGTGCCGGGGGCACGCCGACGTTGCCGGGGACGGGCTAGAGGTTGTCGGCAAAGATCCCGGGCGGGCTCGGCGGCAGCCCTGCCGCGTGGCCGAGCGCCCCGGTGAGCTGGTTCGACGTCACGATCCAGCGGTCGCCGACGAACTCGATGAGCAGCAGGCCGAAGCCGGCGAGGCCGTCTCCCAGGTTGCCGTTCATCGTGAATCGCGAGTACGCACCGGTGACGACGACGCCGTGGTGCCCATTGGTGAACTGATTGCCCGACACGACCGCGGCGCCGCCCCGGCCGCGCATCAGGATGCCGGCACGTTCCGCCGCGTCGCCACCCACGTCCTGCGCATAGCCGTCGATCAGGTTCCCGGTCACGGTGGCGAGGGTGCTCGCGCAGTGGATTGCGGTGGTCCGCAGCCGACGCAGCGTGTTGCTCGCAATGGTCCCGTGGGTCGAGGGCGCCGTGCCCGCATCGAGCACGACGATGCCGGCCCGCGAGTCTTCGATCAGGTTGCCGGTGATCGCGTAGCCGTCGGTGTCCTTCAGGAAGATCCCGGCGATGTGATTGCGGACGAGCTGGTTCGCGGCGATCGTGACGTTCGTGTTGCGCCAGGTGCCGTTTGCCGGCGCATAGATGCCAGCCGTCACGGGAGAGCCGGTGATGACGTTGCCGACGATCGTGACGTCGGCGGCGCCCGCGAGCCCGATTCCGTCGTCGGCCATGCCTGCAATGACGTTGTTCGCGATCAAGATGCGGCTCGGCTGCCCGACTGCCGTGCCGTCTCCCACCATGATCGTGTCACGCCAGCCGCGGGAGTAGTCGAGCGAGCCTTCGCCGGAGAACGCATTGCCGAGGATGCGCACGTCGCTGACCCGCCCACCGACGTGGATCGCACGGGTCTGGGCGCTGACCGGGTCGGACGGCGCCGCAAACGTGCAGCCGTCGATCCTGACCCGCTCCAGTGACGCCGCCGGGTCGAGCCCGTTCAGGCGCACTGCGGTCGCCCGCAGCTCGACGAAGACGCAGGACTCGATCTGCACGTCGGCCGCGCCGGAGAGGTCGGCGCGGATCAGCAGGCCCATGTGTGGCAGGCGCTCGAAGCGGCAGCGACGCAGCGTGAGACGGCTGCAGCCGCCTGCCTCGATCGCGGCCGGCGGCAGTCCGAATGGCGCCCCGATTGCAGTGATTCCTGCCGCTGCCGCAAGACGCAGGTCGCTCAGCGTGAAGTCGTCGGCCGTGATGCGTAGCGCGGGGCCGTTCGCATCGCCCAGCAGCAGAGTCGCATCATCGCCCTGGAGCGTGACCGGCGCACGACCGCCCCGGTCCATGATCGTGCGCGCGATGCGGTACGTCCCGGGCGGCAGGCGTACGGTGCCGCCGGACGAGCCGCGCGTTACGGCCACGGCGGCCTCGATGGCCGCCGAGTCGTCCACGATTCCATTGCCTACGGCGCCATAGCGGCCGACGTTCCCGGTCGGCAAGTCGAATCGGACGACCTGCACGCCGACCTTGAGCTCGGCTTCGCTGACGGGGAATGAGTCCTTCGCGACGCCGGCCGTCTCGGCGGTGGCGCTCTTCGAGCCCCCGCCCGAGGAGCAGGCGGACACGGCGCCGAAAACGGCGGTTCCGAGGAGAAAGGTTCGGCGGTCGTGCGGCACGGTCATGGGATCGTCACTCCCCGCGTCGAGCCGATCCCTGGCCTCCGGCGGTCAATCGAAGTTGGCAGCGCGCTTCACATAACGTACGCACTCCGGCGGAGTAAAGTCCCCGTCGAGGATTCCGTGCACCCGGTCACGTCCGCTCGGCACTTGGGCGGAGACTCCGGGGACGGGGCGCGATCGATCTCAGCAGGCCTGCGCGTCGTCGAGCAGAGCCTCGAGTTCCGCCGGATCGACCGGCTTGGTGAAATGGCGGTCGAAGCCCGAGCGGTAGGCGCGCTCGCGGTCCTCGTCCTGTCCCCATCCCGTAAGGGCAGCAAGGTGCATCGTGCGTCCCCACGGCTCGTTGCGGAGCCGGCGCGCGAGTTCGTGCCCGTCCATCTCCGGCATGCCGATGTCGAGCAGCGCGAACTCGGGTCGGAACCGGCTCGCGAGCTGCAGCGCCGTCGCGCCGTCGTAGGCCACCCGCGGCTCGTGGCCGAGCGCCCGGAGCAGCATCGCAAGCGCGTCGGCCGCGTCGTGGTTGTCGTCGACGATCAGGATGCGGCGACCCGGCTTCGCCGCGGCGGCGCCGCCTCCGTCCACGCTTTCGAGAGAGTGTGCCGAACCGGAGGGCAGCGGCAGCGACACGAGGAACGAGCTGCCGCGGCCCGGCCCGTCGCTGTGCGCCTCGATGCGGCCGCCGTGGAGGTCGACGAGCCCCTTCACGAGTGCGAGACCGATGCCGAGACCTCCTTCCGAACGGCCCTGGGCGCCGTTCGCCTGGCCGAACATCGTGAACAGCCGGTCGCGGGCGTCGAGCGGCAGGCCGATGCCGTTGTCCTCGACGACGATGCGCACGAGGCCGTCCACGACGGTGGCGGCGAGGCGTATCCGGCCGCCCGGATCCGTGTACTTCGCCGCGTTGTTGAGCAGGTTCGAGAGCACCTGCGCGAGGCGCAGCGCGTCCGCGTCGAGCCGCACCTCGTCGGGCGGCAGCTCGAGCGCGAGCTCGTGCTGCCGCGCCTCGATCACCGGTCGCGCGGCCTCGACGGCCGCGTCGACGACCTCCGCAAGGCTGACGCAGGCACGCTTGAGCTCCAGCTTGCTCTGCGTGACGCGCGCGAGGTCCAGCAGGTCGTCGAGCAGGCCCGCCATGTGGACAACCTGGCGCTGGATGATCTGGCGCGCGGAGCGGCACTGCTCCGGGGCGACGTCCGGTTGCGCGAGCACGTGGGCCGCCGTCCGGATCGGCGCGAGGGGATTGCGCAGCTCGTGCGAGAGGATCGCGAGGAACCGGTCCTTGTTGCGATCGGCCTCCTTGAGCGCTTCGACCGCCGCCTGGCGGGCCGTCACATCCGCGATCACGCCGCTCATCCGGACGGGACGGCCGTACTCGTCGTAGTACGAGCGCCCCCTGAGCGCGAGCCAGCGCACGGGGCCCTGCGGCCGGGACACGCGCACCTCGACGTCGATCCGGCCCGTCTGCAGCGCACGCTCGACTGCCGAGCGGAACACCTGCCGGTCCTCCGGCAGCAGGTGCTGCTCGGTGGTCGCAAGCGTCCAGTCCGGCTGCAGCTCCGCGTGGCCGAAGAACTGGTCGTGGCGCAGCGTCCGGTTCATCCGGTTGGTGCGCAGATCGATGTCCCACGTGCCGAGTTCCGCGGACTCGAGCGTGAACTGCAGCTGCTCGCGGCTCGTCCGCAGTTCCTCGGCCGCCGCCCGCTCGGCACGGATGTCGCGGACCTCGATGACCGTGCCGACGGGTGGCCCGTCGCGGTCGCGCACCGGACTTGCCGTGAAGGCGACGGGGTAGAACGAGCCGTCGCGGTGCACGAACACCTCTTCGCCCTGCATCTGGTTCTGCGCGGGGAACGCCTGGTCGATCGGGCACTCGTGCAGCGGGTACGGACAGCCGTCGGGCCGCGTGTGGTGGATGACGTCGTGCAGGGGCCGGCCCTGCGTTTCCGCGAGCGTGTAGCCGGCGAGCCTCTCGGCCGCGGCATTCATGTAGACGCAATGCTGCCGGTCGTCCATGAGGAAGATCGCCGCCGTGGTGTTGTCGAGCACCGCATTCAGGCGCCGCTCGCTCTCCGCGACGCGCTCCTCGGCCCGCTTGATCTCCTGGATGTTCATCGCGGCGCCGACGATCTGCGCCGGCCGGCCGTCCCGCCCGCGGCGGAAGACCATCTCGCGGCTGTGGAGCCACAGCCACTCGCCGTTCGCGCACCGCATGCGGTACTCGAAGTCCACCGGCTCGTCGTCGCGCAGCGCCAGCTGCTGCTGGAGATGCGCCGTGTAGCGCTCGAGGTCCGCGGGATGCAGCAGCGTCTCGAGCAGCTGCCCGCTCATGGCGACGATCTGCTCGCGGGTGTACCCGAGCATGTCCTCCATCTCGCGGTTGCCCCACACGTTGCGACGCTCCTCGAGGTCGTACACGTACAGGATGCCCGGGACGGCATCGGTGACACGCCGCGTCAGCTCCTCCGTCTGGCGCAGCGCGTCCCGCAACTCGCGGGACTCGGTGACGTCCTGCGCGGTGCCGACCATGCGTACCGGCCGGCCGGCCTCGAAGTACGTCTGGCCGGTCGCGGCCACCCAGCGCTCCTGTCCGTCGCTGCGACCGCGTACGCGGAACTCGGAGGCGTAGCGTCCGTCCCCTTGCGGATCCATCGCGCGACGCACGGCCGCCTCGACGTCCGATCGGTCGTCCGGGTGCACGCCGCCCGCGAACGTCGCGTAGGTCACGGGCTCCGAGGGCCCGATCGCCCAGAGCCGGCGCAGCGTGTCGTCCCACACGATCGAGTCGTTGGCGACGTCGTAGTCGTGGATGCCGATCCCCGCGGCCCGCGTCGCCAGATCGAGGCGCGTGGCCGTCGACTCGAGGGTCCGTTGCGCCGCGATGCGCTCGCCCATCTCGGTCTCGATGCGACGCGTGACGTCGAGCATCGCGCCGATGCAGCGAACCGCGCGTACTCCCTCGCCTGCGCCGACGCGCGTCGCGTGGCCTCGACACTTGATCCAGCGAATCTCGCCGTCCGGCCGCACGACGCGATGGACGATCTCGAAGCAGCTGTTTCCCGACGCGTCGAGCGCGACGGACATTTCGTCGAGCCTGGGTCGATCGTCCGGATGGACGGCCGCGAGAAACTGCTCGCGCGTGACGTCCCCATCGGACGCGAGACCCCAGAGCGCGCGTGCGCGCCGGCACAACCGGTGCCGTCCCGACGCGAAGTCGATCTCGAAGACGCCGATGCCCGCAGCTTCGAGCGCCGAGTCGGCCAGGTAAGGGTCGAGGTCTTGCCGGGGAGTTGCGGTCACGATCGAGTCTGCGCTCGTCCGGAGCGGTGTCCGCCTTGACGTTGGATCGTCATGGTGGCACGCACGGCGGGGGGGTTCTGTAGGCGTCGTCTGACACTTTGAATCGATGGGTCCCGCCCTGGGACGGACGGTGGACTTGCGGGGAGCGTCCGACGAGGGTCGTGACGACGCACCGATGCCGGCGAGCCCGCGCTACCCGCAGGCTGTGAGTCCTCGTTGCGCCGCTTCGCTGCCCGGAGTCCCGCCGCCCATGATCTCAGGCATCGCACGCACGTTCTTCATGGGCGGGTTCGAGTGCTCGACGCACCGCCGTCGCGACGGTGTGCGGCTCGACCTGTCGGTGTCGACGCGCCACGAGGAATTCGCAGCCCATGACTACCGGCGGCTGGTCGACGTCGGCATCCGGACCGCACGCGACGGGATCCGCTGGCACGTCATCGAGCCACGCCCCGGCCACTACGACTTCGGCACGGCGCGCCGCATGATCGCGGCCTCGCTTTCCGCAGGCGTGCAGGTGATGTGGGACCTCGTGCACTTCGGCTGGCCGGACCACGTTGATCCGTTCGCGGCGGACTTTCCCGAACGGCTCGCGGACTTCGCGCTGCACTTCGCCGAGGTGCTGCGCTCGGAAGGCGTCGACGCACCGATCGTCGCGCCGGTGAACGAGATCTCCTTTCTCTCGTTCGCCGGCGGCGAGGCAGGGTTCTTCAACCCGTTCGCGCACAGGCGCGGCGACGAGTTCAAGCGGCAGCTGGTGCGCGGCGCGATCACGGCGTCGCGGACGCTGCGGGCAGTGAACCCCGCCACGCGGCTCGTCCACACCGACCCGATCATCCACGTCATCGCGCGGCTCGACCGCCGCGAGGACGAGCCGGCGGCCCACGCCCACGAGCAGGCGCAGTACGCGAGCTGGGACGCCATCTCCGGCCGCACGCATCCGGAGTTCGGCGGGTCGCCGGACCTGCTCGACATACTCGGCATCAACTACTACGTGCACAACCAGTGGGCGTACCCCGGAGGGCATGGCTCGATGATCCGGCCGTCGAGCCCGCTGTACCGGCCCGTGCACGAGATGCTCGTCGACACCCACGCCCGCTACGGACGGCCGATGTTCATCGCAGAGACCGGCATCGAGGACGCGCCGCGCCCGATGTGGCTCGCTTACATGGCGCACGAGGCGCGTGCCGCGATCCGGCGCGGGGCCGACCTCTTCGGCCTGTGCCTGTACCCGATCACGAACCACCCGGGATGGGAAGACGACCGGCACTGCCGGAACGGCCTCTGGGATTACGCGGACGACACGGGACACCGCCCCGTCTACGAGCCGCTCGCCGATGAGCTGCGGCGCCAGCAGGACCTGATGGCGCGGTTCGCGGCGGGCGCGGAGGTCGAGGACCCGCCGCTCGATCTCGCGCAGTTCGACCCGATCGCGATGTGGGTGGCCGAGGCGACCGAGCACTCGCGGGAGTAGGCAGGTCCGCGCTTCAGCGGATTCCGTAGCTGCGCATCAGCAGCGATTCGAACCAGCGCTGCGGGATCGCCGGATGCAGCGCGCACAGGATGCGCTGCACGGCGCTGGCGACGGGGTAGCGCAGCGCGGGATCGCGCGCGTCGATCGCGGCCAGTACGCGGCGCACCACCGGCTCGATGTCGGTGTTCGCCGATTCGTCGCGCACCATCTGCGCGACCGCACGCCGGCACCGTTCGTCGTACGCGGAACCGGGGACGGTGCCCGCGACGAGGCGTCGCCGGGCCGTGAAGCCCGTGGCGTAGTCGCCCGGCTCGACCATCGCGACCCGGATGCCGAACGGCCGCACTTCCATGCGCAGCGCCTCGGTATACGCTTCGACGGCGAACTTGCTCGCGCAGTAGATCCCTTGGAACGGCACGCCCACGCGGCCGCCGAGCGAACTCATGTTGACGATGCAGCCGCTGCGCCTCGCGCGCATGCGCGGCAGACACGGTGCGGGCCGAAGAAGTTCACCTCGAACTGCGCGCGGGCCTCCTCGACCGTCGTGTCCTCGAGGGCGCCCGCGTACCCCACGCCCGCATTGTTCACGAGCACGTCGACGCGACCCGCCGCGTCCAGCACGGTGGCCACTCCCGCGTCGACCGACGCGTCGGATTCGACGTCCATCGTGATCATCTCGATGCTTTCGCCGCCGGGCGCGGGGGACCGCGAAGTCCCGAAAGTGCGCCAGCCCCGTTCGGAGAGCCGTGCTGCAATGGCGCGTCCGAACCCGGACGAGGCGCCCGTGACCAGCGCGACGCGCTGCCCGTCGTCGTCCGGGTTGCCGTTTCGACGTTGCTTCGGATTCATGGTGCGGCTCCTCGTCATGAGGCCGGCAGGTGTCGCCTCCGGCTGCTTGATCATAGAGGAGACCTATCAGAACGCATCCATAGATCGATTGCTCCTTTAGTGCTGAGTGGCTACCTTAGGCTGCACATCAACGAGAGAGCGACGGAGGCGGTGGACATGACCACGGAAACCAGGTGCCCGTTTTCGGGCGGCAAGCGCGCCCACGCAAACCCCGACTGGTGGCCGAACCAGCTGGACCTCCGCGTGCTGCACCAGCATGCGCCCGCATCGAATCCGATGGGCGAGGAGTTCGACTACGGTCAGGCCTTCGACAGCCTCGACCTCGACGCGGTCGTGAAGGACCTGCACGCGTTGATGACGGACTCGCAGGACTGGTGGCCCGCCGACTACGGTCACTACGGCCCGTTCTTCATCCGCATGGCGTGGCACAGCGCAGGCACCTATCGCGTGGCCGACGGCCGCGGCGGTGCGGGGTCGGGCACGCAGCGCTTCGCGCCGCTCAATTCCTGGCCGGACAACGGCAACCTCGACAAGGCGCGCCGGCTGCTGTGGCCCATCAAGCAGAAGTACGGGCGGCACATCTCGTGGGCCGATCTCATGATTCTCGCGGGCAACGTTGCGCTGGAATCCATGGGCTTCAAGACCTACGGCTTCGGCGGCGGCCGCGCCGACGTCTTCGAGCCCGAGGCGGACATCTACTGGGGCCCCGAGGGCAAGTGGCTCGCGGACGAGCGCTACAGCGGCGAGCGCGACCTCGCGAATCCGCTGGCGGCCGTGCAGATGGGGCTCATCTACGTGAACCCGGAGGGGCCGAACGGCGTACCGGACCCGGTCGCCTCGGCGCGCGACATCCGCGAGACGTTCGCACGCATGGCGATGAACGACGAGGAGACGGTCGCGCTCGTCGCGGGCGGCCATACGTTCGGCAAGGCGCACGGCGCAGGCCCGGCGAGCCACGTCGGTCCCGAGCCCGAAGGCGCGTCGCTCGAGGAACAGGGCTTCGGCTGGACGAACTCGTTCAGCAGCGGCAAGGGCGTCGACACGATCACGAGCGGCATCGAGGGCGCGTGGACACCGACGCCGGTACGGTGGGACAACAGCTACTTCGACACGCTCTTCGGCCACGAGTGGGAACTCACGAAGAGCCCCGCGGGCGCGCACCAGTGGAAGCCCCGCGGCTCGTCGGGGGCGGGCACCGTGCCCGACGCTCACGACCCGTCGCGTCGGCACGCGCCGATGATGACGACGGCGGACCTCGCGCTGCGCATGGACCCGGCCTACGAGCAGATCTCGCGCCGCTTCCATCGCAATCCGCAGGAGTTCGCCGAGGCATTCGCGAAGGCCTGGTTCAAGCTGACGCATCGCGACATGGGGCCGATCGCGCGTTATCGCGGGCCGCTCGTACCGACCGAGCCGCTGTCCTGGCAGGATCCCGTTCCGGCCGTGACTCACCCGCTGGTCGACGACGCGGACGTTGCGACGCTGAAGACCAGGATCCGCGACTCGGGCCTCACGACCGCGCAGCTCGCCTCCGCAGCCTGGGCTTCGGCATCGACGTTCCGTGGCTCCGACAAGCGCGGCGGCGCAAACGGCGCGCGCGTCCGGCTCGCCCCGCAGAAGGACTGGGAGGTCAATCGTCCGGCCGAACTCGCGGCCGTGCTGCAGGCGCTCGGTCGGATACAGCAGGCGTTCGACGCGTCGGCAACCGGCGGCAAGAGGGTCTCGATCGCCGACCTGATCGTGCTCGGGGGCTGCGTCGCGGTCGAGGATGCCGCCAGGAAGGCCGGCTTCGACGTGAAGGTGCCTTTCATGCCGGGCCGGTCCGACGCGTCGCAGGAACAGACCGACGTCGAATCGTTCGAGGTGCTCGAACCACGCGCCGACGGCTTCCGCAACTATCTGAGCGGAAAGCAGCATCTCTCACCCGAGGAATTGCTGGTCGACCGCGCGCAGCTCCTCGCGCTGTCGGCACCCGAGATGACGGTGCTCGTCGGCGGGTTGCGCGTGCTCGAGGTGGGACAGCCGGCGCACGGCGTATTCACGCGGCGGCCCGGAACGCTCACGAGCGACTTTTTCGTCAACCTGCTCGACATGAAGACGAAGTGGCAGAGCTCGGGCACCGAAGGGGTCTACGAGGGTCGCGACCGCGGGACGAACGATCTGCGTTGGACCGGCACGCGAGTCGACCTCGTCTTCGGATCGCACTCGCAGCTGCGTGCCATCGCCGAGGTGTATGCGAGCGCCGATGCGAACGAAAAGTTCGTGCGGGACTTCGTCGCGGCGTGGACGAAAGTGATGAACCTGGACCGGTTCGACCTTCAGTGACGCCCTGGAGCACGGGGCGCGACGTTCGGCGCCCCGCGTCCCGCGACGCTCGACGCGAGTCCGTCGAACGATTTTCCTCAGGTCGGCGGCGGCGTGCGGGGTGCGCGGCGGCTCCCAGCGTATAAGTCGAAGAACAGCAGTCGAGAGGGGATGCTGCCATTCATCAGCTCGATCGAGCGGGACGGGCGCAGCCCGATCGCCTTGTAGGGCGACGCGGCCGCGGCGAGGACCACCGCGCGCCATCCCTGGTAGCGCTGCTTCAGCGTGTCGCCCACTTCCTCGTAGAGCGCGCGACGTCGAAGCGTATGTACTTCTCGACGCGCGCCCTGAGCGCACTGCGGCGCGCCATCTCGACGCACGCGCCTTCGATGTCGGATGCGACGATCGGCGCCGGTGGCGCCTCGAGCTTTGCGGCGCGCACGCGTTCCTGGGTGCGGCGCCAGAGATCGCGGTCGAAGTCGCGGAGCCACTCGAAGTGGAACTCGCCCTTGCGACGGCGGATCTGCGGCGCCTTGCGCACGGCGATGGTGGCTGCCTCGATGGCGAGCGTGCCGCTGCCGCACATCGGGTCGAGGAAGGCCTCGGTGCCGTCGTAGCCGGCGAGCGTGAGAATCGCCGCCGCCAGCGTTGCCTTGAGCGGGGCGGGATACCCACTCTCGCGATAGCGGCGCTTGTGCAGCGACTTGCCCGAGGTGTCGAGGCTCAGCATGCAGCGCCCGCGTGCAAGGTGGGCCACGACGACGACTTTCGGCTCCTCACGGTCGACCGGCGGCACGCCCTGCTGGCTGCGCGCAAAGACCTCGCGGATGCTCTCCCGAATCTGGGTGATGACCTGCTTCGGCGCGAGCCCCCCTCCCTCCTCGGACGCGCAGGACGCGGCTCGCGGTCCGGAGCTTGAGGTGCAGCTCGTAGAAAAGCGCCTCGTCCGCCTCGAAGGCGACCGCGCGAAACCCGGGAACGAGGTTCCGCGCGCCCAGCGCCTCGAGCTCGAGCACCAGGGCGGGCCGTGTCTCCTGCGGACAGGTGGCAATCAGTTGCACAGGGTTCTCACACGCCGTCGGCCTCGTTCAATCAGGCAACCGGGTTTGCTCCTCGACGCACTCGATCGCGATGCCTCGCGTGGGCGGGGCGTTCCATGAACCGTGGACGAGTTTGAGGCCAGCGGCGCGAATTTCGTTGTCTACGCTCGTGGGGAGCGGTTCCGACACCGGCCAACGGGTGACTGCCCAGGACCGCTGCCGGCACGAGCTCGATATCAACCGTGCGGGCATGCAAAACAGGAGTTCGTCTGACTTACACGGGTGCCCCTGCCTGCGATGGTTGAGGGACCTGCCTAGCACCCGATAAGGATGTCCCATCATGGCCACCCGCAAGCCACCCAAGGCGACGCCCGCCCGCAAACCCGTCGCGACCCGCCCGACCGTCATTGCACCGTCACCGGGCGATGCACCGCCGGACGTCGCTGGCCGGAGGGCGACGGTGGCGGCCTCCCGTGGGTTCGGGGACACGTCGGGCGTGCTGGCGTCGACCGCGCGTTCTACCGTGTCGGGGCCTGCGCTGACGCCGGAGGACGCCAAGCCTGCCAAGGGTGATGCGGTCTCCGCCAAGTCTGCGGGCCAGGGCCGGCTTGCAGCGGCAATGCGGTCCAATCCGAACAAGCCGCGCGAATACGGCGAGCAGAGCGCTGTACCGCCGAAGGGTGCGACGGCGACGCCGGACTCGCCCGCGGTCTCGGGCAGCACGCTGTCGGAGGCGAACGCGTCGCCGAAACTCGGCAAGCGGGTTCCGGCCGGCGTCAACGAGAACGTGCAGCCGCTCGACGGTCACCGCGCGGACTCGACGGGCCGGACCTTGACCACCAACCAGGGGGTGCCGGTCGCCGACAACCAGCATTCGCTCAAGGTCGGGCTGCGCGGGCCAGCGCTGCTGGAAGACTTCATCCTGCGCGAGAAGATCACGCACTTCGACCACGAACGCATTCCGGAACGCGTCGTCCACGCGCGTGGCTCGGGCGCGCACGGCGTCTTCGAGTGCTACGGAGCGCTGACGGACCTCACGCGCGCCGCGCCGTTCGCGGAGGCCGGCAAGCGGACGCCGGTGTTCGTGCGCTTTTCGACGGTGGCAGGCGAGCGCGGGTCCACCGACACCGCGCGTGACGTGCGTGGATTCGCCGTGAAGTTCTACACCGACGAGGGCAACTGGGACCTGGTCGGCAACAACATCCCGGTGTTCTTCATCCAGGACGCGATCAAGTTCCCAGACCTCGTGCACGCGGTCAAGCCGGAACCGCACCACCAGATGCCACAGGCTTCGAGCGCGCACGATACCTTCTGGGATTTCGTATCGCTGATGCCCGAGTCGACCCACATGCTGCTGTGGCAAATGTCGGACCGCGCGATCCCGCGCAGCTACCGCACCATGCAGGGTTTCGGCGTCCACACGTTCCGTTTCGTCAATGCAGCGGGTGAATCGCGCTTCGTCAAATTCCACTGGACGCCGTTGCAGGGCACGCATTCGCTGGTCTGGGACGAAGCCGTGAAGATTTCGGGGGCGGACCCGGACTTCCACCGGCGCGACCTGTGGGAAGCGATCGAGGCCGGCGAGTATCCCCAGTACGAATTAGGGATCCAGGTATTCACCGAGGAGCAGGCGGAGGCTTTCAGCTTCGACGTGCTCGACGCGACCAAGATCGTCCCGGAAGAACTCGTGCCGGTCACGCCGATCGGCCGCATGACGCTGAATCGAAACCCCGACAACTTCTTCGCGGAGACCGAGCAGGTCGCCTTCTGCACGGCGCACGTCGTGCCGGGCATCGACTTCACGAACGACCCGCTGCTCGCCGGGCGCATACACTCGTACATCGACACGCAGCTGACGCGCCTCGGCGGGCCGAACTTCCACGAGATTCCGATCAACGCGCCGGTGGCCGAGATTCACAACAACCAGCGCGACGGATTCCACCGCCAGACGATCAACCGCGGCCGCGTCTCGTACGAGCCGAACTCACTGGCCGGCGGCTGTCCGTTCCAGGCCGGTGCGGCCGGCTTTACGTCGTTCCCGCAAGCGGTCGTAGGCGATAAGGTACGCGGCAGTCCGGAAAAGTTCGCCGATCACTTCACGCAGGCGGAGTTGTTCTGGAACAGCCAGACGGCGATCGAGAAGACGCACATCGTCGGGGCCTTCCGCTTCGAACTGACGCGGGTGCAGGTCCCCGCGATCCGCGAGCGCGTGGTCGCGCAGCTGATAAACGTGTCACCCGATCTCGGCAAGGCCGTCGCGGACGGCCTGGGCCTGGCGGAAGTACGTGCGGCGATTCCGGCACGGCCGAAGATCGCGGAGCCGGAGGTGGTCGCATCTCCCGCGCTCTCGCTGTTCGCGCGACCGGGCGATACCGGCATTCGCGCGAGAAGGGTTGCGATCCTCGTTGCGGACGGCGTCGACGGCGCAGCGCTGCTCGAGCTGCATGCGAGTCTCGCCGAGGAGGGGGCCGTGCCTCGCTTCATCGGCGTGCGGCTCGGGGGTGTCCGTACGTCGAACGGCGGGGCGCTTCCTGTCGAGGCGACGACGGAGACGATGCCGTCAGTGTTGTTCGACGCGCTCGTGGTGCCTGGCGGTGAGCCCGCCGCGCTGCAGTTCGCCCAGAACGCGCACGCCGTCGACTACGTGAAGGAGCAGTACCGGCACTGCAAACCGCTGCTCGTGCTGGGTAACGGCGGGGCCCTGCTCGCACTGGCTCGCATTCCCACCACCCTGCCGAACGGCGAACCCGACCCCGGGCTGATAGTCGCCGCGCCCGGCCGAGAAACTGCTGCGCTGGAGCCATTCATAGCCGCGGTTGCACGGCATCGGCACTTCGAGCGCCAGACGGACCCTCCCATGGTCTGAACGGCGAACCGTGGACGTCGACCGAACAGACGTTCGAGCCGCTTGGGAGCGACGGGCTTCGTCTGCGGGGCGCCAGGCCACGGGGTGGTGCGGCACCAGCCGTCTCGTTCTGCCGCGGTGTCACCGCGCCGGACGCGCGCCTTCGACCTTCCACTTCACGTAGCGCAGGACCTCGCCGCTGTCGAAGGGGCCGAGCGAGGTGCGCACGTTCACGGCCTTGCGACCCGGGATGACGTTGCCGCCGGTGCCGACCCGCTCGGGGCCGTACACGGTGCGGCCAGACGCGTCGACCACGCCGACGACGAGCGTGACGTTGCTCACCGGAGTCGTCGTTCGGTTGCCGACCGTGAGCCACACGCGTCCCTGGTTGTCGAGTTGCGGCTGGATCGACAGATACGTCTCCGGGTTCTGCGCGAGGTCGAGCTGAACGAGGCGTGCGAGCGCCTCGGCGCCGACCGGCGACTTCGAGCCCGCGGCCAGCTTGTAGAGTTCCACCGCACCGGCCGTGTCGCCGCGGTCCTCGTGGACGCGGCCGAGGTAATAGGCGCCGGGCGCGGTCGGCAGCAGGTCCA
>Ga0105090_10000209_pt1 | contig 26758 bp, 22 predicted proteins | sample PPLLak3March2015_FD_79110 | JGI IMG/M metagenome (GOLD analysis project Ga0105090, IMG submission 79110) | Freshwater sediment microbial communities from Prairie Pothole Lake near Jamestown, North Dakota, USA - PPLs Lake P7 Core (1) Depth... | ecosystem: Environmental > Aquatic > Freshwater >...
GCCAGGCGTTCACCGATCGCCGCCAGCAACGGCTCGCTGACGCCTTCCTTGAGCACCATTTTGCGGGTGTCGAGCAGGTCGACCGCGGGCAATGCGGCGTCCCGGCTCGCCCGCTCGCGCAAGCTCAGAAGCCGGTAGCGACCGCTCTGCGCGTTGGCCCAGGATTCCAGCGACGGCGTCGCCGAGCCGAGCAGGACCGGGATGCCCAGCTGGCGCGCGCGGAACACGGCGACGTCGCGCGCCGAGTAGCGCATGCCGTCCTGCTGCTTGAACGATGCATCGTGCTCCTCGTCGACGACGATCAGCCCGAGGCGCGGCATCGGCGTGAAGATCGCCAGTCGCGTGCCGAGCACGATGCCGGCGTCGCCGGCAAATGCCGCGCGCCAGTTCCGCTCGCGCGCCGCTTCAGCCAGTTCACTATGGAGTGCCACCACGCCGACGCCGGGAAAGCGCGCACGCACGCGGCCTTCGAGCTGCGGCGTCAGGTTGATCTCGGGAACGAGGAGCAGCGCCTGCCGGCCGGCCGCCAGCGCCTGCTCGACCAGGCGCAGGTAGACCTCGGTCTTGCCGCTGCCGGTCACGCCGTGCAGCAGGTACGCAAAGAATCCGCCCCGCAGGCCGATGGCGGCAAGCGCGGCAGCCTGTTCCGACGTCAGTTCCGGCGCCGCCACGGGCTCGCTCCCGGCGCGCGGGCGGGACAGGCGGCGGACGGCTGGTACCAGCCGCTTCAGCGCGGCTGGCAGCGACTGCAGGATGACCTCGCCAAGCGGTGCCTGGTAATAGGCGCCGGCAAACGCGCACAGTTCGAGGAAATCACGCGGCAGCGGCGGCAGATCGCGCAGAATTTCGCCGGCCGTCTTCAATTGCCCGGGCGGCCAGTCACTGCCCTCAGCAATCGCGACGATGACCCCGATCCGCTCGCCGCGGCCGAAAGGAACGCGTACGCGCAACCCGACATCCGCGGTCGACGCATCCGGGGCTAGATAATCGAACAGCCGGTGGAGCGGCAGGTCGAGGGCAACACGCAGGACAGGCATGAACGGGTTGGCTTCCCGGGGGGCGGTGGATGCGGCAGAGCCTGCGACGGACTCCTGACATGTTCGCGCAAGCTGTGGATAAGATTGTGGATGCTTTGCACAAACCGCGCTAAGTGGCCGTCCGCAAAGGATATTGCCGCTTTGCCGGAGATCTTGGCAAATCGGCAATATCAATCAAATCAGATACTTGAAAAAACGCCTGTCTGTCAAGGCGGCAAGGCAAATTTTTGGGGCACAACGCAAAAATCTGTGCATAAGTCAAGCTTTCCAGCGTGCTTATGCACCTACCCACGCAGCAGCCGGCTGTGGGAATGGACAGCGTCGACCAGCGCGGTGACGCTCTCCGGGGGCGTGAATTGCGAAATGCCGTGGCCGAGATTGAAGACGTGGCCGGTATTGCCCGGCCCGAAGCTGTCGAGCACCTTCATGGCCTCGGCGGCGATGACTTCAGGTGGCGCGAAGAGGACATTGGGATCCAGGTTGCCCTGCAGCGCCACCTTGTCACCGACACGACGGCGGGCCTCGCCGATGTCGATCGTCCAGTCGAGTCCGACCGCATCGCAGCCAATGGCCGCAATACTTTCCAGCCAGAGGCCGCCGTTCTTGGTAAAAACGATGCTCGGGATGCGCTGGCCGTCCTTTTCCTTCTTGAGGCCGGCGACGACGCGCCGCAGGTAGCCCAGCGAAAACTCCTGATAGGCCGCGGCCGAGAGCGAGCCGCCCCAGGTGTCGAAGATCATCACCGCCTGCGCGCCGCTGTCGATCTGCGCGTTCAGGTAAGCGGTCACGGCATCTGCGGTCACCGAGAGGATGCGGTGGAGCAGGTCCGGGCGGCTGTAGAGCATGCCCTTGATGTGGCGGAAGTCAGTCGAGCCCTGCCCTTCGACCATGTAGCAGGCGAGCGTGTAGGGGCTTCCCGAAAAGCCGATCAGCGGCACCGAATTGTCGAGCGCGCGACGAATTTCGGCGACGGCATCGAGTACGTAGCGCAGGTGATCGTCGGGATTGGGCGCCGTCAAGTCGTTGATCGCCCATTCCTCGCGCAACGGACGCTCGAAGCGCGGCCCCTCGCCTTCCTCGAAGTAGAGGCCGAGACCCATCGCATCGGGCACCGTCAGGATGTCGGAGAACAGGATGGCGGCGTCGAAGTCGTAGCGGGCCAGCGGCTGCAGGGTCACCTCGCAGGCCAGTGACGGTGTCTTGCACAGCGTGAGGAAATTGCCCGCCCGGCGGCGCGTTTCGCAATACTCGGGCAGGTAGCGGCCGGCCTGGCGCATCAGCCAGAGCGGCGTGTACTCGGTCGGCTCTTTCAGCAGGGCGCGCAGGAAGGTGTCGTTCTTGGGTCGGCTCACGGGGAACTCCGCCGGGGAATCGGAAAGACGGAATTATCCGCCTTTCCGGACGCTGGGTCACTTGCGCCAGAAGGCTGGCGTCAGTACCACGAGTAGCGTGAATATTTCGAGACGGCCGAGCAGCATGGCGAAGGTGCACACCCAGGTCTGGAAGTCGTTGAGCACCTCGTAGGTCGTCGACGGCCCGACGACGCCAAGGCCGGGGCCGGTGTTGTTGATGCTGGCGACCACGGCGGTGAAAGCGGAGACGATGTCGAGCCCGGTGAACGACAGGATCAGTGTCATCGAGACGATGCTGACCATGTACATGAAGGCGAAGGCCAGCACCGCGAACAGGATGGGCGACGGCACCGCCTGTCCGCCGACGCGGATGTTGTACACGGCGTTCGGGTGCATCGCCCGCACCAGCTCGCGATAGACCTGCTTGTAGAGCACCAGTGCGCGCATCATCTTGATGCCGCCGCCAGTCGACCCGGCGCTGGTCGCGAAACTTGACAGGAAAAGCATCCACAGCGGCGCGAACATCGGCCACAGCGCGTAGTCTGTGCTGGCGTAGCCGGTCGTCGTCGCGATTGACACCACGTTGAACGCCGAATAGCGCAGCGCGGTGTCGAACTCGGGATAGACACCCCATGCCCAGATATAGACTGCCACCACTACGATGCTCACCAGGCAGACCCCAATGAACCAGCGGGCTTCGGGATCACGCAGGTACGGGCGCAGCGAGCGGCCATGGACGGCGAGGAACAGCGTGCCGAAGTTCATGCCGGCGATCAGCATGAAGACGATCGAGACGAACTCGATTTCCGGCGAATTGAAGAAGCCAAAGCTGGCGTCATGGGTCGAGAAGCCGCCCAGCCCCATCGTCGAGAAGGTGTGGCAGACCGCGTCGAACCAGGTCATGCCGGCCCAGTGATAGGCCAGTACGCAGGCGATCGTGACGATGAAATAGACCACCCACAGGCCCTTGGCCGTCTCGGCGATGCGCGGTGTCATCTTCGCGTCCTTCATCGGCCCCGGCGTCTCGGCCTTGAACATCTGGCGGCCGCCGATGCCCAGCAGCGGCAGGATCGCGATCGCCAGCACGATCAGGCCCATGCCGCCGACCCAGACAAGCTGGTGGCGCCACAGGTTGATCGACATCGGCAGCGTGTCGAGATTGCTGAGAACGGTCGCGCCGGTCGTGGTCAGCCCCGACATGGTCTCGAAGTAGGCGTCGGTGAAGCTCATGCCGAGATGAAGCATCAACGGAATAGTCGAAAACGCCGGCAGGATGGCCCACACCAGGACGACCATCAAGAAGCCATCGCGGATCGACAGTTCGCGCGTGCAGCGCCGGTAGCGTTGGTAGAGGAAGGCGCCGCTCAACATGGTCAGCGCGAAGGCCTCGTCATAGGCAGTCGCGGCGCCATCGTCGACGGCATACGAGAGGATCAGCGGCGCCAGCATGGTCAGGCCGAAGAGCATGATGATCAGGCCCAGCGCGCGATAGACGGGGGCGAAGCGTGTCACGGAAAACCCCTCAGAAGAAGTGGAAACCGACCTGGAACAGCTTTTCGACCTTCTTGACCAGCTTCTTGCTGGTGCAGAAGACGATCACGTGATCATCCGGCTCGATCACCGTGTCGTGGTGGGGAATCACGACGTCACCGTTGCTGGTGATCGCGGTCCAGTCGTCGCTCTGGCCGACGACCACGGTCTTGTCGAGATTTCGCACCAGTGCTCCGACGGTGACTCCTTCCGGCCAGTCGATCTGGTCGATGCGCTTGCCGACGATCTTCGAGGTCTTGGCGTCGCCATGCGCGACCAATTCGAGCGCCTCGGCCGCCCCGCGACGCAGCGAGTGCACTTCGGCGACATCGCCCTGGCGGACGTAGGCAAGCAAGGTGCCGATCGACACCTGCGCCGGCGAGATGCCGATGTCGATCGGGCCGCCCTCGATCATCTCGGCGTAGGCGCGCCGGTTGATCAGCGCCACCACGCGCAGGCAACCGAGACGTTTGGCGAGGTTCCCGGCCATGATGTTGTCTTCGTCGTCGTTGGTCACCGCAAGGAAGAGATCCATCTCGCCGATGTTCTCCTGCTCCAGCAGTTCCTCGTCGGTGGCGTCCCCGAGCAGCACCAGCGTCTTGTGCAGTTCGTTCGAGATCAGTTCGGCGCGCTCCCGCTTCACTTCGATCAGCTTGACCTGGTAGCGCTTTTCGAGCGCCCGGGCAACGCGCAGGCCTATGTTGCCGCCCCCGGCCACCATGATGCGCTCGACCGGCTTCATCATCCGCCGCAACTGGGCCAGAACCAGCCGGATGTGCTCGGCGGCGGCGAGGATGAACACCTCGTCACCGGCCTCGACGATCGTGTTCCCTTCCGGGACGACCGGCTGGTCGCGCCGGAAGATGGCGGCGATGCGGGCATCGGTTTCGAGTGGAAGGTGCAGGCGCATGTTCTTGATCGCCTGGCCGACCAGCAGGCCGCCCTCGAAGGCGCGCACCGCCACCATGGTGACCCGGCCGTTGGCGAAGCTGAGGACCTGCAACGCCTCGGGAAACTCGATCAGGCGGCGGATGTAGTCGGTGATGACCTGCTCCGGACAGAGCGCGTAATCAACCGAGAAATTGTCCGCCGAGAGCAGGCTGGCATCCTCCAGAAAGTCCCGCGAGCGCAGCCGGGCGATCCGCGTCGGGACGTTGAACACGGTGTGCGCCAGCTTGCAGGCGACCAGGTTGGTCTGGTCGCTCTGCGTCACGGCGATCAGCATGTCGGCGTCCTCGGCGCCGGCATCGCGCATCACCGACGGCGTCGCGGCATTGCCGAACACCGTGCGCAGGTCGAGGCGATCCTGCAGCCGGGACAGGCGACCGGCATCGTTGTCGACGACGGTGATGTCGTTTTGCTCCGAAACCAGACCTTCGGCCACGCTGGCGCCAACCTGGCCAGCCCCGAGTATGACAACTTTCATGTAATCCCCCTTGCGCGGCGCTTGCCGCCCGTTGCTATTCTTCGCTGCGCTTGCCTAGCCTGACGTCGAGCTGCTTCAGCTTGCGGTAAAGGTGCGTGCGCTCCAGCCCGGAGCGCTCCGCCAGTTTTGTCATGTTGCCACCTTCCAGCCGCAAGTGATGCTCGAAATAGAGCTTTTCAAAAGCATCGCGCGCCTCGCGCAGTGGCTGGTCGAGCAACGGCAACAGCGGCGCCAGTTCGTTCTCCGCTTGCGCCTCCCGCGGCAACACGCGATGCACGTCGTCAGCGCTGATGTCCTCCTCGAGCGACGTCAGCGCCAGGTTGCGGACCAGCGCATAAAGATCGCCCCAGCTCGCGTCCGGGCGGCCGCTCCAGGACTGCGTGCGCAGCGCGTTGAGGGCGCCAGTGGAGAAGCGGCGCGACGGCACCTCGCGGCGCTCGACGAAATTGGTCAGCAGCAGCCCGGCGATCTCCGGCACATCATCGGCATGGCCAGCAAGCGACGGCATCGCCAGCCAGACCTCGCCGAGTCGCGCCAGCAGCTTGCTGTCCCAGCCTGCTTCGGCCAGCGTCGCGAGCGGCGTTACGGTCGCGGCGACCAGTTGCAGATTCTGCCTTTCCAGGCGGTCGACCGCGAAGGCGAGGTTCATCTGCTGCATCTTGCCGAGCACCGCCAGATCCGGGACGAAGAGCACGCCACCGCTGACCTTTTCCAGCATCTCCTGGGTCAGTGCGCTGCTGACGCCGGAAAGATCGAGCCACGGTGCGCGCGGCGCCTTGAGCGTGCGGGCGCAAATTTCGGCCATGCCGCCGGTGGCGCCCTTGAGCAGCACGACTGGCGCCTTGGTCGCCACCTGCTCCAGCCGGCGCTTGAACTCCCTGACGAAGGGCGAGCGGCCGAATGCCTCCAGCGTCAGTGGCGGGCGCTGCAACGGGCTATCGTGCTTGAGCGCCTTCTGCACTGTCGTCAACAGCTTCTGCAGGCCGATCGGCTTTTCGAGGAAATCGAAAGCACCGAAACGGGTCGCCTCGACCGCGGTATCGATCGTCCCGTGCCCCGACATCATGACCACCGGCATGTTCAGATGGCCCGCCGCATGCCACTCCTTGAGCAGCGAAATGCCGTCCGTGTCGGGCATCCAGATGTCGAGCAGGACCAGATCGGGGCGCAACTCCCCACGTACCCGGCGCGCCGCCGTGGCGTGCTCGGCCAGGCGCACGTCGTAGCCCTCGTCGATCAGGATTTCCGAGAGCAGTTCGCGGATGCCGACTTCGTCGTCAACGACCAGAATGATTGCCATGCTTGGCTTCCTCCTCCTTCACCAGGGGCAGGCGGATGTCTATCCGCGCACCACCCTCCGATGTATTGCTGATTTCGATGCTGCCCTGGTGCTCGTCGACGATCTTCTTGACAATGGGCAGGCCAAGGCCGGTGCCGCGGGCCTTGGTGGTTACATAGGGCTCGAAGATCCGCGGCAGCATCTCGCCCGGAAATCCCGGGCCGTTGTCGCTGATCAGCAGCCGCGCGCGCCCCGCCGTCGCCTCGGTGCGGACACGGATGACGCCGTCGGTTCGCCCTTCGAGAGCATCCTCGGCATTGCGCAGCAGGTTGTGGATAATCTGCCGCAGTTGTGTCGCATCGCCCAGCACCGCCGGTAGCCTGCTGGCCAAGCGGGCTTCAATGCGCACTGACGAACTCTCGTAGAGCCCGAGGACCTCGCGGATCAGCTCATTGAGGTCGAGCGCCGCCACGTCCGGCGCCGGCAGGCGGGCGTAATCGCGGAAATCGTCGACCATGCGCTTCATCGCCTGCACCTGGTTGATGATCGTCTGCGTGCCGCGCGCCAGCATGTCTGCGTCGCCGTTCGCGAGCTTGCCGGACAGCTTGAATTGCAGGCGCTCGGCGGAAAGCTGGATCGGCGTCAGCGGGTTCTTGATCTCGTGTGCCAGCCGGCGTGCAACTTCGCCCCACGCGGCGCTGCGCTGGGCGGCGACGATGCGGGTGACGTCGTCGAACACAACCACCTCCCCGCCACCGCTCGCTTCGGGCAGGCGCGACCCACGCAAGAGAAGGACCTGCGGCATGCCGTTCGGGCGCTCGAGCTCGATCTGGGCCTGCCAGTCAACCTCCTTCGACGCCACAAAGTTGTCACAGATGAACTGCCCGAGCACCATCTGGCGGGGCCAGTCGGGTACCGCCTCGCCGATCAGGCCCTCGAAGTCGTCGGCCAGGATCGCCAGTGCGCCTTCGTTGACCGTACGCAGCACGGCATGGAGGTCGAAGACGAGGACGCCGGCCGAAAGGTTGGCTAGGATGGATTCGAGATAGCCGCGCGCCGATTCCAGCTCGATCCGGTGCCGCTCGGTTTCCTGGCGCGCCTCGTTGAGCTGGCTGGTCATGCGGCTGAACGACTGGGTCAGCATCCCCAACTCGTCACGGCTATACACCGCCTGGCGCGGCGAGAAGTCACCCTGGGCAACGGCCTGCGTGCCTTCGGCGAGAATCGAAAGGGGTGCCGACAGGCGCCGGGTCATCACGAAGGCCAGCGCGAACGCACCGAACAGCGCGACGAGCACGGTCAACGTCAGCGTCAGCGCATAAATGCGGGTCAGCCCCTGGCGCGCCAGTTGCAGTTCCTGGTAATCCCGGTAGACCGCCTGCACCGAATCGGCGTCCTGCGCGAGCGACGGCGGAACCGGCTGGACCAGTTGCAGGATGCGCGGCTCCTCGAAGACAGTGCGGGCCGAAACGGGAACCAGCGCGCGCAGGTAGAGCTTGCCTCCCTCGCCGTCGACCGCGGTCACCACGCGCGTGCTGCGCGCCTCCTTGATCTGCGCCTGGCTCGGCAATTCCGGCAGGCCGCCGGAAATCTCGCTGCTGGCACTCGACAGCAACTGGCCGCCCACCGAGAACAGCGCCGCCGATTGCACACCCTTCTGCTCGCGCAGCCGAAGCAGCGCCGAGCGATGCGCGGATTCGCGCAGGTCGGAAAGCTCGAAGGCCATCACGTGGGCTTTCTCAGCGAGATCGGCAAGCAGGGAATCGAGCGCCGAGCGGCCGAGGTGAAGGCCGGATTCGAGCGCCTTCTCGACACGAACGTCGAACCAGCTCTCGATCGAGCGGGTGACGAACTGCACCGACACGGCATAGACCAGCGCGCCGGGCAACACGGCGATGACGCCGAACATCAGCATCAGGCGCAGCTTGAGGCGGGCACCGAATATCTGCGCCCGGTAATCGCGCCACAGCGCGCTCAACTGCCAGCTGACGAGCGTGACCATGGCCAGCGCCAGGACGACGTTGAGGGCGATCAGCAGCGGATAGTGCCGCGTGAAGATGCCGGTGTCGGCCGCCGTCGCCATCAGCAGCAGGAACCAGGCAATGACCCCGAGCGTGCCGGCAACGGCGCCGCCGATGGCGACAAAACGCTTCACCTCGCCTCCACCGGGATGGTCACCTGCCAGGTCTTCCAGTCCGAGGCCAGGCTCCAGTCGCGGTTGCCCAGCGCGCTGATCTGGAACGGGCGCGGCAACTGGCTGATGTCGAGGCGCAGGCGCAAGGCGGCAACATAGGTTTCGCCGGGACGGACGCCGGAACCATCGCCCTTTTCGACGACTTCCCAGTTGCGCAACCGGCGAAGAACCCGCAAGGCGTCGGACAGGGAATCGAAGGACTGGTGCAGGCCACCGGTCGTCAGCCGGTACTGGCGCGTCAGCGCGTGGTAGGACAAGCGGTAGGTCTGGCTGCGGCTGACCAGCGTTTCGTCCAGCCAGTACCAGCGCGGCCGCGTCAGCACGAACTCGGTGACGAAATGCAGCACCAGCCCCTTGCTCACGGCGTCTTCCAGGCGCTCGTTGAGGTCGAAGCTGAAGTCGGCCGAAAGCACATAGCCATCATCCCTCGCCACCAGTTGCGGATTGGTGATCTCGATCTCGGCACCCGAGACAGCACCGGCGACGCAGAGCAGCAGCACCAGCAGGCCACGGCGCATTCGCTCAAGCACGCTTGACGAGGAGACAGTAGAAAAAGCCATCATGGTCGGCTGTCGGCAGGATCTGTTCCTCGTGGGCACGTCGGGCTTCCGGCCGGCTGGCCAGAAAGCGCCCGATCTGCGTCGAATTCTCTTCGGGAAAAACTGAGCAGGTAGCGTACAGCAGTTTACCCCCCGGCCGCACGACCTGCCACAGTGCTTCGAGTATTCCCGCCTGGGCGGCGGCAAAGCTGTCGATATCGGTCTCCCGCCGCAGCCACTTGGCATCCGGGTTGCGCCGCACGACGCCACTCGCGGTACACGGCACGTCGGCGAGGACCGCGTCAAACGGGCGCCCGTCCCACCAGCGGGCAAGCTGCGTACAGTCGGCAGCCATGACCGTGGCCGCCAGGCCAAGGCGAGCGAAATTCTCCACGACCCGCCGGCAGCGCGCCGGCTTTAGGTCGAGCGCGAGCAGGTCAAGGTCCGCGCGCTCGAGAAGGTGCGCCGCCTTGCCACCGGGCGCGGCGCAGGCATCGAGAACCCGGCTGCCGGGGTTCGGATCGAGCAGCGGCGCAGCCATCTGGGCACCCGGATCCTGAACCGACACCAGGCCATCGACGAATCCGGGCAGCTTGTCGACCGGCAAAGGCCGCTCCAGCGCCAGCCCGTCCTCACCGACCGGCGTCGCGGCGACACCTTCGGCGGCAAGGCGTGCGCAGTAGTCGTCGCGGCCGCAGCGGCGGCGATTGACGCGCAAGGCCATCGGCGGCGGACCATTGCCGGCGGCGACAATGCCGGGCCAGTCCTGCGGCCAGGAATGCTGCAGGCGCCGGAGCCACCACTCGGGATGCTGCGCTGCACCCAGCGGATCCCCCGCCAGCGCGGCCAGGAACTCCTCCTGCCGGCGAAGGAAATTGCGCAACACGGCATTGACCAGTGCGCGGAACGCGCCTCCGGCGATCTCCCCGGCTGCCGCCACGGCTTGGTCGACCACGGTATGCGCAGCATGCGACTGCGTTTCGAGGCGATACAGGGTGACCAGCAGTAGCGCGCGGACCTCGTCCTGTGCCAGTGGCCTGGAAAGCAGGCGGGCGAGGACGAAATCGCCCCGACCGTAGGCACGCAGGCTGCCATAGACGAGATCCTGGACCGCTGGCCGGGCATGCGGCTCGATCTCTGCGAGCTGGCCATCTGCCAGGCTGCGCCCGGCGAAGACCGCCGCGTCGACGCGTGCCGCTTGCAGCAGCGTCGAAGCCAGCGAGGTGGGCGGCAGCGAGGACATAGTCGACAATTATCGCACGCGGCATAATGGCGCGATGCGCCTCCTCGTTGCCGCCCTTTGCCTGATCCTCGCCTCGCCATCGGTGCTGGCCTGGAACGCTGCCGGCCACCGGCTGGCGGCGCTGATCGCCTGGCAACAGCTATCCCCCGCCAGCCGAGAATATCTCGCAGCGGCCCTGTGTCGCCACCCCGATCACGCGCGCTGGGAGCAAAAATCGGGTTCTGGCCGGGCGTCGGACATCTTTGCCGAGGCAGCAACCTGGCCCGACCACATCCGCGACGACCGGCGCTTCTACGATGAAGGGCGAGAGGCACCGACACCGCCGCTGGCCGGCCTGCCCGACACGGCACGCCACAAGGATTGGCACTATGTCGACGTCGACCGCAACGGCCAGGTTCAGGCCGGCCAGCTCGACCAGCGGGTCGAAGAACTGAACCTGCAACTACCGGTGGCCGATAACGAGCGGCTCACCTGGGCGCTACCCTGGCTGGCGCATCTCGTCGCCGACCTCCACCAGCCCCTCCATGTCGGCCATCACGAGGACCATGGCGGCAACGACGTCGAAATCGAGAACCCGTTCAACCGTCGCTTGCCCTTCACCAGCCTGCATTCCTGGTGGGACGACCTTCCCGGCCCGCCCTGGCTGCGTGGCAAGCGGCTGCACGACAGCGCCGCCCGGCTGCTCGAAAGGCATCCGCCGCCGGCTATGGGCAACATCCGCCAATGGCGTCAAGAGAGCTGGGCCTTGCTCGACCTGGCCTACCCTGATGCCGCCGGCAGCCTGCTGCCCATCGTCAGCGCGGATTTCCGGGAGCGTTCGCGGCAAATCGCCGAGCGACGTGTCGTCGCCGCCGGCTACCGCCTCGGCTGGCTGCTCGAGGCTGGCCTGGCCGCGCGCGTTTCACGTGAAACACACTAGAATTCAGCCATGCATGGACTCCATCTCTTCGCCGACCTCCACGATTGCCGCTGCGCCACGGGCTTCCTGCTTGACGCGCCGGGCCTCGAGACATTCTGCGTGACGGCCTGCGAACGTCACGGTCTGACCGTAGTCGGCCACCTCTTCCATGCTTTCCGCGATGCAGCCGGCAAGCCGGCCGGCGTGACCGGCGCCGTCGTCCTCGCCGAGTCGCACCTGGCGGTGCACACCTGGCCCGAGGTCGGCGGAGTCACGCTCGACATCTATGTCTGCAACTTCAGCGGGGACAACAGCGAACGAGCAAACGCACTGTTCGTCGAGGTAATCGCCGCCTTCGCCCCGCAACGGATGGAACGAAAGGCGGTAGTGCGCGGCGAACTGCGCGATTAGCGCGCCAGCGCGCGCAACCGGGCGATTCGCTCCGCGGTCGGCGGGTGCGTCGAGAAAAGACCCCGGATGCCGTCGCCGGAGAGCGGATTCACGATCATCATCTGCGCCGTCTCCGGATGTGCCTCGGCCGGCCCCATCGGGATACGGCCCTCGGCATACGTCTGCATCTTTTCCAGCGCATCGGCCAATGCGTTCGGGTCATCGCTGATCTCGGCGCCGCCACGGTCGGCCTCGTATTCACGGGCACGCGAGATCGCCATCTGAATCAGACTCGCCGCCAGCGGCGCCAGCATGGCAACCAGAATGCCAGCGATCGGATTCGCCGGCCGCCCGTCGTCGCTGCGGCCGCCGAACAGCATCGCGAAGTTGGCGAGCGCCGAGATGGCTCCGGCCATCGTCGCGGAGATGGTCGAGATCAGGATATCCCGGTGGGCGACATGCGCCAGTTCGTGGGCCATCACGCCGCGTAATTCGCGTGCCGAAAGGATCTTCAGAATACCGGTGGTCGCCGCTACCGCGGCATGCTCCGGGTTACGCCCGGTCGCAAAGGCGTTGGGCTGGTCCTCCTGGATCAGGTACACGCGCGGCATCGGCAGGTTCGCCTGCTGCGCCAGTTCGCGCACCATGGTGTAGAACTGCGGTGCGCTGGCTTCATCGACCTCCTGTGCGTTGTACATCTTGAGCACCAGCCGGTCGGAAAACCAGTACGAAAACACGTTCATGGCGCCACCGAACATGAGCGCCAGCAGCATGCCCGACTGGCCGCCGATCATGCCGCCGACGATGCCGAACAAGGCCATGATCGCGGCCATCAGCATTGCCGTCTTTATCCAGTTGAACATCTTGGCAACTCCTGTCGCAGCAACTCAGCCGGCCAGATGCGGCCGGCAAGACGGATTTCAAGTCACCAGATCGAAGCGATCGCCCGCCGCGAGCGGGTTCCCGGCGAGGAACTGCCCCACCGGCAGACGCCGCCCGCCTGCCTTCTGCAACTCGGTGACCATCAGCGCACCAGCGCCGCAGGCGACGACGATGCTGTCGCGGTCGACGCGCAGAATCCGGCCGATTTCCCCGTTGCCGGCCACCGCTGCCGCCCGCCACACCTTGACGGCTTGCCCGCCGAGCGAAGCCTGCGCACCCGGGACGGGATTGAAGGCACGCACGTGGCGATCCAGTTCGGTGGCACTCGCCGACCAGTCGATCAGCGCGTCGCCCTTGCCGATCTTGTGCGCGTAGGTCGCCCCCTCCTCCGGCTGCGGCTCGCCGGCCAGTGGCAGCCGGGCCAGCGCCGCGACGATCAGACGCGCACCGAGCACCGCCAGACGGTCGTGCAAGCTGCCGGCCGTATCCTCCGCACCGATCGGGACCGCTTCCCGCAACAGCACAGGACCGCTATCCAATTCGGCTTCCATCTGCATGATGCAGACGCCCGTCTCGCTATCGCCGGCGAGCAGCGCCCGCTGGATCGGAGCCGCCCCGCGCCAGCGCGGCAGCAGCGAGGCATGGATGTTGACGCAGCCCAGGTACGGCAGGTCGAGCACCGCCTGCGGCAGGATCAGGCCATAGGCCGCGACGACCATGACCTCCGCTCCCGTCGCGACGATCCTCTGCTGCGCCGCCGCATCCTTGAGCGTCGATGGCTGGAAGACCGCGATGCCGCGTTCGAGTGCCAGCCTCTTGACCGGCGACGGCTGCAGCGACATGCCGCGCCCCGCCGGCCGGTCCGGCTGCGTCAAAACCAGCGTGACGTCATGACCGGCATCGACGATCGCCACCAGCGCAGTCGCCGCGAATTCCGGCGTCCCGGCAAAGATCAGCCTCACGCGGTCACGCGCGCCTGCTTGGCGAGCCTGCTCTTTATGCGGGTCTGCTTGAGTTGTGACAGGTGGTCGACGAAGACCATGCCATTCAGGTGATCGATCTCGTGCTGGATGCACACCGCCAGCAACCCCTCGGCCTCGAGCACCGCCGCCTGGCCATCCGCATCAAGGTAACGCACGGTGACGCGCTCGCCGCGCTCGACCTTCTCGAAGACGCCGGGGACCGACAGGCAACCCTCCTCGCCGGACTGCAATCCCGCGCACTCCGCGAGTTCCGGATTGATGAACACGCGCAGGTCGTTCCTCTCCTCGGAGACATCGATCACGACCACCCGTATGTGCTCGTCGACCTGGGTCGCCGCCAGCCCGATGCCCGGCGCCTCGTACATTGTCTCGGCCATGTCGGCAATCAGGCGGCGAATTGAATCGTCGATTTCCGCGACCGGCATGGCGATCTTTTTCAGTCGCTGGTCGGGAAAACGCAAAATGGGTAGAAGTGCCATAGGAAATACCGAAAAAAGCTTGCCCGCTTAAGTTATTACGTGCAGAATCTCAAGCACTTCCCGAGATATCGAAACGGGATCGCCCGGTGCGGCTGGGACCGTACGGGCAGCTAAATGTTCCGTCGGCACGTGAGGTTACGACTATGGTACGCATTATATCCGCGCTCATCCTGGCCGTGACGGCCGTTTGTGCATCGGCCGCCGAGCCGCTCAAGCTCGTCGACAATCCCCCTGACCGCCACGTCGTGGTCAAGGGCGACACGCTCTGGGGGATCTCCGGAAAGTTCCTGAAGGAACCGTGGCGCTGGCCGGAAATCTGGAACATGAACCGGGAGGAGATCAAGAATCCGCACCTGATCTACCCCGGCGAAATCGTCTATCTTGACCGCTCGGGTGGCTCACCCCGTCTGCGCGTCGGCAAGAAGGTCAAGTCGTCGGCAACGACGGCCAAGCTCGGGCCACAGGTCTATTCCGAACCCGTCCAGAAAGCGATTCCGAGTATCCCGTCGCACATCATCGAACCCTTCCTTTCGCGGCCCCTCGTCATCGAGAACCTCGAAATGCAAAGCCCGATCCGCATCGTGGCCCCGCAGGAAGAGCGCATGGTCATCGGCAGCGGCGACGTCGGCTTCGCAGCCCCGATCGACGACGCAAGCGTGATCAACTGGCACGTCTATCGCCCCGCCAAACCGCTCAAGGATCCCGACAGCGGCGAGGTGCTCGGCTACGAAGCCTTCTTCCTCGGCCACGCCCGCCTCGTGCAACCGGGCAAGGCAGGCGAACCGGCCGTCGTCCGCGTCACGGATGCGAAGGCGGAAATCTATCGCGGCGACCGCCTCTTGCCGGCACCGTCGGCGGACATCATTTCCTACGTGCCGCATCGTCCGGATCGCGACGTCGCCGGCAAGATCATGACGATCTACGGCGGTGATGGCGCCGGTCTCACCGAAGGCGGCAAAGGCTCGATCGTGTCGCTGACCCGGGGCAGGCTGGACGGACTCGACGTGGGTGCTGTGGTCGCGGTGTTCCGCAACCGCATCGCGAAGGGGTTCGATGAAGACCTGCGCGCCGTCGAGGTACCGATTCCGGAGGAACGCTACGCGCTCGCCTTCGTCTTCCGGACCTTCGACCGCATTTCCTACGCGCTCATCGTCGAAGCCTCCAAATCGATCCGTATCGGCGACTCCATAAGGAATCCGTGACGCAACCCGAAGGGTTGGCCGCTTGGCTGCGGCTGACCCTGATTCCCGGCCTGGGCGGCGAGACGCAACGGAAGCTTCTCGCCGCTTTCGGTTTACCCGAGGCCATTTTCGCCGCCGGCCGCCTTGCCGCCCGCGCCGTGGCCGGCGATCGTGCCGAACTGCTCTTTGATTACGACCCCGGCCAAGCGGTCGACCGTGGCCTGGCTTGGGCCGGCGAACCCGGGCAGCACCTCGTCACCCTCGCCGATGCCGCCTATCCGCAGGTCTTGCTGGAAATCCCCGACCCGCCGACCCTCCTCTATGTGCGCGGCAACCCTGACCTGCTGCGCCAGCCGGCGATCGCAATCGTCGGCAGCCGCAATGCCACCCCGCAGGGTCTGCAGACCGCCGAAGCCTTCGCCAGGATGCTGGCCGGACACGGGCTGTGCATCGTCAGCGGCCTCGCCCTCGGCATCGATGCCGCCGCTCACCGCGGTGCGCTGGCTGCCGACGGCGCCACCGTCGCCGTCATCGGCACTGGCGCCGACCGCCTCTATCCGGCACGCAACCGCGAACTGGCACTGGCGATTGCTGAACACGGCGCCATCGTCTCCGAGTTTCCACTCGGCACAGCCGCCATCGCCGCCAACTTCCCACGCCGCAACCGCATCATCTCCGGTCTCGCGCGCGGCGTCCTGGTCGTCGAGGCCGCTCCCGAAAGCGGTTCGCTGATCACTGCCCGTCTCGCCGCCGAGCAGGGGCGCGAGGTCTTCGCCATTCCCGGCTCGATCCACTCGCCTGTCGCCCGCGGCTGCCACAAGCTGATCAAGCAAGGCGCCAAGCTCGTCGAGACGGCGCGCGACATTCTCGAAGAACTTGGGGATGTCGCGGCGCTCGCGCCTGACGCCGCCCCTCCCGAAGCGCCCGCTTCGCCGCTCCTGACGGCGCTCGGCCACGATCCCTGCGGCCTCGACCAACTCGTTGAACGGACCGGACTCGGCGCCGACCAGTTGCTCGGCGAACTCCTCGCGCTCGAACTCGCCGGCGGCATCGCGATCCTTCCCGGCAACCGCTACCAACGCCTCGCCTGAGGCGCCCCGAAGACAGACGGCTTGCCAAGCCGCGCGCCGGGCACTTATCATGCCCCGGCACTCAACCGACAGAACCCATGACCAAAACGCTGATCATCGCCGAAAAACCCTCCGTCGCAGCCGACATCGCCAAGGCGCTGGGGGGCTTTACCAAGCACGACGACTATTTCGAGAGCGAGAAGCATGTTCTCTCGTCGGCCATCGGCCACCTGCTCGAGTTGACCTGCCCGGAGGAATTCGAGGTCAAACGCGGCAAGTGGTCTTTCGCACACCTGCCGGTGATCCCGCCGCACTTCGCCCTGTCGCCAATCGAGAAGACACAGGCCCGCCTCCGGTTGCTGGCCAGGCTGATCAAGCGCAAAGACGTCGAAGGACTCGTCAACGCCTGCGATGCGGGACGCGAAGGCGAGCTGATATTCAATTACATCGCCCAGAGCACGGGCAGCAAAAAGCCTGTGCAGCGCCTCTGGCTGCAGTCGATGACCCAAGGGGCCATCCGCGACGGCTTTGCGCGCCTGCGTAGCGGCCAGGAGATGCAGGGCCTGGCCGACGCCGCCGTCTGCCGTTCCGAATCCGACTGGTTGGTCGGCATCAACGGCACCCGGGCGATGACCGCCTTCAATTCCAAGACCGGCGGCTTCCACCTCACCACGGTCGGTCGCGTACAGACCCCGACGCTGGCCATCGTCGTCGAGCGCGAGCGGCGCATCCGCGAATTCACGCCCCGCGCTTACTGGGAAGTCGAGGCCGATTTTGCCGCACGGGCCGGCAACTACGCCGGCAAATGGTTCGACGAAGGCTTCAAGGGCAAGGAAGACGACGAGCATGCCCGCGCCGACCGCCTCTGGGAAGAGCGCCGTGCCGACGCGATCCGCGCCGCCACGCTGGGCAAGTCCGGAACGGTGACCGAGGAAGCCAAGCCGGAGACGCGCATGTCGCCGCTGCTCTTCGACCTGACCAGCCTGCAGCGCGAAGCGAACGGTCGCTTCGGCTTCTCCGCCAAGACCACGCTGAGCCTCGCCCAGGCCCTCTACGAAAAACACAAGGTCCTCACCTATCCGCGAACCGACTCGCGCTGCCTGCCGGAAGATTATGTCGCCACGGTGAAGGCCACGATGGCCATGTTCACCGGCGAAGGCGCCGGCAAAGGCCATGACGAGGTCCTGCTCGCCCGCTACGCGCCCTTCGCCCACCAGATCATCGCCCGCAACTGGGTGCTGCCGAACAAGCGCATCTTCAACAATGCCAAGATCAGCGACCACTTCGCGATCATTCCCACCACGCAGGCGCCCAAGCACCTGAATGAACTGGAGCAGAAGCTCTACGACTTCGTCGTCAAGCGCTTCCTGTCCGTCTTCTTCCCGGCCGCCGAATACCTGGTCACCACCAGAATCACGCGGGTCGAGGGCCATCCCTTCAAGACCGAGGGCAAGGTGCTGGTCAATCCTGGCTGGCTCGCCGTGCATGGCAAGGAAGGCCAGGAAGGCACAGAAGGCAACCTGGTTGCGGTCGACGCCGGAGAAACGGTGAAAACCGAAGAGGTGACGGTCAAGGCCAACGAAACCAAGCCGCCCCCCCGCTATTCGGAAGCCACTCTGCTCTCCGCCATGGAAGGCGCCGGCAAGATGGTCGACGACGAGGAACTGCGAGCAGCGATGGCCGGCCGCGGCCTCGGCACCCCGGCCACGCGCGCCCAGATCATCGAGAACCTGATCGGCGAACAGTACATGCACCGCGAGGGCCGTGAACTGATCCCGACCGCCAAGGCCTTCTCGCTGATGACGCTGCTCAACGGCCTCGGCATCAACGAACTGACCCAACCGGAACTGACTGGCGACTGGGAATGGAAACTGGGGCGCATCGAAAAGGGCGAGTTCACGCGCGCCGAGTTCATGCGCGAAATTGCCGAGATGACGCGTCATCTCGTCGAGCGCGCGAAGAGCTACGAAGCCGACACGATTCCCGGCGACTTCGGCGTATTGACCGCGCCCTGCCCGAAATGCGGTGGCCAGATTCGCGAAACCTACAAGAAATTCCAGTGCAACGCCTGCAGCTATTCGTTATGGAAGATAGTCGCCGGCCGCCAGTACGAGCCGGCTGAAATCGAGGCCCTCCTTGGTGACGGCCACATCGGCCCGCTGACCGGCTTCCGCAACAAGATGGGCCGCAGCTTCGCCGCGGCGATCCGCCTCAATGCGGAACACCAGCCGGAATTCGACTTCGGCCAGGCCAACGCAAACGAGGAAGGCGAAGCGGAAGCAGTCGACTTCTCCGGCCAGGAGAGCCTCGGCAAATGCCCGAAATGCGCTGCCAACGTCTACGACAACGGCAATGCCTACGTCTGCGAGAGATCCGTCGGCGCGGCCAAGTCCTGCGACTTCCGCTCCGGCCGGATCATCCTGCAGCAACCGATCGAACCGGAGCAGATGAAGAAACTGCTGGCCGGCGGCAAGACCGATCTGCTCAGGGAATTCGTCTCCAACCGCACGCGCCGCAAGTTCTCTGCCTACCTGGTGGTCCAGGAGGGCAAGGTCGGCTTCGAGTTCGAGAAGAAGGCGCCGGCCAAGGCCGCAACGCGGAAGAAGCCCGCCTCCTGACGCGGGTCAGCCGGCGGCAATGTTTCACGTGAAACTCAGCGCACCGCCTTCGCACCCGGCAACTCGCAGGAAAGCACGGCCGCCCTCACCGCGTTGATCGCCTGCGGACGCGGGAAGGTCACCCGCCAGACGAGTCCGACCGTACGCGCCGGCGCCGTGCCGGCGAAAGGAAGAACCCTGACCAGCGGTTCCCTGTCGATCAGCGGATCGGCCGCTGTACTCGGCATCACCGCCACCCCTGCCCCGCTCGCCACCATGTAGCGGATCGTTTCCAGCGAACTTCCCTCAAGGGAATGCTCAAGCGCATGTGGCATGGAAAGGCGCGGGCAGGATTCCAGAACCTGATCGCGGAAACAGTTGCCCTGCCCGAGCAGCAGCAGATCCTGGCCGTCTAGTTCATCGCCCGCCACCGCGGTTCGTCCCACCCAGGGGTGGCCCGCCGGAACAACGACACGGAACGGCTCCTCATACACCGGCTGGGCGACCAGGCCGTGCTCGGCAAACGGCAACGCGATGACGATCACGTCCAGTTCGCCGGCCTTGAGCGCCGGAATCAGGTTGCCCGTGAAATCCTCCTTGAGGAACAGCGGCATCCTCGGCGCTTGCTGGTGAAGCGCAGGAATCAGCTGCGGCAGCAGATAGGGCGCGATCGTGTAGATGACCCCGACGCGCAGCGCGCCGCTCATCGGATCGCCGCCGGCAAAGGCGATCTCCTCGAGGCGCACGGCCTCTTCGAGAACACGCCGAGCCTGCGCGACGATGCGTTCGCCTAGCGCCGTTATGCGGACATCGGACGCTGTCCGCTCGAACAGCGCCGCGCCAAGCTGTCCCTCGACCTTCTTCAGCGCCACCGACAGCGTCGGCTGGCTGATGTGGCAGGCATCGGCCGCCTTGCCGAAGTGGCGCTCGCGGGCGAGCGCGACGATATAGCGCATCTCGGTCAGGGTCATCCTGATTTCCCCAGTCTTTCCAGGTCGACCGCAGTCAGCCAGCGCCATTCACCCACCCCGAGGTCGTCGGGCAGCGCCAGTTCGCCAACCGCCGCCCGGTGGAGCGCCTCGACACGATTGCCGGCGGCCGCCACCATGCGCTTGACCTGGTGGTACTTTCCCTCGGTCACCGTCAGCCGCAGCAACTTCTCGCCGGCGATCGCGCAGCCCGCGGCTGCGATCGGGTCCGGCTCGTCGTTGAGCAGCACGCCGGCCAACAGCCGCTCGACCTGGTCCCGATCGACCGCATGCCGGGTCGTCACCCGGTAGATCTTCGGGACTTTGCGCCGGGCTGATGAGAGCACGTGATTCAACTGACCGTCGTCGGTGACCAAAAGCAGCCCGGTGGTGTCCTCGTCGAGCCGCCCCACCGGCTGCACGCCGCGCAGGCGCAATGGCCTCGGCAGCAGTTCGAGCACGCTCGGGTGATGCATCGGCTTGCGCGAGCATTCGTAACCCGCCGGCTTGTGCAGCATCAACGTGGCAAACTCCATGAACGGCCAGTCGACTCCGTCGACCGAAAACACCAGACCGCCGGTCGCGATCTCGGCGACAGGGTCGGCACAAAGGATGCCGGCAACAGCGACCCGTTCCTCGACGATCAGCGCGCGACATTCCCGCCGCGTGCCGAAACCATGCCTTTGAAGTATGCGTTCGAGTTGCATGGCGGGGATGCTACCATCGCGCCATGCAATTCGAACACCTGATCGCCATCACCGACCCCGGCAATCCGCTGCTGGTGCCACTGACCCGGGAACAGATCTGGAATGGCCTGCTGCAGCGCGTCGAAAACCCCCTGCCCTTCCTTCCCGGCCTGGAGTCATGCGCGATTCTCGAACGCAACAGCGAAGCCTTGCTGCGCGAACTCGACTTTGGCCCGGCGACCCTCCGCGACCGCGTCACGATGGAGGAAGCGCAGAGGGTCCGTTTCGACATCGTGCCGTCCGCAACGACCGCTGGCGGCAGCCTGACCATCACCATCGAGGAACCGCAACCCGGCTTCCTGTTCCTCCGCTTCGCTTACCGGACAGCGCTCGCCAGTGACCCGGACTCGGAAGAGCGCGCCTACGTCGAATACATCAAGTCGGCCTACCACCAGTCGGATATCGATTGCGTGCGCATCATCCGTACCCTCGCCGCCACCACAACGCCGCTGTGAGCGACGCTACGTCCAGTCCAGCGATAACCCGGGCCATAGTGACCGGCCACACGCGTGGCCTGGGTGCCGCTGTCGCCGGTGAACTCCTGGCGCGCGGCATCGCCGTCCTGGGTGTCGCCCGCACCGGCAACGCCGAACTTGCCGCCAACCACGCAGCCATGCTAACCCAGGTCACGATCGATCTTGCCGACATCGATGCCGTTGCCGCATGGTTGGCCGGTGGTGCCTTCGAAGGGTTCTTCGCCGGCGGCAGGATCGCCCTGCTGATCAACAATGCCGGCCTCCTGCAGCCGGTCGGCCCGGCCGGAACGCTCGCCGCCGCGACCGTGGCGCGCTGCGTCAACATCAACGTTACGGCGCCGCTGCTGTTCGCCGACCGTTTCATCGCCGCCAGCGCAGCCGCGAACGACCGCCGCCTCCTGCATGTATCGAGCGGCGCCGCGCGCAATGCCTATCCGGGCTGGAGCATCTACTGCGCGACCAAGGCCGCGCTAGATCATCATGCGCGCGCCGTCGCCCTGGAAAGCCATCCGGGCCTGCGTGTCGCCAGCCTCGCGCCGGGTGTCATCGACACGGACATGCAAGCCGAAATCCGCGCCACGCCCGGTGACCGCTTCCCCCTGCGCAAGCGCTTCGTCGAACTGAAGGAACAGGGAATGCTGACACGCCCGACAGTCGCCGCCCGGCACCTGGTCGATCACCTGCTCGGCGATCGCTTCGGCGACCCCGTCATCGCCGACCTGCGCGAGACCTGACGCGCGCCCTCAGCCGACGCCCTGGCTGGCCAGGTAGTCCTCGTAGCCGCCCAGGTAGTCGACGACCCTTCCGTCACCCTTGACTTCGAAGACGCGCGTTGCCAGCGACGAGACGAATTCGCGGTCATGCGAAACAAAGACCAGCGTGCCGGGAAACTTCTCGAGGCCCGTGTTCAAGGCCTCGATCGACTCCATGTCCAGGTGGTTGGTCGGCTCGTCCATGATCAGTACGTTCGGGCGCGACAGCATCAGCCTGCCGAAGAGCATGCGGCCCTGCTCGCCACCCGAAATCACCTTGACCGGCTTCTTTACCTCGTCACCGGAGAACAGCAGGCGGCCGAGCGTGCCACGGATCAGCGTCTCGATGTCACCACCATCGCCGGCCGAGGCACGGGCATACGGCGTTATCCAGTCGGCCAAGCTGGTGCCAGACTCGAATTCGGCGCTGTGATCCTGCGCGTAGTATCCCGGCCGGGCCTTCTCCGCCCACTTGATGGCCCCGGACACAGGTTGCAGTTCGCCCAGCAGCAACTTCAACAGCGTCGTCTTGCCGACACCGTTTTCGCCGATCACGGCAATTTTCTCGCCGCCGTTGATGGTGAACGTCAGCTTGTTGCAGATTCGGCGTTGCGAGCCTGGATAGGCGAACGACAGGCCTTCGACCTCGACCGCCTGGCGGTGCAGCTTCTCCCTTTCGTCGTAGTCGAAGCGGATCCAGGGATACTGCCGCGATGAGGGCTTGACGTCTTCCGGCTTCAACTTGTCGATCAACTTCACGCGGCTGGTCGCCTGCTTGGCCTTGGAGGCGTTGGCCGAAAAGCGGCGGACGAAGGTCTGCAACTCGGCGATCCGTTCCTTGGCCTTGGCATTGGCGTTCGACTGACGTTCGCGGGCCTGTTGCGAAGCCTCCATGAAATCGTCGTAGTTGCCGGCGTAGGTGGTGATCTTGCCGTAGTCCAGGTCGGCCATGTGGGTGCAGACCTGGTTCAGGAAGTGGCGGTCGTGCGAGATGATGATCATCGTCGAGTCACGATTGTTCAGCATGTCTTCCAGCCAGCGGATGGTGTTGATATCGAGGTTGTTGGTCGGTTCGTCGAGCAGCAGGATATCCGGATTGGCGAACAGCGCCTGGCAGAGCAGCACGCGCAGCTTCCAGCCAGGCGCCACTTCGCGCATCGCGCCGTTGTGCTGTTCGGTCGGGATGCCGACCCCGAGCAGCAGTTCACCGGCCCGCGATTCAGCCGTGTAACCATCGAACTCGGCAAACTGATGCTCGAGGTCGGCGGCCTTCATGTAGTCCTCTTCGGTTGCTTCCGGATTGGCGTAGATGGCATCGCGTTCGCTCATGCAGGCCCACATTTCCTCGTGACCCATCAGCACGACGTCGAGCACGCGCGCATCCTCGAATCCAAACTGGTCCTGCTTCAGGTAGGCCATCCGCTCGTGCGGATCCTTCGAGACGTTGCCGGCGGACGGTTCGAGGGCGCCGGAGAGAATCTTCATGAACGTCGACTTTCCCGAGCCGTTGGCACCAATCAAGCCGTAGCGATAGCCCTCGCCGAACTTGACATTGACGTTCTCGAACAGGGGCTTGGCCCCGAACTGCATGGTGATGTTGGCGGCGACGAGCACGGCGATTCCGATCGGCTGGATGGCGGTGAGGCGAAGGGCGGAATTTTACCTGCTTTCAACGGGTTGACCGCACGCAACCGGACCAATCTTGTGCGCTGCGGTGTAACATTCCGCCCGACAGCAAACCCCCCTTCCCGGCCTCGAGACCGCACATGGTTCCCAACCTGACTACCGCCCTCACCGGCCCCCTGCTCGAACTCGAGCGCCGCTTCCTCGCCAGCAGCACGCAGATCGAGCACTGGCTGCGCAGCCAGTGGCAGGAATTCACGCCGCCGTTTTATTCCTCGTGCGACCTGCGCAATTCCGGCTTCAAGCTGGCGCCGGTCGACACCAACCTCTTCCCCGGCGGTTTCAACAACCTGAACCCGGCCTTCCTGCCGCTCTGTGTGCAGGCGGCGATGACAGCGATCGAAAAGATCTGCCCCGATGCCCGCAACCTGCTGCTGATTCCGGAAAACCACACGCGCAACCAGTTCTACCTGCAGAACGTCGCCCAGATCGCGGCGATCCTGCGCCAGACCGGCCTCAACGTGCGCCTCGGATCCATGCTTCCGGAAATCACGCAGCCGACACCGATCGAACTCGCCAACGGCCAGAACCTGTTGCTCGAACCGCTCGTCCGCGGCGAGTACCGCCTCGGGCTCGATGGTTTCGACCCCTGTGCCATCCTGCTCAACAACGACCTGTCGGCAGGCATACCGGAAATCCTTCAGAACCTGAACGAGCAGTTCATCCTGCCGCCGCTCCATGCCGGCTGGGCCGTTCGCCGCAAATCCAACCATTTCGCCGCCTACGACGAAGTGGCCACCAACTTCGCCAACGAAATCGGCATCGACCCCTGGCGCATCAACCCGGCTTTCTCGGTCTGCCGCAGCGTCAATTTCCACGAGCGGCAGGGCGAGGAATGCCTGGCCGCCAATGTCGCCGCCGTACTCGATATCGTCCGTGAAAAATACAAGGAATACGGCATCGGCGAGACGCCCTACGTAGTGGTCAAGGCCGACGCCGGCACCTACGGCATGGGGGTGATGACGGTGCGCGACGCCGACGAAGTCATTGCCCTGAACCGCAAGCAGCGCAACAAGATGAGCGTCGGCAAGGAAGGACTGGAGGTCAGCGAGGTCCTCGTCCAGGAGGGGGTGCACTCGTTCGAGACGCTGAACGACGCGGTCGCCGAGCCAGTCATCTACATGATCGACCGCTACGTCGTCGGCGGCTTCTACCGCGTCCATACCGGTCGCGGCAAGGACGAAAACCTCAACGCGCCGGGCATGCACTTCGAGCCACTTGCCTTCGAGACCGGCTGCAACCTGCCGGACTACGCCTCTGGGCCGGATGCCCCGCCGAACCGTTTCTACGCCTATGGCGTCGTCGGCCGCCTCGCCTGCCTGGCAGCCGCGGTCGAACTGGCCCGCACGGCGCCGGAAGACGCCTGACGCGCGTGTTGCGTACCGCCCTCGGCGCGCTGCTGCTGGTCCTCGTCGTCGCCGCCTGCGGGCGCACTCCGCTGCAGGAGCAGCAGGCTTACGTTTTCGGCACCCGCGTCGAGGTCATCGTCGTCAGCGACGAACCAGCGCAAGGCCGCCAGGCGATCGCCGCGGTGCTGCGCGAATTCGATCGCCTGCACCGCGCCTATCACGCCTGGCAGCCTTCCGAACTGAGTGACCTGAATCTGGCCGTTGGCGAAGGTCGACCGCAACAGGTCAGTCCGGAACTCGCCGCGCTCGTCGCCGAGGCCAGGGAATTCAGCCGCCCGGGCGATCATCTGTTCGACCCGGGCATTGGCAAGCTGATCCAGCTCTGGGGCTTCCAGGCCGACGAGTTCAAGGCCGAATTGCCGCCCGAAGCGGAGATCAAGGCCTGGCTGGCAAGCAGGCCGTCGATCGCCCACCTAAGCGTCAGCGGAAATCGCGTTGCCAGCAGCAACCGCGATGTCGCACTCGATTTCGGCGGTTATCTGAAAGGCGTCGCCCTCGACCGGGCCGCCGAAATCCTGCGTGGCCAGGGTATCCACAACGCGCTGATCAACATCGGCGGCAATGTCATGGCGCTCGGCAGCAAGGAAGGCCGGAAATGGCGGGTTGGAATCCAGCACCCGCGCCAACCCGGACCCATGGCCACGGTTACGCTCGAAGACGGCGAGGCGATCGGCACCTCGGGCGACTACCAGCGCTTCTTCGAAGTCGCCGGCAAGCGCTATGCGCATCTGCTCGACCCGCGCACCGGCTACCCGGCGGATCACACCCAAGCCGTCACGGTGCTGATTCCGGCGGGCCCGAAAGCCGGTACGCTGTCCGATGCTTCCTCCAAGCCCATCTTCATCGCTGGTCCTGACGACTGGCGCGAAACGGCGAGGAAGACCGGAATCGGCCAGGTCTTGCGCGTCGACCGCGACAGCAGCGTTTTCGTCACCGAGGCGCTTTACCCCAGGCTGGAGTTCGTCGGGCAGCGTCCACCCGTCACCGTGGTGCCCTGACGGATCGCTCGCCCGGCATCGTGCCAACACCCGCGTGCGTCCGACGCCCGCGCGCGTTACACTGGCACCTGATTCCCTCCGGGACAAGCGGCGATACCAGCAGGATTACTCAGCGATGCTCACCATCCGCAACCTGTGCCACAGCGACATCGATTCGGCGATTGCCTTGCAGTCCCGCGTGTATCCGTCGATACCTCCCTTCCGGCAGGATCAGTTCGAAAACCTGCTGCGGCTCTTTCCGCGCGGACAGTTCGCCGCGGAACTAGGCAGCAAGCTGGTTGGCATCGCACTTTCCATCGTGGTCCTGTGGGAGCAGTACAGTCTGCAGCACACGTGGACGAGCATCACCAACAACGGCGTTTTCGACACGCATGACCCCGACCGCGGCCACACGCTCTATGGAGCCGAGGTTTGCGTCGCCCCTGACGAACGCGGCCATGGCATCGGCCACGCACTCTACGAGGCGCGGCGCACGCTTTGCCGGTCGATGAATCTCAAGCGCATCATCGCCGGCGGTCGACTCCCCGGCTACAGCAGGTACGCCAGCAAGATGGGGCCGGCGGAATACGCCAAGCGCGTCATCTGGGGCCAATTCCACGATTCGGCGCTGCGTTTCCAGCTGGACGAAGGTTTCGACTATTGCGGC
>Ga0105090_10000210_pt1 | contig 26758 bp, 18 predicted proteins | sample PPLLak3March2015_FD_79110 | JGI IMG/M metagenome (GOLD analysis project Ga0105090, IMG submission 79110) | Freshwater sediment microbial communities from Prairie Pothole Lake near Jamestown, North Dakota, USA - PPLs Lake P7 Core (1) Depth... | ecosystem: Environmental > Aquatic > Freshwater >...
AGGTGAGCCGGGTCACTATCGAGCCCTTCGACCTCGCCCAGCCGGTGCGCTACGACCTCGTGATCGACCGCCTGACGCACTGGTACTACACCAGCCGCGAATGGATCAAGAAGGCAGTCGTGATGAACGACACCTACGTCTTCAACAATCCCTGGTCCATCCAGGCAAACGAAAAGCACACGACCTATACGGCGATGATGCGTCTCGGCCTCAAGGTCCCGGGCACCTGGATGCTGCCGCCGAAGTCCTATGAGCAGACGGCCGACCTGCAGCCGACCCTGTCGCGATATGCACGCTACTTCGACCTCGGGCCCATCGGCGCAGGGCTTGGATATCCGCTCTTCATGAAGCCCTACGACGGCGGCGGCTGGGTGGGCGTTTCGAAAGTCGACGACGAGGCCGGGCTGCGTGCGGCCTACGAGGCGAGCGGCACCAAGCTCATGCACCTGCAGGCCGCGGTGATCCCCTACGAGCGCTTCGTGCGCTGCATCGGGCTCGGGCCACAGACCCGCGCCGTCAACTACGATCCGTCGGCGCCGCTGCACGACCGCTATCGCATGGACCGCGACTTCCTCGACCCCGCACTCCAGGCCGAGCTCGAGGACATCACGCTCACGATCAACGCGTTCTTCGGCTGGGACTTCAACTCGTGCGAGGCGTTGCTGCGCGGTGGCGAGTGGCACCCGATCGATTTCGCCAACGCCTGTCCGGACTCGCAGGTCACCTCGCTGCATTACCACTTCCCGTGGCTGATCAAGGCCAACCTGCGCTGGGCGATCTTCTGTGCCGCGACCCGTCGCCCAGTGCGCCACAACCTCGAATGGGCGCCGTACTTCGAGATCGCCGCACGGGACCTGCCCTATCGCGAGAAGCTGCACGGCTACGCCCGGCTCGCGCGCAAGACGCTCGACGCCGAGGCCTTCGGGGAGTTCTGTGATCGGCACCTCGGGCACCTCGACGCCGTCGCCGATGAATTCTTCGGTACCGAGCAGGCGCGCGACGCGGTGCGCCAGAAGGTGGCGGCGCTCTTCCCGGCGCACGAGGTCGACGAATTCACCGAGCTCTTCTACGGGCGCATCCAGCAATGGCGCGCCTCGGAGGGGCAACTGCGATGAGGCGCGACTGCTTCGGCTGGCACACTCACCGGCTGCCCTGCCCCGCACGCGTGATCCGCTGGGGCCACTGGGGAACGCCGGTACTGCTCTATCCCACGGCAGGCGGCGACTTCGAGGAGCCTGAGCGTCAGGGGCTCATTGGCGCGCTCGCGGGACTCATCGACGCCGGACGCATCAAGGTGTATGCGGTAGACAGCGTCGCCGGCCAGCACTGGACCTCCCGGCAACACTCGCCGGAGTACTGCTCGCGGGTGCAGAACCTCTTCGATGCCTACGTGTACGAGGAAGTCGTGCCGCTGATCCGCAGCGACTGCGCGAGGCACGACATCGAGATCGTCACGGCCGGCGCTTCGTACGGCGCTCTCTACGCGGTGGCAAGCCTGTGCCGGCACCCTGATGCGTTCCGCCTCGCGCTCGGCCTGAGCGGGACGTATGACCTCTCGGGCTACCTCGGCGGCCGCTGGAACGACGACTTCTACTATTCCTCGCCGCTGCATTTCCTGCCGTCGCTCGGCGAGGGCTGGCAACTCGACGCACTGCGACGGCGCTTCGCCATCCTCGCGACCGGCTCCGGACGCTGGGAGGACCCCGGCGAGTCCTGGCGCCTCGCCGGCGTGCTCGGCCCGATGGGCATCCCCAATCGCGTCGACGACTGGGGGCCGGGCGTCGACCACGACTGGCCCACCTGGCTCGCGATGCTGCCGAAGTACCTCGCGGAGAACGCCTGACGCCGCGCGGCCGACTCCGGCCCTGCGCTCTTCAGCGCGCCTGGAACCTGGCCGGACGCTTGGTGCGGAACGCGGCCACGCCCTCGAGGAAGTCCGGGCTGTCGCCGAGAACGCGCTGGGCGGCCGCCTCGAGATCGAGCTGCTCGGCCAGCGAGGTCATACCGGCCCGCGCCGTGAGTTCGCGCACGGCGAGGAATGCCTGGCGCGGACCGGCCGCCAGCGTGCGGGCGAGTTCTTCCGCGCGCGGCATGAGGCCTTCGTCGTCCACGCACTCGGCGATGAGGCCGATGGCGGCCGCGGTCTCGGCGGGGATCGCCTCGCCGGTCAGCGCGTAGGCCCGCGCGCGCGCCTCACCGACGCGACGCGCGAGGAAATGCGTGGCGCCCATGTCGGGGGCCAGCCCGAGCTTCGGCGCGAACAGGAAAGTGAGGCTGGCCGAACGCGCCGCCACCGTGATGTCGCCCATGAGCGCGATCGACGCGCCGGCCCCGGCCGCAACGCCGTTCAGGGCCACGACCAGTGGCACTGGCAGGTTGCACCACATCGTGGCGACGGGATTGAACTCGCCGCGCAGTCGCCCCGACATGAACTGGCCCATGGACTGGCCGGGCGCCGGCACCGCCGACGGATCGGTCAGGTCCGCACCCGCGCAGAAACCGCGGCCCGCGCCCGTGAGCAGCACCGCTCGGACTGCGCGTTCGCGCTGGATCATCTCTGCACAGTCGCGCAGGTCGCGCAACAGGCCGAGCGAGAGGCTGTTGAGCTTCGCCGGGCGGTTGAGCACCACCGTCATCACGTCGCCCGCCTGTTCGCAGGCGAGGTTCTCGAACTGCATGCCGCGCTCCTCGTGTACGCCGTCGTCCGCAGTTATGATCGCACGATCAGCCGCAGCGACGGGCGTCGCCCGGACGCAAGGACCATAGGAGGCCGCATGATCGTCAAGTTCTCGACGCGCGCGGGAGCGCTCACCATGCACGGCGACGTGGCCGTCGCCCTGCTGCGGGCCATGGGTCACTCGGGCACGGTGCCGGGCGCGATCCTCGCGGCCGACCTGCCGGCGGCGCTCGCGTGCCTGCGGCGGGCACTCGAGACCCAGGTGCAGGCGGTGCCGGTGGTCCCGGATGCAGCCCAAGGCGACGACGAACAGGAGGAGCGCGAGCCGCCGGTCACGCTCGCCATGCGCGCCGTCCCCCTCATCGACATGATCGAGACGGCGATCGCGCGCGGCTCGGACCTCATGTGGGAGCGTGGATAGCGACCATGCGCGATGTCGCCGCCCGGGTACTCGCCGGGCTCGCCCTGCTGCTGCTCGCCGCGCACTTCTTTCGCGCCGGGCTGATCCCGCTCACGGTGCTGAGCGCCCTGCTGACGGCGCTGCTGTTCGTGCGCGCGGCCTGGGCCGTCCGCGTGCTGCAGGCGGCGCTCGCCCTCGGTGCGCTGGAGTGGCTGCGCACGGCGTGGGTGTTCGCCGCCGCCCGGGCGGCGCAGGACCAGCCGTACGGGCGCCTGCTCGCGATCCTCGGCACCGTCGCCGCGGTCACGGCCATGGCTGCCCTGATGCTGTCGCGGTCCGCGCTGCGGAACCCCGGGGAAATTCGGTAGTCTAGTGGGCTGACCCGCCGGATCGGCCGGGCGGCGAGGCGCCGTCCGCCGCGACGGATTCGCTGCGGACCAGAGACACCCGAGGATTCCCGATGGCACTGAAGACCCTCATCGCCGGCGCCGGAATGGCGGCCGCCCTCGTCGCCGGCCACGCGGCGGCCGATTCGAGCGACGTCCCGGCCGCGAACCCGCTGCTCGCCCCCTGGAGCGGGCCCTACGGCGGCGTGCCGCCCTTCGACCAGGCGAAGGTCGAGCAGCTCGAGCCGGCGCTCGAGGCTGGCATGGCCGAGCAACTCGCCGAGATCGACAGGATCACCGCCAACCCTGAGGCGCCGGGCTTCGGCAACACGATCGCCGCCCTGGAGCGCGCCGGCCGCACGCTGGACCGCGTTCGCACCGTCTACGGCATCTACAGCTCGACACTCAACGACGAGGCCGTGCAGGCCGTCGAGCGCGAGATGGCGCCGAAGCTCGCCGCCTTCAGCGACCAGATCACCCAGAACGAGAAGCTCTTCGAGCGCATCGCCGCGGTGTACGAGACCCGCGAGAAGTCGGGCCTCACGCCCGAGCAGCAGCGGGTCACCTGGCTCCACTACACCAACTTCGTGCGCGCCGGGGCGAGGCTCGACGCCGCCTCCAAGAAGCGGCTGTCCGAGATCAACCAGCAGCTCGCCACGCTGTACACGAAGTTCTCGCAGAACGTGCTGGCCGACGAGAACAACGAGCAGCTGGTGATCGAGAGCGAGGCCGACCTCGCCGGGCTGACCGGGTCGGCGCGCGCCGGCGCCGCACAGGTGGCGGAGTCCCGCGGCCAGAAGGGCAAGTGGGTGATCGCCAACACGCGCTCGAGCGTCGAGCCGTTCCTGACCTACTCCGAACGCCGGGACATGCGCGAGAAGGTCTGGCGCATGTTCGTCAACCGCGGCGACAACGGCGGCGCGACCGACAACAACGCCATCATCGCCGAGGTACTGGCGCTGCGCGCCGAGCGCGCGAAGCTGCTGGGCTTCGAGACGCACGCGCACTGGCGCCTCGAGAATGCCATGGCGAAGAACCCCGAGCGCGCCATGCAGCTGATGGAAGCCGTGTGGACCCCGGCCGTCGCCCGCGTGCGCGAGGAAGTCGCCGACATGCAGGCGATCGCCGACAAGGAAGGCGCGGGCATCAAGATCGAGCCCTGGGACTACCGCTACTACGCCGAGAAGGTCCGCAAGGCCAAGTACGACCTCGACGAGACCGAGATCACGCCCTACATGCAGCTCGAGAACCTGCGCGAGGGCATGTTCTACATGGCGAAGGAGCTGTTCGGCTTCCACTTCAAGCCGGTGGACCCTGCGAAGGTGCCGGTCTACCACCCGGACGTGCGCGTCTGGGAGGTGAACGACCCGACAGGCAAGCTGGTGGGCCTGTGGTACTTCGACCCCTACGCGCGCAAAGGCAAGCGTTCGGGCGCATGGATGAACGCCTACCGGCCGCAGGAGCGATTCGACGGCGACGTGAAGACCATCGTCTCGAACAACTCGAATTTCGTGAAGGGCAAGCCCGGCGAACCCGTGCTCATCAGCTGGAAGGACGCCGAGACGCTGTTCCACGAATTCGGCCATGCCCTGCACGGACTGAGCTCGAACGTGAACTACCCGTCGGTGTCCGGCACGCGGGTCGCGCGCGATTACGTCGAGTTCCCCTCGCAGGTGCTCGAGCACTGGCTGGCAACGCCCGAGATCCTCAACCGCTACGCCGTGCACTACCAGACCGGCAAGCCCATCCCGAGGGAACTGGTCGAGAAGATCAAGCGCGCGGACACCTTCAACCAGGGCTTCGACACCGTCGAGTACCTCTCGAGCGCGCTGATCGACATGAAGCTGCACTTGGCGGGCGCCGGGAAGATCGACGCCGACAGGTTCGAGCGCGAGACGCTCGACAAGCTCGGCATGCCCTCCGAGATCGTGATGCGCCACCGCACGCCGCAGTTCATGCACGTGTTCTCGGGCGACGGCTACTCGGCGGGCTACTACAGCTACCTGTGGTCGGACACGCTCACCGCCGACGCCTGGGAGGCGTTCACCGAGGCGGGCGGACCCTGGGACAAGGCCGTGGCCGGGCGCCTGCGCGACAACGTGTTCTCGGTGGGTAACACCATCGACCCCGCCGACGGCTACCGGGCGTTCCGCGGCCGCGACGCGGGCATCGATGCGCTGATGCGCAAGCGCGGATTCCCGGTGCCCGACGCGAAGTCCAGGTAAGGACCGCGCGCCCTCACCCCGTCCCTGTCCCGCAGGCGCGGGACAGGGTGGCCAAAGGCCGGGTGAGGGCGTCGTCGGATCGAGGGCAGCTACTGCCCGATCCCCGCCCGGTCGAGCAGGAAGGCGAATTCCTCGGCGCGTTCCTCGTAGGCCCGGAACCGACCCGACTTTCCGCCGTGGCCCGCCTCCATGTTCACGCGGAACAGCAGCGGGTTCTCGTCCGTCTTGAGGCGCCTCAGGCGCGCGATCCATTTGGCGGGCTCCCAATACTGCACCTGGCTGTCCCACAGGCCGGTCGACACGTACATCGCCGGGTACGCCTGCCGCGCCACGTTGTCGTACGGCGAGTACGACAGCATGTACTCGTAGAAGCGTTGCTCAGCGGGATCGCCCCACTCGTCGTACTCGTTGGTCGTGAGCGGAATGGTCTCGTCCAGCATGGTCGTCACCACGTCCACGAACGGCACGGCGGTGACGATGCCGCGATAATCCTGCGGCGCCAGGTTGGCGACCGCGGCCACGAGCAGGCCGCCGGCGCTGCGCCCCACCGCGAACACCCGTTCCGGGTCGGCATAGCCCTCTGCGACCAGGTAGCGCGTCACGTCGATGAAGTCGTGGAAGCTGTTTCTCTTCTCGAGCAGGCGCCCCGCGTCGTACCAGCGCCGGCCGAGCTCCTGTCCGCCGCGCACTTGCGCGATCGCGACGACGAAGCCCCGGTCGAGCAGCGATACCGTCGATAGACTGAACGCCGGGTCGCTGGACAGGCCGTAGGCTCCGTAACCGAGCTGCATCAGCGGTGCGGTGCCATCGCGCCGGACGCCCTTGCGATGGACGATCGCCACGGGCACCCGCTCGCCGTCGCGCGCCGGCGCCCAGAGGTACTCGGTGGCGTAGCTGGAGACGTCGAAGCCGCCGAGCACGGATTGCTCCTTGAGCAGCGTGCGCTCGCCCGTGGATACGTCGTAGTCATAGGTTCGCACCGGCGTCGTGAGCGAGGTGTAAAGGTAGCGCACGGTGTTGCTGTCGATCTCCTCGTTGTCGCCGAGCTCCACCACGCTGGCGGCCTCATCAGCGGCGAGGTCGAATTCGCGGCTCCCGTCCCAGGAGCGAATGCGCAGCCGGCGCAGGCCGCCCGAACGCTCCTCGACGGCGAGGAAGCCGCGAAACACGTCGAAACCATCCAAGGACTCATCGTCGCGGTGCGCGACGAGCTCGCGCCAGCGACTGCGGTCGGCGGACTCGCCCACCGGCACCTCGATGAGCCGGAAGTTGGGCGCCAGCCAGTTGCTGCGGATGATCCAGCGCCCGTCGAGGTGATCGGCGGAGTACTCGTGGTCGCGTTCGCGAGGCACGATCACCCGGAACTCGAGCGCGGGGTCGGCCGCGTCGGCGTAGCGCTGTTCGGCCGAGACCGTGCTGAGCGAGTAGATGCAAAGGTAGCGGCCGTCCTTGGTGCGGCCGACGTCCACGTAGAAGCTCTCGTCCTGCTCCTCGAACACGACGGGGTCGAGCCGGGGATCCGTTCCGAGTGCGTGCCTGCGGACCTTCTGCCCGAGCAGCGTCTGCGGGTCCTTCTCGATGTAGAGGACGGTGCGATTGTCCGCCGCCCACGCGATGCTCGCCTCGACGTTGCCGATCACATCGGGCAGCAGCTCGCCGGAGGCGAGGTCCTTGAAGCGCAGCGTGTACTGACGGCGACCGACCGTGTCCTCGGCGAACGCGAGCAGCCGGCCGTCCGGGCTCACCTCCAGGGCCGCGACCTCGTAGAACTCACGGCCGTCCGCCATGACGTTCAGGTCGAGGATGACCTGCTCGGGCGCATCGAGCGTGCCGGCCTTGCGTGCGTGCACCGGGTACTCGGCGCCCGCCGCGTAGCGCGAGTAGTACCAGTGACCCCGGTCGCGGTACGGCACCGTCGTGTCGTCCGGCTCGATGCGCCCGGTGATCTCGGCGTACAGCCGGTCCTTGAGCGGCCGAACGTGCGCCAGCATCGAGTCCTTGTAGGCGTTCTCGGCGGCGAGGTGGGCCAGCACCGAGGCGTCGCTGCGATCGTCGTCGCGCAGCCAGTAGTACTCGTCGACGCGCGTCCCGTGCGGTGAAGTCACCTCGTGCGGGTTCGCGGCAGCGATGGGCGGTAGCGGGGACTCTGGCATCTCGGCACTCCGGGCGGCGGCCGGGGCAGGCGGGCGGCCAGCACGACAGATTTTCGCAACACGGAGAGGTCACGTTGCGCGATTCCGTGGCGCGGCAACCATGATGCCTTGAGGTGCGCGACGAAAGAAGCCATGCCTGCAGGACCGAAAACTCCGCGGCGCAGGCGTCGCCCGATCCAGCTCGGGCACCCGGAACAGCACCATCCCAGGCGCGTTGCCATAAAACCACATCGACTCGGGCGCCGCGTGTTTTTTTCGCAACAGGTGTTGCGCCCGACCGGTGAGGTAAGTATCTTCCACCGACCTTTGAGGTATTTGGTGTTGGGTCGCCGCAAACCACCGGGCACAACGGCGGGGCCTGCGGCAGATGACTCGGGGGCCAGAGGGGATCGGGGGCCGGACGGGACGCTAGCTCCCGGCATGCGAACCACCCTGCGGCGAGCTGCAAACAACTCATCCGTGGAGATTCCATAAATGTCTCATGCTTCGAACATCCGGCAGGCCGTGCGCTACACGCTGGCCGCAGCCGCTTTCGCGTCGGCCTATACGGTCCCGGCGACCGCGCAGACCGAGCTGGAGGAAGTGGTCGTCACGGGTTCGCGCATCGCGCGCGCCGACTATGACGCGGCCAGCCCCGTCATCACCCTCGACCAGGACCTCTTCAAGATGTCCGGCGAGGCGCAGCTCGAGACGGTGCTGAACTCGATGCCGCAACTGGTGCCGTCGATCACGACCACCTCGAACAACCCGTCGAACGGCGGCCAGGCCAACGTCGACCTGCGCGGCCTCGGCACGGTCCGCACGCTGGTGCTGCTCGACGGCTCGCGCCTCACCCCGTCCAACCTGACCGGCGTCGTCGACCTGAACACGATTCCGTCGGCACTCATCCAGAACATCGAGATCCTGACCGGCGGCGCCTCGTCGGTGTACGGCTCGGACGCCGTGGCCGGCGTCGTCAACGTGCGCCTGAAGCAGGACTTCGAAGGCGTGCAGATCAACACGCAGTACGGCATCACCGACAAGAGCGACGGCCAGACGATCCTGGTCGAGGGCCTGATCGGCGGCAACTTTGCCGAGGATCGCGGCAATGCCGTGCTATCGCTCGCCTACGACACGCGCGACGAGGTGCTGGCGGGCGCCCGCTCGTTCGGCGAGGTCTCCCTCGGCGCGCAGTTGCAGCCGCTCGGTTCCGGCACGGTGCCGGATGGCCGCATCGACTGGGGCACCGTGGCGAACCCCGCCGGTGGCCCTGCCATTTCGAACGCGCCCAGCCAGGCGGCGCTCAACGCCGTTTTCGGCGCGTACGGTGCCGCACCGGGTTCGGTGCCAGGCTCTGCCGCGATCGGCTTCAACACCGATGGCACGCTGTTCTCGTTTGGACGCGGCACAGCCGCCCAGCCGGTGGTTAACTTCCGCGGCAACACGAGCGACCCGGGCTTCAACCCGCTCTCCTACTCTTACAACTTCGGCCCGATCAACTACCTCCAGTTGCCGCTGACGCGCCGTCAGATCGCGGGCTTCGCGACCTACGACATCGTGCCGGACGTGGCCGAGATGTACACGCGCATCATGTACACCACGTACAACTCGGACCAGCAGCTGGCCTCCACGCCGGTGACCTGCGGTGGCACCGCGCTCGGCTGCGCGATGCCGATCACCAACCCGCTCATTCCGGCCGATTTGCGCACGCTGCTCGCGGCGCGCCCGGTCCCGGGTGCCGCGCTGCCCGCCTCGGCCTTCACGCGTCGCTTCCTCGAGTCCGGCCCGCGCGTGTCGAACAACGACTACGACGTGACGCAGGGCCTCGTGGGCTTCCGCGGCGATTTCAAGAACGACTGGAACTGGGACGTCTTCGGCAGCTGGGGCCGGGCCCTGTACACGAACCTGCAGGACGGAAACCTGTCGCGTTCGCGGCTCCAGGCGGCCTACAACAACCCGGCGGTCTACGCCTCGTCGGGCTGCGCCCAGTTCAACCCGTTCGGCGAGGGTAACGTGTCGCCGGCCTGCGCCGACGCGGTCACGATCCGCGCCACCAACGTGCAGGAGACCGAGCAGACGCAGGTCGTCGGCAGCGTGACTGGCGACATCATCGACCTGCCGGCCGGTGCCCTGCAGTTCAACGTCGGCGCCGAGTACCGCAAGAACACCGGCGAGTTCCGTCCGGACCAGTTCCTCGCGAGCGGCGACGTGGTGGGCTTCAACGCACAGCAGCCGATCTCGGGTGAAGTGAGCGTCACGGAAGGTTTCGTCGAGCTCGCGGTGCCGATCCTGAAGGACATGACGGGCGCCAGCTTCCTGGGCATGGACCTCGGTTACCGTTACTCCGACTACAACCTCGCCGGCAGCCACGACACCTACAAGGTGGCGCTGCAGTGGAATCCGATCGACTCCCTGAAGGTCCGCGGCTCTTACAACCGCGCCATCCGGGCGCCGAGCATCAACGAGCTCTTCCTGCCCGTGCAGGAGAACTTCCCGCAGTACTCGGATCCCTGCAACTTCAACAGCACGTTCAGGACCGGCCCGGACGCGGCGGCGGTCACTGCGCTGTGCCAGGCCCAGGGCATTCCGGCTGCTTCGCTCGGAACCTTCGTGCAGGCCAATCCCCAGGCGCGCAGCTTCGTGGGCGGCAACACGGATCTCGAGCCTGAGACCGCCGACACCTACACGGCAGGCGTGGCCTGGCAGTCGGCGTTCGACAACGTCTGGGCGCAGCGGCTGAGCGCGTCGGTGGACTACTGGAACTACGAGATCGAGGACGTGATCGGCTCGTTCGACGTGAGCTCGATCATCGGCCGCTGCTTCAACCAGCTGGACTCGAACCCGACGTTCGATCCCAACAACGCGTTCTGCCAGCTGTTCACCCGCAGCACGGCCAACTTCGCCGTCCAGGACATCTCGGCGACCAACCTGAACCTCGGCGGCCTGAAGCGCGAGGGCGTGGACATGCAGGTCGACTACGGCCTGCCGCTCGACGCGTTCGGTGCGGACCCGAAGTGGGGCGAACTGAGCCTCAACATCCTGTTCACCTACCTGCTCAACGCCGAGCGGCAGGAGACGGTGACCAGCCCGTGGTTCGATCGCAAGGGCACCATCAGCCAGACCGTGGCGAGTGCGTTCCCCGAGCTCAAGGGCCGCGTGGCGCTGTCCTGGAACGTGAGCGACTTCCTGTTCCGCTACACGATGCGCTACACGGACGGGATGGACGTGGTCAACAACGATGCGATCTTCTCGCCGTCCACGGGCGCCGAGCCGAAGGTTGATTCGTACCTGTACCACGACCTCTCGGCTCGCTGGAACGCGACCGACATGATCTCGGTGACGGCCGGCATCACCAACCTCACCGACGAGGATCCGCCGGTCTACACGACGAGCACGCAGGCTGGCATCCAGTCCAACACGGACCCGTCGACTTACGACGTCCTTGGACTGCGCTACTTCGTCAACGTCGGCGTGAAGTTCTAACAAGCACGTAAACCTGCCTCACGGCAGCCGCCCTGTCCCTCGGGACAGGGCGGTTTTTTTTTGGCTGGCCAAAACGGTCGGGTCCGGTAAGCTCGCGGCCCCATGGACCCGCTGCTCCAGACCGCCGCCGGCCACCTGCTGGCCGGCCGACTCGCAGAGGCCGACTCGACCTGTCGGGCCGTGCTGTCGAGACGGCCGGCGGATCCCCACGCCACCCACATCCTCGGGCTCGTCGAGCGCCGGCGCGGCCGCATGGAGGAGGCGGAACGCCTGCTGCTACTGAGCGTCGATCTCGAGCCGCGCAATCCCGAGTTCCGCAGCAATCTGGGGCAACTGCTCGGGGCGAGGGGCCAGCCGGACGCGGGGCTGAAGCAACTCGAGCAGGCCGTGCAACTGGACGCGCGGTTCAGACCAGCCCGCCTCGGGCTCGCGCGGCTCGCCAACCAGATCGGACGGTTCGATCTCGCCGAGTCACACGCGCGGGCTCTGGTCGCGGCGAACCCGCGCGACAGCGAGGCCTGGTCGGCGCTCGGGGCCGCACTCGATGGACTCGGCCGCGCCACCGAGGCGCGTGCAGCGCTCGTGCGTGCCGTCGAGATCGCGCCGGGCTACGGTGCGGCACGAGCAAATCTCGCCGTCATGCTCTGCAGGCAGGAGCGTGCCGAAGAGTCGTTGGCGCAGATCGAGGCCGCCGAGAAGCATGGTCTCGCGCATCCGCGATTCGCGTCGACCCGCGCCCATGCCTTGATGCTGCTCGACCGCTACGACGAGGCGGAGACGGTGCTGACGGCGCTTGTGGCTGCCCGGCCCGACGACCTCGAAAGCCAGTTCATGCTGGCGCAGTTGCGACACGTGCGAGGCGACGAGGACTTCGCGAGTTCGCTGCGCGAGGCGGCGGCGATGCCCGATGCACCCCCGGCGGTCGCGATGATGCACGCAGACGTGCTGCGGCGTGCCGGCCAGTCGACCGAGGCGGAACGACTGCTCCACGGCCTGATCGCGCGCCACGGCCGCGCGCCGCAGCTGCTGAGCTCGCTCGCCAACCTGCTGCACGAGTCCGGGCGCAATGCAGAGGCCGTCGCAGCCGCGCGAGAGGCGGCGACCGCGCTGCCCGATGACGTGGCGGTGGTCGAGAACTACGTTGCCGCCCTGCTCTCGGCCGGCGAGCCCGCGAAGGCTGTTCCGGTCATCGAACGGTTTCGCGCGCAGGCGCCGCTCGACCAGCGCTGGATCACCTATCGAATCGATGCCGCGCGCCAGCTCGGCGAGCGGCTGTTCCCCGAGTGGTGCGACGTCGAGCGATTCGTCCGTCCCTACGACCTGCCGCCGCCCCAGGGCTTCTCCAGCATCGAGGAGTTCAACGCCGCGCTGCGGCCCGTGATCGAGGCGCGGCACGCGCAGCGCCACCACCCGCTCGACCAGAGCCTGCGCCTCGGCACGCAGACCTCACGCGGCCTGCTCGACGACGAGGAGCCGCTGCTCGTGGCCTTCCGCGGCGCGCTCGCCGGCCCGATCGCGGACTACCAGGCCGCCATCGGCCGAGACGCCGGGCATCCCCTGCTCGCGCGCAACGTGGCTCCCGCGCGGCTGGTGGGCTGCTGGTCGATCCGTTTACGACGAGGCGGGCACCACGTGAACCACATCCATCCCGAGGGCTGGATCAGCTCGGCCTACTACCTCGCGGTACCTCCCGAAGTCGGGGATCCCGCGGCACGCAGCGGCTGGATCAAGTTCGGCGAGCCGCGCTTCCCGATGCCGGGCGGAGACCCGTTGCGCTTCGTGCAGCCGCACATCGGCCGCCTGGTGCTGTTCCCCTCGTACATGTGGCACGGAACCACGCCCATCCTCGGCGACGAGCCGCGCATGACCATCGCCTTCGACGCCGTTCCGAAAGCGGCCTGACGCACCCATGCACGCAGAGGAGTTCCTGCACGTCGGCGGCCTGCGCCTGCACGTGGCGCAGGCGGGCACTGGACCGGCCGTGCTGCTGCTGCACGGCTTCCCCGACTCGCTGCGCCTGTGGCGCGAGATCACGCCGCGCCTGGTGGCCGGGGGGTATCGCGTCGTCTCGATCGACCAGCGCGGCTTCGGCGCGTCCGGAGCTCCTGCGGAGCGGCGCCACTACCACATCGACCGACTCGTCGAGGACGTGGTCGAGGTGCTCGGTGCCCTCGGCATCGTCGAGCCGGTCCACGTGATCGGGCACGACTGGGGCGCGGTCGTGACCTGGTCCCTGGCGATGGCGCGACCGCAACTGCTGGGCTCGGCGGTCGTGATCTCGGTCGGACACCCGCGCGAGTACGCGCTCGCCGGGCTCGAGCAGAAACGCAAGGGCCTGTACGTGCTCGGCTGGCAGTTCCGGGGAATCGCCGAGCGCTGGCTCGAGGCGCGGGACTGGACGAGGATGCGGCACTGGCTGCGTCAGCACCCCGACCCCGAGTCCTGCCTGCGCGACCTCGCGCGGCCGGGGCGCCTCACGGCCGGACTCAACTGGTATCGCGCCAACCTCGGGCAGGTCCTCACGCGCGCGTGGCCGCCGTGCCGCGTGCCGATGCTCGGCCTCTGGGGCAGCGAGGACCACTGCCTGGCCGAGGACCAGATGGCGAGATCGGGGCGGCGCATGGCCGCTCCGTGGGCGTACGAGCGGATCGAGGATGCCGGGCACTGGCTGCCGCTCGAGCGGCCGGATCGCGTCGCAGCGCTCGCCATCGACTGGTTCCGGCATCATCGGTCATCGGCCTAGACGACCGGACGCCGGCCACGGCCGCCAGCCGCGATCGCGCCTGTCATCCGAGTGAGTCGCCGAAGGCGCGATGCATGCGACGCGCCGCGCTGAGTTCATCGCGAAGGTACTCGGCCAGTGCAGCCGGCAGGCCCAGGCCGAGCTGCGGCGGGAGGCCGTCGGCGAGGCGGAAGATCTGGCAGTAGTACCAGGCCTGCGCCGCGAACACGTTGAGGATGCGGGCCGGCATCAGCGGGCTCGACGGCGAGCGCCAGCCGCTCGCGGCGAATCGCAGGCGATCCTCGAGGCACTCGATGCCGTCCACATCGCGAGCCAGCAGTTGCCGCGGGAAGTCCGGCATCCAGCACAGCGGCCGGCCGAGGCCGATCACGTCGCAGTCGCCGCCGGCGAGCGCCGCCTCCATGCCGGCACGCGTCCGGAATCCGCCGGTCACCATCATGGGCATTCGGGCCACCTGGCGGATCGCAGCCGCGTAGTCGAGGAAGTAGGCCTCGCGCGCTCGCGTGCTCGGCCGCACCGGCACGGCGTCCTCGGCGCGCCCCGCGGCGCCGAGTAGTTGCGGCTGCTCGTAGGTGCCTCCGGAGATCTCGAGCAGGTCGATCGATTCCCCGTTCAGCCAGCGCACGACCTCGAGGCACTCGGCGTGGCTGAAGCCGCCCTTGCGGAAGTCGTCGGAATTGAGCTTCACCGACACCGGGAAATCGTGGCCGACGGCCCTGCGAACCGCGCGCACGACCTCGAGCAGGAAGCGCGCACGATTCTCGAGCGGACCGCCCCAGTCGTCGCGGCGCAGGTTGGTCACCGGGGAGAGGAAGGAGCTGATCAGGTAGCCATGCGCCCCGTGAACCTGCACACCGGTGAACCCGCTCTCGCGCGCAATCACCGCAGCCGCCGCGAAGCGCCGGATGAACTCGTGGATCTCTGGCTCGGTGACCGCACGCGGTCGCGCGTAGTTGCCGAGGATCTTCAACTTGACCGCGGACGGCGCCAGCGGTCGTCGCGTCACATACCAGGGACTCTGGCGCCCGCCGTGCGAGATCTGCATCCACAGGTGATTGCCGGCCTCCGTCCCGGCGCGTGCCCAGCGCGACAGGGCCTCGCGTGCCTCGCGGGATACGCTGCGCGGCTCCGAGCCGTCGATCGCGACGTTGCCTGGCCGCTCGAGGTCGGTGCGGTCGATCTGCACGTTGCCGGTGAGCAGGAGGCCGGCCCCGCCCTCGCTCCAGGTGCGATAGAGGCGCTCGTGTCGCGCCGTCGCACGCAGCAACGGATCGGCCACGCCCTCGGTCATCGCCGACTTGCAGAGGCGGTTGGGCAGCATGACGCCACAGGGCAGCTTGAGCGGCCTGGCGAGCGGGTCTGTCATGTGATCCTCGCTGGGAACGATAGTATGATTACAAATTGCCGCTCCACCGGGCGCAGCCCGGACCACGTGCGGCAAAGACAACGAACGCCAAGGGAGACACACGCGATGCTGACCCGGGAAAGCCTCAACCCAGCCGAGTGGCGGGACGTCCGCGACACTCCGCATCATGTCATCGTCGCCGTGTCGGTGTCGGGGGGCAGTCCCTTCGACGAGATGCTGGAGCGCAAGGCCGGACTGCAGGCCGTGGTGGATGCCATGCACAGCACTCACCCGCTGCTGCGCGACATCGCGGTCGCGGAGAACATCATGAAGGCGCAGACCGACGTGCGCGACTGGTACTACACCCTGCCCGAGGGTCAGCGCACCGCGGCCACGCTGCGGTCGAAGGCGCTGGAATCCATGGGCCGTGCGCTGGATGCCATCGGCGCCCACGGCGCGGCTGAAGACCGCCTCCATTACGTCGAGTTCATCGTCGCACTGGCGACCCGCGTGGCTAAAGCGGCGCGCGAAGGCGACCTGCTCGGGGTGGGAGGCAAACTCGTGAGCGAGGACGAGCGGCACTTCATCGAGCGCCTGCACGGGCTCGCCCAGCCGCGGCCGGCCTGAGGGCTCGCCGGCCGAGGCCGGCGCCTTTCTTCCCATCGAGCCACCACAGGGCCGAGGCGACGCCGCGGACGGCTTCCGTCCGCGGTCCGTCATGCATCCCGCGAATGCAGCCTGCCGGCTACGCCTTGGCGGCGACCCCGCCCTTCGGGGCCTTGCCGCTGCGCACCAGGTAGGCGGCGATCGCCGGCGCCAGCAGGATCGCCCCGAACACGTTCACGAGGAACATGAAGGCCAGCAGGATCCCCATGTCCGCCTGGAACTTCAGCGCCGAGAAGTACCACGTACCGACCGAGATGGTCATCGTGACGGCGGTGAACAGCGAAGCCGTGCCGCGCTGCTTCAGCGCCTCGACGTAGGCATCCTTGAGCGACAGTCCCGCGTGCTGCATCTCGTGCTTGATGCGCTCGAACAGGTAGATGCCGTAGTCCACGCCGACGCCCACGCCCAGCGCCACGACCGGCAGCGTGTTCACCTTCAGGCCGATGTCCAGCATCGCCATCACGGCGTTGCAGAGCACGGTCACGAGGGCGAGCGGAATGATCACGCACAGCGTCAGGCGGAACGAGCGGAAGGTCATCAGGCACAGGATGCCGACCGAGAGGAACAGCGCGAGGTTGACCCACTTGTCCGCGGCATGCACCGCCTCGTTGGTCGCCGCCATCACCCCGACGTTGCCGCTCGCCAGCCGGAAGGTGATCTTGTCGGTGTCGCCGCCGGCCGCCTTGAAGGCGTGGATCCGGTCGACGATGTGGGAGATCGTGCCGGCCTGGTGATCGACCGTGTAGATGTTGATCGGCATGGCGGTGCAGCGCGAGTCCATGAACTCGTTGCCAAGCCGCGTTGCGTAGCCGACGCCCTGCGCGATCTGCGCCCGCGACTCGGGCAGCATCCGCCACCGCGAGAACGTCTCCGCGAACGACTGCGTCATCGACTTGACGAAGCCCGAGAGGCTGCGCACCGTCGCCACGCCCTCCACCTGCCGCATCTGGAACTCGAAGTCCTCAACGCGCTCCATGACCTCGCGGTCCACGCAGGGCGAATCGTCCTCCGACTCGGCCTTCGCCTCGGCGATGATCTGCAGGTTGTCCACGCCGATCGCGAAGTGGCTGACGATCAGCTCGACGTCGCGGTTGTATCGGGCGTCGGGCTTGAGTTCCGGCACGCCCGTGCCGAGGTCGCCGATGTGCCGGTGCATCGCCTGCGAGATGCCGAAGCCGAGCAGGGCCAACCCGACCAGCAGCACGATCCAGGCTGAACGGCGGTCGGCGAGCGGGCCGAGCCGCTCCCAGAGCCAGTCGCCCGCCGTCTCCTTGCCGGCGAGCTTCGACGCCTGCTCGGGCGAGAACTTGTAGTACGAGAGCAGGATCGGCAGCAGCATCTTGTTGGTGATGATCATCACCGTGACGCCGATGGTCGCGGTGTAGGCGAGCTCGCGCACGATCTCGATGTCGACGAACGCGATCACCATGAACCCGAACGCGTTGGCGAGGAGCGCGGTGGCGCCGGGGATGAACAGCTTCTCGAACGAGTGGGTCGAGGCGGTGACGCCGTCGGCGCCGTGCAGCGTCTCGAGCTTCCACGCATTGGTCATCTGCACCGCGTGCGAGACCGCGATCGAGAAGATCAGGAACGGCACCAGGATCGACATCGGATCGAGGCCCAGGCCGAACACCGGCAACAGGCCGAGCAGCCAGATCACCGGCACGATCGCGCAGATGAGTGCGAGCGACGTGAGCACCAGCGAGCCCGAGTACCAGTAAAGCAGGATCGCCGTGATCACGAACGCCACGCCGAAGAACACCAGCACGCCGGCCGCGCCGTCGGCGATGTCGCCCATCGCCTTGGCGAAGCCGATGATGTGCACCGTGTTGCCGTCTTTCTCGTACTTGCCGCGGATCGCTTCCAGCGCCTTCGCGACCTCCTGCAGATCGAGTCGCTGCCCGGTTTCCGGGTCGTTCTCCTGCAGCGTCGCCACCACCATGGCCGCCGACTGGTCGTTGGCGACGATGCGGCCGACCCAGTCCGACTTGAGCAGGTTCTCGCGGACCTGGTCGAGCTGCTCGGGCGTGCCCGCGAAGTCGGCGGAGACGATGTTGCCGCCGCGGAAACCGTCCTCGACGACCTCGTTATAACGCACGTTTGGCGTGAACAGGGACGTAACGGAGCTGCGCTCGACGCCCTTGATGTAGAAGACCTCCTCCGTCACCTGGCGGAGCGACTCCATGAAGTCCTTCTCGAAGATGCTGCCCTTCGGCGTCTTGAGGACGACCAGCACCTTGTTGGCACCACCGAAGTCCTGCTGGTACTCGAGGAAGGTCGACATGTAGGGGTGGTTGAGCGGGATCATCTTGGTGAACCCGGCCTGCACCCGCAGCTGGCTCGCCATGACCCCGAGCACTACGGTGAGCAGCGCAAACAGGATCAGCAGCCAGCGGCGATGATGGAAGATCCAGTAGGAGATCTTGCCGATCCAGTCGCTGCGGAATGCCTGCTTCTCGATCTCGGCGTCGTCGACGGCGAGGCCCTTCGATTCGTTGGTCATGGTGCTTTCCCGCAAGTCCGGCTGATTACCTGGTCGTCAGCGCCGCGAGGTCCAGCAGCCCCGCGCCGCTCTCGCCCACGGCCACGATGCCCCCACCGTCGACCTCGGCGAGGGCTGAGAAGCCCCGGCCGGCCGACGACCACTTCGCGGCGAAGGTCGCGCCGCCGTCGGTGCTCTCGGCGACGAGTCCTGAGTTCCCGACCAGCAGAATCCGTCCATCCGAGAGCCGCTTGCCGCCGTTGAACGCGGTCGTCGTGCCGGTTTCGATCTGCTGCCAGGTCGTGCCACCGTCCGCGGTACGGAAGACCCTGCCACGCATGCCGAAGATCACCATGACTCCGTCGCCCGCATCGATGGCGCCGAAGAACGACCCATCGTAGGGGGACTCGAGTTCGGTCCATGTTGCGCCGCCGTCGTCGGAGCGGGCCAGGGTGCCGTATTCGGCGACCATCCACAGGGCACCGTTGAAAGGCAGCACCTGGGAGATGTGGTTCTCGAATTCCTCCGAGATGACCTGGCGGCGTTGCCACGTCGCACCGCCGTCTGAGGAATCGAGGTACAGCCCGAAGGCGCCGTACGCAGCGAAACGACCACCCCCGAGGCTCGCCACTCCGAGCAGCGAATCCGAACCGGCGTCGTTCTCGATATCGACCGGCGTCCACGTGTCACCGCCATCCTGGGTGCGAACCAGCGAACCTCCGTGCCCGACGGCGATGCCGAGCCTGGCGTCCTCGAACGCGACCCCGGTCAGCGTGCGCGTGACTGGAGTGACCACCGCGCGCCAGGACTTGCCGCCGTCGTCCGACAGCAGCGCGAAGCCGCGCTCGCCGACGCTGACGAGTCGGTCGCCCGCCCGCGCGATGTTGAGCAGGTAGATGCGGTCCGGCCTGATCTCGACGACGGTGCCGGCACGAGCCGGCCCGGTGCCCTGGGCCATCGAGCCGAACGCCAACCCCGCGCCCAACGCGAGGCACGCCACATTCATCCAGTTCTTCATGAAGAGACTCCCCGCCGGCCACGGGCGCGCCGCGCCCGCATTCCCTTCTGGCACCTCCGCCCCGGGCCCTTCAGGGCCCGGGACGTGGCACCGCGACGACTATGGTGACTAGATTCGAGACGTCACTCGATCACTTCGTGCCGGCTCGGCGCAGGGCGTCGGGCTGGAATTCGGCCCAGGTGGCCTTCTCGCCATACGACCACGGAGTCTTGATCTCGTTGTCCAGGTTGGCGAGCAGGTAGGCACCGTTCGTGAGGTCGTGCCAGATGTTGGCGCGGAACCACGGCACCTTCGCGTCGTAGAACTGCATCAGCGGGTGGATGCTCACACGCCAGAGCTGCTTGCGCGTGTCGTAGGCGTCCTCCCAGACCACGGTCCAGGTGTCTTCGTCCATGTAGAACACGCGCTTGCCATAGACGTGCTTGCTGCCCGCCTTGAGGGTCGCCTCCACCTCCCAGACGCGGTGCAGCTCGTAGCGCATCAGGTCCGAGTTGATGGTGTTCTTGCGGATGATGTCTTCCTTGTACTTGAGCTTCCTGTCCGACAGCTTGTAGGCGTTGTAAGGAATGTAAATCTCCTTCTTGCCCACGAGCTTCCAGTCGTAGCGATCAGGTGCTCCGTTCCAGGCATCGAACTGGTCGGTGGTGCGCAGGCCCTCGGTGCCGTCGTTGATGTTGTCGTACGCGAGATCGGGCGCACGGCGCACGCGGCGCTGACCCGCGTTGTAGATCCACGCCGAGCGCGACTGCTTGACCTGGTCGATCGGCTCGTGCACCAGGAACACCGTGCCCTCGAGGGTCGCCGGCGACAGGAACCGCGCCGAGTACACGCCGAGCAGGTTGTCGGGCGCCGAGTCGAGGTTGCGGAAGAACACGCGCCGCTCCTCGGTCGCGATCTTGTAGAAATCGCCGTTGGAGCGCACCGGGAAGCTGTTGTACTGGCGCTTCACGCCGCCGCCGAGGTAGCGCGGCACGTGGTTCCAGATCGCCTCGAGGCCGTTCTTCGGGATCGGGAACGGGGCGTAGGAGAAGCCCCCGGTGAAACCGAAGCCCTGCAGATCGATCTTGGTCGACATCTCCTTGATGAGATCGTAGGCCTCCTTCGGATGGCAGGCCGTACGCCGGGACTGGTACACCGGCATCTTGAAGGTCTCGTACTTGTCGAGCATCGCCAGCGCGCCGGGCGTCAGCTTGTCCTTGTACTGCGCCGCGTTCGCCTTGGTGATGGTGAACAGCACCTTGTCGCTCGCGAACGGATCGATGTAGCCCTGCGACGGGTTCCAGCCCGAGGGCGGCGCGCACATTCCGCCGGTCCACTCCGGGATAGTGCCGTCCTTGTTGCCGGCCTTCTCCGCGCCCATCGGCGTGAGGTCCGCGCCGAGCCGCGCGGCCTCGGCGGCCGTGAGCTTCGCGGACGCGGGCGCCGCGACTCCAAGCAGGGCCACCGCCACGGCGGAGGCGAGAATCCTGGTCATGTACTTCATCTGAATTTTCTCCCGAATTCGGATCAGAACGTCACGCTGACGGCGGCCGAGTAGTAGTCGCGGTCGAACAATGGATCGAAGTTCTTGTCGTTGTAGTCGACCCAGTTGAAGTCCAGCACATAGCGCTTGTTGTAGGTGAACTTCATGCCGAGACCGAGGACCTGGCGGTCCTCGATGAAGGCCGGATCCATCGACACGCCCTCGACGTCGTGCGACCAGAACACGCTCGGCGTGACCGTGACGCCGGTGTTCATTACGTTGAGGTAATCGGCCGAGACGCGCAGGCGATAGCCCCAGGCCATGTCAGTGACGAAGCCGTCGTTCTTGCAGCCGATCGGATGCGGGTTGTAGAAGGAATTGGCCAATGGCACGGGCGCACCCACCAGCACCGGCTCGCAGAAGTTGCCCTGACTCAGGCCCGGCAGCGCCGGCTGTCCCGAGACAGAACCGCCTGGGCCGTATTCGGGGCCCGAGGCCGTTCCGTACATGAAGCCGCGGCCGTAGCGCAGTCCGCCCTTCGTGTAGTCAGGGATGTTGTTCCACTGGCCGCCGATCTCGCCGACGACCAGCATGTTGTCGGCCCAGAGCACGTTGCTGATGGTCTTGACCGCGTTGAGCTGCAGTTGCCGCTTGTCGAAGGTGTCGTAGCCTGCGAGGTAGGTGCCGATGCCCTTGGTGTTGGCCTCGCTCGCCTCCTGGCGGTATGGGCCGATGCCGAAGATGCCGGCTGCAACGAGGTCGTTGCCGTTGATCTGCACCGGCACGTCGGTCGAGTAACTGAACTCGGCCGAGGTGGACCAGCCGAGCAGGTTGGTCGCCGCGCTGATGCCGAAGACCTGCACGTCCTCCGGGTATTCCCAGAAGCCCTTGCCGGGCTCGAGGTCGACGTTGATGCCGTTCGCCCTGAGACTCCCCTCGATGCCCTTCTCGAGAACCGGCATCAGGCTGCGGAACAGCGTCGTCGAGGCCGCGCTCGACTTCCACCAGCCGCCCCACGCGTCGTTGCCGACCAGGCCCGCCGCGGCGAGCGCGCCGTAGGCGACCGGGTTGATGCGTTGCAGGTCGGCCGGCGTCGTGCCCACCTGACTCGAGGAGATCGGCAGGCGGTTGTGGATGTTCATCGCATAAAGTCCGATCTCGGTGTCGATCTTGTCCACCGGGAAGCGGAACGCGAAGCCGAACTGTCCGCTGTCGCTGGGCTCGCGGCCATTGATCGCCGGCACGTAGGTGCCGTTGGCCTGCAGGAACACCTGCGAGCCGAGCTGCGGGACGAGCGGACCCACGGTGCCCGGCAGCGGGCTGCCGTTCACGCCGCCCACCACCGTGATGCTCCGGCACTGGCCGGGGTCGGCCGAGATCTGCGTGCCCGACTGTGTGAAGTACTGGCCGCAGCCGTCGACCGACGTGTTGTTCCACTGGAACTGGTAGAACGCCTCGATCGAGCCGAAGCTCAGGCCCCAGTTCGCGTACGCCATCCACACCGGCAGCAGAATCTCCTTGAGCTCGGCCCCCGGACGGCGCGCCGCCGGCACGTCGACCGGATTGATCTGGTTCACGCCCTGGATGAACACGCTCTCGCCCCAGTTCACCACCTGGTTGCCGAGGCGCAGTTGCAGGTCGGTGCTGCCGAGCGCAAACGAACCGTAGACGTAGGCGTCGAGCAGGTAGAGGTTGTCGAATTTCTGCTCGTCCTCGAAGCCCTCGTCGCTGAGCTCCTGCCGAGGCCAGATATTCTGGCCGGGACCGGACAGCGGAATGCACGACGGCGGCACCGCCGTGCCCGTGCAGGGCCCGTAGCCCGGCACCGGGCCGAGCCCCGGGCGCACGCCGTTGAAATTGTTGGCCTGGTTGCCGACCCGGACGGTCTCGTCGTTGAGCGCCTGGTCGTACCAGGCCTTCACGCGCACCAGTGCGCCGTAGTTGCCCTTCTTGATCTCGACGTCGCTGATGATTTTGAAGGGGGTCGAGAAGCGGTCGCCCTGGCCCCAGTTGAGGTTGCCGTCGCCGCCGGCCTGGTTGCCGGCGAGTCCGTCGCCGCGCAGCGCGTACGCTCCCGGCATGAGCGGGTCACCGGACCACTTGCCGATCAGCGAACCGTCCGCGCGCGTGTACAGGTACGGATGCGGGCTCTCTGCGCGCCAACTCGAGCCGACCGAGAGCGTGGTGTTCCAGTTGATACGCGTGCCGTTGTCGAACTCGAACTCCAGCGCCTGCGCACCGCCCGCGTACGCCGCCAGTGCCGTGCCGACCGCGGCCGCAAGCACGGTGCTGCGACGACCCGTAATCTTGGATTCGCTCGTCATCAGAAATCCCCCAATTGCCTCGAGTTGACTGCCTCGCTTGCGCGAGACCTGGTTGCTGCTCTGCGTCAACCGCCCTCTGTCACGGTTGATATTCGTTCGGAGGCTATTCCGCGTCCTTCCGAGGGGCACTCGGGAGTATCCGAAACGCCACTACCAGTTACCGCAGTTGCGCAAGGGTGCCAGTGTCCCTTGCTGCTGACAACTCGCGTGCGCGTTGCATCCTCGCCACGCATCAGATTGTTGCACTGCACACAACTCGTCCATCGCCTCCACCGCAGACACCTCGACCGATTCGACGCGCCGCCAGAGTCGGCCGCCCGGACAACGGCATGTCGCTCACTGCCGGCGCGTTGCATGTCGGCGCGGCACCCGCGCGCGGACCGGAGCTGTGCGCAGGCAGAAGCGCTCGGCCGCGGCAGCGAGCTGCGCCGAGTCCAGGGGTCCGTCCGCGCGGTACCAGTGCGCGATCCAGTTGAGTGCGCCGAACATGAACAGGCGATCGACGGGTGTGGGCAGCACCCACTCGCCCGAGCGCTGCAGTTCGCCGATGACCATCGCCCAGGCCGACTCGTAGCGTCGCTGCAGCTCGATGATCCTCGGGCGAGCGGTGGCTTCGAGCGAGCGCCATTCGTACAGCAGTACCGGGATGAAGTCCTGCCCGGGCCCGAGCAGCGTGTCGATGTGGGTGCGCAGCAATGCCCTGAAGTGTGCCCGCGGCGGCAGCCCTTCGCGGCCGATGGCCTCGATGCGCTCGAGCGCCTGCGCGAGCCCCTCCTCCATCACCGCGGCGAGGATGTCCTGCTTGGTCTTGAAGTGGTACACCCAGCTGCCCGACTGCAGGCCGGTCGCCGCGGCGATGTCGCGCACCGAGGTCGCATCGAAGCCCTTCTCGCGGAACAGCCGCGCCGACTCGCGGATGATCTGCCCGCGCCGGCCGGCCTCGTCGGCGCGCAGGCTCAAAGCCCGAGCTGGCGCGCGGCCAGTTCCTTCATGATCTCCTCCGCGCCGCCGCCGATCATGTTCACCTTCACCTCGCGGTAGATGCGCTCGGAGCGCGTGCCGCGCATGTAGCCCATGCCGCCGAGGGTCTGCACGGCGGCGTCGGCGCAGAACTGCATGGTCCGGGTCGCGAGGTTCTTGAGCATGCAGATCGAGGCGATCAGCGGTGCGTCGCCGGGCGGGCTGTGGTCGAGGCGCCACGCGGTCTCCTCGAGCAGGGCGCGCGACGCCTCGATGCGCGTGCGCATGTCCACCAGCCGGTGCCGAACGACCTGGTGATCGGCGAGGCGCTTGCCGAAGGTGCGCCGCTCGCGTGCCCAGGCCAGCGCCTCCTGGTAGCAGACCCAGGCAAAGCCGACCGCGCTGGCGGCGAGCGCGAACCGCTCGGCGTTGAAGTTCTGCATGATGGCGAGGAAGCCCGCTCCCTCCGGACCAAGCAGGTTGGCGGCCGGCACACGGCACTCCTCGAAGCGCAAGTGGGCGGTGTCGGACGACCACCAGCCCATCTTGGCGAGCGACGTGCGAGTGAGCCCGGGCGCGTCGCCCTCCACGACCAGCAGGGACAGGCCGCGCGCCCCCCGGGCCTCAGGGTCGGTGCGCACCGCCACGGTGAGGTAGTCGGCGCGCAGCCCCGAGGTGATGAAGGTCTTCTCGCCGTTCACCACGTAGTGATCGCCGTCGCGCACGGCCGTGGTCCTGAGCGCCGCGACGTCGGACCCACCCGAGGGCTCGGTGATCGCGAGTGCGGCGATGCGCTCGCCGGCCAGCACCGCCGGCAGCACGCGCCGCTTGAGCTCGTCGCTGCCGAAGGTCACGACCGGCGGCGAGCCGATGGTGTGCGACATGAGCGAGGCCACGACCCCGCCGGAGCCGGCCTGCGCGAGCTCGAGGCTCGCCACCAGGCGGTGGAAATAGTCGATGCCGGCGACCCCGCCGTATTCCTCGGGGAAGCCGAGGCCGAGCAGGCCGACCTCGGCCGCCTTGCGGTACAGCTCGCGCGGGAAGGTCCCGGCCTCGTCCCAATCGGCGGCGTACGGCGTGATCTCGCGGGCCACGAACCGGCGAAGCGTCTCGCGCAGGTCCAGGTGGTCCGGGCGGTAATAGACCGGGTTCAGGCGCAGCTCGTCCATGCGGCGACATGCTAGGGGCCGGCCTTTATTCAAGCAAGCGCTTGATTTAGGATCAGAGCCCATGAGTTACCGCAGCGTGTTCCGACCGGGCCTGTTCACGGGCCAGACCGTCCTCGTCACCGGCGCCGGCAGCGGGATCGGCCGCTGCACCGCCCACGAGCTCGCCGCGCTCGGCGCGCACGTAGTGCTCGCTGGGCGCAGGCCCGACAAGCTCGCGGCGGTCGAGGACGAGATCCGCGGCGACGGCGGCGAGGCGAGCCACTTCGCGGTGGACATCCGCGAGGAGGAGGCGGTCAGGGCGGCCGTTGCGGGCATCGTCGCCGCGCGGGGACGCATCCACGGCCTCGTCAACAACGCGGGCGGGCAGTTCCCCTCCCCGCTCGCCTCGATCTCGGCCAAGGGCTGGCAGACGGTGCTCGCCACCAACCTCACCGGCGGCTTCCTGGTGGCGCGCGAGTGCTACCTGCAGTCCATGCGGACGCACGGCGGTGCGATCGTCAACATGCTCGCCGACATGTGGCACGGCATGCCCGGCATGGGCCACAGCGGTGCCGCCCGCGCCGGCATGCTCAACTTCACGGAGACCGCCGCGTTCGAGTGGGCGCCGGTTCGGGTCAATGCCGTGGCGCCGGGCTGGATCGCCTCGAGCGGCATGGACACCTACCCCGAGGCGATGCGACCGATGATCCGCAGCCTGGCCCAGCACGTGCCGGCCGGACGCCTCGGCACCGAGCCGGAGGTATCCGCCGCGATCGTGTTCCTGCTGACGGAGGCGGCCGCGTTCGTCTCGGGCGCCTGCCTGCGCATCGACGGCGCCGCCCCCAACGCACGCCGCCACTGGCCGATGGAAGGCGCGAAACCGGCGCCCCAGTTCGACGGCTTCCACCGCGTCGTGAAGCCGCGCGTGCTCGGGGACTGAGCGTGCCGGCCTTCGTCACCGCGCTCGCCCCCGCAGGCGAGGCCTGGACCGACAACCGCGCCCACCACCTCGCGTTGATCGAACAGTTGCGCGCCATCGAGTCACGTACCGAGGCCACTTCGGCGAGGTCGGCGCCACGCTTCGCGAAGCGCGGCCAGCTTCTGCCGCGCGAGCGCGCCGGACTGCTGCTCGATGCGGGCACGCCGTTCCTGCAGCTGTCGACCCTGGCCGGATTCCTGCTCGACGTGACCGACCCGGCGAAGTCCGTGGCCGGCGGCGGCTGCATCGCCGGCATCGGCCGCATCTCCGGTACCACCTGCATGATCGTCGTGGACGACTCCGGCATCGAGGCCGGCGCGCTGCAGCA
>Ga0105090_10000211_pt1 | contig 26704 bp, 22 predicted proteins | sample PPLLak3March2015_FD_79110 | JGI IMG/M metagenome (GOLD analysis project Ga0105090, IMG submission 79110) | Freshwater sediment microbial communities from Prairie Pothole Lake near Jamestown, North Dakota, USA - PPLs Lake P7 Core (1) Depth... | ecosystem: Environmental > Aquatic > Freshwater >...
CGGATCACAGCAACGGCGTCCCGATGGTGAAGTGCACACGCCAGGGTTCGCCTTCGAGGTCCAGGGCCTGGGCCAGGTCGAGCCGGATGGCGCCGGCGATGCTGTACCAGCGCACGCCCACGCCCGCGCCTTTCAGCAATTCGAAGTCGCCCCAGTCGTTGAAGGCGTTGCCGGCGTCGAAGAACGCCGCCAGCGACCAGTCCTGGCGGACTTTCATCTCGACCTCGGCGCTGGCCGTCACGATGTTGTTGGAGCCGATGCCGTTGTCGCTCAGCGATTCGAAGTCGTAGCCGCGCACGCTGCGGCTGCCCCCGGCCTTGAAGCGGAACAGGTTGGGCAGCGTGGTTACCGACAGCTGCAGCAAGCGGCCGTCCACGTCGAGCGCAAAGTCCTGCACCCTGGCGTCGGAATAACCGGCCTCGCCGCGCAGCAGCAGCTTCCAGCGCTCGCCAAACAGCCGGTTCCAGCTGCTCGAGGCGTAGGCCTGGTTGAACTCGCGGTCCGAACCCCACGCCTCGTTGGCGAACGTGATCCAGGCGCGCTGATGGTGACCGGTGGTCGCGAAGCCCGAACCCCGCACGTCCGGCCAGTCCCAGTTAACGCCCAAAGCGAGTGCGCTGATGCCCTCGCTGTACTGGTCCAGCACACCCTCCGGATCCACATAGGGAAGTTGCCGCGCCTGCTCGGTCGGGTCGAAGGACACGGTTTCGTAGACATACTGCCCGTACCAGGTCTCGAAGATCTGCTGATAGCCGCGCTCGAAGTCGCGCACGATCAGGCGCCCCCCCTTGACCGAGTAATCCGTGACGTCGCCGCTGGTGAGCTGAATGTACTCTTCGTCGGTGGCGTTCTCCTTGACCTCCACGTCCTGCCGCTGGCGGTTGATGCGCAGGTCGGCCGTCCAGAACTCGCGCACCCGGGTCTCGCGCGGCAGCCGGTAGCTGGAGCGAAACGAGTACTGGTTGAACTCCTCCTGCCAGCCGACCCCCATGTCGAAGAAGTCACCGCGATCCGACAGCAGGTAGCGGCTCCACAGCAGCTGCGCGCGGATGCCGGTGTCGGTGCCCCAGCCGAGACTGCCCTGGTAGGTATTGGGCGTGCGACGTTCGCCGCGGACGACCAGGTTGACCTGCGGCGGGTCCGCTTCGAGGCGGCGCTCCTCGATGACCTCGACGTTTTCGAAGTAAGCGGTGCGCCACAGGTCCAGGCGGAAACGCTCCAGCAGCCAGGGATCGTAGGCCTGGCCCTGGGCGAAGCGCGGCAGCATGGCCAGGATCTCCGGCCGCACCGCATCCTGCTCGAAACGGACCTCGCCCATCACCGCCTGTTGCCCGGTGTCCAGCACCAGCCGGAGCGCGGCGGTGTTGTTCTCGAGATCGGCCGCGATGACGCGCTCGCTGAAGTCGGCGGCGAGGTAGCCCCGGGTGTGCGCCGCGTCCAGGGCGGCCTGCTTTTCGCCTTCCCACACCGTCTGGTCCATGACCTGGCCGGGACCCAGCGGCCAGTTCTTCTGCCAGGCGAGCAGCCCCGGTTCGGTAGCGCCCGGCCCGCGCAGCTCCACTTGCGCGCTGGCGACGATTTGCGGCGGACCCGGCTCGACGTGCAGTTCCAGGCGCCAGGCGTCCTCGCCGATCGCGACCCACTCGCTGCGTGCCGTCGCATGGTAAAAGCCGAACGGCCGCAAGGCTGCGGATGCTTCCCGCTCGCCCTGCTCGGCGAGCCGCTGGCGGCGGCGCTTGGACAGGCGGATCTCGCCGCCCACCTGCAGCGCGGAGACCCGGCTGCGTACGTTGCCGAGCAGCGGCTCGTTAACGCCGCTGACCTGGATTTCGAGGCTGTCCGCCCCGGCCGTGGGGCAAAGCACGAACAACAGCGCCCACAACCAGGCAAGCCTGGTAATGTTCGGGGCGCTTCCGCGATGCCGGGATGAAGTCATTGGGGGTTTCGTCAGCAGGCCGGTGCTCGACGAGCATTATAAAGGCCCGCCGCGCGTCACCCGGCAAAAACTTTGCGCCAGGGGGACGCAGAACGGGGTCAAAGCGGGCACCGGGGGGCCCTGACAGGCACGCCGCCGGATGGTAGCCTGATTCGATCCGGACACCGCTCTTCGAGGTCGAATATGAAGTCCCTTGCGTCGTTCCTGCTCCTGCTGCTCAGCGGCTCCCTGGCCGCGCACGATCCCCTGGCTTTCGCCAGCGGCTCCTGGTTCGATCCACAGCGCAACGGCGAAGGCTTCGTGGTCCAGGTGCTGCCCGAGGAGCGGGCCGTGGTGACCTGGTTCACCTACCCGCCGGCGGGCGAGGATGGCGCGCAGGCCTGGCTGATCGGCACCGGCGTCACCGTGGGCAACCGCATCGAGATCGAGGAGATGGTGCGGCCGGCCGGCGCCGTTTTCGGCCCCGATTTCGAACCCGGGGACGTGGTGCGCGAGCCCTGGGGCAGCCTCGCAATCACCTTTGACGGCTGCGACGCCGCCGTCGCCGCCTGGAACGGGCCGCCCGCCTTCGGCAGCGGCAGCATGGACCTGGTCCGCCTGTCCTCGATCGACGACGTGCCCTGCGACCCGAACGACACCGCGGACCCGGACCGGGTGGTCTCCGGGCGCAGCGGCGCCTGGTACGACCCGGCGCACGACGGCGAAGGCTGGATGCTGGAGATGCTGGCCGACGGGCGCATGGTGGTCTACTGGTTCACCTACGACGACCAGGGCCGCCAGGCCTGGCTGATCGGCGAGGCTCGGGTCGAAGGCCGCACGCTGTGGATCGAGGAGATGCTGATCACCGGCGGCGCGCGCTTCGGCGCGGATTTCGACAGCGCTGACGTTCAGTTGACCATGTGGGGTGAATTCGGCTTCCTGTTCGAGGACTGCGCGCTGGGGCAGCTGCGCTACGCATCGACCGACCCGCGCTTCGGCGAGGGCACGCTGTTGCCGGTGCACCTGGCCCAGTTGGCGGCCACGGACTGCGCCGATCCGCCGCCCGTGAAAGCACTCAGCGGCGGCGCCTGGCGCCGCGTCGCCGACCTCGATGTGGCGGCGTCGGAATCCGCCTCCGCCGGTCTTGACGGCACCGTCTACACCGCGGGCGGCTACGGGCACCTGCAGCGGCTGCAGCGCTACGACCCGGCCGCCGACGGCTACCAGGACTTGCCGGCGCTGCCCGGCGAGCGCCATCACCCGATGATGGCCTCTGACGGACAGCACATCTATGTCGCCGGTGGCTATGTGGGACGCTTCAGCACCGTCACCGGCGACAATTTCTGGCGCTACGACTCGCTGAGCGACGAGTGGGAAATACTCGCGGACTTGCCCGGCGCCCGCGCAGCCGGCGCGGCGGTCTTCCTGCACGGACGGGTGTGGATACTCGGCGGGGTCGGGGTCGGGCTCGACATGCAGTCCTACGACGTGCAGACCGGCGAGTGGGAGCTCTTCCCCGGCGCCATCGGGGTCCCGGCGGACCACATGCAAGCCGTGGCGTTTGAGAACGAGATCTGGTGGCTGGGCGGACGCGACGATCAGACCTCCAAAGAGGTGCGCATCTGGAACCCGGTTACCCGCGCCTGGCGCGTCGGCCCGTCACTGCAGTTCGCCCGCGCCGGCTTCGCGGCCCGCGTCGTCCAGGGCCAGATCATGGTGACCGGCGGAGAACGCACCGAACTGGTCCCCTTCCAGCTGGTGCCGTCGATGGAGATATTCGCCCCCGGCGCCGCCGGCTGGGTGCCGGGTCCGCCACCGCCAATCGCGGTGCACGGCACGACCGGGGCAGCGGTGGGCGGAGAATTCATCCTGGTCGCCGGCTCCACCGTCGCCGGCACCACGTCGTCGAACCGGGCGACGCAGATTTATTCGCCGGCGGAGCCGTGAGGCTGCTTGCTGTTTACAGTCTGGGGCGGGCTTGTGACCCAGTCTGTAGAAACCGGCGTGACTTCGAGCAAGGCGGTGAGGCGGCGCGCTGGCCGGCGAAGGTGAAATGGCTGCCGGCGGACGCATCCCGAGCCTGCAGAAACAGAATGCCCCGGGCATTGCTGACCGGGGCAGTGGATACCGATAATTCTGTGTTGCGCCACCAGAGGTCCAGACAAACAACAACTAAAGCTGGCGCGTTTCGCCAAGTGGAGAATGAAGCCCTGAGATCGCCGGGCTGTCCGACCCGGTAAACAGTAATTGCCCCATCTCCAATGAGCCTATTCGATAACTGAGGGATAGGTTAACGTGTACTGATACATGACCCCAACAGGGTAATCGTCAATGGGATATGGACCTCCGATATTGGGTGCAAAGTATCCCCCAATCTCCCATTCCTTAGCATCAAACTCCATTGTGAGTATTTGCTGCGATTCAATGGGCGACAATAGTACTTTTATACCTCCGTCAAAATATCCCGAGACATTAACAGAGGGCGTTACGAACCAGTTTCCTGCATCGTAAGCAAATGCTGTGAGGGAGACATGTCTCAACTCATCGTATGGACCGAATTTCGTATTCCCTCTGTAAATCCATGGATCTTCGTTCACCAGTTCCAGGTTGAACTCACCGGTTCCAGACTCCATCGCTACCGATGGTCCGGAAGTCACAACAGGAGGTTTATCACCGGGTCTTGCAGCAGATACAGAAGTACTGAAAGCCAAAATACACACCAGAGCTACCGCAGCTATTCTTGCCTTGATTGCCATGACATTCTCCCTGCAAGCCGTCCCTGGCGGACGCTTCCCTTTTGCTTGTTATCGGAGAACTCTGTGCCTCAGTAAGGAACTTTGCGCGTCTGCGGGAGGCACGGCGATGACTCTGGTCAAATCGAGGTCGAACATAACGCCCGGCGCTGTGACACGGTAAAGGTGCACACCGTTGCCGACAACCTGACCGATTGGTGAAACGCAGGAAGGGACAAAAAGGCCGATCTGGAAAACTGGTCTGATCAAGTCATTTCAAAGCAAAAAGTGGCGGAGAGGGTGGGATTCGAACCCACGGTGCGGATAATCCGCACACTTGATTTCGAGTCAAGCCCGATCGACCACTCCGGCACCTCTCCGTGACTCGGTCCAAATTGTATTCGTTCCCGCTCGCAGCCGCTGCGCGGCGTTCGGGTGGGATTACTCGGGCTGTCCCTGCCCTCGCCCCTGCGGGGCCGTCGCCCTGCGGTCGACGTTCAAATTCGCTCCCGGCGAATTTGTCGAACCCACGGTGCGGATAATCCGCACACTTGATTTCGAGTCAAGCCCGATCGACCACTCCGGCACCTCTCCGTGCAGGGTCGCGAGAGCGGCATGTTACCAGACTCCGGGCGCGTGGTCGCGGGTAATGAGCCGCACCTGGCGACACGGACCGGGGTCGGCTACTCCGGCCGCTCGAACCGCTCGCAGTGGCCGATCAGCCAGTCCCGGAAGGCCGCCACCTTCGGCAGGTCGTAGTAGTGCGGCGGGGCCACGAAGTAATAGGACCAGTCGGTTTTCACGACCGTGTCGATCGGCCGTACCAGGCGGCCGGCGTCGATGTCGCGCGCGACCAGCGACCAGCGGCTGAGGGCGATGCCCTGCCCCTGCTCGGCGGCCATCAGGATGCTCAGCGAGTCGTTCAGCAGCGGCCAGCGGCTGTCGCGGCCCTTCTCCCCGAGCACGCGGAACCAGGCGTCCCAGACCTCGCTCTCGACGAACAGCAGGTCGTGCTTCTGCAGGTCCTCGACCGAGTCGATGGGGCCGATTTCGCGGATCAGGCGGGGACTGCACACGGGCAGGATCCAGTCGTCCAGCAGCTTGCCCGCCTTGACCCCCGGCCACTTGCCGAGGCCGAAGCGGATGCCGGCGTGGAAATCGCTCTGCTCGAAGTTGACCGGGGTATTGTCGGCATTGATCCGCAGGTCGATTTGCGGCTGTTGGCTGTAGAACCCGGAAAGGCGCGGCATCAGCCATTTCTGCAGGAAGGTCGCCATCATGCTGACGTTGAGTACGCCCTCCGAGCGGTCCTGGCTCACGCCCTGCACCGCCCGGCGCAGTTCGGCCAGGCCGCGCTGCACGCCGGGCAGCAGGCGGCGGCCGGTTTCCGTCAGCGTGATCTGGCGGCCGTGCCGGTGGAACAGCGGCTGATTGAGCCGCTGCTCGAGGGCGCGGATCTGCGAGCTGACGGCCGCGGGGCTGACGTGCAGCGCTTCGGCGCCCTTGGCGAAGCTCAGGCGGCTGGCCACGGCCTCGAAAGTGCGCAATGCATTGAGCGGGATCGTGTGCATGATAGTTAAGAAAATCTTAATTGGTAACCAAAGAAAACCATTGGATTAAACCTATATGAAACACTAGAATTCTTCGCCGTAGACCCCATTAAATGGGCGCTACAGGGAAAAACGATCTTTGTACAAATTTTACATGATTGTTTCAATTGACGACAGATTTTTTCTGTCAAGGAGATAAGCAAATGTTAATGAAGAAACTGCTCGACAGCTACCGGGACGTAACCCGGCAACTGGTGCCTGCCGACTCGATGACGAACCTTGCGGTGGAGCATGATGCCGCCAACGCCGGCCGCTGGGTCGAAAGCACCTCCCTCACCCGCCGCATGCGCCGTCAGCGCAGGCTGGACCGGGCACAATACCGCCCCATCAGCGGTTGGTCGGTGCGGACCTGGTGATGAACGACGTCACCGTCACCCAACCACCAGACGCTTTAACCTCGACCTGAAGGGGTCCTGGCTTCCCACCCAAGGGGACCGGACCCCTTCTTCTTTTCCGGTATCCGAAATTCCTCCCCTTTACGGCAATACTTCAACCAGTGGCACTCCGACCGAACCCGATGGCGGGACGGTGCCGAGCCAGGTGCTGAGCGTGGGCGCCAGGTCGCGCGGCGCAACCATGCGGTGAACCAGGCCCCGGCCGACCGCCGGCCCGGCAAACATCAGGGGCACGTGCGTGTCGTAGTTGTAGAGCGTACCGTGCATGGCCGCGTTGCCAAACGGTTCCTGGTCCAGGTACCAGTAAGGATCGGGCACCACGATCACGTTTCCGGAGCGCTCCGGATGAAAGGCCGCGACCACCCGGGCGGCCTCCGGCGAGGCCGGATGGCGGCCGGCCAGCAGGTCGCTGCGGGTGAACGCCAGCGCAAACCCGGGTATTCCGAGGATTTCCTCCGCCACCGCCCGCTCCACCGCCGCCACCTCCAGGCCCAGCCGTTCGACGGCGGCGAGATCGAGGTAGATTCCCGGCACCTGGAACGCCAGCGCCAGGTCCTGGTCAGTGCCGAAGCGCCCCCGCAGGCCCTGATTGACCTGCCGCATGAAGCGGTCCGGGTCGTGCCGGCCGGCCTCGATGCCGCGCTCGGCGACGTACTCCGGTATCGGCGCCATCCCGTGATCGGAGGTCAGCACCACCAGGGTCCGCTGCAGCCCGACCTCATCGTCGAGCAACCGGAACAGTTCCGCCAGCGTCCGGTCCAGCCGCAGCAGGTTGTCCTCGGCCTCCAGGCTGTCAGGCCCGAAGGCGTGACCGATGTAGTCGGTCGCCGAAAAGCTGATCGCCAGCACATCCGTCGCCCTCTGCCGCCCCGGCTTTTCGGCGGCCACCAGGGCGCGCACGAAGTCCAGGGTCAGCTGGTCGGCCATGGGCGTCTCCTTCAGGCTGGTGTAATAAGTGGCGCGGTCCGGGTTGGCCAGCGGGTGCGGAAAACTCCGGCCCAGGGTGCCGGCGGGTTGTTCATGGCCACGCTCGTCCTGACCGGCAAACAGGTAGGCCGCGGGATCCTGCAACAGGCGCCAGGGCTCGGCGGCATAGCTATCCGCGGGCCCGGCCGCATTCCAGGCCTCCACCCACTCGGGCAGCGCGTCGTGGTAATAGCTGCTGGTCACGAAGCGCCCGTTGCTTGCGGAGTACCAGTACGCCTTGCCCAGGTGGCCGCCGAGGATGATGGCGCTGCGGTCCTTCAGCGACACAGCGAAAACCCTGGACTTGCCGCCGCTGGCCAATACCAGTTCGTCGCCAAAAGTGCTGGAGGTGAGGTTACGCGGGGAGCGCCCTGCGCCGCCGCCCGACTCGGGGTGATCGGGATCTTCCATGCAATAGACCACGCGCCGCTGCGCGGCGTCGAACCAGTCGTTGGCCGCCAGGCCGTGCTGGGGTGCGTTGCCGCCCGTCGCCAGCGTCGCGTGGCCGGACGCGGTCAGCGTGTTGGCGTGCTGATACTGCGCGTTGCTGAAGCTCGTGCCCTGGTCCATCAGGTAGCGGAAGCCGCCCTCGCCAAACCGATCACGAAACCGCCACGGCATGTCGCCGCGCAACTGATCCACGACCACCAGCACCACCAAATCGACCGGCGCTGCGAAGCTCGCCGGCGACACCGCGCAGCAAAGCAGCACGGCTGCCAGAATTTTTATAAGCTTGTCATTCATTTTCAGGAGCATATGATCTAAACTTCATGTGACAACAGGGAGACAATAATGATAAGAGTTCGCATGGTAGCGCACTTCCCGAATGCCGCGTTTACCCTTGCCCTGTTCCTCGTTCCACTCTCCGCCGCGCTCACCAGCGCGCCGGCCACGGCCGCGACCTCCCGCTTCCACGACCTCAAGGGCAGCCCCGAAGTGCATTCCGCGTCGGCGCTGGTGCTCGACGCCGCCGGCAACGTGATTTACGGCAAGGACGTCGACACCGTGCGGCCCATCGCCTCCATCACCAAGCTGATGACGGCCATGGTCGTGCTGGACGCCGGCCTTGACCTGGACGAGAAAATCAGCGTGACCCAGGACGACCGCGACCGCTGGCGGGCGACCGGCTCGCGCCTGGCCTACGGCGCGACGCTGACCCGTCGCGAGATGCTCCTGCTGGCCCTGGTGTCCTCGGAAAACCGGGCGGCCGCGGCGCTGGGCCGGAATTATCCCGGCGGCACCAAGGCCTTCGTCCGGCAGATGAACGCCAAGGCCGCCGAACTCGGCATGAGCCACAGCCGCTTCGCCGACGCCGCCGGGCTCCGCAGCGAGAACCAGTCCACCGCCCGGGATCTCGGCCGCATGATCAGCGCCGCGCAGGAATACGACCTGATCCACGAGGCCAGCACCACCCGGCAACTCCAGGTGCGGCCGTTCCGCGATCGCGGACCGCTGACCTACGTCAACACCAATCGCCTGCTGAAAAACGCATCCTGGAACATCGCGCTGAGCAAAACGGGCTACATCAACGAAGCCGGCCGCTGCCTGGTGATGCAGGCCAGCATCGAGGGCGAGCCGATCTCCATCGTGCTGCTCAACTCCTTCGGCAAGCTCACGCCGTACGGCGATTCCAACCGCCTGCGCAAGTGGATGGTGGCGGGCCGCTGAGCCCGTCCGCGCCGCTCGCCCCCGCGCCGACACTCGACTTCCCACCCCGTCACCCGGGGATTCTCCTGGCGACTGCACGGCCGGTTCCGACCTGGGCCGGGTTTGGCATGCCAAAGAATGTATAGATTATGTATAACTAATTGTGTTAGGATGGCCCTGTCGTACAATTAATGTATACATAGGAGAACCGCCATGCACCACCAGACTCCTGCGGGGTGGCCCGGCGCCGCCGGCCTGGCCACCATCAACGTCCGCAACCTGCGATTGCGCACCTTCATCGGCTTCAACCCCGAGGAAACGACGAAGCGGCAGGATGTGGTGATCAACCTCGAGATCGACTACGCCATTGCCGGCCATGTGCTGGATGACCGGGTGGAAGACGCCCTGGACTACAAGGCGCTCACCAAGTCGGTGATCGCGCACGTCGAGGACGGCCGCTTCCTGCTGCTCGAGAAACTGGTCGCGGACGTGCTGAGCATCTGCAGCGCCCACCCCGCCGTGCGCCGCGCCCGCGTGACCATCGACAAGCCCCATGCCCTGCGCTTCGCGGATTCCGTGTCCCTGGCGCTCGAGTACCACGCCGGGCAGGCCCAACAACTGAGACTCCTGGAGAAAGCGTCATGAGTGCAAATCCGATTTACTTCGCCCCCAACGCCGCATGCCTCAGCCCCGAGGCTCTGCTGGTCCGCGACACGCTGATCGCGCGGGGACTGGAAACCCCGATGATCGAGACGGGCCTGAGCGCCCAGCAGAAGTACGAGCGCATCCGCGACCTGATGACCGACGTGGTGCGCACCCTCGGCCTGGACCTCGCCGACGACAGCCTGGCCGAAACCCCGCACCGGGTGGCCAAGATGTACGTGCACGAGATCTTTTCCGGCCTCGATTACCGGCAGTTCCCCAAACTGTCGCTGATCGAGAACAAGATGGGCGTGAACGAAATGGTCAAGATCCGCGACATCGACCTGACCAGCACCTGCGAGCACCATTTCGTCACCATCGACGGCGTGGCAAAGGTAGCCTACATTCCAAAGGACCGGATCATCGGCCTGTCCAAGATCAACCGCATCGTGCGCTTCTTCGGCAAGCGCCCGCAGGTCCAGGAACGCCTGACCCAGCAGATCCTGGTCGCACTGCAGGCTCTGCTCGGCACCGAGGACGTGGCCGTCAGCATCGACGCCACGCACTACTGCGTCAAATCGCGCGGCGTCATGGACACCAATTCCAGGACCAGCACCACCGCCCTCGGCGGCTGCTTCAAGGAGAACGTCCACACGCGGGCGGAGTTCCTGAATCCCTGATACGCTGGCTCCGATGAGCGACCCCACCAGCGACCTTGGGAGCGACCCGATCCTGATTACCGGGGTCGGCCGGCGCGCCGGCCTGCACCTGGCGCGCAACTTCCTGCGGCGGGGCCGGCGGGTGGTCGGCACCTATCGCACGGAGCGCCCCGCCCTCGACGAACTGCGCGCCGCCGGCGCGGACCTGCATGGCTGCGATTTCTACGACGACGGCGCCATCGGCGCGCTCGCCACCGCCCTGCAAGAACGCTACCCGGCCCTGCGCGCGATCATCCACAATGCCTCGGACTGGCTGCCCGACGACGGCGCCCTGCCCGCGGCGGAAGTGATGCGGCGCATGCTGCAGGTGCACGTCAGCGCGCCCTACCAGCTCAACCTGGCCCTGGCGCCCTTGCTGCTGGCCTGCGCCAGTAAGCAATCCGCGGTACAGGCCGACATCATCCACATAGGCGACTACGTCAGCGGCCGCGGCAGCAGCAAGCACAGCGCCTACGCCGCCAGCAAGGCGGCGCAGGACAATCTGACACTGTCCTTCGCCGCCCGCCTGGCGCCGAAGGTCAAGGTCAACAGCATCGCGCCGGCGCTGCTGCTGTTTCACGACGACGACGTCGAGGAATACCGCGCGAAGGCGCGCGCCAAGAGCCTGCTGCAGCGCGAGGGCGGGCTGGACGAGCTGCAGCGCGCCGTGGATTACCTGCTGGAAAGCCGCTACGTCACCGGGCGCATCCTGCACCTCGACGGCGGCCGGCACCTGCAGTGAGGGTGGGCGACCGGGTTACTCCGCGGACGCGGCCGCCTGAACCGCCACCTCGCCAGAGTGCACCGGGTAGCCGAGCGCGACCCAGCCGTTGATGCCCTCCCACAGCACCGCCGTGTTCGCGAAGCCGGCCGCGCGCAGCTTGCGCGTGACCGACTCGGCGGCGGCGCGCGGGCACTCGCAATAGCTGACGATCCAGGTGCCGTCGGCGGGCAGGTCGCGCGCCAGACCCGCGATGTCCTCGTGGTAGTAGGGAACGGGCACCGCGCCCTCGATGTGCGCGATCTGCCACATCGAGGTGACCCGCGTGTCCAGCACCACCATGCGCCGCTGCTCGCGCAGGGCGCGATCGAGGTCCGCGGACAGCACGTACAGCCCGTCGCGCAGGGCGAACTCCGGCGCGTCCCCCTGGGGGTTGATGACGTAGTCGTCCGCGCCGGGCAGCGGGCGCAGCACGCTTGCTTCGGCCGTCCAGCGGGTTTCCCGGCTGCGCAGGTAAGCCGTCACCGCGTCGATGTCGTCGGCGGAGAGCACGCCGGCGAAGCCCGCCATCTCCGTGCCGTCGCGCCCGTTCTCGATGGCGTAGCGCAGGAAGGCGTCCGGCGCGAGCGCCAGCAGGGCGGGATTGCCGATAGCCGGCCCGACCATGCCTTCGCCGCTCTCGCCCTCGGCGCCGTGGCAGCGCGCGCACTGCGCGGCAAAAATCTCCCGGCCCCGCCGCGCATCGCCGGCGACGGGCTCGCGCGGCAGATCGATCGATTCCACCGGCACCTGTTCCTTGAGCCAGCGGGTCAGCCGGTACAGCTCTTCGTTGTTCATCGGGCCGCCGATCTCGTCGAAATACCCGCCCATCGGCGTGCCGCGGCGCCCGTAGGCGATGGTGAACAGGATCAGCTCCGGGAAGCCGGTGCGCAGCAAGGACCGCGAGCGCAGCGACGGCGCGTTGTCGCTGGCGTTGCCCTGGCGGTCCGCGCCGTGGCACAGGGCACAGTACTTCTGGTAGTCGGCCGCGGCAGCGGCTGCCTCATCCGCGGTCAACGGCGGCGCTTCGAAGGCGGCGGCGCTGGAAGCCAGGAGCAGCAGGCAGCTGGTGGTGCAAAATCGGTACAGGGCTTGCAGCATCGAGGTGTTCATCTACTGCAGCAACCACAGGGTCGCCATCAGGCCGCTAAGCGACATGCTTACCGTGTACGGCAGGGCCAGCAACACCATGCGTCCATAGCCGAGCCGAATCAACGGCGCCAAGGCGGAAGTCAGCAGGAACAGGAACGCCGCCTGGCCGTTCGGGGTGGCGACCGAGGGAATGTTGGTGCCGGTGTTGATGGCGACGGCCAGCAGGTCGAAGTGCGCGCGGGTGATCTCCCCGGCCTGCAGGGCTTCGTGCACTTCGCTGATGTAAACCGTCGCCACGAAAACGTTGTCGGTGACCGATGAAATCAGGCCGTTGGCGAGAAAGAACACCGGCACCTGGGCGTGCTCATCCAGGGAAAAGACATAGTCGATCGCGGGCTGGATCAGGTGCTGGTCGTGGATGACCGCAACGATGCAGAAGAACACCACCAGCAAGGCGGTGAACGGCAGCGCCTCGGTGAAGGCGGGGCCCAGCCGCCGGTGGTCGATGATGCCGGTACCCGCAGTGGCCAGCACGATGACCGCGAGGCCGATCAGGCCCACCTCGGCCCAGTGGAACGCCAGCCCCACGACCAGGAACAGCGCAATGCAGCCCTGCACGACCAGCACGAGCCGTTGCTCCCGGGTGCGGCGGGAATCCTCGAGCCGCTGGAATTCCTCGAGGATGCGCCGGGCGGCCGCGGGCATCTGCACGCCGTAGCCGCACAGGCGGAAGCGCTCCACGGCAAGGCAGGTGAGCAGGCCCACGACCAGCACCGGCAGGCTGACCGGCGCCACGCGCAGGAAAAACTCCTGGAAATCCCACCCGGCGACCCCGCCGATGAGCAGGTTCTGCGGCTCGCCGACCAGGGTGGTGACGCCGCCGAGGGCGGTGCCCACCGCCGCGTGCATGACCAGGTTGCGCAGGAACGCGCGCAGGCCCTCGAGGTCGGCCCGCGTCTCCGCCCCGATGCCGGTGTCGTCCGCGTGGTCGTGGTCCTCGTCGAAGCCCTTGCCCGACGAGACCTTGTGGTAGATCCCGTAGAAACCCAGCGCCACCGCGATGACCACGGCGGTCACCGTCAGCGCGTCCAGGAACGCGGAAAGCACCGCGCCGGAAAGACAGAACAGCAGCGACAGCAGCATCTTCGAGCGGACGCGCACGAAGATTCGCGTGAAAATGAAGCGCAGCAATTCCTTCAGGAAAAAGATGCCGGCGACCATGAAGATCAGCAGCAGGATCACCTGGAAGTTCTTCTCGGTTTCGTGCAAAACCGTTGCCGGCGAGGTCAGGCCCAGCAGCACCGCCTGCAGGGCCAGCAAGCCGCAGGGCTGGAGCGGGTAGCACTTGAGCGCCATCGCCAGGCAGAAAATGAACTCGGCCACCAGGATCCAGCCGGTGACGAAGGGCCCCAGCAGCAGGAGCAGCAAGGGGTTGACCAGCAGGTAGGCCAGGATGGTGCGTTTGTACCAGTGCGCGGAGTTGCCCAGGAAATTGTGCAGCAGGGCGCGGGCAATGGAGTTGGGCATGGTTGGGTTATTCTATGCCGCGCTCAATATTCGGCAAGCGCCTTGTCGGAAAGGGCGTCCAGCGGCCCGCCGGCGAGGGCGGCGGAGGCCCTGCGCAGGCGCTCGACACTGACCGGCACGCCATTCTCGGCCAGGGTCCTGGCCACGTCATCCAGGCTGTGCTTGCCATCCGAACGCCGGCGCAACTCGGCGTCCAGCGCGCGCATGACGGTAACGCCCTTGGCCGTGCGCGCGCCGGTCGAACGCTGCCCTTCCAGGCCCTTGATCCGCTCCGCCCATTGCTCGAGCTTTTCGAAGCCGCGATCGCGGCGTGCCGTGGAGATCGTGCCGGAGCGGTGCATGAGCTCCAGCGTGTAGAACTCGGCGATGCCTTCGACGATCCAGTCTTCGTCATGCCGGGCCCGGAAGGCCTGGGCCACGTGCACCAGCTCGTGCAGCAGGGTGCTGGTGCCGTTGCCGCTCAGCAACGGCCGGTCGGCGTGCAGGTAGAGGGAATGCGGGCCCGACAAGCCGCCGCGCCACATGGGATCGCCGGCCGCAACCAGCAGCAGGCGCCCGGGGAAATGCGGAAATACCTCCACCAGCTTCGGCAGGTTCCAGTGCAGGAAGGCCAGCATGTCGAGGTGCCGCACGCCCTGCCCGGTCGGGCCGGCCACGGCGACTTTGCGCCCGGCAATGGTCTCCCGGCGCACGCCCAGGCGGCCGGCGGCCATCCAGCCAACCGGGCGGTCGAAGTTCCGATCCTCCCAGTCGACCCGGAACCACTCCGAGGACGGGCCGGTGCGCGGGTAGGCGCTGACGAACACCCAGTCATCCGGGCCGGACAGACGCAGGCGCGCCCGGGAATGGGCGCCCTTGACGGCGGTCACGGTCGCGGGCGGAAACAGGTCGTCGCCGCGAAAAACCGCCCAGTGCTCCTCCATCAGGCTGTCGAATGCGCCCCCTCTGCGCTGGTGGTTCAGCGTCAGCGAGAACGCGAGGCGTCCGCCCTCGAGCGGCGGGCGCCAGCGCACTTCGGTGCCCTCCACCGCGAGTTCGCCGTCAGCGGTGAAATTGCGGTAGCGTTCCGGATCGAAGCTGAAGCGGACTTCGCGCAGGAGGTTCCGTGGCTGGCGCACGGTCAGGCTCACCTGAACGCTGCCGTGCTCCGGCGCAAACCGCGCTTCGTAATCCAGCTTGTAGCGCGGGGGCTTGGCGTGGCTGGCCGACCGGGCGGTAGCCTCCAGGCCGACCGCAGGGGCGTCAGCGGCGACCTCAGCCGCGGCGGACGGCAACCACAGCGCCGCCAGGGCGCACAGCAAGCCGGTCAGCGCGCGCCGCGGACGAGCGCGGCGGAATACCTGCTTACATTTGCTCATTTGAGGTGGGTTTCCATCAACTTGAAAATTCGGCGGTACACGTCCAGCCAGGACTCGGGGTGGACGAAGGCGTGGCCCTCGAGCGGGTAGACAGCCAGTTCGAAATTCTCTTTCTTCAGTTCGATCAGCCGCTGCGCCAGCAGCACCGTGTCCTGGAAGAACACGTTGTCGTCCTGCATGCCCGCAGCGATCAGCAGCGGATCCCGCAGGCCGTCGGCATGGCTGATCGGCGAGCTGCGCCAGTAAGCCTCGGGGTCCACTTCGGGGGTGTTGAGAATGCGCGCGGTGTAGCCGTCGTTGTAGTGCATCCAGTCCACCACGGGGCGCAGGGCCGCGCCGGCGGCGAAGGCGCCGGGCGCGCGGAACAGGGCCATGAAGGTCATGAAGCCGCCGTACGAACCGCCATAAATGCCGACCCTCTCGCGGTCGACGGCGTGGTTCTCCACCAGGAAGTCGATGCCGTCGAGATAGTCCTCGAGTTCCGGATGGCCCATGTTGCGGTAGATGGCGGTCCGCCAGTCGCGCCCGTAACCTTCGGAGGCGCGGTAGTCCATGTCGAGCACCACGTAGCCGGCTTCGGCCAGCAGCGTGTGAAACATGAATTCGCGAAAGTAATAGGGCCAGCCGAGGTGGACGTTCTGCAAGTAGCCCGCGCCATGCACGAACAGCACCGCCGGATAGCGCGCCGCGGGGTCGAAATCCGGCGGCAGGTACAGCTTGGAATGGATCGGCCGGTCCACGTGCGAGGAAGGCACGGCGACGATTTCGGGCAACACCCAGTCGATCACCGCGAAACGCTCGCTGACGGTGTCGGTCAGTTGCCGCAGATCGCCGCCGGCGGCATCGCCCAGATACAGGTCGGCGTGCCGATCCATCGCCGAGCGCGACACCAGCAGGCGGCTGCCGTCGGGCGACAGCACGAAACTGCTGACGCCGTCGAGATCGGTGACCTGCTCGAGCGCGCCGCCCGCCAGCGGCACGCGGTAGATTTCGTAATTGCCGGGATGCGCCCGGTTGGCCACCAGGTAGGCGAAGCGCTCCTGCGCGTCGATAGCCGGTTCCCGCGCCTCGAACTCGCCGTCGGTCAACTGCCGGCTGGGGCCCTCCCCGATGTCCGTGCGGTACAGGTGCGAATAGCCGGACTCCTCGGACAGGTACCACAGCGTGTGGCTGTCGGCCAGCCAGCCGAACTCGTTGCGCTCCCAGTTGATCCAGGCCTCGTCGGTCAGCCGGTGCTGCAGCGTCCACTCGCCGCTGCCGGCGGCCACCGTCAGCAGCCAGCGGTCCTTGAAATCCCTGGCCAGCAGCTGCAGCGCGAGTTGCGCGCCGTCCGGGCTCCACAGAGCCCGCTCGATCGTGACTTGCCGCTGCTCGGGGGCTTGCACGACCTTTGCGACCTGGTCGCGATCCGCGCCGGCCTCGACGTGCCAATCCAGGGCCGCTTCCCGCAAGGCGCGCAGCGGATCGCTGCCGATGCCGGGCAGGCCGGAAAGATCGAGCGTCTCGAAACTGCCCTCGCTCAGCGACACCAGCAGCAACTGCTGCGGCAAGGCCCCGTTGCGGTTGACCCGCGTGCGCACCTCGCGCAGGGCCGTGTAACCGTCCTCGGTCACGTAGTTGGGCATCTGCTCGGCGCGGCCGGGATTCGCGTCGGCGGCGGTCACCACCAGCGCCAGGTGCTCGCCTGCCGGCGACAGGTGGCGCGACAGGATCTTGTACGAGTCGCCCAGGTACAGGGGCCGGGGCAGGTCGCCGCGCGCGGCGCGATCCGCTTCCTCGAGCGCCCTGGCGCGGCGCTTGCTTTCGACCAGGGTGGCGTAGTGGCGGCGCTGCTGGGCGCGCAGCGCGTCGAATCCCGGCTCTGCGTCGGGGTCTTTCCCGGTCTGCAGGTTGGTGACCTGGGCCAGCGTCCCGCCGGCGATGTCGAATGCGAAGTACTGCCCGTCGCGCTGAAAGAACAGGCGCCCGCCGTCGGCGCTGAACAGCGGGCCGGATTCCTCCGCCACGGTGCGCGTAACCCGGGTCACGGCGCCATCGGCCAGCCGCTTCAGCAGGATGTCGCCGTCGTCGACCCAGGCCACATGGGCGCGCGCTTGGTCATGGACGCGTTCGCGGCCGGCGTAGGTCGGTGGCTCCGAACGATCGACCAGGGTTGCCGTGCCGGACGCCAGGTCGAGCCGGTAGACATCACGGATATCTTCGCCGGGACGCTTCTGCTGATAGAAAACGGCCGTGCCGTCGTCCGCCCACCAGGGATTCTCGGGTGCGGCGCCGATCCAGTCCGGATCGGACATGATCAGTTCGAGCGTGGGGGTCTCGGCGGCGCGGACCGCGCCGGCGCACAAAGAGGCGGCCAATACGATGGCCAATACTCTGTTCAAAACGATTTCTCCGCTGGTGCCGTGAAATCCCGGGCCGAACCCGGCGCGATGGCAGGTGTCACGGCGGGCCCATTATACGGCCAAGCGGAGAACGGGGCACCCCGGCAGGCGCCAGGCGCCGGGGTCCCGTGTCGAGTCCTGCAAGCCCGTTTCAGAGCTGGCCCTGCAGGGTATCCTCGAGTTCCTGGTACAGCTCGTAGTTGTGCGCGAGCGTGTCCGACCCCTCGCCGCGCTGCAGCTGCGCGTTGCGCAACTGCTCCTTGACCCACAGGTACTCGGCCCAGTTGCCGCCGCCGGACTTCACCACTTCCATCTCGACGGTGTTGAGACTCAGCACCGAGCCCATGCCCTGGTACATTTTCACCATGTCGCCCGGCGATGGATTTTCCTTGTCGTCCACTTCCTCGGCCAGCTTCTGCAGCCGGGCCATTTCTTCCTCGTACGCCAGGCGCGACTTGTCGACGACACCGGCGACCCAGCGCGCCTGCTCGCGCGAGACCATGCCGTCGCCGGGCGGCTCATACCGGTCCTCGCCGGCCTCCGCCATCAACTCGGCCTGGCGGCCAACTTCGCCGAACACGCCGGGCATGCTGCCCGCATCCCGCCCGGTTCCGCGGTCGCCCAGGTCATAGGATGACCCGCCGGTGCCCGCGCGGCCGATGCCGAGCACGGTCGCGATGACGATGTCGATCACCAATATGAGCACCAGCGAAACGACGAAATGCAAGACCCGCTTGCTGTCCGGCACGCCCAGCGCCAGCGGCAGGATCTTGTACAGGAACACCAGGGTCACGATCGCTCCGGCCAGGGAAATCAGCGGGCCCAGCCAGGGCACGGCCGCGCCGACGATGCCGGCGACCCAGGCCGGGATGGCCGCCAGCGATATCGCGGCGAAGGCGCGGGAGAAATCCGGCTTGCCGCCGAACACGCCGGCCAGGAAGTTGAACACGAACACCGCCACGGCGAAGGCCGCGCAGGCCATCACCAGCCCGAGGACCAGGGCGGCGAACCAGTTCCCGGCCAGGCCGAAGGGCGACACCGTGCCCATCATTCGCGACAGCAGCAGGCCCAGCACGATGTTGGCCAGGATCAGCGGCGCCGTCAGCACGACCAGCGTCTGCTGCCAGTTCGGGTTCTCGCCCAGGTAACTGTTCCAGGTTGCGGCCGGATTCAGCAAACCGCCTTTGACCAGGTCCAGAGTTTTCTTGTAATCGAAGTTCATGGGTGGTCTCTCCTCTTTGCTCCCAACCGCGCGCGGCGCGGACTCCACTCAATCATAGTCCATTCCCGGTCCTCAGCGCATGGCCGCCAGGCACTCGATCTCGACTCGCGCCCCCAGCGCCAGCCCGCTGGCGCCCAGGGCACTGCGGGCGGGCTTGTTGCCCGGAAAGTAGGTTACGTAGACCTCGTTCATCGCGCCCCACTCGGCCATGTCGGCCAGGAACACGGTGCACTTGACGACCTCGTCCAACGAGGAACCGTACTTCTCGAGACTGGCCTTGATGTTCTCCATGGTTTGGCGGGTTTCTCCCTGGATGCCGCCCGGGGCCAGCTCCGACGTGCCGGGCAGGTTGCCGATCTTGCCGGACAAGTACAGCATGTCGCCCACGCGCACGGCATCGGAGAACGGCATTTGCAGCGCCGGGTCCTCGCCGTAGTGTTCCACCGTGACCGCGGCGGCCGAGAGGGCGGATGCAACGGAAATGCAAACGCAAGTGCAGAGCACAATGGCAGCTTTCATGGTTTTCTCCTCCTGGTAGTCAGATCTCTCCGCGCCGCGCAAAGCCGGCGATGTGTTCCGCGGCCCGGAAGGCCAGCGCCTGGATGGTCATCGTGGGCTGCCCGCGGCCCGAGGTGACCAGGCTGGAGCCATCGCAAATGAACAGGTTTGGCACGTCGTGGCTGCGATGCCAGGGATCCACGACGGAGGTGGCCGGGTCCGCGCCCATGCGGCAGGTGCCGAGCAGATGCGTGTGAACGTTCTGCGGGACCACCGGCTCGCGCCAGACGGTTTCCGCGCCGGCGGCCTCCAGGATCTCGACCGCGCGATCCTGCAGGAAGCCCATCATGGCCAGGTCGTCGGCATGGTCGCGGTAGGTCATGCGCAACGCCGGGCGGCCCCGCGCATCCTTGACCACCGGGTCCAGCGTGATGTTGTTGGACTCCTGCGCGAGGGACGTGGTGCTGCCCAGGACCGCCATGTGCCGCGTGAACGCGTGCCGCAGCAGGTCCTTGTAGGCCTTGCCCCAGCGCGGCGATCCCGGCGGCAGGCCGGTCTGCGCGAAAAGGATCGGCGAGGCCTGGATGAAGGCCCGGGCGTCGAGCCCGCCGCCGCCGTAGAACCCGCGCCGCGGGTCGCTCTCGTAAAAGTCGTGGACGATGCGCGTCACCTGCACGCTCTTGTATTCGTTCAGCGGTTCCGCGAACAGCGCGTGCACCAGCGAGTGGCCGTTGCCCATCAGGTATTTGCCCACCAGCCCGGAGCCGTTGGCCAGGCCGTCGGGAAAGCGCGGGGACTCCGACATCAGCAACAGGCGCGGCGTTTCGCCGCCGTTGGCGGCCAGGATTACGGCCTTCGCCTTCTGCGCGTGCTGCACGCCGGCCGCGTCCAGGTAGGCGACTTCACTGGCGCGTCCTTGAGCGTCGGTTTCGATGCGGAACACGGTGGACAGCGCGCGGATCTCGCAGCGACCGCTGGCCTCGGCCAGCGGAATCATGGCGGCCAACGTCGATGACTTCGCGCCGGCCTCGCAGCCGAAACCCATGCAGAAGCCGCAGTGCATGCAGGGCGCCCGGCCATTGTGCGCTCGTGACAGGATTGCCAGCGGCGCCGGCTGCGCGTGTAAGCCCAGGGCCGTGGCGCCTTTTTCCAGCAGCACGCCGGCCGAGGTCACCGGCAGCGGCGGCAGCGGGTACGGTCGCGAACGCGGCGCGTCGAACGGGCCGGGGGCGCCGGAAACGCCGATCTCCCAATCGACCCGGCTGTAGTAGGGTTCGAGTTCCTCGTAGGCGATCGGCCAGTCCGCGAAGCCCGTGCCGTGAATTTCACCGAGCAGGCTGCGCTCCCTGAAATCGAGCGGCCGCAGGCGCCAGTAGTTGGCCGTGAAATGCACGCTGCTGCCGCCGACGCCTCTGGCATAGAACGCGGGCGACGGACCCTCCTGGGGCGGCCGGATGCGGGCGGTTTCCGCCGCCGATTCCCGGAAGGTCTGCGGGTCGCTCCAGGAGGGATGCTCGGTCAACTCGCCGAGGAACATCACCTTCAGCTCGTCGTGGGTGAAATCGCCGGCCCGCCGGTAGGGCCCCTGTTCCAGCACGACCACGTCGAAACCCGCCGTGGCGAGTTCCTTGGCCAGGACGCCGCCGGCCGCGCCGGAGCCTATGAGGACGAAGTCGACCGCCCGGCGCGTGTCGAAGACCACCGGCGGCTCAGCCATGGCCATGGCCGCCCTCCTCCGCGGCGGCCGCCGCTTCGTGCTGATGGGTGTCGCGCCAATCGACGACGTGCTCTCCCGTATCGTAGTAACCGAACGGCGGCTGCCAGGCATGGCGGCTGTCGAAACCCAGCAAGGCCCAGCCCAGCTGGTCCCGGTTGCCGCCCCAGGCCGGCAGGGCGAACATGCCGCATTGGGTCAGGAAAATCATCAGGCCGAAGAAAGGCTCGTTCTCGATGTCACGCAGCACGGCCGTTTGTTGATCGAACGACAGGCCCGCGAAACCGCCATGCTCAGCAGCCACCGCCAGCGCGCGCCGGTCGAGGTCGGCCAGCCCCTCGCGCAGCACGGCCGACTCGCCGGACATGAAGCCGCCGAGCGACTGGTCGATGAACCGCACCACGCCGATCTCCGCGGCGCCCGGCGTAGCGTCGGGCGGAATGATCTGATCGGCCAGGGCCGCCAGCGCCGCGGCTTCCTCCGCGCTGATGTTGGCCCATGCGGCGCCGCTCGCCGCCTGTTCGGCGGCGGCTTGCCCGGCCGCCAGCAACAGGGGCAGGTTCAGCGCGAGCCAGCCGGCGCCGGCCAGCCGGCCGGAAGCGGCCAGGAAGGCGCGTCGACTGCTCGCGCAATCACGCTCCGGCTGGACCTCGCCGGGCGAATTCTCCATGTGCTTCTCCAGACTCCAGTGACACCAGCGGCCGTAGGTGACTGCCGCAACTTCCTCGCCTCGAAGAATGGCACAACTCTTTCCGTTTATCCACGCCGGATCGTTCTCACCAGTCCTCCCGGGGCGGCTCGTTGCGCGCGCCGTGCGCCGCGGACTATATTAATGACGCGCACTGTTCCGGCCGAAAAGGAGATCGGCGTCATGAACTGGACATCGGGGAAGCGGAAAACGGGGAAGAGCACGTGGCGCAGCGGGGCGCCAGGCGAGCAGGCGGGCGCCTCGGCGGTCGGCACGGTCATCCTGCTGGTCATCGCCGCTTACGCCGTCTTCGTCGGGATTCAGTACGTGCCACAGATGATCGAGTCCAGCAGCGTGGGCTCGATCCTGAACAGCATCGAGCACGAGCATCGGGCCGAGCCGATCCGCAGCGCACAGGCGTTGCGCGGCAAGGTCGACAACCACCTGAGCATCAACCAGCTGAACCATCTCCGGGACAGCTTCACCGTCCGCGAATTCGGCAACGACTACATTGTCGAGGTCAGCTACGAGCGGGAACTCAACCTGCTGTACGAAACGAAGACGATCAAGTACGCAAACTCGCTGACTCTGCATTGATTCGGGGACTTGCCTGTGTGTCCGATGCGTCTCGTTTCTTTCGATCCCTTCCGTGGGCTTGGGCTGGCCCAGCAGTTCGTCAAGCCCGAGCACTGGTTGCGCGAACTGCCCCTGCTGCGCGCGGCCGACGTGCTGCTGTATCCGGAATCCTGGCAGGTGAACGGCCTCTGTCACGTGCTGCGCAAGGAAATCTTCCCCAACCTGGCGAGCTACCGCCTGGGCTGGGACAAAATCGAGATGACCCGGGCCTTCCAGCTGGCCGTGCCCGACGCCCTGCCCGAGACTTTGATCCTGCCGGCCAACGAACGGGGCGCGGAGCAGGCCCTGGACCTGCTGGGACTGCCGCTGGTGGTGAAGGAGCCGCGCAATTCCATGGGGCGCGGGGTCGCGCTGATCCAGAGCCGATCCGAACTCCTGCGCTGGGTCGACCGGGCCGAAGTCCTCTACGCGCAGCAATACCTGCCGAATACCGGCGATGTCCGGGTGGTCTGGGTCGGCCGCCAGGTGGCGGCTGCCTACTGGCGGCGCAATGCCCAGGGCTTTCACAACAACGTGGCGCGCGGCGGCGAGATCGACTTCAGCGGCGTGCCGGCCGCGGCCGTGGAACTGGTGCAGCGGACCGCGCCGCTGCTGGGGGTGGACCACGCCGGCTTCGACGTGATGATGGTGGACGGGCACGCCCTGCTGCTGGAGTTCAACGTGCTGTTCGGCAACGACGCCCTCAACCAGGCCGGCATCGATCTCAAGCCGATCATCCTGGACTATCTCGCCAGCGCCTATCGCCCTCCGCTGCAGCCGCCGCGCGCGGCCTGATCCGCCCGGCGTCACGCCGGAAGCGATCCCGGCGCCGCTAATCCCAGACCGGCAAGCCGCTCGGCACGCTTTGCGGGATCTCCGCCCGCAGGTCGAGCGCGGCCGGGTCGGTCAGGGCGTGCAGAAAGGCGAGCAGGAGTTGCACTTCGCGATCGCCCAGCGCTACCGGGATCGCCTCGTTGGCTTCGGCGATGGCCGCGCGCCGCGCCGGATCGCTCTGCACGACCAGGTCCCGCGCGTCGAGATCGGGCCTGGACGGCCGCACCGCCTGGCCGGGATTGTATTGGTCCAGGGCGGCAACCGGGTCGATGTAGTGCCGGACGATGGCTTCCAGCGTGTCATACGCGCCGGAATGCCCGTACGGCGCCGTCAGCGCCACGTTGCGCAGCGGCGGCGTGCGGAACCGGAAGCGTTCGGCCGACCGGCCGCTGACGCGTTCGCGGCCGAAGTCGTCGCGGCCGTCGGCGTAGCCCGCCTGGTTATCGCCCTTGCCCGGGCCGATCTGCGGAATAGCGATCGCATGGAACAGCTGGTCGGTCTGGAAGGTGCCGATATGGCAGGTGCCGCAGCGCGCCTCGCCGTAGAACAGGTTCATGCCGAGGCGCTGCTCCCGGCTCAGGGCCCTGAGCTCGCCCCGCAGAAAACGGTCGAAGGGGCTGTTGTCGGAGCGCCAGGCGCTGGCCTCGTAAGCCGCGATCGCGTTGGCCGCGTGCACGAACGTAATGTCCTCCGCCTGCGCGATTGCCTCCGGAAACGCGGCGACGAAGAGCTCGGTGTAGGCTGGAACCGCCTGCAGTTTCTGCGCGATCAGATCCCACACGCCGCCAGGCCCGGCGAGCCGGTTCTGCGCGGCCGCGTCGGCTTGTTCGTTCTCGCCCGCCTGGCCCGCCATCTCGGCGGCCGAGGTGACCGGGAACATGGCCTGCGCCGCCAGCACGTTGTCCAGCCCGTCCGGCAGGTCGTCGCCCGCCGGCGTGCTGAAGCCGGAAGGCGCGGTCGGATCCTCCTCGACCCGCCCGTCGAGAAACAGGCGGACGAACTCGCGCGCGCCGAGATTGAACAGCGCCGGTGCGTTGCGGGGCACCCGCTCATGCACCGCGCCCTCGGCATAGCCGGTGTCGCGGGTCACGCCCAGGCCGCGGCCGCCCTCGCCGACCGACAGGGCGAGGCCATCGCCGGTGCCCGCCATCGGGTGATGGCAGCTGGCGCAGGAAATATTGAGGTTGCCGCTGAGAATCTTGTCGAAAAACAGCATCTGGCCCAGTTCCACCCGGGCGGGCGGCGCCGCATCATCGTCGTAATAGTCCGTGTCCACCGGTGGCGGGACCGCGCCCGCCACGGCGTTGGCCGCGGTCGCCAGGACCACGCTGCAGACGATGGCGATCAGCCAGCTGGAACGATTCGATTGCACGTGGTCCTCCCCTCTCTCACTGCACGATCCAGCGTCCATTGTGCCTGCCTGCAAGAATAAATTCCGCTGCAACCGGAAGTTTCGCCTAAATTTAGCTAAACTTTCGGTACTTCCGGATAACGGAAGCGTAACTTGGCCTGCAGAACAAAATCAATCGGGCGCATAAAGCCCTGGGGAGAGTCAAATGTTCGTGAAGCGCAGCTTGGCCGTCGTCATCCTGTTCTCACTGCTCGTCCCGCTCCCGGGCCGGGCGGAGATTCACATCGTCAATCTCGGCAACAACTTCTTTTCACCAAACGACCTGACCATCAAGGCCGGGGACAAGGTGCGCTGGGTCAACAACTCCACGCACCTGCACGACGTCACCGCCGACAACTTCAGCTGGAATTCCCAGCAGTCCACCTCTTTCGTCTACGAACGCACCTTCAACACGGTCGGCGAGGTGCTCTACCACTGCACCGTGCACAGCCTGGCGGGCCGCAACATCGCTTCCTTCATGAACGGGCGCCTCAACGTCGAGGAAGGCGACCCCGCCTCCGACTTCCTGATCAACACCGGCATCAGCGACGCCTGGTACAACCCGGCCACCAACGGCCAGGGCTTCTTCATCATCGTCTGGGAGGATAGCCAGCTCGTGTTCCTGTCCTGGTTCACCTACGACACCGAGCGCCCGCCGCAGGACGTCACCGCGCTGCTGGGCGACCCGGGCCACCGCTGGCTGACCGCGCAGGGCCCCTACATCGGTGACAGCGCAGCGCTCGACGTGTACCTTTCCGACGGCGGCACTTTCGATTCGGCGACCCCGGTCGTGGGCGACCCGACCCCGATCGGGACGATCGACATCACCTGGACGGACTGCAACGCCGCCACCCTTAGCTACGACCTTCCGTCCCACGGGCTCGCGGGTGACATTCCGCTCCAGCGCATCGTTTCCGACAACGTGCCGGCCTGCGAGGCCGCCCAGCCGGCCGCTCAACGGTAAGCGCGGCGCGGAAAAAAGCAAGGGCCGCTGCCGGACGGCAGCGGCCCCCAGTGAGCGGACTCAACCGCCGAAGTTGTAGACGTAACGCAGGCCGAACTCGCTGCGGTCATTGTTGAGGATGATCAGCACGTAGTCGGTCGGCAGCAAGCGCGCGTTGTCGTACTTCTCGTCCGTGACGTTGCGGCCGTAGGCCGACAGCGACCAGCGGGCGTTCGGTTCGGAATACGTGATGTCGAAGTTCCACAGGGTGCGGCTGTCGATCTGGGTGAAGCGGCCCGGGTCGTTGCTGGGCTCGCCGTACATGTCGTCGCGGTACGACCAGTCCACCCGGAACAGCACATCGCCGCCGTTGGCCAGCCCCACGATGTACTGCGGGCTGATCGAGGCCGTGAGGTCCGGCGTCAGCGGGGCCACCACGGTCGGGTTCGGATCGTCCACGTCGGCGTCGATGTAGCCGAGGGTCGTGAACAGCGTGAACGCGTTGGTCGGCGCCCAGGCGCTCTCCCACTCCAGGCCCGTCGAGGTCTGATCGACGATCAGGTTCACCGTGTTGAAGCCGTTACCCGTGGATTCGCTGACCTGATACGGCAGGTCGCTGTAGTCCGTGTAGAACGCGGCGATGCTCATCTGCAGCGTGTCCAGCGGCATGCCCTTGAGGCCGATCTCGTAGTTGGTGGCGGTGACGTTGTCGTTGGCCTGGAAGCAGTTCGGCCGGCTGACGTTGCCCGGCTGGCTGAAATCGAGGTTGGCGAACAGGCAATAGGGCCGGGGCGGGTACTGCCCGGACTGGTAACCGTTCTGGATGGTGCCGTAGAGATTGATACGCTCGTTCATGTCCCAGGCCGCGGCCACTTCCCAGCTGGTCTCGCTCCAGTCGCGCGAGTTGCTCTCCGAGATCAGGCCGCTGTTGATGATAACGTAGGCGTCCTTGTCGTCCTCGGTGTAACGCGCTCCGGCCGACAGGCGCAGGTCCTCGGTGACCTGGAAACCGACGTTGCCGTAGATGGCCTGGCTCTCCGCGTGCTGGCCGAGCGTGAAGTCGCCCGCGCCGCCGGC
>Ga0105090_10000213_pt1 | contig 26254 bp, 19 predicted proteins | sample PPLLak3March2015_FD_79110 | JGI IMG/M metagenome (GOLD analysis project Ga0105090, IMG submission 79110) | Freshwater sediment microbial communities from Prairie Pothole Lake near Jamestown, North Dakota, USA - PPLs Lake P7 Core (1) Depth... | ecosystem: Environmental > Aquatic > Freshwater >...
GCAGCAGGAGCTGCAGGGGCTGAAAGTGGGCGCCGGCTGCGACAATGCGAACCACATGGGCCCGCTGGTCACCGGGCCGCACCGCGACAAGGTGCGCGGCTACATCGATTTGGGCGTGCTGGAAGGCGCCGAACTGGTGGTCGACGGCCGCGGCCTGCAGGTGCCGGGCCATGCCGACGGTTTTTTCCTGGGCGGCACATTGTTCGACCGCGTCACGCCCGACATGAAAATCTACAACGACGAAATCTTCGGCCCGGTGCTGTGCGTGGTGCGCGCCGCCAGCATGCAGGAGGCCATGGACCTGATCGACGCGCACGAGTACGGCAACGGCACCTGCATTTTCACCCGCGACGGCGAGGCCGCGCGTTACTTCAGCGATAACATCAAGGTGGGCATGGTGGGCGTCAACGTGGCGCTGCCGGTGCCGGTGGCCTACCACAGCTTCGGCGGCTGGAAGCGCTCGCTGTTCGGCGACCTCTACGCCTACGGACCCGACGCGGTGCGCTTCTACACCCGGCGCAAGACCGTCACCCAGCGCTGGCCCTCGGGCGGCGTGCGCGAGCAGGCGAAGTACACCTTCCCCAGCACCACGTAGGTAGCGGCTTCAGCCGCGATCAGGCCGGCGCGCTGCTGACACAACGTTTCCGCGGGAATTTCCGGAGATCGACCTTCGCCCGGTGAGTGCCAGCCCGGCCGTGAATGCGGTGATCCGGCTTGCAAGGGCGAAAGCCTGGCTGAATGTTGTGTCTGCAGATCGCGATTTGCTGACAGCTATTCGATCAGGTAGCCGATATCAGTAGGCCTGGGCCCTTGCTACAACGGCGAGGTGAAAGTCAGAGAGGTCCTGAAACGCCTGACACAGGATGGTTGGCTGCTCGTCCGAACGAAAGGAAGCCATCGCCAATTTCGACACCCGGAGAAACCTGGTACTGTGACAGTGGCCGGAAGGCTGAGTGTCGAGGTGCCGAAAGGAACTCTCTCTGCCATCCTCAAGCAGGCCCGACTCAAGTAAGATGGACCGCATGAAATACGCAGTTGTAATTGAACAAGGGGCGACTTCCTTTGGGGCGCATGTGCCCGACTTGCCCGGGTGCATCGCAGTCGGTGAGACCAGGGAGGAAGCTTTGCGTCTGATCCAGGAAGCCATTGAACTGCACCTTCAAAGTCTCCTTGAAAACGGCGAGCAAATCCAGCCGCCTTCCTCGTCAATCGAGTATGTTCACGTTGCTGCATAGCAAGCCACCTCAGCGGACTGCCGCGTGCGGCAGCCGCTGAGTTCAATCGTCTGGTCCGCTCAATTCCCAGGTCAGGCTGACCGGAGACCGAGTGAATCCTCCAAGATCGGTTCTCGCCGCAAAAAGAAATACGAGGCTTGAATGAGCGGTTCTCAAAAGCGCCGCGCAACGGTGCATCCGCATCCGCCGGTCGCCCTTACTGCCGGAGACGTGCCGTAGCCCCTGTGCTTCGGCTTCGCTTTCAGCCTCGCCGGTCGCCATGCACCCAGAGGACTTCAGAGCCGCCCTCGTGGCGCGCGAGCACGCGAGCAACCACGAACAGCAGGTCGGAAAGCCGGTTCAGGTAACGGATGGTGGCGTCGTTGACTGCCTCGTTGTGGGCCAGGCTGACCACGCGGCGCTCGGCGCGCCGCGCGACGGTGCGGGCCAGGTGGCAGCGCGCGGCGGCCTCCGAGCCGCCCGGCAGGATGAAGTCCTTGAGCGGCGGCAGGTCGTCGTTGAAGCGGTCAAGGTCGCTCTCCAGCGTGTCGACGTACGGGTCGGGGATCAGCGTGACGCCCGGCATGCAGAGCTCGCCGCCGAGGTCGAACAGTTCGTGCTGGATGCGGGTCAGGCAGTCGCGCACAGCCGCCGGCAGCTCCGCTGCCAGCACCAGGCCGACCGCGCTGTTCAGTTCGTCGACGGTGCCGTAAGCCTCGACCCGCAGGCTGTCCTTGTCCACGCGCGAGCCGTCGCCGAGGCCCGTAACGCCTTTGTCACCCGTGCGGGTATAGATTTTCGATAAGCGGTTGCCCATTGGCGGATTATACCTTCCCCGACGGTCAGGTGAGGTGAAAGGGTCAGGTCAGGTGAAAGGCTTGGGCCTGTTCCAGCGCGAGCAGGTATTCCTTGCGCCAGAGCCCGCCGCCGTAGCCGGTCAGGTCGCCGTCCGCGGCGACCACCCGGTGACAGGGAATGACGATGGCGATGCGGTTGTCGCCGTTGGCGCCGCCGACCGCGCGAACCGCGTCAGGCTGGCCGATCGCCGCGGCGATTTCGGCATAGCTGCGCATGACGCCGTAGGGTATCCGGCGCAGCGCGTCCCACACCGCCTCCTGGAACGCGGTGCCCGGCGCCTGCAGCGGGATCGCGAACTGGCGCAGGCCGCCCTCGAAATAGGCGTCGAGCTGTTTCTTTACCTGGTGCATCAGGGGGTGGTCGCCCGGCAGGAACACGCGGCCCATGCGCTGCCGGAGCCGGGCCAGCTGGGTGGCCAGCATGCGCCGCTCGGCGAACTCCAGCAGGCACAGGCCGCTGTCGTGCACCCCCATGACCATGGAACCCAGCGGCGTCGCCACGCGGTTGATCCAGATCGACGACTCGCGGTCCACGGCCGAAGGCGGGTTGCCGAAGACCTGGGTGAATGCCTCGCGGAAACCGCTCTCGGACTCGAAGCCCTGCGCCACGACCGCCTCCGCGACCGGCGTGCCGTGCTGGATCTGCTTCAGGGCCAGGCCGAGCCGCAGCAAGCGGGTGTAGGCATGGAAGGTCAGGCCGTGGTTCGCGATGAACCAGCGGCGCACGGCGGCGGGGTCCAGGCCGAGCACTTCGAGGTCGTGATCGTGCCAGCGGCGCGCGGCGTCGGCCTCCACCTCGCTCATCAGCGGCAGCAACCAGGCCGGATCCGCCAGGCCGGTTTTCAGCGGCGTGCACTTGCGGCAGGGCCGGAAGCCGGCAGCGAGGGCGTCGCGGGCGTTGTCGAAGGCGCGGCTGAGGACCGCTTTGCGCGGCGCCTTGCTGCAGTCGGGAAGGCAGAAAGTCCCGGTGTTGGTGTTGGCTACTAGGTTCAAAGATGTACCTGTAGGAGCGAACCTTGTTCGCGAATGGGATGCCGATGTCCCGAACAAGGTTCGGTCCTACATCCTGACGACGATCCGGCCCAGGGAATTGCCCTTCAGCATACCACCGAAAATACCGCCGGAGTCGTCGAGGCCGGCCGCTTCGACGGCGCCGCGTGGCTCAGACCGCCCTCAGGTACCAGTCGAAATCCTTGGTAGGACCTCCGCGGTGTAATTCGCTTCCTCTTCGCGGCGGCACACGGAGAACAGCCGATGGTAGCCTTCCCCCAGGTACGGCGGCAGCAAGACGCCCGCGTCGAAGGCGTCGAGCGCCTGCGTCCAGCGTATCGGCACCGTGATTTCGTAGTCGATTTCCGTGCCTTCCGGGGTGGCCGGCGGCGGTTCGAGTTGTTGGCTGATGCCGTGATGGATGCCGGCCAGCACCGCGGCTACCACCAGGTACGGATTGGCGTCGGCGCCCGCGATGCGGTGTTCGATGCGCGTGTTGGCGGGCGCCGCCAGCGGGATGCGCATGGCCACGCTGCGGTGGTTGGTGCCCCAGCTGGGGCTGGCGGGCACGAAGCCGCCGGCCGCGTGGCGACGGTAGGAATTGCCGTTGGGCGCGAAGATGGCCATGCTCTCCTTCATCGTCGCCGCCAGGCCGCCGACGGCGTGGCGCAGACGATCGGAGAACGCGCCGTCCCGGCTCTTGCCGGCGAAAACGTTGTCGCCGTTGGCATCGAGCAGGCTGATGTGCAGGTGCAGCCCGCTGCCGGCGGTTTCGGCGAAGGGCTTGGCCATGAAGGTCGCACCCAGACCGTTGCGGCTGGCCGCCGCCTTTACCGCGCGCTTGAGCAGCACGGCGTGGTCGCAGGCCAGCACCGGGTCGTCCACGTGATGCAGGTTGACCTCGAACTGGCCCGGCGAAAATTCCGACAGCGCGGCGCCGGCCGGGATGTTCTGGGCCATGCAGATCGCGTCGAGGTCGGCCAGGAAGTCGTCGATCTCGTACAGGTCCTCCATCATCCCGTACTGCAGCCCCGGCTGTGGCCGGTCGGAACCGGGAATGCGCGGCATCCTGGGCTGGAAGCGCTCGCCGTCGTGTTCGACCAGGTAAAACTCGAGCTCGGTGGCCATGACCGGCTTCAGGCCCAGGTCGCGCAGCGGCTGCAGCGCACGCCGCAGGACGTTGCGGGGATCGTTCGGGTAGAGGGTCCCGTCGAAGTAGTGCATTTCCACCAGTGCTTGCGCGGTCGGCACGCCCACCCAGGGCACCGGCGCCAGGCTGCCCGTGACCGCCACGGCTTTCACGTCGGGGTCGCCGTCCCGCCCGCCCAACGGAATGGACTCAAAGGTGTGGCCACGGCTGTCGAGCACCACGGTGGCGGCGCACAGGTTCATGCCGTTGCCGAACAACTTCCGGAAATCGTGCCGCTCGGCCCTTTTGCCGCGCAGGATGCCGTTCATGTCGGGCGACAGCGTTTCGAGGTAGCGGGTCTCGGGGTGCGCCGCCAGGTAGTCGTCGAGTTCCCTGCTGCTTGAATCGGATGGCATGTCGGCTCTCTAGTCGATTCGGCGGTCGCGCCAGGCGATGGCGGCGCGGGCGCCCTCTTTTTTCAGGATGTCGTTGAAGGCCCTGGATTCCTCGGTCTCGGTCGTTTCAATCGCGACGTCGAGTTCCAGCGCGTGGCGCAAGGCGTCGCGCATGCGCGGTATCTCGTACAGGTTGTTGACCGCCTGCTTGGTGAGGCGCACCGCCAGCTGATCGTTGCGCGCGATCTGGCGCGCCAGTGCCCGCGCCTCGTGCACCAGCCAATCGGCGTCGCAGACGCGGTTGACCAGGCCCCAGGCTTCGGCCTGTTCCGCGGTCACCCGGTCATTGCCGCTCAGCAGCAGTTCCTTGGCGCGCTTCGGGCCGCACAGGAAGGGCAGCAGCATCGCGACGATGCCGCTGCCGAATTTCACTTCCGGTTCCCCCAGGAGGCAGCCGCGCGCGGCGATCGTGATGTCGCAGGCCAGCGCCATTTCCAGCGCGCCGCCGAGGCAGTAGCCATGGATGGCGGCCACCGTGGGCTTGGGGCAATCCCAGAAACGCATGATCAGGTCGAAGTCGCTGTGCAGCTCCCGCGTCAGCGCGGCGATCTCCTCTTCACGCGTTTGCGTCAATCCCGGGCTTGCAGGCTGCGGTTCCAGGTCGAAACCGGCAGAAAAGGCCCGGCCCTCGCCCTTGAGCAGGATCACGCGCACCTGGTCGTCGGCCTGGGCCTGGTCCAGCGCCAGGTTGAGCTCGCCGACCATGACTTTGCTGATGGCGTTCAGCTTCTCCGGCCGGTTCAGCGTGATCCAGGCCAGCGGGCCCTCGGTCTCGTAGAGCAGGGTCGCGAAGGACATCGCGAATCAGCCGCCCGGCTGCAGGCGGAACCAGGCCGACTTGTTCTGGGTGTAGCTCTTCAGGCTGTCCAGGCACTTGTCGCGCGCGTTACCCGACTGCTTGTAACCGCCGAAGGGCTGCGTCATGTCGCCGTCCTCGTAGCTGTTGATCCACACCACGCCGGCCTCGATGTCCTTGACCAGGCGCATGGCCTTGTTGAGGTCGCGGGTCCAGATGCCGGCCGCCAGGCCGTAGATGGTGTCGTTGGCGATGGCGATGGCTTCGGCGGCGCCCTCGAAGGGAATCACGCTGGCGACCGGCCCGAAAATTTCGTTGCGGGCGATGCTCATGTCGTTGCGCACGTTCCCGAACAGCGTCGGGTTCACGTAAGCGCCCTGTTGCAGTTTGGCCGGCGCGTCGCCGCCGAAATGCAGGGTGGCGCCTTCGCGCTTGCCGCTGCCGATCATCTTCAGCACGCGCTGCTGCGCGTCGCGGTCGACCAGCGGGCCCATGTTGGTGCGCGGATCCAGCGGATCGCCCGGCTGGTAAGCGCTCTTGCCGTCGGCGATGAAGCGCTCGATGAACTCGTCGTAAATGGGGCGCTCGACCAGCAGGCGCGAACCGGCGCTGCAGACCTCGCCCATGTTGGCGAACACACCGCTGTAGGCGGCGCCCACGGCTTTTTCGAGGTCGGGCAGATCGGCCATGAAGATCTGCGGGCTCTTGCCGCCGCACTCCAGCGCCACCCGCTTCATGTTGGACTTGCCGGCGTACTGCAGAATCAGCTTGCCGACCGCGGTGGACCCGGTGAAGCTGATCTTGGCGACGTCGTTGTGCAGCGCCAGCGCCTTGCCGGCGGTTTCGCCCAGGCCGTTGACCACGTTGAACACGCCGGGCGGGCCGCCGGCCCGCAGGAACAGCTCGGCCAGGCGCAAGGCGCTCAGCGGCGACTGTTCGGCCGGCTTCAGCACCACCGTGTTGCCGGCGGCGAGGGCCGGCGCGATCTTCCAGGTGGCCATCAGCAGCGGGTAATTCCAGGGCGAGATGCAGCCCACCACGCCCAGCGGTTCGCGGATCACCAGGTGCAGGGCGTCATGGTCGGTATTGGTCACCGCGCCCTCGATCTTGTCGATGCCCTCCGCCATGAAGCGGATGGTCTTGATCACGGACGGCAGGTCTTCGGCCACGACATCGCGGATCGGCTTGCCCATGTCCAGGGTCTCGAGCACGGCCAGTTCCTCGGCCCGTTCGTCCACCAGGTCGGCGAAGCGGTAGAGGATGTCCATGCGCTCGCGAGGGGCGATGCGCGACCAGCAGCCCGAACGGAACGCGGCTTTGGCCGCGGCCACCGCGCGATCGATGTCCTTCGACGTGCCTGCGGACAGGGTGGCCAGCGTCTCGCCGGTCGCGGGGTTGACCGTGGGGAAGCGGCCGCCTTCCACGGCGTCGCAAAACTCGCCATCGATGAAGAGCCGGGTTTCCAGCCGGGCCTTCGCGGATTTCGCGACGCTCTGCCAGCGTTTCCTGTCGTGCGATTGGATCTCGGACAGACTCATGCAACACCTCCGTTCATGTGCGGATTTCCTTCACGATAACATCAGCGGGCGCTGCCGGCCGCCTGGCGGCGCCCCACGACCAGCGCATCCACCGCCACGCAGCCCCCGGCGTGCACGACCACGGGATTGACGTCCACCTCTTCGAGCACTTCGCCCAGCGCGGCGGCCATCGCCGAAAAGCGCTCGGCCGCGGCGCAGAACGCATCCAGGTCCGCCGCGGGGCGGCCGCGCTGCCCGTCCAGCAGCGGGCGCAGCCGCAGCCCGTCGAGCAGGCGCCGCGCGGTCGCGCGATCGAACGGCGGCAGCGCGCAGGCGACGTCGCGCAAGGTCTCGACGTACAGGCCGCCGAACCCGAGCATCACGAGGGGCCCGAACTGCTCGTCGCGCACCAGGCCCAGCAGCATTTCGACGCCGCCGGAGTCCACCATGGGCGCGATGATGGCGTCCGGGCCCAGCCGGCCCGCCAGGTCGGCATAGGCGCGGTCGAGCTGCCGCGCGTTTTCGATGCCGAGATGCACGCCGCCGCGATCGGTCTTGTGCAGGATGCCCGCCACGGCCGTTTTCAACACCACCGGGAAACCCAGGCCGGACGCGGCTTCCCGCAGCTCGGCCTGGCTGGAAACCCGGCAGGCCGGGTTCATCGGCAAGCCGAAATCGCTCAACAGCTGGCTGGATTCGTATTCGTCGAGTGATTTGCCGGACTCGAGTCGTTCACGCCATTTTTCCACGGTCTCCGGGTCGGCCTGGGCGACCGGCGCCGCGGGGCGAACCCTGAAATCCCGGTAATCCAGCAGGCAGCGCACGCCGGCCAGGAAGGAACGCAGGCCGTCGATCACCGGGAAACCCTCGCGCGTGATGCGCACGGCGGCGGCGGGGTCGCTGCCGCTGCCCTGTCGGTTGGCCACCAGGAAAGCGGGTTTCCCGGAAGCGGCATGGCCGGCCCGCAGGTAATCGATGTACTCCCCGTACAGCGCGCCGTGCGGCGCCCGGTCGTGCACGACGGCGCCCATGGCCGCGCCCGGGTCGGCCATCAGGGCCGCCAGGCTGTCCCGCATGATGTCGTTGGCGCCCGGGCCGCCCGCGCCCCAGGCGTCGAGCGGGTTGACCGCCGGCAGTCCCGGGTCGAGCAAGTCCTCGAGGCGACCCACGGTGGCCGGCCCGATCTCCGCGAGCGGCACGCCCACTTCCGCCGCCAGGTCGATCAGCAACTGGCGTTCGCCGCCGGAGTCGTGGATGCTGACCAGGCCGCCGGCGGCTGCCGCGTGGGGCTGGGCGAACAGCATCAGCGTGGTGGCCAGTTCGTCCATGTCCCTGACCCGCTGCACGCCGTAGCAGTCGAACAGGGCCTGGTAGGCGTCGTCGCGGCCGGCGATGGCGCCCGAGTGCGATACCGCCAGGCGCGCCGCCAACTCGGTGCGGCCCACCTTCAGCACGACCACCGGCACGCCGCGGCGGCTGGCCTTGGCAAAGGCGGCGATCATGCCCGCGGGGTTGCGCGCGGTCTCCATGAACAAGCCGACGACCCGCGTCTCCGGCCGGTCCAGGGCCCAGTCCATGTACTGGTCCATGGTTACGCAGAGCTCCTGGCCGGTGGACACCGCCAGGTTGAAGTCGATGCGCTCCTCGCAGTCGATGATGCCGGACATGCCCGAGCCGGAGTGGCTGATCAGCGTGACGTTGCCGCCGCGCGGGTGGTTGTCGCGGGTGTCGAAACCGCAGACCCAGACGCCGTCGGCGAAGTTGTAGAAGCCCATGCCGTTGGCGCCACAGACGATCAGGCCGGAGGCCGCAATTTTCCTTGCGACCCGCTCGCGCAGCCGCGGTTCGCCGTCGCCGCGCAGCTCCAGGCTGGACATCATGGTGGCGGCCTTCGCCCCGTGCGCGATCGCCGCGTCCAGGCCCGCCTCGATATTGGCGTCGCCCAGCGTGAGCACCACGTGGTCGACGGTCTCCGGCAGGGCATCCAGCGCCGGGAAGCACGGAACGCCGCGAACCGAGCCGTAGCCCGGGTTGACGGCGTACAGGCGACCGGCGAAGCCGCCGCGCAGCAGGTTCTCCACCGTGCGCCGGCCGACCGAGCCTTCCCGCTCGCTGGCGCCCACCACCGCGATGGAGGCGGGTTGCAGGAGGGGTGTCAAACGGTGCTTGTAGGGTCTGTTCATCGCCTGTAGGACCGAACCTTGTTCGGGAAATTTAGCGCCTGAGTTCCCGAACAAGGTTCGGTCCTACACGGCAACAACGGGGCGCAAGGCCTAAAAATCCCCCGGCGGGGTCTGGCGTTTGCGCGGGGGATCCCAGAAAACGTCCTTGACGACGCGCGCGGGCGCCATGACGCGGTTCCACTTGAGTTCCCGCCGGTAATAGATTTCCACCAGCAGTTCCTCGCCAGGCTCGCCGTGCGGCATTTCCAGCGAGGCCAGCGCGATACTGGCCTTGGCCGAGGGCGACCACATGGCCGAGGTCACGGTGCCGGCGTACTTCTTGTCCCGCGTGAACACGAAGGAGTCGCGCGCCGGCTTGTTGCCGTCGATGTCCAGCTTGACCAGGCGAAAGCGCGAACCCCTGGCCTGCTCCTCCAGCAAGGCGGCGCGACCGTTGAACACGCCCTTGTCGAAGCTGACCAGCCAGCCGAGGCCCAGTTCGAACGGCGAGCGCGTATGGCCCGCGCGCACGGCCTGCATGGCCGGCAGGAAGTCCTGGCCCGCCAGGATGAAGCCGGCCTCGATGCGCAGCATGTCGAGGGCGGCGCTGCCCATGGCGCGGATGCCGCGCAGCTGGCCGGCTTCGAACAGCCGGTCCCACAGCAGTTCGGCGTGCCCGGGGTCGATCCACAGCTCGTAGCCGAGGTCGCCGGTGAAGCCGGTGCGCGACACCATCAGGCGGCGACCCTCGAAATCGAACCAGGTCATGCCGAAAGGTGTCAGCTTCTCGACGCCGGCCAGGCCCATGTCCTTGAGCACCGCGCAGCTGGTCGGGCCCTGCAGCGCCAGGCCGGCCACGTCGTGCGTCTCTTCGCGGACCGTCACGTCGAAGCCCAGGGTGTTGGTCATGAACCAGTCGAGCTGGTGCTCCTGCGAGCAGATCCGGTAGACGCCTTCCTCCAGGTGGAAGATGGTGCCGTCGTCGATCACCTGCCCGTGGTCGTCGCACCACACGGTGTAGCCCACGCGCCCCGGCTTGATCTTGCTGACGTCGCGCGTCGCCAGGCGCTGCATGTAGGGCAGGGCGTCCGGCCCGCTCACGCGGTGCTTGACCATCGGCGTGATATCGAAAACGCCGCAGGCGTTGCGCCCGGCGAAGTACTCCATGTCGGCGCACCAGTACGCGGGCACCGAGAGGTAGTCGCTCCAGCGGCTCCACTCCCGCTTCTGGTTGTGCTCGTTCTGCCGCGCATGGAACGGGCTGGGGTAAACCGCATCCTTGAAATGGTCGCGTCGCTGGCTGTCTGGTCTGATCATCTTGTCGTACCGCCGTCGTTATCCTTCACGTCATCCCGGAATTCGCGCAGCGAATATCCGGGACCTCCCAAACCCGCGCGAGCGCCCGTATCAAGCCCCCAGCACCGCCCGCGCCGCGTTCCTGCCCGCGCAGCCCATCACGCCGCCGCCCGGGTGCGTGCCGGCGCCGCACAGCCAGAGGCCGTCCACCGGCATGCGGTACTGCGCGGACTTCGGCGCCGGCCGCATCATCAGGAACTGATCCAGCGCAAGCTCCCCGTGGTGCCAATGCCCGCCGGTCACGCGGAACTCCCGTTCCAGGTCTTCCGGCGTCAGCAGTTCGGTCGCCAGCGTCTTCTCCCGGATGTCCGGAGCATAGGCCGCGAGCAGGTCGAAAATCACGCCGGTGAAGGCGCCCTTGCCCTCATTCCAACCGGATTTCAGCGTGCGTGGCGCAAACTGCACGACCGCGGAAAGCACGTGCTTGCCGCTCGGGGCCAGGCTGGGATCGCGCACCGTCGGAATGACGATCTCGGCCACCGGCATCGTCGAGTACTCGCCGTACTTGCTGTGGTTGAAGGCGCGCTCGACGTACTCCAGCGTCGGCGCGATCACCAGGCGCTCGCCCAGCTGCGCCGCGCTGAGCCCGCGAAAGTCGGGCAGCGCGTCGAGGGCCAGGTGCAGCTTGGCGGCGTTGCCCCGTGAACGGAAGTTGGAGATCCGCTTGGCAAACCCGGCCTCCACGTGCCGGGCACCGAGCAAGTCGAGGATCGTGGTCCTGGGGTCGGCGTTGGACACGACCGTCGCGGCACGCAGCTCTTCGCCGCCGGCCAGGCGCACGCCGGCCACGCGGCCGCCGTCCAGCAGGATGCGTTCCACCGGGCAGCCGGTGCGGATTTCGGCGCCCGCCTTGCGCGCCGCAGCGGCGAGCGCTTCGGTAACGGTGCCGAGGCCGCCCGCCGGCAGCGCCAGCACGCCGGCCTTGCCGCCGCCGTTATTTCCGCTGAGACGGTGCAGGGCCGTGAACACGCTGTTGTTCGAGCGCGGCCCGGAGTTGGTGCCGAGCACCGCGTCGAGGCTCAGCGCGCCCTTCAGCAGCGGATTGTCGAAGTTCTCCTGCAGCACGTCGTAGATGTTGATGCCGGCGATGCGCAGGAACTCGCGCATGTCGTCGCGGCCGAGCAGGCGGATTTTCAGGGCCAGTTGGCCGAGCGCCAGCAGGTCGCCGCGCTCCTGCGTGATGCGTGGCGGGAGCTGGTTGTGCAGCTTGCCGATGACGGCGGCGAATTTCGCCATGAAGCGCCGGTACTCGCGGTAGCCCGCCTGGTCGGCCTCGGACACCCCCGGTCCCGTGACGCGGTCGGGGCCGATAGTGAGGTGCTCGCCGCCGGCGTCGAGCGCGATGGTCTTCATCCCGTTGGCGGCCAAAGAGAGGCCGTGCGCATCGAGAGCCAGTTCCTTGCGGATATCCTGGTCCAGCAGGTAGAGCAGGTGCGCGCAGGAAGCCTTGAAGCCCGGCGCGAACTCGCGGGTCGCGGCCATTCCGCCAACCTGCCCGGCCGCTTCCAGCACGGTGACCTTGCGGCCCGCCCGGGCGAGGTAGGCGGCGCAGACCAGGCCGTTGTGTCCCGCGCCCACTACGATCACGGAATCCATCTGGCTCATAGCCCTACCTCTGGGGTGTGTCCCCATGTCCGCGGAGCGGACTCCTTAACGCCGTCGAGCGCAGCCGGTTTTCGCCGCAGGCGAAAGAAGGGAAGAGCAGGCAATGTAGCCGGTGCGGTTTCGCCGAAGGCGAAGAAGCGCCGGCGGAATGCCGTAGCTCGTGAGACTCTTTTAGTCATCGAGCCAGCCCTCCGGAACGGTATTCGGCCTGCGCAGATCCGCCAGGATCTCGCGCGCCGCGTTGGCGCCCGGCGCCGACATCACGCCGCCGCCGGGGTGGTTGGATGAGCCGCACATCCACAGCCCTTTCACCGGCCCGCGGTACTGGTGATAGCCGGGGATCGGCCGGTTGAACAACAATTGGTCCATGGTGAGCTCGCCCTGGAAGATGTTGCCCTCGGTCAGTCCCACCTCGTCCTCCAGTTCGCGCGGCGTGCGTATTTCCATGTGCAGGATCAGCTTCTTGAAGCCGGGCGCGTACTCCTCGATCTGGTTGACCACGGTCTGGCCGAACTGGTCGCGCTGCTGGTCGGTCCAGTCCTGGCCCCGCACTTTGGGCGGCACGTATTGCACGAACACCGACATGAAGTGCTTGCCCGGCGGGGTCATGGTCGGATCCGTCATCGAGGGGATCAGCATGTCGATGTAGGGGTCCTGCGACCAGATGCCGTTCTTCCAGTCGTCGTAAGCGCGCTCCAGGCGTTCCATCGAATCGATCAGGTGCATGTCGGTGTACATCAGTTCCGGGTTGCCGCGCAGCGCCACGAAGTCGGGCAGGCCGTCCAGCGCGATGTTGATCTTGCCGGAGGAGCCGCGGATCTTGAAGTTGCGCACCTTTTTCAGGAAGCCCGGATCGAGATCGCTGGCTTCCATGCAGTCGAGGAAGGTGCGCGGGAAGGTCATGTTGGAGACCACGATGTCGGCGTGGTATTCGTCGCCGTTTTCCAGCGCGACGCCCGCCACCCTGCCGTTCTTCACGATGATCCGGTGAACCGGCGAGCCGGCCACGGTCTCGCCGCCGTGGTCGGTGAAGCAGTCGTGCATGGCGCCGGCGATCGCGCCCATGCCGCCGCGGGCGAAGCCCCAGGCGCCGGCGTTGCCGTCCACTTCGCCCATCGCGTGGTGCAGCAGCACGTAGGCGGTGCCGGGCGACATGACGCCCAGCGCCGAGCCGATGATGCCGCTGCCGGCGTGCTTCGCCTTGAGCAAGGGGCTTTCGAAGTATTCGTCGAGGAAATCCGAGATGCTCATCGTGTAGAAGCGCATGGTGTCGTACAGCACGTCTTCGCCGAGCTTCATGGCCTCCTTGTACAGGTGCAGCATCTCGAACAGGTCGCGCGGCTTGAACGAAGTCGGGTCGGGGGGCGTGCGCAGCAGGAACTTCCGGATGAACCGGCACTGGCGCATGATGTCGCGCCCGAAACGCACCTCGGCGTCGGCGTCGCGCGGGTTGTGGCGCGCGATCTCCCGCCGCGTCACGTCCTCGTCGACGTAGGTGGCGATGATGTCGCCGCTCTGGCTGATGGTCACGCTGCCGCCGTACGGCACGACCTGCAGGCCGTATTTGGCCAGGTTCAGGCTGCGATAGACCTCCGGCCGCAGCAGGCTGCAGACGTAGGAACAGTTGGAGTACTTCCAGTCCTTGTACTTCGGCAGGCTGACCGTGGCGCCGCCGATGTAGTCGTTCTTCTCCACCATCAGGACCTTGAGGCCTGCCTTGGCCAGGTAGGCCCCGTTGGTCAGGCCGTTGTGGCCCGCGCCGATGACGATCGCGTCGTATTTCCTGCTCACCCTGGAACTCCCTCGTTCTGCCGCCCGCCGCCCTCCTCAGGCCGATACGGCGCGTTCTTCCGGCTTGTCGTAATCGAGTTTCTCGATCGTGACGTCGACTGCCCGCTCGAAGGCGGCCAAAGTCTGTGCAAGGCTGTTGTCCTTCGCATGCGCTTCGCAGATGAACCAGGGTTCGCGCGAATCGGGTTCGCAGAGCACGCCCAGCTCATGCAGCTCGGGTGCCATCGTATCGTAAAAAGTGTAGTCGGAGTCGAGCCAGTCGCGGTAATTGTTCGGCGACGTCTCGTGAAAGAACAGCCCGCCCATCGCCGGATGGCCGGTGAATGAGTGCGGGACGCCGCGCGCGTCGAGGATTCTGCCCATGCCCTGCTGCAGGGCCGTACCGTAGGCGGCGACCGTCTCCAGGGCGTCGGTTTCGTCCAGGATCTCCAGGGTTTTCTCGGCCGCGGCCAGCGCCACCGAGTGGCAGGTGTAGGTGCCGCCGTGAACGACGCCGTTGCCGACCTGTCGCATGATGTCCTCGCGCCCGGCCACCACCGAGATCGGGTAGCCGTTGCCGACCGCCTTGGCGAAGGTGCACAGGTCGGCCTTGATGCCCATCAGCTCCTGCACGCCGCCCCTGGCGACGCGAAAACCAGTCTTGACCTCGTCCACGATCATGATCACGTCGTACTTCTCGCACAGGTCGCGCGCGGCATGCACGTACTCGCGCGTGGCCGTGATGGAACAACAGTTGCCCATCATGGGCTCGATCAGGAAGGCGCCGATGCTGTGGTGGTGCTTCTTCAGCAGGTCCTCGAGATAGTTGGCGTCGTTGAGCGGGGTGAAATAGGCCAGCTTCTTCATCATCACCGGCACGCCGTAGCTGTCGGCCTCGACCGGCGGGTCGCCCATGCTCGGATCCCAGTCGTCGAAGTCGACGTACCAGAGCACCGCGTCGAACACGCCGTGGTAGCCGCCTTCGACGATGATGTGGGAGTCCTTCCCGGTATACGCCTTGGCCAGGCGCAAGGCGGCCATCACCGCCTCGGTGCCGGAGTTCGAAAAGCGCACCAGCTCCGCGGCCGGCACCATTTTCGAGATGCGCCTGGCGACTTCGTATTCGCGTTCCGTGGACAGCGCGAAGACGCCACCCACTTCGATGCCCGCGCGGGCGGCCTCGTCGACCCTGGGGTCGGCGTAGCCAAGAATGCTGGGTCCGTAACCCAGCCGGTAATCGATGTATTCGTTGTCGTCGATGTCCCAGATGCGGCAGCCGCGGCCGCGCCTGGCGTAGATCGTCTTGTCCGGACCCCAGTAACGGAAGTTCGAGGACACACCCAGCGGCAGTCTCTGCAGGGCCTTGCGGTGATGCAGGTTTGAACGTGCGAGCGTACGGCTCATAAAGCCTCATCTTTCTTATTGGGATGGCCTAGGTTGGCACAACAGGGGCTCGTTTGTCCAGAGCGAATGAATGATCATTCATTCATTGCAAAGCCTAAATGTCTGGCATATATTGTGTTTTCATTGGGTTCGGGAAGGTTTGCTCCACATGGCAAAAGCGGCGCTCAGGGCGGAAGACGCGATGAAAAAACGAACGGCTACAAAGGAGCAGCGGCAGGAACAGCTGATCCTGGCCACCATCCAGTCGGTGGCCGGCCGCGGCCTTTCGGAAACCACGATGGCGACCGTTTCCGCCGAGGCCGGCCTCAGCCAGGGCATCATCAACCTGCATTTCCACAGCAAGGAACGACTGCTCGTGGAAACCCTGCGCTACATTGCGGACGAGTACCGCAACACGTGGAAGAAAGCGTTGGCCGGGGCGGGCGACTCGCCGGCCCGGCAGCTGGCGGCGCTGGTGATGATCGACTTCCGCCTGCCGGTGTGCGACCGCAACAAGCTGGCCGTCTGGTTCGCCTTCTGGGGCGAAAGCAAGTCGCGCCCGACCTACCGCCAGATCTGCGCCGAGCGCGACCGCGCCTACCGCAAGGAACTGGTCCAGGTCTGCCAGGCGCTGATCGACGCGGGCGGCTATGCGGAGCTCGACGCGGATACGGTGGCTGCCGGCCTCTCGGCGATGACCTCCGGCCTGTGGCTGGACATGCTGACCAACCCGCGCTCCATGAGCCGCCAGGACGGGCGACAGATCTGCATGCACTTCCTCGCCACCACGTTCCCGCGGCACTTCACGCCCGGCGGCGTGATCGAAACGGCAAGGGAGAACCGCAAATCGTGAAGCTGCACCTCGACGCCACCGCCCGCCAGTGGGCAGACAAGGCCCGCCGCTTTGCCGAGGAAGAACTGATTCCCCGCGAAGTCGAGGCCGAAATGAATGGCGGCCGCCTGCCGCCGGATGTCGCGAAGCGCCACAAGACGAAGGCCATAGAACTCGGATTCAGCGCCATGGACGTGCCCCGCGAATTCGGCGGACTCGGCCTGCGCACGGTGGACCAGGTGGCGGTGTGGGAACAGCTGGGCCGCGTCACCAATGCCCTGTGCTGGTGTTTTTCGGAGCCGCAGGGCTGGATGTTCGAGGCCTGCAGCGATGCGCAGCTGCAGCGTTACGTGCTGCCCCTCATGCGCGGCGAGCGCAAGGAGTGTTACGCCATCACGGAAGCCGAGTCCGGCTCCGACGTTGTCATCGACACCACGGCCGAGCGCAGCGGCGAGGGTTACCGCATCAATGGCGAGAAGTGGTTCGTCACCACGGCCAACCTGGCCGACTTCCTGTTCCTGCAGGCCAAACTGTCGAACGGGCCGCACGCCGGCAGCGACGCCCTGTTCCTGATCGACAAGGGCACGCCGGGCATCGAGGAAGTCCGCACGCCGCTGTTCAGTCACACCTTCGACCACCACCACCAGGAAATGCGGTTCCGGGATGTGCGGGTGCCGCTGGATAACCGGGTGGGCGAAGAGGGCGCCGGCATGTCCTACACCCAGAGCTGGTTCCGGCGCGAACGCCTGATGATCGCCGCGCGTGACTGCGGCGCCGCCGCGCGCCTGATCGAGGAGGCGACCGCCTGGGCGAAGCAGCGCGAAGTCAGCGGCGAAAAGCTCATCGACAAACAGATGGTGCAAGCCATGCTGGCCGACAGCGTCACCGATTGGTGGGCGGCGCGGCTGATCACCTTCGAGGCCGCCGCGGCGCACGACCGCGGCGAGGACCCCAAGTCACTGCACGCGCGCTGCTCCATCGCCAAGCTCTATGCCTCGGAAGCGGCTTACCGCATCGCCGACCGCGCGGTGCAGATATTCGGCGGGCGCGGCTACATGCGCGAGAATTGCGCCGAACGCTTCAGCCGCGAAATCCGCGTGGACCGCATCTGGGAAGGCGCCAGCGAAGTGCAGCGGCTGATCATCGCCCGGGCGCTGGCCAAGCGCGGCCTGGAAGGCATGTAGTTTGAGGCGCTGGCTGTTTTTCCTCGGTCTCCTGCTCCTGCCCGGCGCAGGCGCCGCCGCGGGCGGGGATAACGTGCTCAATGTCTACAATTGGGCGGATTACATCGGCGAGACGACCGTGGCCGATTTCGAGGCGGAGTTCGGCATCGAGGTCAACTACGACCTCTACGATTCCACCGCCGTGGTGGATGCGCGACTGCTGGCCGGAAAAAGCGGTTACGACGTCGTGCTGACCGCCCTGCGCTACTCGGCGCGCTTGATCGAGGTCGGCGTGTTCCGGCCGCTGGACCGCGGCAGTCTGCCTTTGTGGGGCAACCTCGATCCGTGGGTGCTCGACGCGATGTCGGCCTACGACCCCGGCAATCGTTATGCGGTGCCCTACATGTGGGGCACCACCGGTTTTGCCTACAACGTGGAGATGGTGCGCGAGCGCATGCCCGACGCGCCTCTCGACAGCGCGGCCCTGGTCTTCGCGCCGGAAAACGCGGCGCGCTTCGCCGACTGCGGAATCAGCCTGCTGGACGAATCCACCATGGTGATTCCGATGGTCATGCAGTACCTGGGCCACGACGCCAACAGCATCGATGCCGCCGAGCTGGCCGAGGCGGAGGCCGCGCTGAAGGCGATCCGCCCCTACATTCGCTACTTCAGCTCGGCCAAGGCGCTGAACGATTTGCCCAACGGAGAAATCTGCATCGCGATGTCCTGGTCCGGCGACTATGCCCAGGCGCGGGCGCGCGCGGAGGAATCCGGCATCGACGTCGAACTGGCCTACATGGTGCCGCGCGAGGGCACGGTGCTGTTCTTCGACGCCCTGATGATCCCCGCGGACGCGCCGCACCCGGAAAACGCGCACCGCTTCCTGAACTACCTGTTGCGCCCGGAGGTCATCGCGCCGATCAGCGACCTGCTGCGCTATGCCAACGCCAACCGGGCCTCGCTGCCGCTGATCGACCCGGATCTGCTCGGCGACCCCGCCGCCTATCCGCGGGTGGAGGAGCATCCGACCTGGCAGGCCGGCGTCATCTACGAACCCAAGCTGGAACGGCTGCGCACGCGCGCCTGGTCGCGGGTCAAGACGGGTCTATGACGATGCATCGCCATCCGCAGGCAGAGCGGCCGAAAGACGGGCCCGGGGCCGAGCCGCTGGTGCGCCTGCGCGGTCTGACCCGGCGCTTCGGCGAGGTGGCTGCGGTGGACCGGATCGATCTCGATATCTACCGCGGGGAGTTGTTCTCGATCCTCGGCGCCTCGGGCTCGGGCAAGACGACCCTGCTGCGCATGCTGGCGGGTTTCGACACGCCCAGCGAAGGCTCGATCCTGATCGACGGCGCGGACATGACCGCGGTGCCGCCCTACGAGCGGCCGGTCAACATGATGTTCCAGTCCTATGCCTTGTTTCCGCACATGACCGTGGAGCAGAACGTCGCCTACGGCCTGAAGAAGGACGGTGTGCCGGCCGCGCAGGTCCGCGAACGCGTCGCCGCCATGCTGGACAAGGTCAAGCTCGGCCGGCTGGCGGGCCGCAAGCCCAACGCGCTTTCGGGCGGCGAGCGGCAGCGCGTGGCGCTGGCGCGCGCGCTGGTCAAGCAGCCCAAACTGCTGTTGCTGGATGAGCCTCTGGCCGCCCTGGACAAAAAACTGCGGCAGCACACCCAGTTCGAACTGATGAACCTGCAGGACGAGCTGGGCGTGACCTTCATCGTGGTCACGCACGACCAGGAGGAAGCCATGACGTTGTCCACCCGCATCGCGGTGATGAATGAGGGCCGCCTGGAACAGGTGGGCACCCCGGGCGAAGTCTACGAGTACCCGGCGAATCGCTTCGTCGCGGACTTCGTCGGCAACGTCAACCTGTTGCAGGCCACGGTGGCGGAAGCAGCGAACGGCGAAGTCGTGCTCGACTGCCCGGACGTGGGCGGACGGCTGATCGCACTGTGCGACAGCGCGCCTGCCGCCGCGCCCGGTTCGCCGCTGTGGGTCGCCCTGCGGCCCGAAAAAATCCTGCTCAGCAAGGAAGCTCCGGCGCTGGCCGGGCGCACCGTGCTGCGCGGCACCGTGCACGACCTCGGCTATTTCGGCAACCTGTCGGTCTACCGGGTCGAGCTGCCGACCGGCCGCATCCTGCAGGTCAGCGCGCAGAACCGCGTGCGCACGGCCCGCAAAACGGTGGAGTGGGACGACGAGGTCTTCGTCTCCTGGGACGCCGGCAGCGCGGTCGTGCTGAGAAACTGAGGGCGGCGCAATGAGCTGGACATTCGGCAAGCGGGGAGAGGCCCGGGGAGAGACACGGGGCGACGGCCGGCGGCAGTGGCTGCGCGCGGCGCTCGCCGTGCCGTACGGCTGGCTGCTGCTGTTCTTCCTGGCCCCGTTCGCGATCATCCTCAAGATCAGCGTGGCCGATCCGCTGGTGGCCCTGCCGCCGTTCACGCCGCTGCTCGACTGGGCGGCGCAGGGCTGGGAGCGCATCCATGTCACGCTGGACAACTACCTGTTCCTGTTCCAGGACCGCTATTACGCGGTCATCTATCTCAGCTCGATCAAACTGGCCGCCGTCAGCACGCTGCTGTGCCTCCTGCTCGGCTATCCCATGGCTTATTTCATCGCGCGCCGGCCGCCGCGCTGGCGCAACCTGCTGCTGCTCGGCATCATCCTGCCGTTCTGGATCTCGTTCCTGCTGCGGGTCTACGCCTGGATCGGGCTGCTGAACACCCACGGGGTGATCAACAACTTCCTGCAGTGGCTGGGGCTGACCGACCAGCCGTTGCCGCTGATCTACAACGATTTCGCGGTCTACGTGGGGCTCGTCTACTCCTACCTGCCGTTCATGATCCTGCCGCTGTACGCGAGCCTGGAGAAGCAGGACCTGGACCTGCAGGACGCCGCGGCCGACCTCGGCGCCCGCCGCTGGCAGGTGTTCCTCGACGTGACCCTGCCGCTGTCGCTGCCCGGGGTTATCGCGGGCTCGCTGCTGGTGTTCATTCCCGCGACCGGCGAGTTCATCATTCCGGCGCTGCTGGGGGGGTCAGACACCCTGATGATCGGCCGCGCGCTGTGGGACGAATTCTTCATCAACCGCGACTGGCCGGTGGCCTCCGCGGTATCCGTGATCCTGGTGCTGATCCTGGTGGTGCCCTTGATGTGGTTCCAGAAGATCCAGGCCCGGCGCGAGGAGGGCGTGTTGTGAAGCGCCGCTCGACCTCTCTGCTGACCGTCGCCGCCTTCGGCTATGCCTTTCTCTACCTGCCGATCGTCTCGGTGGTGATTTACTCCTTCAACGACTCGCGGCTCGTCACGCTGTGGGGCGGCTTTTCGCTGCGCTGGTATCGATCCTTGCTGGAAGACGAGCAAATCCTGTCTTCGGCGTTGCTGAGCCTGCAAATCGCGTTAATCAGCGCTACCGTGGCGACCGCGCTGGGCACCCTGGCCGGGCTGGCGCTGAATCGGCTCGGCCGTTTCCGCGGACGCACCCTGCTGACCGGCATGATCACCGCGCCGCTGGTGATGCCGGAAATCATCACCGGCATCTCGCTGCTGTTCCTGTTCATTTCGCTGGCCGAGTGGCTCGGCTGGCCCGCCGCGCGCGGCGCAACCACCATCGCCATCGCCCACATCACCTTCTCCATGGCTTACGTCGCCGTGGTGGTGCGCTCGCGGCTGGCCGGCATGGACGAGTCGCTGGAAGAGGCGGCCATGGACCTCGGCGGGCGGCCGCTGCGGGTGTTTTTCGACATCACCGTGCCGTCGATCGCGCCGGCCATGGTGTCGGGCTGGCTGCTGGCGTTCACGCTGTCGCTGGACGACGTGGTGATCGCCAGCTTCGTCTCCGGACCGGGCGCCACCACGCTGCCGATGCTGATCTTTTCCAAGGTGCGGCTGGGCGTGACGCCGGACATCAATGCGCTGGCCACCGTGATCATTCTGATCGTGTCGGTCGGCGTGATCGCGGCGGCCTTGCTGACGCGGAACAGGGCGGAACAGTGAGATGAACCCTGTAGGACCGAACCTTGTTCGGGAACGCGCGTCAGGGTCGCGAACGAGGTTCGCTCCTACGGAAAACGAATTGAAATTGGCAAGAGGAAGGAACCCATGCAGGACAAAGACTTAACACAACTGATCGAAAGGCAGCGCGAGCGGCACTCGCTGACCCGCGAGTTTTATTCCGATCCCGACATCTACGAGCGGGACATCGAGCGCATATTTCTCCGCTCCTGGCTTTACGCCGGGCACCAGAGCGAAATTCCCGAACCGGGTGACTGGATGCTGTTCGACTTCGCCGGCGAGTCGGTGATCGTCGCGCGCAGCCCGGAGGGCGGGATCAACGCGCTGCTGAACGTGTGCCGCCACCGCGGCTCGCGCATCTGCGTGGAGAACACGGGCTGTTCGAAGCGGCTGATCTGCCGCTACCACGGCTGGACCTACGACCTCGACGGGCGGCTGGTGGGGGCGTCCCGCATGCACGAGGACTTCGACAAGACCGGGATCGCGCTCAAGCGCATCCACGTGGAACTGCTGGACGGCATGATCTTCGTGAACTTCGCCGACAACCCTACGCCGTTCAACCCAGTCCGCGAGGGCCTGGCGGAATGCCTGCGGGCCTATGACCTCGGCAATGCGAAAGTCGCGCACCGCCAGAACTACCCGATCGCCGCCAACTGGAAACTCGCGGTGGAAAACTACACCGAGTGCTACCACTGCGGCCCCGCGCACCCGGAATACTCGCGCGGCCACAGCCTGGCGCACCACGGCGTGCGCTCGGGACCCCTGTTCGACGAGGTGATGGCCAAGGCCGGCGCCTGCGGGCTCAGCGTCCAGTCGGTCAACCGCATGTACCAGGACGCGCCGGGCTTTGGCGCCGACTACGGCTATGACCGTTATCCGCTGATCGGCGACCATCTCACCGGCAGCGAGGACGGCCGTCCGCTGGCCCCGCTGCTGGGCAGCATCCGCGATTACGACGGGGGCGCGACGGACCTGCAGGTCGGGCCGGTGCTGTTCGGGCTGATGTACTGCGACTACGTGGTGTTGTACCGCTTCACGCCGCGCACCGTGGACACGGCCGATTGCGACATTACCTGGCTGGTGCGCGGCGACGCCGAGGAGGGCCGGGACTATGACCGCGCCAAACTGACCTGGCTGTGGGACGTGACCACGCAGGCCGACAAGGACATCATCGAGCGCAACCAGCAGGGCGTCAATTCGCGCTACTACGTGCCCGGGCAGCTGTCGGCGATGGAGAACTTCACCTGGAAGTTCATCTCCTGGTACCTGGCCACCCTGCGCTCGCCGTTGCGCGCGGCGGCCTGAGACCGAACCGTGGCGGCGCGCATGCTGAATTCTCACCCGGGCAGGGACCGCGTGCTCGCGGGCATGCTCGGCAAGGCCTACCTCGAGATCATTCCGACCGGCACCATCCTCGAGCGGGTGGTGCATCTGCCGCAACACTCCTACGTGGCGATCACCTGCTCGCCGGTGCACGGCATCGAGCCGACCCTCGCGCTGACCGCGCAGTTGCGCGCGCTGCCCGAGGAACGGCGGCTGAAGCTGATCCCGCATATCGCCGCGCGCATGGTGCGCGATCGCGGCCATCTGCGGGAGATCCTCGCGCGCCTGGACGAGCTGCGCGTCGAAAGCGTGTTCGTCCCCGGCGGCGACGCGCCGGTGCCGGCCGGGGTCTACCACAGCGCGCTGGACCTGTTGGTCGACATGGCCGAAATCGGCCACACGATCGAGGACATCGGCGTGGCGGCGCACCCGGAAGGGCATCCGCACGCCGACGCGGCCGAATCGCTGCGGCTGCTGCGGGCGAAGCAGCCCCTGGCGACCTACCTGGTCACGCAGATGTGCTTCGACCCCGCGGCGCTGATCGCCTGGCTGCGGCGGATACGCGAGGCCGGGGTGACGCTGCCCGCCTGGATCGGCCTGCCGGGCGTGGCCGACGTTGCGAAGCTGATTGCGCTGTCGCTGCGCATCGGCGTCGGCCAGTCGGTCAGGGTCCTCAGGAAGCAGAAGGGCCTGGCGGGCAAGCTGATCAGCGCGCAGCCGTATCAGCCGGATGATTTGCTGCAGGGCATTCATGCTCACCTGGACGACCCGGAGCTGAACATTCCCGGCTTTCACCTGTTCAGCTTCAACAGTGTCGAGGCGACCGAAGGCTGGCGGCAAGAAACGCTGTGCCGCCTCGAGACAGCAGAGGGATTTGCCCATGTCTGAGCGCCGCCGCGGCCGTATGGCCGGACATGCCGCCCGCGTCGCCGCCCCCCCGGTGGCGTCCGCCGTGCGGGCGGGGCTGGAGGGCGGGCGCTACCGGCCGCTGACGGACGCCGACCAGATCAGGATCAACGACGCTGTGATGCACGTGCTCGAGCACATCGGCATGGGCGACCCGATCCCGATCCTGCGGGAGCGGGCGCTCGAACGCGGCTGCCGCATCAACGAGCACGGCCGGCTCTGCTACCCGCGCGCGCTGGTCGAGGACGTCATCGCCAGCACGCCGAAGACCATACATTTCCTGGGCCGGGACCCGCGGCACGACCTCGAAATCGGCGGCAGCCGGGTGCACTGCTACGGCGGCGGCGAAGCGGTCAACATGCTGGACCCCGGCGCCTCGAAATACCGCCCCTCCACCCTGGCCGACGTCTATGACGCCGCCCGGCTGGTCGACCGCATGGACAACATCCATGCCTTTTCACGGCTGGTGGTGGCCACGGAGATCGCCGACCAGCGTGTCTGCGACATCAATACCGCTTATGCCTCGGTGGCCGGGACGGCCAAGCACGTGGCGCTGACCTTCAACGACGCCCGTCACGTACAGCCGACCCTCGACATGCTGCAGATGATCGCCGGTGGCGAAAAGCCGTGGCGTGAGCGGCCCTTCGCGCACGGCGGCGGCTGCTGCGTGATCTCGCCGCTGCGTTACGGCTGCGACAACGCCGAGGTCTGCGTCGAGTCGATCAAGTTCGGCGCGCCCGTGTGGGTGGTGATGGCGCCGCAGGCGGGCGCCACCGCGCCGGCCGCGCTGGCCGGGGCCATCGTGCAGTGCGTGGCTGAAGGTCTGGCAGGCCTGCTGCTGGTGGACATGGTGCAGCCCGGTTTCCCCGTCATCGTCGGCCCCTGGCCTTTCGTTTCCGACCTGCGCACCGGCGCGTTCACCGGCGGCAGCGGCGAGGAGGCCGTGGCCAGCGCGGGCGCGGCCCAGATGGTCAATTACTACGGCCTGCCCAGTTCGGTCGGCGCCGGCATGACCGATGCGAAGTCGCCCGACTGCCAGGCCGGTTACGAAAAAGCATTGGCGGTAGCGCTCGCCGCGCACACCGGCTGCAACAACATTTCCGAGTCGGCGGGCATGCTCGGCAGCCTGATGGCGCTGTCGCTGGAGGCGATGGTCATCGACAACGACATGCTGGGCGCGGTGCTGCGCACCGTCCGCGGCATCGAGGTCAACGACGAGACGCTGTCGCTGGACGTGATCGAGCGCGTGGTGCACGGCGAGGGGCATTATTTGCGCACGGAACAGACCCTGGGCCTGATGCGCACCGAGTACGAGTACCCGGCACTGGCCGACCGCCGCACGCCCGGCGAATGGGAAGCGGCCGGCTCGCCGGATATTCGCCAACTGGCCGGAGAGCGCGTGCGCAGGATTCTGTCCACGCACTATCCGCAATACATCGAGCCGGCGATCGACCGGAGAATCCGGGAGACGTTCCCGATCCTCCTGCCGGAGGCGTACATGCAAGCAGGCAATACGAGGTGGTGAGCCATGACTGAAACAGGCGCAGCCAAGGGAAACAACCGTCGCGAACGGGCCGACGCGACCGGCCGTCGGCCGGCCCGCACCCGCATGGGCGGGCGCGAGGCGCGCCACGCCCTGCGCGCGGCCGGCACCGAGGGCAACGTGGTGCGGCCCGGCCTCAACGGCGGCGCGTACAAGCCGCTCACGGAGCGGGACATGCAGCGCATTTACGACACCGCGCTCGCCATCCTCGAGAACATCGGCATCGCCGAGCCGATCCCGGAAATCCTGCACTACGCGCTGCCCGGCGGCTGCTGGCTGGACGAGCGCGGCCGGCTGCGTTTCCCGCGCGCCCTGGTCGAGGACCTGATCGACGTCTCGGCCAAGACCTACACGGCCTACGCGCCGGACCCCGCCTACGACTGCGAGATCCGGGCGGAGCGGGTCTATTTCTGCACGTCCGGCGAGTCGGTCAGCATCCTCGACTACGAGAAACAGGCATATCGGCCGACCCGGCTGGTCGACCTCTACGACGCGGCGCGGTTGGTGGATTCGCTCGAGCACATCCACATGTTCGGCCAGCCGTTCATCGCCGCCGAGTACAGCGAGGACCTCTACGTCCACGACATCAACGTCGCCTACGCCGAGCTGGCCGGGACCTGCAAGCACTTCGCGCTGGGCATCGCCGCAGTCGATCACATCGAGCCGCTGATCGCGCTGTTCGACGCCTGGCTGGGCGAGGAGGGCGGTTTCCTCCGGCGCCCCTTCTGCACCTTCGGCGGCTGCCCCATCGTGTCGCCCCTGCGTTTCGGCAAGGACAACGCCGAAGTGCTGGTCAAGATGGCCCAGCTCGGCCTGGTCGGCGACATCGCGGTGGCGCCGCAGGCCGGCGCCACGGCGCCGGCCGCGCTGGCCGGGGCGCTCGCGCAGTCCTTCGCCGAGACGCTGTCCTGCCTGGCGGTCATGAACCTGGTGCGCCCGGGTTCGGCGCTCAATTTCGGCATGTGGCCGTTCATTTCCGACCTGCGCACCGGCGCGTTCAGCGGCGGCAGCGGCGAGGAGGCCCTGGTGATGGCGGCGAGCGCGCAGCTGTGCAACCGCTTCGGCTTCATCACCAGCGTCGCCAGCGGCATGACCGACGCCAAGGTCATGGATGCCCAGGCCGGTTACGAAAAAGCGATCACCACCACGGCGCTGGCGCTGGCCGGCGGCAACCTGCTGGCGGCCTATCCCGGCATCGTCGGCAGCCTGCTCGGCCAGTCGTTCGAGGGC
>Ga0105090_10000214_pt1 | contig 26252 bp, 23 predicted proteins | sample PPLLak3March2015_FD_79110 | JGI IMG/M metagenome (GOLD analysis project Ga0105090, IMG submission 79110) | Freshwater sediment microbial communities from Prairie Pothole Lake near Jamestown, North Dakota, USA - PPLs Lake P7 Core (1) Depth... | ecosystem: Environmental > Aquatic > Freshwater >...
ACGTTGCCGGGAGGCAACACGTACAGTGCGGCCGCCGGTTTGCTAGCATCCGCACCGGCCATGGCCCGCAAAGGCATTTTTTTCCCGCTGAAGGACGCCGCCCTCCGCGACGACGTCCATGACCTCGGCGAGCTGGTCGGCCTCGTGCTGAAGGAGCAGGGCGGCGAGGCGCTGTACGAGTCGGTCGAAGGGGACCGGCGGGCGGCGATCGGCCGTCGCCAGGGCATCGCGGAAGATGCCGTCCGGCTCGCGGTCCGCACCCAGGGCCGGGAGCCGCGCGAGGCGCGCGAGCTGATCCGCGCATTCTCGGCGTTCTTCCAGATCGTGAACCTGGCGGAGAAGGTGCACCGGGTGCGCCGCCGCCGGCAGTACATGAACGACAGCAGCACGCCGCAGCCAGGCGGCCTCGACGAGTGTTTCGCGCGGCTCAAGGCCCGAGGCATGACGCTCGAGCAGGTCGTCGAGCTGCTCGGCCGGCTCAGCATCGAGCCCGTGTTCACCGCGCACCCTACCGAATCGACCCGCCGCACGCTGCTGCGCCAGCAGCAGCGCATCGCCCGGCTGCTCACGAGCCGGCTCGACCCGTCGCAGACTCCCGGCGAGCGCCGCACGACGATCGAGCGCGTGCGCACCGAGCTCACGACGGGCTGGCAGACGGCCGGCAGCTCCCGCGACCGGCTGAGCGTCGCGGACGAGCGCGAGCACGTGCTGTTCTTCCTCGTCGAAGTCATCTACGAGGTGATCCCCGCGTTCTACGAGGAGATCGAGGCCGCGCTCGTGAACGTGTACGGCGAAGGCGCCGCGGAGCAGCACGTGCCCGAGATGCTGCACTTCGGCTCGTGGGTCGGAGGCGACATGGACGGCCACCCCGACGTCCACGCGAAGACGATCCGCGAGAGCTGCGCGCGCCACCAGCAGCTGATCGTGAACCGGTACTTCCTGGAGGCGCAGATGCTCGCCGAGCGGCTGAGCCAGAGCGGCAACCGCGTCGACGTGTCGCAGGAGCTCGTGGGACGCATCGAGCACTATCGCAGCGTGGTGCCGGACGCGCGGACGACCACGCCGGCGAGCCACGACCGCATGCCGTACCGCGTGTTCCTCGGGCAGGTGGCCGAGCGCCTGCGCGCCACCTACGAGGGGCGCTCGGGCCACTACGAGCGCGTCGAGCAACTGATCGACGACCTCGAAATCGTCGTCCGCAGCCTGGGAGGCCACCGCGGCGAGTACGCGGGGCTGTTCCACGTGCGGCGCATGCTGCGTCGGGTCCGGACGTTCCGCTTCCACCTCGCCACGCTCGACGTCCGGCAGAACGCCGAGGTGCACCGGGAGATCGTGGGCAAGGCGCTCGGCGAGCCCGGCTGGCCTGGGTGGACGCCGGAGGAGCGCCGGCTGCGCCTGCTCGCCGCGCTGCAGCAGGACGAGTCGCCGGTGGGCGGCCTCGATGCCGCCGCGAAGCGCGCGCTCTGGGTGTTCGAGGCGATGGAATTCTGCGATCACCGCTATGGACGCGGTGCGGTCGGTTCCTACGTCGTGAGCATGGCGGGCAATGTCGACGACGTGCTCTCCGTGCTGCTGCTCGCGCAGTGGGCGGGCTACACCGACGCGACGGGGGCGCTCGCCGTCGACGTCGCACCGCTCTTCGAGTCGGTCCCGGCGCTCGAGAACGCGGGCACGATCGTCGCGCGACTGCTCGCCGACCCGATCTATCGCGCGCACGTCGCGGCCCGGGGCAACCGCCAGATCGTCATGATCGGGTACTCCGACGGCAACAAGTCCGCCGGCATCGCGGCCTCGCGCTGGCTGCTGCGCAACGCCCAGGCCGCGATGGTCGAGGCCTGCGACGCCGCGGGCATCGAACTCGTCGTGTTCCACGGGCGTGGCGGAGCGATCAGCCTCGGGGGCGGCCGCACGCATACGCTCGTCCGCAGCGTTCCGCCCGGGGCGATCCGCAACCGCCTGCGCGTGACGGAGCAGGGCGAGAGCATCAACGAGCGATTCGGGCTCAGGCCGATCGCGCTGCGCACGTTCGAGCAGAGCGTGCACGCGCTCGCGCTCAACGCTGCGGGCGGCTACGCCCGGGAGAGGCTCGACCCGCGCTGGACGGAGGCGATGCAGTGCCTCGCCGATGCGAGCCTGCGGCGCTACCGTGCGCTCGTCCACGACGACCCGACTTTCCTCGAGTACTTCCAGGCCGTCACGCCGGTCGACGTGATCGAGCGCATGCAGATCGGCTCGCGGCCCGTGACGCGCGTCGGCAGCGGCATCGACGCGCTGCGGGCGATTCCGTGGATGTACGCCTGGTCGCAGAGCCGGCACATGCTGCCCGGCTGGTTCGGCGCCGGCGCCGGCCTCGTCGAGGTCGTCGACCGCTACGGGGCGGCACTGCTGGGCGAGATGTACGCCCACTGGCCGTTCGTCGAGACCCTGCTCGACGGCATCGAGATCGTGCTGGCCAAGACGGACCTCCACATCGCCGCGTCGTACGACGAACTCGGCGGCCGTGGCCATGCGCGCCACGCCGCGGAGATCCGCCGCGAGCACGAACTGGCCGTGGAGCGCATTCTCTCCGTCAAGGGGTGCGCCCGCCTGCTCGACTCCGATCCTACCCTGCAGCGCTCGATCCGCCTGCGCAACCCGTACGTGGACCCGATCCACCTGATGCAGGTCGACCTGCTCCGGCGCTGGCGCGAAGTGAATCGCGAGGACCGCGACATGCTCGACGCACTCGTCGCGTCGGTGAACGGCATCGCACTCGGCCTGCAGGGAACGGGCTGAACTGTACTTTTCCCCGGTTGACTCGCGGGCGACGCTGCACTAGCGTCCCGAAGGTACGAGGCAAGTGCGGCCGTCGCCGCGCACCGACCTACGAGGGAGTGCCCATGGCAGCGAAGAAGAAGGCGCGTCGCAAGACGCAGCGTGGCGCGCGCAGCGCGAGCATGAAGCGCGGAACCCGCAAGACGACCGCCCGGAAGGTCAAGAGCGCGAGCCGCGCCCGGGCGAAGGCCCCGGCGAAGACGAAGGCCAAAGCAAAAGCGAAAGTGACGCGGGCCAGGGTCAAGGCCAAGGCCAAGACCCGGGCCAGGAGCAAGGCGCCGGCGAAGGCCAAGGTGTCGCGCTCCAGGGCTGCCCGCGCCGAGCGTGCCGTCCGCAAGGCCGTCCGCACCGCGCCGGCGAAGACGCGCGCCGCGGTGCGCCGTGCCGTCAAGCGCATGCCGCCCGAGGCCCGCAAGGCCGTCGAGTCGGCCGAGAAACAGCTCGCCAAGGCCGTGACCGAGATCAAGAAGAAGGCCTCGGCCACGGCGCAGCAGGCCGAGTCGACCGCGAGCAAGGCCATGAGCACGGCCGAGAAGGCCGGAACGGGCGTGCTCGACTCGGCGAAGGACCTGTTCAAGAAGGCCACCGACGTCGTCGAGTCGGCCGTCGAGACGGTCATCCCGGGCCAGTCGAAGTAACCGGCTGGCAGGCCGGCTCGAGCCGGCCTCGACACGATGTCACAAGTCGGGGCCCCGGTTCGACCGGGGCCCCTCGCTTTCCGGGGTCCGGCTCAGCTTCCTCGCAGCGTCACGCTCGAGCGACGGCAGGCGAGGTGGGGCGGAAAGCCTTCCGCAGGCTGCAGGCCCTCGCCGGACATCCCTGCGTACGCCGGATCCCACGGCATCACCACGCGCACGCCCTCGGCCCCGGCCTCGATGCGCGGCATCACCGGCGGGGTGGCCCGGCCGTGCTCCGCTGCGAGCATCGCGTCGAGGCCGCCGTGCGCCGCGTGGCTGTCAGCCAGGTCCTCGAGCGTGTAGAGCGTCGGCGGCACGATGCGCATCTCGCCGCGCTCGATCGCCTCGTGCACGCCTGCAGGCCGCACCCAGGCGGCGTCCGTGGTCTCGGAGAGATCCGCGGACACCTCCTGCCCCGAGGGCACGCGAATCGCGAAGAACCGCGTGTCGTAGCGCTTGGGCTCGAACGACGGCGTGATCCAGTGCGACCAGTAGACGAGAGCACCGACGTCGAGATAGAGGTCTTCGGCCTCGAGCAGCCGCAGGAACTCGCTCGAATCCCGCTCGACGACGCACCGGCGCCCCTGCAGCGCTGCGACCCGCCCGGGCGCGCACGGCGCGCCCGACGCGTCGAGCGCCAGCAGCACGCCCGCTTCCTCGAACGTCTCGCGACACGCGGCCACGTGCAGCGCCAGTGCTGCGTCGTCCATGAGACGCCCGCCGTCGGCCGACCTGAGCGGGGCCATGCGCGCGGCGGCGCCGGGGGGCAGGCGGCGCCTGGCCTCGGCTGCCGCATCGGCCTCGTCCAGACGGCCGCCCGGGAACACCCACATCCCGCCCATGAACGCGATGGCCGCGTGTCTGCGCACCATCAGTACCTCGAGCGCGCCCGCCGTCTCGCGCAGCAGCAGGACCGTCGCAGCCGCCCGCATCAGACGAGCTTCACGAGCTGCTTGCCGAAATTGCGGCCCTGGAGCAGGCCGATGAACGCCTCGGGCGCGGCCGCGAGGCCCTCGGCGACGGACTCCCGGTACTTGATGCGGCCCGAGGCGACGCCGCGGCCGAGCTCCGCGAGCGCCTGGGGCCAGGCGTCCATGTGCTCGCTGACGATGAAGCCCTGCACCCGGAGCCGCATCACGAGCAGGTAACGGACGTTGTGGATGGCGATGTCCGAGCCGTCGTAGCCCGCGATCAGCCCGCACAGCGCGATGCGGCCGAACGGGTTCATGCAGGCGAGCGCGCCGTCGAGGCAGTGACCGCCGACGTTCTCGAAGAGCGCGTCGACGCCGTCCGGCGCCGCGGCCTTGATCGCATGCGCCATCGACCGGGCATCCTTGTGCTCGCGGTGATCGATGCACGCGTCGAACCCCAGCTCCGACACGACGTACGCGCACTTCTCGGGGCCTCCCGCGATGCCTACGGCACGGCAGCCGCCCACCTTGGCGAGCTGGCCGACGACGCTGCCGACGGCGCCGCTCGCGGCGGAGACGAGCACCGTCTCACCGGGCTTGGGCTGGCAGATCCGGTTCAGGCCGTACCACGCCGTGACGCCCGGCATGCCGACGGCGCCGAGGTAGGCGCTCATCGGCACCAGGCGCGAGTCGACCTTCATGAGCTGCTGGCCGTCCGAGAGCGCGTATTCCTGCCACCCGAGGATGCCGACGACCGTATCGCCGACGGCGTACTGAGCATGGTTCGACCGCTCGACCACGCCCACGGTGCCGCCGATCATCGTCTCGCCGAGCGGCTGCGGCGCCGCGTACGACTTCGACTCCTCCATGCGGCCACGCATGTACGGATCGAGGGACAGGTAGTGGTTGCGAACGAGAATCTGCCCCGGCCCGGGTTCCGGGACCGGCACGCGCTCGAGGCGGAAATTCTCCGGGGTGACGCGGCCCTGGGGCCGGCTTGCGAGCACGATGCGCTGGTGGGTAGCGGTCATGGGGATCTCCGTGCCGGAAACTCCCACCGTAGCAGGGGAGGACGCCGGCGAGAACCCCGACGGAGGGCAGCCGGGTGCAGCCGGGTATCATCGGGGCGGCACCGGTAACGGACGACCCGATGGACATCACCCTGATCCTCATCCTGATTGCGTTGAACGCGGTCTTCGCGCTCTCCGAGATGGCGGTCATCGCCTCGCGCGACGCCCGGCTGCAGCACCTGGCCGAGGAAGGTCATGCGGGCGCGTCGACCGCTTCGGCGCTGCACCGCGACCCGTCGCGGTTCCTCTCGACGATCCAGATCGGAATAACGGCCGTCGGCGTGGTCGCCGGCGCCGTCGGCGAATCGGCGATCGCGGAGCCGCTGTCGGCATGGCTCGAGCGGTCGCCCGCGCTCGCGCCCTACGCATGGCCGATCGCCTTCGCGCTGACGATCGTCGGGATCACGTATTTCTCGGTCGTGCTCGGCGAACTGGTGCCGAAGCGCCTGGCGCTGCTCGCGCCCGAGCGCATCGCCATGCTGGTTGCCGTGCCGATGAACTTCTTCTCGAGGCTGGCCGCGCCGTTCGTGTGGCTGCTCTCGAAGTCGAGCGACGCCGTGATCGCGCTCGTGCCGAAACGACCGGCGCGACCGCCACCGGTGACCGACGAGGAGATCTCGGTGCTGATGGAGCAGGGCACTGCCGCCGGCGTCTTCCACGAGAGCGAGCAGGCGTACGTCTCGAACGTGCTGCGGCTCGACGAACGCCGGGTCACGAGCATCATGACGCCGCGCCCCGACTTCTACGTCCTCGACCTCGATGACGACGAGCCGGCGATCCGGGAGTGTCTCGCGCGGTCGCCCCACACGCGGCTCGTCGCCTGCCGGGGCGGCACGGACAACATTCTAGGGATCGTCGACGCCAAGGACCTGCTCGCGGACCTGCTCGAGGGCAGGCCGCTCGACGTCGCGTCGCGCGTCAAGGACCCGCTGCGCGTGCCGGAGACCGCGACCACGACGATGCTGATCGAGACGTTCCGCGCCGAGGGCCGGCAGCTCGCACTGGTGATGGACGAGTACGGCGAAGTGCAGGGGCTCGTCACCGACTCGGATTTCCTCGGGGCCATCGTCGGCGACATCGGCGAGCCGGGCACCCCGGCGACGCCCGGCATCGTGGCCCGCGACGATGGGAGCTGGCTGGTCGAGGGCGGGCTGCCGATGGTCGACGTGCAGGACGCGCTCGACCTCGGGGAGCTGCCCGGCGAGGGCGAGCGCGACTACTCGACCGTCGCCGGGTTCGTGCTGCACCAGCTCGGCCGCATCCCGCAGCCGGCCGATCACTTCGACTGGGACGGCTGGCGCTTCGAGGTCATCGACATGGACGGCCGTCGCGTCGACAAGGTGCTCGTGAGCCGGCCGCCGCCCTGACCGATCATTCCGCCGGGCGCGTCGGTCGGCCCCGGCGCCGCGTCGGGATACTTGACATATCGTCGCCCGGGCGCGCTCGCGTTGTTCGGTCTCGGCTTGCTCGGTATGCGAGGGTTCGCCAGGCGGAAGTCCGCGGCCTGAGTCGAGGCGCTTCCTGGGCTGCGGCCGGCTTGGTGCCGGCTGCAGCGGATGCGAGCATGGCGGATCGGCGGCGCCTTCGCCCCGGCACAACGAGGAACCGCGCATGCAACCGAGCCGACTCTCGGGATTCATCATCGACTGCAACGCGCCGGACCTCCGCCGCGCTGCCGAGTTCTGGGGCGCCGCGCTCCGGATGGACCTGCGGGCGCTGCCGGCGGAAGAGGGCGAGAAGTACGTGCGGCTCGTCGACCCGGACGGCCGGCTGCACATCGAGGTGCAGACGGTCGACCACGCGAGCCGCGTGCACCTCGACGTCGAAGCCTGGGACGTCGAGGAGGAAGTCCGGCGCCTCGAGCAGCTGGGCGCGAGGCCCGTGGCCCGCATCCACACGTGGTGCGTGATGGAAGCCCCGACGGGCCAGCGATTCTGCGTGGTGCGACGGCATGCGGACGCCATCGACCGCTGGCACCGCCTGATGGCGGCGCGCGACATGGCGGGCCTCGACGAACTGCTCGACGACGACGTCGTGTTCGAGTCTCCCGCCGTGCACACGCCGCAGGTCGGCAAGGCCATCACACGCAAGTACCTCGCAGCTGCGAACGTCGTGCTCAACAACGAGACGTTCCGCTACGTCGGCGAATGGCGGCGCGACCGCTCCGCGGTGCTCGAGTTCAACTGCCGGCTCGGCGAGATCGAGGTCGACGGCATCGACATGATCGACTGGAACGAATCGGGGCGCATCACGCGCTTCAAGGTGATGGTGCGGCCGGTCAAGGCGCTGCAGACGCTGATGCCGCTCATGGCGGCGGAACTGGCGAAGAGCTGAACGCCTTCGCTCGCTCACGAACGTCCCGACCGCCGGTTACGGACCGGTTCAGGCGGCGGCGCGGAGCACCAGCGCGGCATTCGCACCGCCGAACGCGAACGAGCTCGAGAGCGTGGTCCGGGCCGCGACGCCGTCGCGCGCGCGATTCGGCACGTAGTCGAGATCGCACCCGGGATCGGCGACGTGCAGGTGCATCGTCGGCAGCGCGACCTCGTGCCGCATCGCCAGCAGCGCGAGCAGGCACTCGAGCGCGCCGGCCGCGCCGAGCAGGTGCCCGTGCAGCGCCTTGGTCGCACTGATGGGAATGCGGTTCGCGCGTGGTCCGAACACCGCCTTGATCGCGGCAGTCTCGACGCCGTCGTTGGCCTGCGTGCCCGTGCCGTGCGCGTTGATCGCGTCGATCGCGTCGGGGTCGAGGGCTGCGGATTCGAGCGCGGCCGCCATCGCCGCTGCCTGGCCCTCGGCGCTCGGGCGCGTGATGTGCGACGTGTCGTTTGCGAAGCCGTAGCCCGCGATCTCGCCCCAGATCGTCGCGCCGCGGGCGACCGCGCGGTTCCGGTCCTCGAGCACCAGCATCGCGGCGCCTTCGCCGAGCACCATGCCGCTGCGGTTGCCGGAAAAGGGCTTGCACGACGCGGACGGATCGTCGGCATCGATCGCCGCGAGCGTGCGTAGCGCTTCCCACGCCTTGAGCGAACCCAGCGAGAGGGGCGCCTCCGCGCCGCCGGCGATCGCCACGTCCAGCTCGCCGTGCGCGATGCGCATCGATCCCTCGCCGATCGCGACGGCAGAAGACGAGCATGCCGTCGAGTAGGTCAGGTTCGGCCCGCGCAGGTCGTGTTCCATGCCGATCCAGGCTGCCGGGGCGTTGTGCATGCCCATCAGGACCGTGAACGGCTTGATGCGGTCGGACTGGTCGCCGTAGAGGGTCCGGTAGCCGTCGTCACTCGTCTGCGAGCCGCCCATGCCCGTGCCGAGAAAGACGCCGATGCGGCGGCGATCCGCGCGCACCAGGTCGAGGTGCGCTGCCGCGAGGGCCTCGTTCGCCGCTTGCACGGCCATCTGGCTGACGCGGTCGAGCATGCGCAGCTTGAGTGGCTCGAAATACGGCGTGCCATCGAAGTCCGCGGTCGCCGCGAGCGGGCCGGCGAGGCGGTGGGCATACGGCGCCTCGAGTCGATGGATGCCGGAGCGGCCGGCACGCGCACTGGCGAAGGCGGCCGCCGGGCTGTTGCCGAGCGGCGAGACGACGCCGAGGCCGGTGACCGCGACCCGCCTCATGGGTTCGATGCTGCTCGGGCCGCGTCGACCCCGCCCACTGCGCCGCCGGCCTGCTTCGCCGCCACCAGGGCGTCGATGTAGTCGACGACGTCGCCGACCGTCCTGAGCGGCACCGGGTCGCCTGGAATGGCGACCTCGAATTCGTCCTCGATGGTGAACATCAGCTCCGCCAGGGCGAGCGAATCGATGCCCAGTGAGTCGAGCGGTGCGTCCAGTGCCAGGGCGGCTGGATCGAGCGCGTAGTCCTTCGCTAGGAGCAGTCGCAGCCGGTCGATGGTGGTGTCCATGTCACGTCCTTGCGGCGGGTGGCCGGGCAGGTTTGAGGGGAGTCTTGATGCGCGCGCCGACGGTCAGCATCCCGGGCCAGGTGCGGGACAACCCCACCAGCGCGGCGCTCGGGGCAGGGTGCATGGCGAGTCGTGCGAACGCCGCGGCGAACAGCAGCCGGGGCTCGAACTGGCGCCGCCACTGCGCGACGTAGCGCTGCGCCGCACGGCGCTGGCTCGCGTCCCCGGTTGTCGACCCGTCCGGCCTGCCGGCGGCGATGAGTTCGGAGCAGAGCAGCCACGCCGACTGCAGCGCCATGCTCATGCCCTCGCCGATGATCGGGTGCGCCTCGCCGGCTGCATTGCCGATGCGCAGCGGTCCGGCGCCGGCATCGACCCGCACGCCGGGCTGGAGCGGCCCCGCGGCGAGCCACCGACCGATCCGCACCGCACCCTGCAGAGCCTCCCGCACGCCGCGGCACTCGCGCACGAGCAATGCCTCGATGGACTCGCCCGCGCGCAGTCCCGGCGAGGCCGCTCGACAGGCCTCGAGCCGGTCGCGACGGATGCAGCACGCGACGGTCGTCGTCCCGCCGTCGGCGACCACCATGCCGCCGTAGCCGCCGCGGAACCCGAGCACCGGCAGGGTGCCCTCGGCGAGAGCGGCATCGCGGAAATTCGCCTTGAACGCGAACAGGTCGGACGCACGTGGCGTGCGCCGGGATGCGCGTCGTTCGGACGGCAGCGCCTCCCACGACCCGTGTGCGTCGATCGTCGCTCGCGCGTGTACGACCGACGCCCGATCCGAGTCCGTCGACCGGATCCGGCAGTGCCAGTCGCCGGGCCCGCCGTCGATCGCCTGCACGGACCACGGCTGCAGCACCTCCGCCCCAGCGGCACGGGCCTGGCCCAGCAGCAGCGTGTCGAGCGTCTCGCGACCGAGCGCTCGTCCCCACCGGCCGCGCTCGTCCGTGGGCGCAGGCATGTCCGCCTCGACAACCCGCCCGGCGTGCATGAATGCAACGCGACGCAAAGGCGGTCCCGCGGCATCCTCGAACCCGGCGCCGACGCCGAGCGAGTCGAGCAGCGGCAGGTTGCTGGGCGCGACGCACTCGCCGCACACCTTGCGGCGTGGAAAGCGCTCCTTCTCGACCAGCGCGACCGACCACCCGGCCCGTGCCAGCAGGATCGCGGCCGCGGATCCCGCGGGCCCGGCACCGACGATCAGTGCATCGACGGCAGCAGTCATGCGTTCGCCTCGACGCGAGTCGCGCCAAAGAAGTGGCTGAACGCGCCGACAGCGTGCTCCCGCAAGCGCCACCGCGAGCGTGGTGCGGGCCACAGTGCCGTCAGTTCGCGTTCGCGGAAGCCCGCGCGCACGCTCAGCACGGCGTCCCCGCGCGTCACGGCGTTGGCGCCGATCGCCCCGACCAGGTGGCTGCCCGCGAGTGCGCGCCAGCCGCGCCGCGGCTCGCAGGCCATGAGCCCGTCGCTGCTTGCGGCGACGGCCGCGAGCAGCAGCGCGAGCTCGGGGCCGTCGAAGTGGTGCAGGAACAGGTTCGCGACGACGAGGTCCCAGCGTCGGGCCGCATCGGGGCTCCCGCGCGAGCCGGTGGCAGCACGAGCCCAGTCGAGCGCGTCCTCCGCGCTCGAGGTGACCGTCCAGCCGCAACGGCCATAGCGCGCGACCGTTCGCGCATCGACCACTGCGATCCGGTCGAGCAGCGTCAGGTCGACCGGCGGCCACGACGGCGCGAGGTCCCGTGCGACGCCGAGCAGCAGGCTGCCGTCGCCTGCACCGAGTTCCAGGATGCGCATCGACCCGGTCGCCGGTGCCGGCAGTCTCCGCATTTCGCGCACCAGCAGGCTGCGCGTGCCCATGCAGCGGTGGACACGCCGCAAATCCCGTCGCGAGTGCTCCGCGACCGGGTCGTCCGCAGCGAGGCCGTCCAGGGCCTCGGGTTCCACGCGACGCCGCAGCATCACTGCACCCGCAGCATGGCGCCGTGACAGCTGAAGCCCGCGCCGAAAGACGACAGCCACCAGTGGCCGTCCGGCGCCGCGTCGGCGATGGCCGCTTCGAGCACGAAGTAGACGAAGGCGCTCGAGAGGTTGCCGTACTCCCGAAGCATCGCGGCGCTGTAGCGCAGGTCCGTGGCGTCGAGGTCGAGCCGCCGCTCCAGCGCCTGGAGCACGTCGCGCCCACCTGCGTGCATGATCCACGCGCTCACGTCCGCGGTCGTGAGACCGCGGCGCGCGAGCACGGTCAGCAGGACGCGACTGGCATAGTCCGCGGCGAGTCCGGGGACCGCGCGCGTGAGGATGTTGCGCAGCAGGCCGCCGCGCTGCTCGAACATGAGCCGGTCGCGCTCGGACGGAACGATCAGCGATTCGCTGTCGAGCCATTCGATGCGCCGTGCCGCGGGTTGCGGCTCGAGCGAGACGACGGCCGCGCCGGCGCCGTCCCCGAAGAGGCACGCGCTGATCAGGACGCCCGGGTCGTCGTCGAGGTACATCGCGGCGCTGCTCACCTCGACGCAGGCCGACAGCACGTGACCGCACCGTCGCGACGACAGGAGCGTGCTCGCGAGGTCCAGGTTGGGCAGGGCGGCGGCACACCCGTGGCCGACGAGGTCGAATGCCTGCACGTCGCGGCGCAGGCCGAGCCGCTCGATCACGTAACCGCTGAGTCCGGGGCACAGGTATCCGGTGCAGGTGCTCACGATGACCGCGTCGATCTCCGATGCATCGAGCGCGGCCTCGGCGAGGGCGCTCGTCGCGGCCCGCGTCGCGAGCGTCGGCGCATGGGCGAGGAAACGCCGTGCCAGCGTGTCTGGATCGATGGCGAAGACCTCGTCGAGCGTGTCGAGCGCCAGGCGGCGTGCCTCGATGCCGTTGTCGCGCTGCAGGACGGTGCGAGCGATGAGGTGGGACCGCGCATCGAGCCGCCCGTACCAGTCGGAGGCCTGGAAAGCAGCCAGACACTCGGCCTTGGTGTAACGAGCCGCAGGGGTGGCCGTGCCGACGCCGCGAAAGTACATCCGTGAACCTGCGCCCTGAGGGGATGGAGCGCACCGGGGATAGTGTCGCCACCGCGGCGACCGGAGCGGTATCGGACGATTGCCCGCGGTGGCGTTACTGGAGACTCACAGACTCGACGATGTTCCCCGGCCGTGCGGTGGTGCGCCCGCGGTCGGACGGACGCGTCCGGGCGATTTCCGTGTGATATTTGCAGGCGTGCCGCGACTGCCTGTCGTCCTGGGCGGGCGGCGAGAGAGGAGTCGACATGAAGCAGCCTGGCGTCCGCTTGCTGTATGCCGTGCTGTGCGCGGCGCTCTGGTCCGGCCCGGCGTCCGCCAATCCGCAGCTCGCGGCGTTTCCCGGCGCGCGGGCGAACATGGAGATCACGCAACCGCGGATGGTGCGCGGCACGCGGTTTCCGTACGACCACGAGATCACGGTCGCGCTGCCGGCGAGCTATCACGCGGCGCCGGACCGGAAGTACCCGGTGCTTTGGGTGCTCGATGCGCCGCTCATGCTGCGGACGGTCGTGGGCATCCTCGATACGCTCGTGATCGGCAACCATGCGCCCGAGATGATCGTCGTCGGCGTCGGCAGCCGCAGCGAGGATGGCCTTGCGGGGATCGGCCGGCGAATCATCGACTTCTCGCCACCCGGGCCTGATTACTACCCGCCCGGCGACGCAGGCAAGGCGTGGAGTGCACTCGCGCCACTGCCCGAGTTCCCGCACCGGGCCGACGACTTCCTCGCCTACCTCGTCGATGAATTGCGGCCGCAACTCGCCGCGACGTACCGGCTTTCGGGAGAGCACGCCCTGTTCGGCCACTCGGCCGGCGGCATGTTCGCCGCTTATGCGCTCTTCAAGCGGCCGGGGGCGTTCGACAAGATGATCATCGGCAGCCCGTATCTCGATGGGGTCCGGGGCGCGGTGTTCTCGGCCGAGGCCGACTATTCCGCGCGGAACGAGGACCTGCCGGTCGCCCTGTTCCTCGGGGCCGGCGAGCGCGAAATCGACGAGTACTTCCTCGCCGTCTCCGGCATCGTGAGTTCGATGACGCGCTTCTCGGAGACGCTGCGCCTCCGGCGATATCCATCGCTGAGGCTCGACACCCGGATCTACGCCGGGGAGGACCACTACACGGTCGTGCCACGCATCGTCGGGGAGGGCATTCGGCAGCTCTGGCGGGATGAAGCCGCCCTGCTGCCGTCGTCATGGCCGGTGCCCGGGAAGTGACGGCAGTTTCGCTTCTGCGAGCGGAACCTACGGTTTCCGGCGCTTCTTGCCCGGTGCCGCACCGGCAGCCCGCTTCGGTGGCTTCCGCAGGGGCTTCGGGGGAACGTCGGTCACGCTGGTGAGCTTGAGAATCTGCCCGGCGACGCGTGTCTTGCCCAGCTCGCGCGCGACCTCGGCCGGCATGCCGCGGGGCAGCCCCACGTAGGTGTGATCCTCGCGGATGTCGACGTGCCCGATCTGGCGGCCCTCGAGGCCGGCGACGTTCGCGATCGCTCCGACGATGTTGCCGGGCCGTACGCCGTGGACGTAACCGACCTCGATGCGGAAGGTTTCGGTGTCCTCTTCCGCCAGCCGGCCCTCGCCCCGGTCCGCCGCGGCTGCGGGTGCGCGCTCGGACTGCGGCGCGTCGTACGTTTCGGTCACGGACGCGTCACGGTCCTTCTGCCTGAGGAGCAGCGGGCTGCCGCCCTGCAGCAGGGCGGCCAGCGCCGCCGCGATCTCGACCGCGGGCACGTTGTGCTCCCGTTCGTATTCCTCGACCAGCGAGCGGAAAGGCTCGGCGTCCCCCGATTCGAGCGCCTCGGTGATGCGGTTGCGGAAGCGGGCGACGCGCTGCTCGTTCACGTCGGCCACCGACGGCAGTTCCATGCGCTCGAGCGGCTGGCGCGTGGCGCGCTCGATGTAACCCAGCATGTTGCGCTCGCGCGGCGTGATGAACAGGATGGCCTCGCCCTTGCGTCCGGCGCGTCCCGTACGGCCGATGCGGTGCACGTACGACTCGGTGTCGTACGGGACGTCGTAGTTCACCACGTGCCCGATGCGCTCGACGTCGAGGCCCCGCGCCGCCACGTCCGTCGCGACGAGGATGTCGAGCTGGCCGCTCTTCAGGCGCGCGACCGTGCGCTCGCGGTCCTTCTGCTGCATGTCGCCGTTCAGCGGCGCCGCCGCGAACCCGCGGGCTTCGAGGCGCTCCGCGAGCTCGAGCGTCGACTGCTTGGTGCGGGCGAAGATCAGCATGCCGTCGAACGGCTCGGCCTCGAGGATGCGGGTGAGCGCGTCGAGCTTGTGCACTCCGCTCACGACCCAGTAGCGCTGGCGGATGTTCGCGGCGGTGCTGGTCTTGCTCTTGATCGTGACTTCGACCGGCTCGCGCAGGTGCTTCTGCGCGATGCGCCGGATAGGCGCGGGCAGGGTGGCCGAGAAGAGCGCGACCTGTCGGGTCGGGGGTGTCTGCTCGAGGATGAAGTCGATGTCGTCGACGAATCCCATCTGCAGCATCTCGTCGGCTTCGTCTAGGACGAGCGTGCGCAGGTGCCCGAGGTCGAGCGTGCCGCGCTTGATGTGGTCCATCACGCGTCCCGGCGTGCCCACGACGACGTGGGCCCCGCGCTGCAGGCTCGTGAGCTGGGGCGTGTAGCTCTGGCCGCCGTAGATCGGCAGCACGTGGAAACCCTTGATGCCGGACGCGTAGCGCTGGAACGCCTCGGCGACCTGGATCGCGAGCTCACGGGTCGGGACCAGGACGAGGCACTGCGGCGGGCCCCTGCGAACCTCGATCCGGCTCAGCACGGGAAGTGCGAATGCGGCCGTCTTGCCGGTGCCGGTCTGCGCCTGCCCGAGCATGTCGTGCCCCGCGAGCAGCACCGGGATCGTCGCGGCCTGGATGGGAGAAGGCGACTCGTAACCCACGGCCGCGAGCGCCTGGAGCACGGGGGCGCTCAGGTCGAGGTCGGCAAAGCTGGCAGCGGCGGCATCCAGGGCGGCTTCGGTCATCGTGTTTCCTTGAGGGTGCCCGGCGCGACGGCGTCAGGACTCGAGCCCCTGGCTGTCGAGGTACTCGTCATAGCTGCCGGTGAAGTCCGTGACCGTGCCGTCCGGCCGCAGTTCGATCATGCGATTCGCGAGCCCCGCGACGAACTCGCGGTCGTGCGACACGAACACCAGCGTGCCCGGGTACTTCTCGAGGCCGATCTGCAGCGACTCGATCGTCTCCATGTCCATGTGGTTCGTGGGCTCGTCGAGCAGCATGACGTTCGGCCGGGTCAGCATCAGCTTGCCGTAGATCATGCGGCCTTTCTCGCCGCCCGACAGCACCTTGACGGACTTCCGGGTCTCGTCGCCCGAAAAGAGCAGGCGGCCGAGCGTCGCACGGACGATCAGGTCGTCGTCGGCCTTGCCGGTCCAGGTGGACATCCAGGTGAGCAGGTCCACCTTCTGCTCGAATTCGGCCTGCGGGTCCTGTGGCATGTAGCCGGGCTGCGCGTTCTCGACCCAGGTGACGCGGCCCGCGGTCGGCGCGAGCTCCCCGGCGAGGCAGCGCATCAGCGTCGTCTTGCCGATGCCGTTCGGGCCGATGATCGCGACCCGCTGCTCCGCCTCGATCGTGAAGTTGAGGTTCGAGAAGATGTCCCGCTCGGTGCCGGGATAGCGGAACGACAGCTTCTCGACCGTCACCGCCGAGCGATACAGCTTCTTTGCCTGCTCGAAGCGGATGTACGGATTCTGGCGCGAAGAGGGACGGACTTCCTCGATCTTGATCTTCTCGATCTGTCGCTTGCGGGACGTGGCCTGGCGCGCCTTCGAGGCGTTCGCCGAGAAGCGCCGCACGAACTCCTGCAGGTCGGAGATCTGCTGCTTCGCCTTCGCGTTCGACGCCTCGACGCGCGCGCGGGCCTGCGTGGAGGCGAGCATGAAGTCGTCGTAGTTGCCCGGGTAGATCCTGAGCTGCTGGTAGTCGAGATCGGCGATGTGCGTGCAGACCTGGTTCAGGAAGTGGCGGTCGTGGCTGATGATGATCATCGTCGCGTCGTACGCGTTCAGCGTGCGCTCGAGCCAGCCGATCGAGTGGATGTCGAGGTTGTTGGTCGGCTCGTCGAGCAGCAGCACGTCGGGGCGCGAGAAGAGCGCCTGCGCCAGCAGCACGCGGAGCTTGAGGCCGGGCGGGATCTCGCGCATCGGCAGGTCGTGCTTCGACTCGTCGATGCCGGCGTCGATCAGGATGCCGCCCGCGCGCGCCTCGGCGGTATAGCCGTCGTATTCCGCGAATTTGGCCTCGAGCTCGGCGGCGCGCATGTAGTCCTCGTCGCTCGCTTCCGGGTCGGCGTAGATGCGGTCGCGTTCCTGCATGGCGCGCCACATCTCGGCGTGCCCCTGCATCACGACGTCGAGCACGCGCTGGTCCTCGTAGGCGAACTGGTTCTGGTTCAGCTTGCCCATGCGCAGGCCGGCCTGGAGCACGACGTCGCCGGCGCTCTGCTCGAGTTCGCCGCCGAGGATCTTCATGAGCGTCGACTTGCCGCAGCCGTTCGCGCCGATCAGGCCGTAGCGGTTGCCGTCGCCGAACTTGACCGAGACGTGCTCGAACAGGGGCTTGGCTTCGAACTGGATCGAGAGGTTGGTAGTGGAGAGCATGTGTGCGGGACGACGGGCGGCGGGCGCCGCGGGAACCGAGCCGCCGGATCCTGGATCTCTTGGGGGTGAGTGGTCGGGATGAGAGGATTTGAACCTCCGACTCCTACGTCCCGAACGTAGTGCTCTACCAGGCTGAGCTACATCCCGTCGCCGCCGCGGGTCAGTACGTGCGACCGACCGCGAAACTCGCGAGTTCCCGGAGCGCCCCGGTGTGAGCCGACTCGGGTAGCCGGCTGAGCGCCTCGAGGGCGAGATCCGTCTCCCGCCGCGCGAGCCGGGCAGTGTACTCAAGCCCCCCCGACGATTCAATCGCCCGCGTGACGGCCTCGAGATCGTCGAGGCCGCCGTTCTCGACCGCCGCTCGAAGGCGGGCGGCGTCCTCGGGCGAGGCGTGCGCGAGCGCGTGGATCAGGGGCAGGGTGGGCTTGCCCTCGGCGAGATCGTCGCCCAGGTTCTTGCCCAGCTCTTCGGCGCTCGCGCGGTAGTCGAGCACGTCGTCGACGAGCTGGAACGCCGTGCCGAGATGCCGCCCGTAGGCGACCATGGCCGCTTCGACCTCGGGCGGTGCCTTCGCGAGGATCGCGGCCGTCTGGGCGCCCGCCTCGAAGAGCTTTGCGGTCTTGCGGTAAATGACCTCGAGGTACCTTTGCTCCGTCGTGTCGGCGTCATGCGCATTCATGAGCTGCAGCACTTCGCCCATGGCGATGGTGTTGGTCGCGTTCGCCATGACTTCCTGGATGCGCATGTCGCCCAGGTCAACCATCATCTGGAAGGCGCGCGAGTAGAGGTAGTCGCCCACCAGCACGCTCGCCTGGTTGCCGTAGACGTGGTTGGCCGTGTCGCGTCCGCGACGGCGGTCCGAGCCGTCGACGACGTCGTCGTGGAGCAGGGTGGCCGTGTGGATGAACTCGATCACCGCCGCGGCCTCGACGTGCCGGTCGCCCGCGTACCCGCAGGCCCGGGCGGCGAGCAGCACGGCGAGCGGGCGCAGGCGCTTGCCGCCCGCCCCGATGATGTACCGGGAGACCTGGTTGACGAGCACGACGTCGCTCGCCAGCCGCTCGACGATGACCGCGTCGAGCCGCCGAAGCTCGTCCCCGACGGGCTCCCGTATCCGTTCTAGTTGCATCTGCGCCACGCTGCCCGAACCGAGGCGGAATGGTAGCCTCAGCCGGCATCGCTAGGGAATGGCGGAATGCGCCTAAGCGCTTGATTCACGCGGCCCGGGCCCGTAAACTTCGCGGTCTTTCTCGCCGGGGATGCGCCCCGGCTCCTTGGGAGTGGTTCAGGATGTACGCAGTCATTGCGACGGGCGGCAAGCAGTATCGCGTCGCCGAGGGCGACGTGGTGCGCATCGAGAAGCTCGCGGGCGAGCCCGGCGCCGACGTCGAGTTCGACAAGGTGCTGGTCGTGGGCAAGGGTGCGGACATCAAGGTCGGCAAGCCTTACGTCTCGGGCAGCAAGGTCACCGGCACCGTGCAGGCGCACGGCAAGGGCGACAAGGTGCGGATCGTGAAGTTCCGCCGCCGCAAGCACTACCTGCGGCAGGGCACGCACCGCCAGCAGTACACCGAAGTGAAGATCACGGGCATCTCGGGCTGAGCCCGGCGCCCTCGAGGAGACAGCCATGGCACATAAGAAGGCAGGCGGCAGCACGAAGAACGGCCGCGAGTCCGAGAGCAAGCGGCTCGGCCTGAAGAAGTTCGGCGGCCAGCACGTCGTCGCGGGCAACATCATCGTCCGCCAGCGCGGCACGCAGTATCGCGCCGGCGACAACGTCGGCATCGGCACCGACCACACGCTGTTCGCGCTCACCGACGGCAAGGTCAGCTTCCGCCGCAAGGGCCCCGAGCAGCGCGTCCACGTGTTCGTGGATCCCGCCACGACCTGATCGCCGCATCCGCTGTCCAGACCGCGCAAGGCCCCGGACCTCCGGGGCCTTTGCTTTTCCGGTTCGTGCGGATAAAATCCGTAAAATCCGTAAATTGCGGTCAGTTGCGGGAGGCCATGATGGTCCGTGTCACTTCCACCGAATTCGCCAAGAACTTCGGCCGCTACCGTGAGGAAGCGCAGCGCGAGCCGGTCGCCATCACGAGCCACGGGCGTACGACGGGGTATTTCCTGTCGCCGCACGAATTTGCGGAGTTGCAGCGTCTCCGCGCTTACGAGCGACGGGCGTACCGGATCGAGGAGTTGCCCGAGGACGTCTTCGAAGCCATCGTCGATTCGCGGATGGACGACCGGCACGCGCCCCTGGATGCGCTGCTCGACGAATAGTCCCTGCACCACGCCGTGAGTTATCCGGACCCCGAGCCCGGGCTCGTGATCTCTTACTCGTATCTCTGGAGCGACGAAGCCGCAGCAGGTCACGTCGAGGGACGCAAGCATCGCCCGTGCGCGATCGTGCTCGCCGTGGCTCCGGATCCGCGGGTGCACGAGGGCAGGCGGGTTGCGGTGCTGCCCATCACGCACGCGCCGCCATCGGATGCGGGCGGTGCAGTGGAGTTGCCCCGGGCCGTGAGGAAGCACCTCGGGCTCGACGATGCACCCTCGTGGGTGATCGTCGACGAGTTGAACGAGTTCGTATGGCCCGGCTTCGACTTGAGGCACGTCCCGGGCAAGCCGGGCCAGTATGCGTATGGATTTCTGCCGCCGCGGTTCTTCGACGGCCTGCGAGCAAGGCTGCGGGAGCGCCGCACGCAGCGCCAGCTGAATGCCGTCACTCGGGATTGAAAGTACGATCCTTCCGCCCACGCACTACGTTCGAGACACCGGCCCATGAAGTTCGTCGACGAAGCCACGATCAAGGTGAATGCCGGCAACGGCGGACGGGGCATGGTCAGCTTCCGCCGCGAGAAGTTCATCCCGTTCGGCGGGCCGGACGGCGGCGACGGCGGGACCGGCGGCAGCGTTTACCTGGTCGCGAACAAGTCGCTCAACACGCTCGCGGACTTCCGCTACCAGCGCACCTTCAAGGCGGTGAACGGCGAGCCGGGCGGCAGCGCGGACTGCAGCGGCCGCGGCGGCGAGGACCTCGAGGTCGTCGTGCCGGTGGGCACCGTCGTCTACGACACCGAGACCGAGGAGACGCTCGGCGACCTGACGCACGACGGCGAGCGCATCCTCGTCGCGAAGGGCGGCCGGGGCGGCCTCGGCAACCAGCACTTCAAGAGCAGCACCAACCGCACGCCGCGCCGCGCGACCACGGGATATCCGGGCGAGAAGCGCGAGCTCCGGCTCGAGCTCAAGCTGATCGCCGACGTCGGGCTCCTGGGCCTCCCCAACGCAGGCAAGTCGACGCTGATCAGCGTCGTCTCGGCGGCCCGCCCGCGCATCGCGGACTACCCGTTCACGACGCTGCACCCCAACCTGGGCGTCGTCTACGTGGGCGAGCACAAGAGTTTCGTGATGGCGGACATCCCCGGGCTCATCGAGGGAGCCGCGGAGGGCGCGGGGCTCGGCATCCGGTTCCTGAAGCACCTGCAGCGCACGCGGCTGCTGCTGCACCTCGTGGACATTGCGCCGCCCGACCCGGAAGCCGACCCGGTGAAGGACGCGCGGGCGATCGCGGCCGAGCTCAAGAAGTTCAACCCCGAACTCGCCCAGCGCGAGCGCTGGCTGGTGCTCAACAAGACCGACCTGCTGCCCGAGGCGGATGCCGAGAAGCGCTGCAAGGAAATCGTTCGGCGCCTGCGCTGGAAGGGACCCGTGTACCGGATTTCCGGCGCGACGCGGCAGGGCACGAAGGAGCTGTGCCAGGCGGTCATGCGGCGGCTCGACGAGCTCGCGGCCGAGCAGCCGCGGGTCGAACCGGAAGCGTGATGCGGCGCCGCGCGCAAGGGTGCGCGGCGGGCCTCCTGGCCGCGGGGCTCCTCGCAACGCCATGCGTGGCGGGCGTGCGCGAGATCGAAACGCTGCCGGGCATCGTGCAGTGGGGTTCGACGGCCGAGCAGGAGGGCGGTGACGCACGCATCGAACATCGGCAGCAGGTCCTCGTCCGACTCGAGCGCGGAGACGACGCGGGTGCGCTCGCGTACGTCGCGTCGATCGCCGGTCGGGAACCGGCCCTTGCCGTGTCGCTGCACGCCACGCTCGCAGCCGCCTACGCGCGGGACCGCCGGCTGTATCGCGCGACCCAGCACCTCGATGCGATTCCGGCCTCGCGGCTCGACGACCAGGCGCGTTACCTGCGGGCCGTCATCGCCGCTCGCCAGCAGCGACTGGCGGATGCGGGGAAGATCCTCGACGACCTGGGGCGCCGACTGCCCGAGGATCCGGTCGTCGCCCGCGACCAGGCACAGATCGCCGCACTGCGCGGGGACTCAGCGGTGGCGGCGGATGCGGCCCTGCGACTCAAGCGGCTGCGTCCGAACGATGCTTGGGCCGCAACGACGCTGGTCCGCAGCCGCATGGAGCAGGGGCGCGACGACGAAGCCCGGCGGGTGCTCGAAGAACTGCTGCTCCGCCAGCCTCGCAGCGGCTCCGCGGCACTGCAGCTCGGGCTGCTGGAACTCGCCGATCGCAGGCCCGCCGAGGCCCGGGCCGCCTTTGCGCGCGCACGGTCGATCGAGGGCCGCGACGCGACGCCTTACGCGGGGGAAGCCGTGGCGCAGCTCTGGCTGGGACGTCGGTCCGAAGCCGCCGCAGCGGCCTCGGGTGCGTGGAAGCAGAACCCGTACGACCCGGTCGCGGCGCTCGTCGTCCTGCTGACCGCCGAGGAACCCAAGCGAACCGTGCCGATGGCTGCGCGCCGTACGGTCGCTGCGTGGTATCCGGACCTGGAGACGGAGCCCCTGCCTGCCGCCTTCCGGGCTGAACTCGCTTCGGACGCGGCCGGGTCCCGGATCGGCGCGGCGAATCTGCTCTCGGTGCATTGGCCACCGCGGCGCGCGCTCCAATGGCTGAAGGAGGCGTCCACCTCCCGGGCAATGGGTCCGCTCGAGACCCTGACGTTCGTGAGGGTGGCGATCGAGGCAGGCGACCTCGATGCGGCGGGCAGGGCGCTCACGGCGTTCGATCGCGATCCAGCGGCCCACGGCCTCGTCGGGCCGCACGTGCTCGCAGCGGGACTGGCCTCGCGCCGAGGCGACCCGGCGGGCGCCCGCAAGGCGATGGATCGCGCGCTCGCGATCTCGCCCCGGTCCGCCCGTCTCCGGACGCTCTCCGGCGACCTGTACCTGGCGTTGGGCCAGCCGGCGCGCGCCGTCCCGGAATTCCGGGCCTCACTGGCTGCTGCGCCGGACGATCCGCGGGTGCTCAACCAGCTGGCCGCGAGCCTCGCGCTTGCCGGACAGGCGCGCGAATGGGCGGAGGGGCTTGCCCTTGCGGAACGGGGCCTCGGCCTGCAGCCGCACTACCTGCTGCGCGCGCATCTGCTCGACACCCGGGCGGACCTGCTGTATCGGCTCGGCAGGACGCCGCAGGCGCTGTCGGCCTACCGGGAACTGGCAGGGACCGTGGGCGGCATCACGACGCCGGAGGCCTGGCAGCGCCTGGGGGACCTTGCGAGGGCTGCGGGCGACACCACGCTTGCGAAGACCGCCTACGAGGAGGCTCTGGACCTCGGGCGCAGCTACCCGGGACGGGCCGAGTCTGCACGGCGACTGGACGAACTTTCCGCCGCCGGATCGCGCCGCTGACCCCGGAAACAAACGAGCCGGCACTGGGCCGGCTCGTGGGATCTCAGGCGGGCAGGGGGCCGCTTGCGGGCCGCCTACTGGGCGGCGAGCGCCTTCACCTTCGCATTGAGCTCGCGCTTGTGCCGCGCGGCCTTGTTGCGGTGGATGATGCCCTTCGAGACCATCGTGTCGATCACGGGCTGCGCGGACTTGAGCGCTGCGACGGCGTCGTCCTTCTTGCCGGCGTCGACCGCGTTCAGCACCTTCTTGATCGAGGTGCGGAGGCGCGACCGGGCGGCCATGTTGTGGGCACGGCGCTTGACGGCCTGCTTGGCGCGCTTCTCTGCGGACTTGATGTTCGCCACGAATGGGTCTCCGAATTGAGCCGCGCATTCTGGCGGAGGATGCGGATCCGGTCAACCCTCGCTATAGTGCCGCCGGCATGTTCCCGACCCCGGCCGCCCGAGCCCCTTCCGCCCGCGAGGAGCCCGCTTGAGCGGCGGGTTTTTCCGCAGCACCAGCATCGTCGGCGCCTACACCCTGCTGTCGCGGGTGACCGGCCTGCTGCGCGACATGGTGTATTCGCGGATGTTCGGCGCCGGCGTCCTGATGGACGCGTTCCTGGTCGCCTTCAAGATCCCGAACTTCATGCGGCGGCTGTTCGCCGAGGGCGCGTTCTCGCAGGCCTTCGTGCCGGTCGTCTCGGAGTACAAGATCCAGCGGCCGCACGACGAGGTCCGCGAGCTCGTCGACGGCGCAGCCGGGACGCTCGCCGGGTTCCTGCTGGTGCTGTCGGCGATCGGCATCGTCGTGGCGCCGCTGCTCGTGCTGGTCTTCGCGCCAGGCTTCAGGGCCGACGAGGGCAAGTTCGAGCTCACGGTCGAGATGCTGCGCTGGACGTTCCCCTACCTGCTGTTCGTGTCGCTCGCGGCGCTCGCAGGCGGGGTGCTGAACAGCTACGGCAAGTTCGCGGTGCCCGCGCTCACCTCGACGCTGATGAACCTGGTGATGATCGTGTTCGCGGCCTGGATCGCGCCGTCGTTCGAGCGCCCGGGCATCGTGCTCGCGATCGGGGTGTTCGTCGCCGGCATCGTGCAGTTCGGCTTCCAGCTGCCGTTCCTCGTCCGGATGGGCCTCCTGCGCCGGCCGCGCTGGCGCTGGCGCGATCCGGGCGTGCGCAAGATCGGCAACCTGATGCTGCCCGCGATCTTCGGCTCATCGGTGTCGCAGGTGGCGGTGCTGCTCGATACGCTAATCGCCTCGTTCCTCGCGACGGGCAGCATCGCGTGGCTCTATTACGCAGACCGGCTGATGGAATTCCCGCTCGGCGTGTTCAGCATCGCGCTCGCGACGGTGATCCTGCCCGGGCTCGCCGCCCACCACGCCTCGCAGTCGCCGGACCGCTTCACGGCCACGCTCGACTGGGCGCTGCGGCTCGTGATCGTCGTCGTGGTGCCGGCCACGATCGCGCTGATCGTGCTCGCGGGGCCGCTCACCGTCACGATCTTCCATTACGGTCGCTTCGACGAGCAGGACGTGTACATGTCGAAGCTCGCGCTGATGGCGTATTCGCTCGGACTCCTGGGCTTCAGCCTCGTCAAGGTGCTCGCGCCCGGGTACTTCGCGCGGCAGGACACGCGCACGCCGGTGCGGATCGGCATCCAGTCGCTCGGCGTCACGATGGGGCTCAACCTGCTCGTGGTGCTGCCGCTCGCGCTCGCCTATCCGGACCGGCCGGGGCTGCACGCGCTGCTCGCGCTCAACACCGGGCTCGGGGCCTGGTACAACTCGTCGATGCTCTATCGCGGGCTGCGGCGGCAGGGCGTGCTGCACCATGCGGCCGGCTGGCGCAAGATGCTCTGGCGGGTGCTCGCGGGCAGCGTGCTGATGGCGGCGTTCCTCTGGTACGTCGCGGGCGACACGCAGCGCTGGCTCGACATGGGCGCCTGGTCGCGCACGCAGTGGATGACGCTGCTGGTCGTGGGCGGGGCGGGGATCTATTTCGGCACGCTGTACGTGCTCGGCATGCGCGTGCACGAGCTGCGTGTGCGGCCGGCCGGGCCGCAGCGGGCCGTGGAGGCCTCGCGGACGCCGCCTGCGCCGCCGTCCGGGCCGGGTCCGGGCTGACGGCGGGGCTGCGGGATCTTTAGCCAGCTTGCGAAACTTAAACCCGGCACCGATGGATCTCGTCAGAGGGCTGCACAACCTGAGGGAACGCCATCGTGGCTGCGTGGCGACCATCGGCAACTACGACGGCGTGCACCTCGGGCACCAGCACATGATCGCGGCGCTCCGCGAGCGGGCGGCCGCGCTCGGCGTGCCGGCGGTCGTGGTCACCTTCGAGCCGACGCCGAGGGAATTTTTCGAGGGCGCCTCCGCGCCGTCGCGCCTCACGCGGTTGCGCGAGAAGCTCCAGGCGCTCGCAGCCTGCGGGGTCGACCGCGTCGTCGTCCTGCGCTTCGACCGCCGGATGCAGGCCATGGGCGCCGCTGAGTTCGTCGACCGGCTGCTGGTCCAGGGCCTCGGCGTGCGCCACGTCGTGGTGGGTCACGACTTCCACTTCGCCCGGCGCCGCGAAGGGACGATCGAGACGCTCCGCACCGCCGGCGGGCAGCACGGATTCACGGTGGAGGAGGTCGGGCAGTTCCTGCTCGACGGCGAACGCGTGAGCAGTTCGCTCGTACGCGAGGCGCTCAACCGCGGTGATCTCGAACGTGCCACGCGCCTGCTCGGCCGGCCGTACCGCATGGCGGGCCGCGTGCGCCTCGGCAAGAAACTCGGCCGGGAGCTCGGCTATCCGACGGCCAACCTCGCGCTTCATCGCAAGGTGGTGCCGCTGTGGGGCATCTTCGCGGTGCGCGTCAGCGGGGCGGGGCTCGTCGACCACCCGGCCGTCTCGAGCCTGGGCACGCGCCCGACCGTGAACGGCACGGACCCTCTGCTCGAGGTGCACCTCTTCGACTTCGACGGCGACCTCTACGGCCGCAACCTCGACGTCGACTTCATCGCGCGGCTCCGCGACGAACGCCGGTTCGAGTCGCTCGACGCACTCGTCGAGCAGATGCACCGGGATGCCGCTGCCGCCCGCACGATCCTCGGCATTTAGGCACCGTCTGGAAAAACGCCGTTGCATCCGTCAGGATGCTCCGTTCACCGTCCCCTGTCCCCTTACGCGCATTCCAATGGCCGATTACAAAGGTACCCTCAACCTTCCCGAGACCGCCTTCCCCATGAAGGCGGATCTCGCGCGCCGCGAGCCCGAGATGCTGGCGTGGTGGGAGGAGCGGCGCACGTACGAACGGCTGCGCGAGATCGCGCGCGGGCGGCCGCCGTTCATCCTGCACGACGGCCCGCCGTATGCGAACGGCGCGATCCACATCGGCCATGCCGTCAACAAGGTCCTGAAGGACATCATTGTCAAGGCACGCACGCTCGACGGCCACGACGCGCCGTACGTGCCGGGCTGGGACTGCCACGGGCTGCCGATCGAGCACGCGGTCGAGAAGGCGCGCGGCAAGGAGGCGAGGGCGCTCGACGCGAGGGCCTTCCGCCAAGCCTGCCGCGAGTTTGCGCTCGAGCAGGTCGACGTGCAGCGACGCGACTTCGTCCACCTCG
>Ga0105090_10000215_pt1 | contig 26167 bp, 18 predicted proteins | sample PPLLak3March2015_FD_79110 | JGI IMG/M metagenome (GOLD analysis project Ga0105090, IMG submission 79110) | Freshwater sediment microbial communities from Prairie Pothole Lake near Jamestown, North Dakota, USA - PPLs Lake P7 Core (1) Depth... | ecosystem: Environmental > Aquatic > Freshwater >...
CTCCGATGTTGCGGGTACGAGCCGTGTGCTGCGCAACACCTATGCCTTGCTGTCGATGACGCTGCTGTTCAGCGCAGCCATCGCCGCTGCCAGCGTGGCGTTTCAGCTGCCGGCGCCGGGCATTCTGCTGACCCTGGGCGGCTACTTCGGCCTGCTCTTCGCCGTCTACAAATTCAAGAACAGCGGCTGGGCCTTGCCGGCGGTGTTTGTGCTGACGGGCTTCATGGGCTACTCGCTGGGGCCGGTGTTGGCCAAGTCGCTGGCACTCCCCGGCGGTGCACAGGTCGTGACCCTGGCCCTGGCGGCCGCGGGCGCCACCTTCCTGGCCTTGTCGGCCTGGGTCTTGACGACCCGCCGCGACTTCAGCTTCATGGGCGGCTTCCTGTTCGCCGGCATGGTCATCGCGTTGATCGCGGGCCTGGGCGCGGTGTTCCTCCAGGTTCCGGCGCTGGGCCTGGCTGTGGCCGCGATGGTCGCGCTGCTGTCGGCCGGCCTCATCCTGTTCGAGACCAGCCGCATCGTCACCGGTGGCGAAACCAACTACGTGCTGGCCACCGTCGGGCTGTACGTCTCGATCTTCAACCTGTTCACGAGTCTACTCAGCCTGTTCGGCTTCGGCAGCTCGGATGAATGAACCCTCACCAGGAACACACCATGAAGTGCCCCACCTGCACCGACACCGCACTCGTCATGAGCGATCGCCAGGGCGTCGAGATCGACTACTGCCCGCAGTGCCGCGGCGTCTGGCTGGACCGCGGCGAACTCGACAAGCTGATCGAGCGTTCGGGCGCGATGACGCCAGTTCCTGCCGCAAGCGCGTCAGCGCAATCACAGCCGCAATTCGCGGACTCCGACTACGAGCACGGCCGAAGCCAGCAAGGCAACCGCAAAAGGTCCTGGCTGAGCAACATCTTCGACTGACCCGCGAACGACAGCACCCAAGGGAGACCCATCATGCGCAGTTATCCCGCGAACAGCCCGCAGGCGGCTGCCCGCATCGTCGCCCTGACCGTGGTCGCTGATGGCGATATCGGAGACGCCGAGATCGCGTGGCTCGACCGCCTGGTCGTGCATGAGCAGCTGGGCCTGGCGCGGCATGAGTTGCACGCACTGCTGGACACCTTCTGCGAAGACTTGCTTTCGAGCGACCAATTGAAGTGGGCCGACGCCTGCCCGGTGGACGAGCGCACAGTGGCGGATCTGATGGGCGAAATTCAAGACCCCGCGCTGCGCGTGAGGTTGCTGCGCCTGTGTGTGGAGCGTGCAGAAGTCGACGCCCATGTCGACGATGGCGGATCGATCTTGCTCCCCGCCGCTGTCGAGCATTGGGGCTTGCACCGTGAGATGTTTCGGCCGTCGTCCCGGAACTGACCAGCTCGCCTTGCCTGAGCAATCCGCGGTATGAGTCTGTGGGCCTTTGGCGGGCAGGTCGGTCATCGCCTGCATGCTGCGGCGACTCCTCAAGGCCGGCACCCGCCTGGACCATCTGAAGGCGGGCTATGACGCGGAGGTCGCCGTCGGCCAGGAACTCGACCAGCTGATGCGGCAAGGCGCAGCCACCTTCCACGACCTGCCGGCCGAGCAGTTCAACATCGACCATGTCGTTGTCGCCGCCGAGGGCGTTTCAAGGCCGACGCCACCGTGGCGTACGACGGCGAAGCCCTGGAGTTCCCCACCTGGACGAGCAGCGAGCCACTGGATCGGAGTAAGCGTCAGGTCGCATGGCTGGGCAAGTGGCTGTCGAGGCCTCGTGGATCCACCTTCCGCGGCATGCTGCGCCCCAGCCGCACGTTCAGCGGAGTGGCCGGCCTGGGGCGTTTGGTCTGCCCCCTGCATGCACCGATACTTGGGTTCCCCTACGGCAGCGCCGCGCTGCCGCGTTGCCTTGAGGCACCCTCCGGTCGCCCGTCCTGGAACATTCGATGAACCCACAAGACCTCAAACCGTCCGACAGCGGCAAGCCGCTGTCGCTGCTGCAACGCCTGTCGCTGGCCTTCGGCGCCTTCTTCGGCGTGCTCGGTGACCCCGCGTTGGCGGCCCGCTTCGACGCCGTTCGTCGCGGCCCGATGGTGGCGCCAACAGCACCGCCCGCGCCGCCCCCGCCGCCGCTGAAGGAAGCCAGCCCCGACGCCGCGCTGCAACTGCTGGCGCTTCTGCAGCGTGATGCGCGCCTGATCGACTTCGTCGGCGAGGAACTCGACGCCTACGACGATGCGCAGATCGGCGCCGCGGCGCGTGTGGTGCACGAGGGCTGCGCCAGGGTGCTGCGCGAACATTTCAGCATCGTGCCTGTGCGCAGCGAGGCCGAAGGCAGCCGGATCACACTGGCCGCCGGCTTCGACGCGGCATTGGTGCGCCTGACCGGCAACGTGGTCGGCCAGGCGCCCTTCACCGGCAGCCTGAGCCACCGCGGCTGGCGCGTCACCGAGGTGCGGCTGCCAAAACTGGCCGAGCGCCACGACGCACGCGTGCTGGCCCCGGCGGAGGTGGAGCTGTGAGTAGTTCGCGTTACGCCATTGGCATCGACCTCGGTACCACGCACAGCGCGCTGGCCTATGTCGACATCGCCGCCAGCGACGGCGACGGCATCGGCGTCGAGGTGATGGCCGTGCCGCAGCTCAGCGCCCCCGGCACGGTCGAGGCACAACCACTGCTGCCATCCTTCCTCTACCTGCCGCATGCCGAAGAGCTGGCGCCCGGCGAGCTGGCCCTGCCGTGGTCGTCCGAGGGCCGCGACGTGGTCGGCGAATTGGCGCGCAGCCGCGGCGCGACGACACCGATCCGCCTCGTGTCCAGCGCCAAGAGTTGGCTGTGCCACCCGGGCGTCGACCGCCGTGCCGCCATCCTGCCGCACGATGCGCCGGCCGAGGTGGCGCGGGTGTCGCCCCTGGAGGTCTCCACGCGGTACATCGAACACCTGCGCCGGGCCTGGGACCAGGCACATCCGGAAGCGCCCTTCGCCGAGCAGGACCTGACGGTGACCATCCCGGCGTCGTTCGACCCCGCGGCGCGCGAGCTGACGGTGGAAGCCGCCCGCGCCGCCGGCTGCGGGAACCTGACTCTGCTGGAAGAGCCGCAGGCGGCGCTGTACAGCTGGATCCAGGCCAGCGGCGGCGCCTGGCGCAAGCAGGTGCGGCCGGGCGACATCCTGCTCGTCGTCGACGTCGGCGGGGGCACCAGCGACTTCTCGCTCATCGCCGTGCTCGAGCGCGACGGCAACCTCGAACTGCACCGCGTCGCCGTCGGCGACCACATCCTGCTCGGCGGCGACAACATGGACCTGGCGCTGGCGCATGGCGTCGCGCGCAAGCTCGCCACCGCCGGCACCACGCTGGATGCCTGGCAGATGCGCGCGCTGACCTATGGCTGCCGCAGCGCCAAGGAGCGCCTGCTGGGCAAGGGTGGTGAGGGCCGCGACGCCGAGCCCATCGTCGTGCCCAGCCGCGGCAGCAAGCTCATCAAGGGCTCGATCCGCACCGAATTGACGCGCGACGAGGTCGCGGCCACCATCGTCGAAGGCTTCTTTCCACAGGTCGACGCCGCGGCGCGGCCGCTCAGCCGCGTGCGCGCCGGCCTGGCGCAACTGGGCCTGCCCTATGCGCAGGACGCCGCGGTGACGCGCCACCTGGCGGCCTTCCTGGGCCGACAGCGGGGTGCCGTCGCCGAGCTGGAGGGCTTCGCAGACAAGGTGGCATCGGGTGCGAGCTTCATCCACCCGACCGCGGTGCTGCTCAACGGCGGCGTCTTCAAGTCAGACGCGCTGGCCGAGCGCACGCTGGCCTCGGTCAACGGGTGGCTGGCTGCCGATGGCGCCGCACCGGCGCGGCTGCTGGCCGGTGCCGACCTGGACCTCGCGGTGGCCCGCGGCGCCGCCTACTACGGCCACGTGCGTCGCGGCCAAGGCGTGCGCATTCGCGGCGGCACGGCCTTCGTGTACTACATCGCCGTCGAGTCGACGATGCCCGCGGTGCCCGGCATCGAGCCGCCCGTGCAGGCGCTGTGCGTGGCGCCCTTCGGAATGGAAGAGGGCACCGAGGCGGAGGTACCCGAGCTGGTGCTGGGCCTGGTCGTCGGCGAGCCGGTGAGCTTCCGCTTCTTCGCCTCTTCGGTGCGCCGGCAGGATCTCGTCGGCACCCTGCTGGACGTCTGGGGCAGCGACGAACTGCAGGAGCTGGATGCCATCTCGGCCACCTTGCCGCCCGCGGGCCGCCGCGCCGGCGACGTCGTGCCGGTGCGCCTGCATGCCCGCGTCACGGAGGCCGGCACGCTGGAGATCGAGGCCCTGCCGCTGACCGGGAGTGAGCGCTGGAAGGTCGAATACGACGTCCGCGGCGAACGGCAGGAGACCGCGGAGGAGGCGTGAGCGCTCCCGCCCGGCCGTTCCGAAGGGAGCGCTCCGTCCCGCCCGGCGGGACCGCGCGCAGTGCGAGGGCGCACCAGTGAAGCCTCTGGGCCACCAGCGGCCGGACGGGGCGGCACCGGCCTTCAGCGTCGGCATCGACCTCGGCACCACGCACACGGTGGTGGCCTACGCGCCGGTGAAGGGCGGTGCGTCGCGGCAGGCGATCCGCCTGTTCGACGTCGACCAGCTCATTGCCCCCGGAGAGGTGGCGGCGCGGCCGCTGCTGCCCTCGATTCGCTACCACCCGGCGGTGGGCGAGCTGCCGGCCGGCGACCGCGCCCTGCCCTGGGCCCCGGCCGCAGGTGACGATGGCGCGGTGATCGGTTCGCTGGCGCGCCAACTCGGCGCTCAGGTGCCGGGGCGGCTGGTGGCCAGCGCCAAGAGCTGGCTATCGCATGCCGCGGTCGACCGCCAGGCCGCCATCCTGCCTTGGGGCGCGCCCGCCGATGTACCCAAGGTCTCGCCGGTGGCCGCCAGTGCCAGCTACCTGGCGCATGTGCGCGCCGCCTGGAACCACCACCGTCCGGCACAGCTCCTGGAACGGCAGGAACTGGTGCTGACGGTGCCGGCCTCGTTCGACGACGCAGCCCGCGCGTTGACCCTGGAAGCCGCGCGCGATGCCGGGCTGCCCACGCTGCGCCTGCTGGAAGAACCGCAGGCGGCGCTGTACGACTGGCTGTTCCGCCACCGCAAAACGCTGCGCGAGGACCTGGCCGATACAAAGTTGGTGCTGGTCTGCGACGTCGGCGGCGGCACCACCGATCTGAGCCTGGTGCGCGTCGAGCTGCAGGACGGCGAGCCGCGGCTGGAGCGCTTTGCCGTCGGCCGCCACCTGATGCTGGGTGGCGACAACATGGACCTGGCACTCGCCCACCAGGCCGAAGCCCGACTGGGCCAGGCCTCGCGGCTGCCAGCCGGCCAGCTGGCGCAACTGGTGGAGCGCTGTCGCGCCGTCAAGGAGCGCCTGCTCGCTATCGACGCGCCAGCCACCGCCAGCGTCACGCTGCTGGGCGGCGGATCGCGGCTGATCGGTGGCGCGCGCTCGGTCGAGTTCACTCGCGACGAGGTTCATGCCCTTCTCGTGGACGGCTTCTTCCCGCAAGGCCCTGCCGACGAAGGCCCGCGGCGTGAGCGCGCCAGTGGCCTCGTCAGCTTCGGCCTGCCCTATGTGGCGGACGCCGCGGTGACGCGCCATGTCGCCGCCTTCCTGCAGCAGCACCGCAGCGCCGGCTGGCCCGACGCACTGCTGCTCAACGGCGGCGTCTTCCGTGCCCACGCCATCGCTGCGCGATTGCAGGCCACGCTGTCGGGCTGGAGCGGCCGGCCGCTGCGCCTGCTGCACAACCACGACCCGGACGTCGCTGTGGCGCGCGGCGCCGTGGCCCATGCGCTGGCCCGCCGCGGGCTGGCACCCCGGATCACCGGTGGCTCGCCGCGCAGCTATTTCCTGCGCCTGGACGATGGCGCGGGCGGCGGCACGAAGCCCGGCGTGTGCCTGCTGCCGCAGGGCACCGAGGAAGGCCACGAAGTGCGCCTGGAGGGCCGCCGCTTCGCTTTGCGCGTCGGCGAGCCGGTGCGCTTTCACCTCGCGGCCACCACCGCCGAAGTAGCCGGCCATGCGGCACCCATCGCGGGCGAACTGGTCGACCTGGCCGACCGGGATGTGCAGGCCCTGCCACCGCTGGCCACCGTGGTGCGCGGCGAAGGCCGCCGCGAGATGACAGTGGAGCTGGCGGCCACGCTGACCGAGGTGGGCACGCTGGAGGTGCACTGCCTGGCCGCGGACGACCCGGCGCAGCGCTGGAAGCTCGAGTTCCAGCTGCGCGGCGAGCCGCCCGTGGACACGGCCGCCGCGTCGGGCATGCCGCCGCGTTTCGACGAAGCCGTGGCCTGCATCGAACGCGTCTTTGGCGCCCGCCTCCGCGACGCCGACCCCAAGGCCGTCAGGCAGCTGCGCCTGCAGCTCGAGGCCCTGCTCGGCGACCGCGAGCGCTGGCCGACCGCGCTGCTGCGCCCCTTGTTCGACGCGTTGTGGCAGCGCCGCCGTGGCCGTCGCCGCTCGGCCGACCACGAGCGCGTCTGGCTCAGCCTGGCCGGCTGGTGCCTGCGGCCGGGCTTCGGCGACGCGCTGGACGGTTGGCGCATCGAGCAACTGTGGCCGCTGTTCGAACAGGGCGTGCAGCATGGCCACGAAGCGCAGGTCAACAGCGAATGGTGGACGCTGTGGCGCCGCGTCGCTGGCGGGCTGGACGAGGCGGCGCAGTCGCGGCTGCTGGAGGACTTCGCGTTCAACCTGCGCGGCAGGGAGTCCGGCATCGTCGAGCGGCCGGCGCGCCTGGTGAAGGGCGGCTGGGACGAGATGCTGCGACTGGGTGCCTCGCTGGAGCGCATCCCGGCCGAGCACAAGGTCGAGATCGGCAACTGGTTGCTGCCGCGCCTGCACCCAGCCGCGGCCAGGGACGCCCGGCCGCCGGCCCCCGACCCCTGGACGCTGTGGGCGCTGGGCCGTCTCGGCGCGCGCGTGCCGCTGTACGGCAGCGCGCATGGCACGGTGCCGATCGAAATCGCGCAGGCCTGGCTGGAACAGCTGCTGGCGCTGGACTGGAAGCAAGTCGATGGCGCCGCGGCGGCGGCTGCCAACCTGGCCCGCCGCAGCGGCGACCGCGCGCGCGACCTGCCGCCCGAGACCTGCCAGCGCGTGATCGACAGGCTGCAGGCCTATGCTGCGCCTCCGGGCTGGATCGCCCGCGTGCGCGAGGTCGTGGCGCTGGACGAGGCCGCCGAGCGCAGCCTGTTCGGCGACGCGTTGCCGCCCGGGCTGAAGCTCCTCGCCTGATCCGGCGCCCGCAGTCTTGTCCAACAAGGTACAAACCCGGGGCCGGGGGCGGGACGCCGTTGAGGACGTGCCTGGAGGGGCCTGGGATCGGCGCCGAGGGAATGGCCGCGCGCGCCTTGAGCGAAAATGCGCTGATGGAAACCCCCGGCAACCTGTTCTGCGTCGCGGCACCCAGCGGTGCCGGAAAGTCCAGCCTCGTCAAGGCGCTGCTCGAACTCGATTCGCACCTCGCGGTGTCGGTGTCGCACACGACGCGGGCGCCGCGCGGCCAGGAGCAGGATGGCCGCGAATACTGGTTCATCGACGCCCCGGGATTCCGCGAGATGATCGCGCGCGGCGACTTCTTCGAATGGGCCGAGGTGCACGGCAACCTCTACGGCACCTCGCGCCAGGCCATCGAGCAGCGGCTGATGGGCGGCGAGGACGTGGTGCTGGAAATCGACTGGCAGGGCGCGCTGCAGATCAAGCAGCTGTTCCCGCACGCCGTGCTGATCTTCATCCTGCCGCCGAGCTGGGACGAACTGGCGCAGCGCCTGCACCGTCGCGGCGAGGACCGGGCCGAGACCATCGCCAGACGGCTGGAGAATGCCCGCGAGGAGGTGGCGCAAGCCCGGCACTTCGACTTCGTTATAATCAATGCCTTGTTCGAGACGGCGCTGTTCGACCTGAAGACGGTCGTGCACTCGCAGCGCCTGAAGTACGCCGCCCAGATGCGCAACCGCTCGCAGGTGTTCAGCGCGCTGGGTCTGATCTGAATCGCTCCGCCACCGCTCCACCGTCCAAAGGCATCCATGGCCCGCATCACCGTCGAAGACTGCCTGCTGAAGATCCCCAACCGCTTTCAGCTCGTGCTCGCCGCCACCTACCGCGCACGCATGCTCAGCCAGGGTCACGCGCCGAAGATCGAGACCAAGAACAAGCCGGGCGTGACGGCGCTGCGCGAGATCGCCGCCGGCGAGATCGGCATCGAAATGCTGCGCAAGGTGCCCACCTGAGCCTTTGAGGCCGCACCTTCCGCCCGCGGGCGCCGCTGTCGCATCGACACGGCGCCCGTTGTCTTTGGGGCCGGCCGCGGCGGCGGCGCACAAGTCGCGCTAAATTCGCACCATGAGCCTGCGTTCCCTGGCCGCCGAACTGCTTCCTGCTGCCTTGCAGGGCCTGCAGCGCGTGCCACCGGCTCCGGCCGAGCCGGCGGCGCCGTCCGACGTGCAGTCTTTCGCCGCCTTGGCGAACCGGCTGGGCTACCTGTCCAAGGCCGACTTCAAGCTGGTGCGCGAAGCCTACAAGTTCGCCGACCAGGCCCACCTCGGGCAGTTCCGCGCCAACGGCCTGCCCTACATCACGCACCCGCTGGCGGTGGCCGGCCTGTGCGCCGACTGGAAGCTCGACGCTCAGGCCATCATGGCCTCGTTGATGCACGACACGATCGAGGACTGCGGCGTCACCAAGCCCGAGCTGATCGAGAAATTCGGCGCCGCCACCGCCGATCTCGTCGACGGCCTGACCAAGCTCGACAGGCTGCACTTCAACACGCGCGAAGAGAGCCAGGCCGAGAGCTTCCGCAAGATGCTGCTGGCGATGGCGCGCGACGTGCGCGTGATCCTGATCAAGCTCGCCGACCGCCTGCACAACATGCGCACCATGCAGGCCATGGCGGCGGAACGCCGCCAGCGCATCGCCCAAGAGACGCTGGACATCTACGCCCCGATCGCGCACCGGCTGGGCCTGAACCAGACTTACCGCGAACTGCAGGAACTGTGCTTCGAGCTGATCCACCCCTGGCGCCATGCGGCGCTGGCCAAGGCCGTCAAGCGAGCGCGCGGCCACCGGCGCGACATCGTCGAGCGCGTGCAGAAGGATGTGGAGAAGGCCTTCGCGCAGCAGAAGATCAAGGTCCAGGTCTCGGGGCGAGAGAAGACCATCTATTCCATCTATCGCAAGATGCGCGAGAAGCACTCGGGCTTCGCGCAGGTCAGCGACATCTTCGGTTTCCGCATCGTCGTGCCCACGCTCACCGAGTGTTACGTCGCGCTGGGCGTGCTGCACCAGCTCTACAAGCCGGTGCCCGGGCGCTTCAAGGACTACATCGCGATCCCCAAGGCCAATGGCTACCAGAGCCTGCACACGACGCTGGTCAGCCCGCTGGGCACCGCGGTCGAGTTCCAGGTGCGCACCGAGGCCATGCACGCCGTGGCCGAGAAAGGCATCGCGGCGCACTGGTTGTACAAGACCGGCGGCAAGGGCGATGGCAAGGGCAACACCACCGTTGACGCGCAGCGCTTCTCGACGCTGTGGCTGCAGAGCCTGCTCGACATCCAGGTCGAGACCAACGACTCGGCCGAGTTCCTGGAGCACATCAAGGTCGACCTCTATCCGGACGCGGTCTATGTCTTCACGCCGCGCAGCAAGATCCTGGCGCTGCCACGCGGCGCCACCACGGTCGACTTTGCCTATGCGATCCACTCCGACGTCGGCCAGCACATGGTGGCGGCCAAGGTGAACGGCGAGCCGGTGGCGCTGCGCACGGAGCTGAAGAGCGGCGATGTCGTCGAGGTCATCACTGCGCCGGGCGCTCGACCCAACCCGGCCTGGCTGAGCATGGTGCGCACGGGTCGCGCGCGTTCCAAGATCCGCCACTACCTCAAGAATATGGAGACCGACGAGTCGCGCAGCATGGGCGAGAAGATGCTTGCCCAGGCGCTGCGCGCGGAAGGCCTCCAGCTGCCTTCGGGCGACCCCAACGACGCTTCGGCGCAGGCGCTGTGGCAGCAGCTCACGCGCTGGAGCGGCAACCGCAACCGCGGCGATCTGCTGGTCGACATCGGCCTGGGCCGCAAGATCGCGATCATCGTCGCCAAGCGGCTGGCACAGATGATGGCCGAGCAGGGCATCAGGCCCGACGCGGTGACCTTGACGCTGGGTCGCTATGCCCAGGACGACAGCGCGCCGACGCAGGGCGTGGTCTTTGTCGACGGCAGCGAAGGCGCCTCGATCCAGTTCGCCACCTGCTGCCGGCCGATCCCCGGCGACGCCATCGTCGGCTATCTGGGTCGCGGCGAGGGCCTGCTCGTGCATACCGCCGAGTGCCCGACCGGCAAGCGCCTGTTCGAGCGCGACAGCGAGCGCTGGATGCAGGTCGAGTGGGCCGACGAGCTCACGCGCAGCTTCGAGACCAGCGTCTTCGTGCTGGTCAGGAACGGCAAGGGTGTGCTGGCGCAGGTGGCCGCGGGCGTCAGCATGGCCGAGGCCGACATCGTCCACCTCGGGATGGACCCCGAACCGGCCGAGGAGACGACCGAACTGCGCCTGCTCATCAGCGTGCGCGACCGCATCCACCTCGCCGAGGTGCTGCGCACCCTGCGCCGTTCGGCGGTGGTGCTGCGCGTGTCGCGCTACCGCTTCGGCAGCTCCGGTGCGGGGTAGCGCACCGCGACGACCTCGATCCTTTCCACGCCGCCGGGCGACACCAGCTGCACCTCGTCGCCTTCGCGCGCCTTGAGCAGGGCGCGGGCGATCGGCGAGATCCAGCTCACCTCCCCTTGCAGGCTGTCGGCCTCGTCGATGCCCTTGATCGTGACCGTGCGTTCCTCGCCGGCAGCGTTGGCGAAGGTCACGGTGGCGCCGAAGAAGATCTGGTCGCTGCCATGGTGCACCGAGGGGTCGGCCACCTCTGCGATATCCAGCCGCCGGCTCAGAAATCGGATGCGGCGGTCGATCTCGCGCAGCCGCTTCTTGCCGTACAGGTAGTCGCCGTTCTCGGAGCGGTCGCCATTCTTGGCCGCCCACGACACGACCTCGACGACTTTCGGGCGTTCGACGTCCAGCAAGGTCATCAATTCCTCGCGCAGCCGTCGCCAGCCCTGCGGCGTGAGGTAGTTGCGCGTTCCCGCAGGCAAGGGCGGCAGGCCGGGGACGTCGTCTTCGTCGTCGGCACCGTCGGCCTCCTTGACGAAGGCCTTGCTCACTTGACGGTGTCGAAGCGCATGACCGCGGCGCCGTAGGCGTCGGTGCAGGCGCTGCCTGCGGGGCACTGCGGCGCACCGGCCAGCGGAGAGTTCGGTCCCGGGAAGCTGGCGAGGATCGCGGTGGCGGCTTCACCGCTGGCCAGCATCTGCACGTCGCCTTCGGCCTTGGGCTGCATGGCGTCGAAGCGGCGCGGGTGCTCGGAAACGATGACCAGCATCGTTGAGGTTCCGGTAGGCTCGCCCACCGCGAGGAAGAAGCGGTCGTTCGTAGGGAAGCTATAGGTCTGGCCCTTGCGCACGCGCACGGTCGGCGACCTCTTGTTCGGCACCACCAACGCCAGCGTGCCCTCGGGGCCGGTGCCGAGGACGTACAGCAGGCCGTCGCGATCGGCGGTGACCTTGAACTTCACCTCGTCCTTGCGCGCGATGCTGAGCTGTGCCATGGCCAATTCGGCGCGCACGTTGAAGCCTCCGCTCTGCGCCTCGACGACGCGCTCGAACTCGCGCTCGGCCACAAACTGCACCGGCGTCGCTGCGGGGGCGGGTGCTGGGGCTGGTACTGGCGCCGGAGCCGGATCTGGCGCTATGGCCGGAACGGTGACCGCTGGCGTGGCCGGCGCAGGCGCCGGACCCGCGGCCTGCTCGACCGGAGGCGCCGGACCGGGTGAGGGCGCAAGAAGTGCATACCCGCCCACACCCAGCACAGCCAGCACGACGGCACCGGCGCCGATCATCAGGCCCTTGCCCTTGCCGCCGGCAGCCGGCCCGGCGACGGGCGACGCAGATGCGGGCGTGGGCGCAGGCGCGGGCCCGGAGGCGGCCAAGCGCGGCGCTGGCGCCGGCGACGGTGGAAAGAGCGCGGTGGCCGACACGTCTCCGGCCGCCACCGTCGCCTGCGGCGAGCGTGCAGGCATCTGGGTGCCCAGGGGCATGGGCATCGTGGTGTCCGGCACGAAACCGGCGTCGCCCAGCCCGAGGTCGCTGCGGAGCTCGCCGATGCTCTGCGTGCGCTCCTCGGGTCGCACGGCCAGCGCGCGGTCGATAGCAGCCAGGAATCGTTCGCTGTAGCGGCCGGCCGCGGACTGCACCAGCGGTACGTAGGTGTCGTTGAGCAGCCGGCCCACCGAAGGCGGCGGCGTGCGGCCCATGATTGCGAAATACACCACCGCCGCCAGCGCGTAGACGTCGGTCCACGGGCCCTGCTTCATGCCGGGAATCTCGGCGTACTGCTCCACTGGCGCGTAGCCCGGCTTGAGGATCACCGTCAGCGCCTGCGTCATGTCGCCGATGACGCGCCGCGCGGCGCCGAAGTCCAGCAGCAGCCAGCGGTTGCCGCCGGGCATCAGCATCACGTTGTCGGGGGCGATGTCGCGGTGGTAGCACTGTTCGGCATGGATGACCAGCAAGGCCTCGGTCAGGGGCCCCAGCACGTTGCGCAGCCAGGCCTCGTCGGGCGGGCTGCCCATCTGCCGCAACACGTCCTTCAGCGTCGCGCCATCCAGGAAGGGCATCACCATGTACGCGGTGCCGTTGGCCTCCCAGAAGCGGTAGACCTTGACCAGCGACGGGTGGTCGAAGCTGGCCAGCAGGCGCGCCTCGTTGATGAAGCTCTTCAGGCCGGCCTCGAAGGTCTCGCGGTGACGCTGGGACTTGACCTGCACCTGGCTGCCGCCGGCGCGCGCGGCCAGCGACGACGGCATATATTCCTTGAGCGCCACGCGACGCTGCAGCGAATGATCGTGCGCCGCATAGACGAGGCCGAAGCCGCCCTCGCCCACCAGTTCGGTGATCTCGAACTCGCCCAGGCGCGTGCCCGGCGGCAGGCCGCTGCCGAAGTCCTGGTGCGGCGGCGGCGGGCCGGACACCTGCGTCCTGTCCATCGCCGCCGCGCCGGCGCCGCCCGACCACTCGGTCGGCTGGAAGGCCGCCGGCGGCAAGGCCGTCGGCCCGGGCGGCCGGATCAGGGTGCGGTCGTCTTCGGATTCGTCGGGAGTCATGGCCGGAGCGGCTCGGAGGTCAGGCGTCGATTGTCGCAGTCGGCCCGAACAGGCTTCCCAGGGTCTGGGCGGCAGGCAGGCCACGCGACACCAGCAGCCGCGGCTGCAGTTCGTCGGGCCGGGCGAACCACCAGGCGCGGCCGCGCGCCCGTTCGGCCCAGGCGTGCTGGGCCTCGACGCCGATCAGGGTCGCGGCATCGAGTGCGGGGGCGGGGGCGAGCTCCACCAGCTCGCCGATCTCGGCCGGCACCGTCGCCGCCGGCAAGTCGATCGCATCCAGCCCCGAGTCCTGCATGCCGGTCAGTTCCTGCTCCAGCCGTTCGGCCGTCCAATCCTCGTACAGCGCATCACGCGCGAGATCGTCCAGCCGGGCCAGCCAGTGCCACAGCGCCTGCATCTGCTGCGTCGACGACGGCCCGTCGCCCAGCGGCTGCACCAGCGTGAGCGGAAAGTAGCGGCCGACGCGGTCCACCGACGGCATCAGCACACCGGCCCAGCCCTGCTGCCCAGCGACGCCGGGCAGCACCTCGGGCATGAGCAGGAAGCGCCAGCTCGGCGAGCCGAGATAGGCCTCGAGCCAGGTGTCGGGATGCGCTTCGCGCAAGGCCAGCAGGCCGGCAGCCAGCCAGCCGTCCCAGGCCTCGATGAAAGGGGCCTCCAGCCGGCGTGATGCGAAGTCACCCAGCGTCGGAAGCTTGCCATGCCAGCCGGGCGTGGCCATGCCTTGCCTCCGGCTCACAGTGCCGCCGGGCACCGGAACTGCGTGATCTCGCGCATCTGGAAGGGGTTGAAGACACTGGCAGCGATGACTTCCAGGCGCGCGCGCTTGCCGTCCAGGTTCATGATCAGGCCGAACTTCTCGGGCACCGACGAGGGTTCGACCTGGAAACGATCGAACATGCGGAACAGGGCCCAGGGGCCGTCGGTCAGCACCATCGGTCCGGCGTTGCCCAGCCCCGTGCTCAGCCGCAGCACCGAGGCCATGCGCGCGCTCGGCCAGTTGACGGTGATGGACGGGCCACCGGTGGTCAGGCGCTGCACCTGACCGTCGATGTCGAGCACCAGTTCCTTCAGGCTGGGTTCGAGCTCGCTCAGCTGCAGCTCGATGCGCATCGCCGGCGCCTTGCCGCCGCCGCGGAAGAAGACCTCGCGGATGCGCTGCGCGCGTTGGAACTCGGCCAAGGCCGCCGGCGACACCGGGCGTGTGCCGTCGGCCAGCGGCTTGTAGGTCCAGGTGCGCGTCGAGGTGTCAACCAGGTTGGCAAGGCGGCGCTGGAAGAAGTCGTCGAGCAGCCCGCCGACGCCGAATACCTGGCCGAAGTCCTCGGGCAGCACGTCGGCGCGTGAACCCGAGGCAAACGGGTAGCGGCCGGTGATGGCGCGATTGCAGATGTCGGTGATCGGCTTGAGCTCGGCGCTCAGCCCCCCCAGCTCTGCGCTGCGGCTCTGTCCGGTGGCAGCGTCGGCAAGTTGCTCGAGCATGTCGCGCACCGCCGGTGGCTGTTGTGCGGCGGCGATCTTGACCTGCGCTGCGGCGCCGGCCGGCGGCGGCGGCGACTGGCTCTTCTTGGCTGCGTCGACCGCCGCCAGCTGGGCGTAGAGCTCGCCGAACAGCTTCTGCGTTTCGGCGATGGGCGCCGGTTCACCTTCGAACAGGCGATGGATGCTGGCGAAGTGGTCCTCGACAAGGACCTCCACCGGTTCGCCGTCGGCGCCGCCTCTCGCGCCACCCGCACCCCCCTTGCCGACGAACTTGCCGACACGGGCCTTGCGCACGGCGGTGGACTTGGCCTGGGCCGCCAACTTGTCCAGTGCACCGGGCGCTGCAGGCGCGGCGGCCTCCTCCGTGAGCGTCGTCTCCTCGGTGACGCCGCGCAGATAGCTCGTGAGCGGCGAGTCCACGGCCGCCAGCAGGCGCGACACCGCCAGTGCACGCTCGGGGTCGTTCAGGGGCACCAGGCGTACGTCGGCAAGGTACTTGTCCCAGGCCTCGATGTACTTGGCGAAGTACAGCCGCTTGACCTTGTCGGTGAGGGCTTCGCCAGCGGCAGCATCGCGCAGCTGCGCCGGGTCGGCCTTCATGCCCAGCACCCAGGGCTCCTCGGCCGCCAGCAGCGGGGTCACGCGCTGGATGGCAGGCAGCACGATCTTGCGGTAGCCGTCGCGCGTGTACAGGCCCGAGATGCCGCGCGTCAACGGCTCGCCGCTGGCGCGCATGAAGACCTGCGCCGCATTCGGGCCGGCGGCGCCTGCGACGGCGAAGTCGGGCACCACGCCGGGGCGGTATTCACGCTGCGTGCGGCTGAATACCCGGTACTCGAGCGGGTAGCCGACGAGCATCTCGCGCGCGCTGGCCACCAGCGCCTCGTCGCGCGGCACCGAGGCCTGGGGGACGCCCCGGGCGAGCATGGCGTCGAGGTGGGCATCGAGCTGGCTGCGCCGCTCCGGCGCCATGCGGGCGTAGTTGGTGTCCCAGTCGGCACTGATCCAGGCCTTCAGCGCCTCGGCGTCGAAGTGCTCGGGTTGGTGCAGCATGACGTAGGCCTTGAGCGCCTCGTAGGCGTACTCGAGGTTGTCCTTGTTCGCGGCGCGCAGTTGCTCCTCCAGCCGCCGCGCGATGCGTGGCACCAGCGTCTTCTCGATCAGTCGCTGGTAGGCGATCTGCGCCCCGGCATCGAGTTTGTCGCCCTGGTACAGGCCCAGGCCGTGCAGCAGCGGCGGCTCGTCGATCTCGAAGCTCTCGGCCTGCGCGGCGTCGCGCAGCTGCGCCAGCGGCACCGCCAGCGGCGAGACGTCGGCGCTGCTCGGCGGCGGCAGTCCGGCCACGGCCTGCTTGATCTCGGGCAGCCGGGCCGCCACCTGGGACGCGTGGTCGAGGTTGTTCGACCGGCTGATCGCCCAGCCGACGGCCAGCGCAACCGTCACCACGCCCATCGCGGCCATCGCGCTGGCGCGCAGCACGCGCCGCCGCCGCTCGGCCACCGGGTCGAAGGTGCCCAGGCCGCGCTCGGCGAAGACCACGTCCTTGAGCAGGCGGTGCAGGAAATAGCTCTTGCCGCGCCCCGGAGCGATCGCCGCCGTGCGCGCATCGATGCCGAAGGAGCGGCCCAGCGCGCCCATCACGCGGTCGATCGGCGAGCCCTCCTGCGTGCCGCTGGTGAAATAGACACCGCGCACCCGCGGCGCCGCCTCCAGCGTGCCGCCGCCAGAGAACACCAGGCGCAGGAAGTCGGCCAGCACCGGCTGCAGGGCGGCAAACTCCTGCGGAAAGCCGAAGATCGCGCTGCGGCGGATGACGTCGCGCTCGGCTTCCAGGCGCTCCACGAGTTGCTCGACCAGGCGCTGCTGCAGCTGCTGCGTCAGCGCGCCCATGTCGGCCAGGGGGTCGGTGCCCGCGGGCCGGTCGGCCGGGAAGGTGTAGCCCCAGACCTGGTCCCGCTCGTCCTTGTTCAGGGCCTCGAAGGTCTCGTTGAAGCCGCCGATCAGGTCGGCCTTGGTCACCAGCACATAGACCGGCGCCTGCACGCCGAGCTTGGTCCGCAGTTCGGCCAGCCGCGCGCGCAGCTTGGCGGCGTGCTCCTGGCGCTCGGTCGGCCCCTGCTGCAGCAGGTCCTGGACGTTGACGGTCAGCAGCACGCCGTTGATCGGCTGCCGCGGCCGCGTCCGCTTCAGCAGCGCCAGGAAGTTGTCCCAGGCACTGGCGTCGACATCCTTGTCGGACTCCTGCGTCGCATAGCGGCCGGCGGTGTCGATGAGCACCGCATCCTGCGTGAACCACCATTCGCAGTTGCGCGTGCCGCCCACGCCTTGCACCGCTCCCTGGCCGCTGGCGTCGGTGAGCAGGAACTGCAGCCCGGCGTTCTTCAGCGCCGTCGTCTTGCCCGATCCCGGCGCGCCGACAAAGACGTACCAGGGCAATTCGTACAGGTACTGGCCACCGCCCCACAGCCCGGCCAAGCCCGAGCGGCCACCGCTGGCCTTCAGTCGCTGTACGGCCTCGTTGAAGCGTGCGGCCAGCACCTGGGCTTCCTTGTCGCTGGCCGACGGCCCGGCGGACAGCCCCTGCAGCAAGGCGGCATTGGTGCGCCGGCGCCGCCAGGACACCCAGGCCAGTCGGCCGAAGAAGACCGACCACAGCAGGGCCACGATGAGCACGCGGATCCACACCGGATCCAGCGGCCGCGACTCGCCGATGGCCAGCAGCGGGCCCAGCCACCACACGAGCGCGGATAGCGCGAGCAGGCCCAGCACGACCAGCACCACGGGGCTGAGAAGACCTTGGAAGAAGCGTCGCAGGAGACTTTTCATGGTGTCAGCCCGGAGCGGCAGCAAGCAGGGTGATCACGACCCGCCGGTTGCGGGCCCGGCCTTCCGCCGTGGCGTTTTCGGCCACCGGTTCGGTGTCCGCGCGGCCCTCGGCAGTCATGCGCTCGGGTTTGACCTGGGCCGCCAGCAGCGCCTTCACGCTGGCCGCGCGGTCCTTCGACAGATGCCAGTTGGACGGGAATCGCAGCGAGCGGATCGGCTGGCTGTCGGTGTGGCCGGCGACGATCACCGGCCCCGGCACCTTCACCAGTGCTTCACCGATGCGCTCGAAGGTGGCCCGCACCTGCGGCGAGACGTCTGCACTGCCCGGCGCGAAGACACCGTCGCCGCGCAGCGTCACCACCGAACGGTCGGCCAGGTCGCTGACCTGCACCACGCCGGCGTCGATATCCTGCTTCAGCAGCACGGCCAGCCGCGGCGGTGGCGGCACCGCGGGCGGCGGCGCCGGCGGCGGCGCGGCAGCGGCCGGCACGTCGATGGCCTGCAGCGCGGAAAAGGTGGCGTCGGTCTGCGCGTTCAGTGTCAGCCGCAGCACCAGGAACAGCGCCAGCAGCAGGAACGCCAGCCCGGCGGCCATCACCCACAGCGGGATGCCGTCGCGCAGCCGCGCCGGTGCCGCGGCGAGCCCCTGCCACTGCAGGGACAGCGCACGATCCGCCGGACCGGACAGTTCGCGCAACTTGAGCGCCAGCCGCTCGCGGATGCTGTCGAGCTGGGCGCGACCGTTGTCGAGCACCTTGTAGCGGCCCTCGAAACCCAGCGACAGCGCGGTGTAGACGAGCTCCAGCAGGTTGCGGTGCTGCGCCGGGTTCTCGGCCAGACGCTGCAGCAGCTGGAAGACCTTCTCGCCGCCCCAGGCCTCGTTGTGGAACTGCACCAGCAGGCTCTGCGACGACCACGCGCCCGAGCCGCCCCAGGGCGTGCTCGATGCCGATTCGTCGAGCAGCGTGCAAAGCACATAACGTGCCGCCACCACCTGATCGTTGGGCAGGCCGAGCTTGCGTGCCGTGGTCTCGAAACGCTGGATCGAGTCGACCAGAGACGCGCGCAGCGCCGCCGGGTTGGGGTGGCGCACCATCGCGCGCAGCCGTGGTGCGGCGCTCAGCAGCGGCGCCGCAGCCTGCACCAGCGGATTGAGGCTGGCGTGCGGAGGCAGATCGGGCAAGGCGGCGGAGCCGCCGGTCGAAGCGGCCGGGGCCGCCGCGGCAGCCGGCGGCGGTGCGGCAGATGCGCGCGCGCCGCGACCGGCACTCGGCTTGATCACCGTGCGGTCGGACTCGAAGGCGGCGAACGGGTCCGGTGCGGGGTCCTTGTCGCTCATCGTTGCTGGCTCCCTGGATCAGCCGCGGATGGCCCAGAATTCGAGCGTCAGTCCCGGAAATTCCCCCGCGATGTGCATCGCCAGGCCACCGGAATTCTCGAGCTGCTTCCATAGCTCGTTGCCGCGTGTCTCGAGCTCGAAATAGGTGAAACCGGCGTGGTAGGGAATCTGCCGCGGCGCCACCGGCAGGGCGCGCAGCGTGACACCGGGCAGTTGCAGGTTGACGAGGTCGCGGATGCGTTCGGCCGGGCCGATCTTGACCTGCGTGGGGAAGCGCTGGCGCAGCGCTTCGCCCGGCATCTGGGCATTGACGGCGAGCACGAAGACCGCCGCGCGCAGCAGTTCGGTGTCGGAAATGATGGCCACCCGCATGCCGAACTTGCGTTCCTGCAGGTCGATCGGGATCGCCGTCTGTTCGAGCACCATCGACAGCGACTGCCGCAGGTCGACCATGACGATGCGAAAGCAGCTTGCCAGGTCGTCGTGCCGGTATTCGGGATAGGCCGGTGGTCGCTTCTGCTCGCGAAAGGTCGTCAATTCGCCCGCCAGCCCCAGGCAGAGGTCGTACAGCCGCTCCGGGTGCAGCACCGGCAGGCGCTGCAGGTGGGCAAACAGGCCCTGGTGCCGGTTCACGGTCTGCAGCAGCAGGAAATCGACGATCTCGCCGGTGCCGGCGCGACCGGGCTGCGACAGGCGGGCGCCCAGCGCCTCGCCGCGCTGCTGCAGCATGCCGTGCACCTCGCGCACATAGCCGTCGAGCACCTGCTGTGCCGGCGCGTGCAGCATCGGCGGCACATACTGGTTGTCGAGCAGCACGCGGCCATCGGCCCGCCGTTCGACGATGCGCACCGTGCCCAGCGTCGTGTAGCCCTCGTTGGCGTCGCGCGCCAGCAGCAGGCGCAGGTTCAGCCGCCCGATCTGCAGCGGCGCCTCGCGCAGGCTGGCAGCGTGGATGTCGGCCACGTCGACGTCGGTGGCCCGCCAGCGTGGCGGCATCGAGCCCTCGCTCGCCTCGACGTCGCTGTCGGGCACACCGGGCCGCGACAGCGGCACTGCGAGCACCACGAGTTCGTCGCGCGCATCGACCGGCACCTCGAGCGCCGGCGGCGCCGGGTCGTCGCCGGGGATCGAGAAGCCCAGGCCGTCGGGCAGCACTCCGCGCGCGGCGGCGAGCATCACGCGGCCCTGCAGCAGCGCCGCGTCGTCGATCTGCAGCGACAGGTAGCCCCACGGCCAGGCCACGGTGGCGGCGATGCGGGCGTCGAGCTGACGGCCGAGAAAACGATCCTGCTGCTGGAAGTGCTGCGGCTGGAGGAACATGCCCTCCGTCCACATCACCTTGTTGTGCCAAGTCATCTGTGCAATCGATTCCCGGGTCAGGGTGGGCTGCCGCGAACACGCAGGCGACGGTCACTGGCGCGCGCAGAACGAGGGCCGACGATACACGCCCGGGCGCGGGCCGTCACCCGGGACTGGCCTGTACAAGCTCACGTTTGCAGCGCTGTTTGTTCACGGGGCAATGCCGCGGTGCCGCGGCCAGTCGCGCGCCGTTCGTGCGCACCTGCATACCCACGCGGCTCTCCTCCGCCTACGGGGTCGAGCCCTCCGGGGCCAGCCGCGTCCACACCGCCAGCGCGGTGAAATTGTCGTGGCTGGCCTTGTGGCTGGCGGCACGCCGCACCTCGGCGCCAAGTTCTCCGATCCAGGCACCGGGATTGGGGGCGACGGCTAGCGTGCGTTCGAGCACCTCGTCGTCGAGATATTCCCACAGGCCGTCGGTGCAGAGCAGGAAGGCGTCGCCGGGGTGCACCTCGTCGCCACCATCGGCCGCACTGACTTCCAGCTGTTCGGCGGCGATGCCCAGCGCCGAGCGCAGTTCGCTGCGCTTGGGGTGGCCGCGCATTTCCTGCGGCGTCAGCAGCCCCGAATCGACGAGCGACTGAACCAGGCTGTGGTCGCGCGTGCGGTCGAGCACGCGTCCGTCACGAAACCAGTACATGCGGGAGTCGCCCGCATGCGCCCAGTGCGCGCGGTGATCGACATAGTCGATCACCAGGCACACCACGGTGCTGTGCATGTCCTGCCGCGCGGTGCCGGGGACACGCTGGCTGATGAGCACGTCGTTGGTGACGCGCATCATGCGCCCGAGCTCGGCGCCGTCCTCGGACGGGTGCTGCGAGAAGCGACCGATCAACTCCTGCACCGCCAGCCGCGCGGCGATGTCGCCGCCACCGTGGCCGCCGGCGCCGTCGGCCAGCACGCAGCAGAGGTGGCGCGGCGAATGCCAGTGACCACACGCGTCCTCGTTGTACTTGCGACCGCCGCGGTCGGACAGCAGGGCCACTTCGAGCGCGAGCATGGCTGGCCTGCTCAACGCGGCCCGGGCTCGGCGCTCATGCGGTCGAGCTGGTCTTCATAGGCGCGCAGGAAGGCGCGGCCGAACAGTTCGTCGAAGTCGTCCTGCGCCTCGGCCTGCAGCTGCGCGAACAACTCCTGGAAGCTCTCCCACAGTCTGGCCTTGCGTGTCGCCGGGATCAGCGTCGAGATCGCCGAACGGTGCGTCAGCTTGCCCTCGAGCTGCTGCGGGTCGAAACGCTGCAGCACGCCGTCGAGCGCCGCGCGCATGCCGGCCATCACGCCGAGCTGGTGCGCGCGCAGGTCGTCGTAGGCGTCACGAACCGCAGGCGCCGGCGCCATGAAGCCCGGCGCCTGCGGGCCGAGCAGGTGCTGCAGCGCGACCTCGACCGTGGGCGAGAACTTGAGCGGATTGTTCTCGCGCGCCACGATCATCGTCATCTCGGCGCGCATCTCGCGCTTCAGTGCCGCGCGAGCCACCAGCAGCTCCACCGTGCCGCGTATGGCCTCGCGCAGCAGCTGGCCGATGAGATGCATGGTCTCGGGCGTGAGGGCGCCCAGGCGCAGATCGGGCGTTCCGAGGCCGGCCAGCAAGGCCGCGAGCAGTTCGCCTTGATTGGCGGATGCGGACGCGAGCGCAGGTGCTGGCGGCAGTGGCGCGGGCCGGGCGGATTGCGGCGCCGGCGTCGGGGCGGTGGCCGGCATCGGCGCGGGTGGCGGCTCTGCAGCGGCACGGCGCACGCCCGGCCGAGTGACGACGCGGGCATCCCGCGGCGAATCGTTCCACGAGAATACCGCCCCAGCCGGCAAGGGCGCCGCCGCCGGTTCCGCTGCCACCACCGGTGCCAAAGGCACAGCGGGTGCCGGCGGCAGAGGCATCGGTGTATTGAGGTCCGAGAAGTGGTCCGGCCGGCTCGGCAGGTCCGGCGCCCCGGAACTCGCCAGCGACTGCAGCGGATCGTCGTGCGCCGCCATGTTCGGCGCCGCCCGATTCGCCTGTGCAGGCGGCGCGCCCAGCGGATCGGCCGCCGAACCCGAGCCGGAGAGGTCGAACAGGTCATCGATCGAATCGCCGCCGCCGCGTGGCAGGTCGAAGATGGCGCCGGCCGCGGCGGAGGGCGAACTCGGCGGCGGCTTGTCGGTGACGGGATCGGGCGCAAACGGGTCCCAGTCCTCGGGAATGTGCCCTGCGGCCAACGCGGTGGGCGGCGCCGGCGGCGGCGCCAGCCAGGCCGCGGCAGGTGCCGGTGCCGGTGCCGGTGCCGGCCGGACCGGCCGGGCAACTGGAAGAGATGTCGCCAGTCCCTCGGCCGCGTCGCCGAACAGGTCGGCGAAAGGATCCGCCGCCGCCGCACCGACGGCCGCTGCGCCGGCTTTCAGCACATAACCGCCGATCTGAAGCTGATCGCCGGGCAGCAGCGGATGTTCGCGGCCGGCGCCGACAGGCGTGCCGTTGACGCTGATCGGATTGCTGCCGTTGTCGACGATGGCGTACTTGCCGGCGCGGAAGACCACCCGCGCATGGACGCGCGAGATGGTGCGCTCGGGGTCGGGCAGCACCAGCTGGTTGTTGTCGGCGCGGCCGATGGTGCCGCCCAGTTCGTCGAACTGCGCCGACGGCCCGTCGGCAGGCGCGCCGTTGTAGCTGAGCACCGTCAGCACGATCATCCGTCAACTCCGTCAAGGGCAGGAATGCACAGCATAGCGGCAGCGCGGGCCTTCAGCGCAAGGAGTCAGCGCAAGGCATCAGCGCAGCACATCAACGCAGGACATAGAACCGGCCGTCGATCGCCGCCAGCCTGAGCGGCCAGGACATCTGGCCGCCATCGGCCACCGCGCTGCGCAGCACCGGATCACCTGCCGGATCCAGGCATTCGAGCAGGCGGCCGCCGGCCACCGGCCGCAGCAGCAGGGCATCCGCCGCGGGCATCGTCGGCTCGAGCGGCTGGCGCGCGTGCAACTGCTGGATCTGCACCCGCCAGCGGCCGGCGGTGTCGGCCAGGTCCTGCTGGTAGGCCTGTGCCAGTTCCTCCAGGCGCAGGCGAGCCGCCTGCACCAGTGGCTCCGGGTCGCCGCGCGCCAGGCCCAAGGCCAGATCCTGCAGATAGGCCGCCACCGGAACCAGCAGCGCCGCCGGATCGCCGATCACCGGCGCGTCGAGCCACCGCCAGCGCGGAAAGCCGATCGGCAGTTCGACCGTGCGCCGCAGCGTCAGCGGTATCTCGTTCACCTCGTCGGCGTACGGCGCCCAGTCGAGTTCCCCCAGCGGGCGCGCATTCGACGGGTGCGCGACCTGACCGATGCGCGGCAGCAGCAGGCGCAGGCTGGCGCCACGGCGGCCGTTGCTGAGCAGCGGCTTGGGCGCGGCGGTGCGGCCGGGCGGAGGCGGTTCGATGACGAGCTCGATCTCGTTGCCGCCCGCAACCGTGTATTCGTGGATCGGCACCGTGATCACGCTCGCCGCTTCCGGCGAGGCCTTGATGCGCGCCACCGGGATGCCGTTGAGCACGGCCTCGGCGGTGACGCCAATGCACTCCAGCCGCAGCACGAGCAGCCGCTCCATCAGCCCAGCCTCCAGCTCAGCAGATCCTGCGCCGGCAGCAGCGCCTGCTGACGGCTGAGCCGCCCCAGCACCGGGTCGATCCACTCCACCGGCAGGCTCACCGGCTCCAGCCGCAGGGCGGCGAACCACTCGAAGCCGCTGCCCCCCGTCGTGCGCGGGCGCAGCCCCGCCTCGCCGACGAGGGCGCCACTGCAGGGCCCGGCAGCACGCAGCAGGGTGGCGCTGTCGTTGGCCAGCGGCAGCAGCTCGACCTCGAACGGCAGCCTGAAGCGTGCCAGGGCCGGATTCATCACCGGCAGCAGCGGCGGTTCGGCCGCCTCGCGCCGTAGCAATTGGCGCAGCGGCGCCTTGGCCGCGCAACGCAGGACGATACGGCTGCGCGAATCTGCGACCGCGAGTTCGCCCTCGAAGTGCAGCTCGGCCTCGCAGGCCTGCATCTCGATTTCGCCCAGCAGGCGCATGAAGGCGCGACCGCCCAGGCCCTGTGCACCGAGCTGCCAGCCCCAGGTGAAGCCCGCCTGGCCGACGAGCAGCGCCAGCTGGCCCTCCAGCCGCGCCGCCGTCAGCCCTTCGACAGCCGACCAGGCCGACAGCAGTCTTTGCAGAGCCTGCTGGGTGGCCGCATCCAGCCCCTGCTCGAAGCCGTCCCGCACCGGCGCCACATCGTGCGGCTGGCCATCGCATTCGAGACGGCAGCGCGTCACAGCGCGTGGCGTGCCCTGGCCGTCGGCGCTCACCGGCGCCGCGGCGGGGGCCTGGCGCCGCACCTCCAGCCACCACTGCGCCGACGGCCAGACCCAGACCTGGGTGGCCAGCGAACCGATGGCCTCGCCCTCGTCGCGCAGGCCGCAGACCTGCAGCTCGAGCAGGGTGGTCTCGGGCGTGGTCTCTTCCGCGATGGCGCTGCCAGGCCCCGCGGCCGGTGCGGGTTGCGCCCGCGTGGCCACCGGCCAGCTGACGGCGCGGGTCTCGTGTCCGTGCCAGCGCCACAGGCCGTGCGGGCCGGCGAAGCGCAGCACAGGATGGACGGCATCGTCGCAGACGGCATGGCTGCGCGATCGCAGCTGCAGCCGCGCCTGCGGTCGCTCACCCGGCGCGCGCGACAGCACGCCGACGATGCGCGGTGCCGCGTTCGCGACATCGATGCGCAAGGATGCCGGCGGCGGCAGCGCCACGCGCTGCCACTCGCCGCCGGCGTGGACATAGTGTTCGGCCACCGCCGGCTCGAGCAGTCGCAGTTCCACCGCCTCCAGGTCGCAGGCGCGGCGCGGCAGTGGCGGCGGCTCGGGCGGGCGCAGTGCACCGCGCTTGCCGAGGTGGCCAAAGCTATCGATGAGCCGCTCGTCGGCTGCCAGCAGGGTGGCCGGCTCGATGCGCGCGTCGGGCAGGCGCTGCAATTCGACCAGCGAACGGTGCATGAGCTGGTGCAGGATGCCCCATGGCCCGATGCGCTGCGACGCCAGCAGGCCCTGCGCCCACTCGAATCCGGGCTTGTCCTGGAACGATGGGCCCCAGACGAAACAGAGGTTGACATAGCGCGCCACTGCCGCAGCACTGTCGAGACCGCGCTTCTCGGCTTGCTGCACGGCATGTTCGACGAAGGCGGCATAGCGCTCGCCCAGGCGCTCGGGCAGCGCCGGCCACTGCGCAGCGAGATGGGTCGACAGCTGGCCGACGAATTCGTCCCACGACGCCTGTTCGGCGCTGTCGGTATCTTGCGGCTGCATCGGCGCGGTCGGTCGGGCTCGCGGTGGCTGGGGGTCGACGCGGGCCTAGCGGTGCGGCAGCGGGTCCTTGGGCGGCGCCGGGTCCTTCGGGGCCTCGGGCGCGGTCGGCGCGACCGGGTTGGCGCCACTGCCGCTGCCGGCCGCGCCACCGCTGTTGATCATGACCATGACCCCCTTGATGAAGATGCCGGCTGGGCCGATGGTGATGAAGTCACCCGATGAGGTCTTGAGCGTGATCTGCAGCCCCGCCTCGATGACGACGTTCATGCCGCCTTTGATGTGGACGTTCATCCCGGCGTCGACCGCGGCATTCATCCCGACCTTGGTGTGCATGTCCACGCCGGCCTTGATCGAATAGTCCTTGCCCGATTCGGCCGTGATGTCGGTGCCTGCCTTCAGGCTGTGCTGCGTGCCTGTGTCGAGGAGGATGTCCTCGGCCACCTTCAGCTCGTACTTGGCGTCGACCTTCTGCTTGACGCCCTTGTTCACGGTGAAGTGATAGTCGCCCGCGATCTTCTGCAGGTGGTCGCCGCCGACGGTGCGGTGCTCGCTGGCACCGATCTTCTTCCAGGATGTCGCCTTGATGATCTCGAGCTTGTCCTTCTGCGCCTGCATCAGCACGTACTCTTTGCCGGGGTTGTCCTCGAAGCGCAGTTCGTTGAACTTGTCGGTGGC
>Ga0105090_10000216_pt1 | contig 26132 bp, 27 predicted proteins | sample PPLLak3March2015_FD_79110 | JGI IMG/M metagenome (GOLD analysis project Ga0105090, IMG submission 79110) | Freshwater sediment microbial communities from Prairie Pothole Lake near Jamestown, North Dakota, USA - PPLs Lake P7 Core (1) Depth... | ecosystem: Environmental > Aquatic > Freshwater >...
CGAGCTGGGCGTCGGCTTGCTGGCCGGACAACTGCAGCACGTAGGCCACCACTTCTTTTACGCCGTCCTCGCCCAGCGGCGCGGCCCATGACGGCATTGCGGCCATGCGGCCGCCCTGCAGCGTCGCCATGATCTGTTCGTGCGTTCCACCCCACTGCCAGTCGTCGTTCGCGAGGTTGGGGAAACCGGCGGCGCCGCGGCCGTCCGAGCCGTGGCACATCGCGCAATTCTGGCGGAACAGCCGGCCGGCTGTCGCCATCGCATCGGCATCGGCCATCAAGGCCGCCGGGTCCATTTCCCGGAACCGCGCGAACACCGGTTCCTGGGCGACTTCCGCCGCTGCCATTTCCTCCTGGTACTGCCGTTCCTGGGTCCAGCCGAGCACGCCGGCGAAGTTGCCGAGTCCGGGGAAGAACACCAGGTACACCAGGGCGAAGACGATCGTGATGTTGAACAGGTGCAGCCACCAGCGCGGCAGCGGCGTGTTCAGTTCCGTGATGTTTTCATCCCAAACGTGACCGGTCGAACCGGGCTTTTCGTCCTTGCGGTCGGACACGCCCTTGGTCCAGTGCAGCAACCACCAGCAGGCCAGGATGGTGAGGACGCTGATGAGAATCACGAACCAGTTCCAGAATGAGTTGAGCATGGATTACTCCTTGGTTCCCGCTTGGGTCTTGCCGTCGTTTTTGCTATTGCCCGCGGCGTTGCTGGCAGGCACTCTACCGTCGTCCTCTTCCAGCGGCAGCATGCTTGCGGCGTGGAACTCCGCTTCGCGCTTCTTGCTCCAGGCCCACGCCCATATGCCCAGAAAGGCGATGATCAGCAGGATCAGCACGGCGCCACGGGCGAGGTTGATGTCGATCGATTCGAGCATGGCTCAGCGTCCGCTGCGCGCCCGGCCCAGGCCTTGTAGGTAGGCGACCAGGGCTTCCATCTCGGTTTTGCCGTCAACGGCGGCTGCGGCGGCGGCTATCTCCTCGGCGGTGTACGGATCGCCCAGGGTCTGCAGCACCTGCATTTTCTTTTGCACCAGGGCCCCGTCCACCGTGTGTTCCAGCAGCCAGGGATAACCGGGCATGTTGGACTCGGGCACCACGTCCCGCGGGTCGACCAGGTGGATGACGTGCCACTCGTCGCTGTAACGACCCCCGACCCTCGCCAGGTCCGGGCCGGTGCGCTTGGAACCCCACTGGAACGGCCGGTCGTATACGGACTCGCCGGCCACCGAGTACGCCCCGTATCGCTCGGTCTCGCTGCGGAACGGCCGGATCATCTGCGAATGGCAGTTGTAGCAGCCCTCGCGCACGTAGATGTCGCGGCCGGCCAGTTGCAGCGGCGGGTACGGCTTGACCCCCTCGGCGGGAACGCGCACCTGATCCTGGAAAATCAGCGGCAGGATTTCGACCAGGCCGCCCAGGCTGACCGCGATGACGATGAAAACGGACATCAGGACGATGTTCTTTTCCAGCCTCTTGTGACCCTTGCTCATGCGTGCTCTCCCCAGTAAGCCGGTTCTGCAGCCTTGGTTTCCTGCATCTGCCCCTGCCCCAGCGTCTTGAAGACGTTCCAGGCCATTATGAACATGCCTGACAGGAACAGCGTGCCGCCGAGCAGGCGGATCGCGTAGTAGGGCTTGGTGGCGGCGATCGTCTCGATGAAGCTGTAGGTCAGCGTGCCGTCATCGTTGAAGGCGCGCCACATCAGGCCCTGCATCACGCCGGCGATCCACATCGAGGCGATGTACAGCACGATGCCGATGGTCGCGATCCAGAAATGGGCGTCCACGGCCTTGACGCTGTACATCACCTTCTGTCCCATCAGGCGCGGCGTCAGGCTGTACAGCGAGCCGATGGTCATCATGGCCACCCAGCCCAGCGCGCCGGAATGCACGTGCCCGATGGTCCAGTCGGTGTAATGGCTCAGCGCGTTGACCGTCTTGATCGACATCATCGGGCCTTCGAAGGTCGACATGCCGTAGAAGCTCAGTGCGACGATCATGAATTTCAGCACCGGGTCGGTGCGCAGTTTGTGCCAGTGGCCGGACAGCGTCATGACGCCGTTGATCATGCCGCCCCAGCTGGGCGCCAGCAGTATCAGCGAGAACACCATGCCGAGCGACTGGATCCAGTTGGGCAAGGCCGTGTAGTGCAGGTGGTGCGGGCCGGCCCACATGTAGATGGCGATCAGCGCCCAGAAGTGCACGATCGACAGCCGATAGGAGTACACCGGGCCTTCAGCCTGTTTCGGCACGAAGTAGTACATCATCGCCAGGAAGCCGGCGGTCAGGAAGAAGCCCACCGCGTTGTGGCCGTACCACCATTGCACCATGGCGTCGACCGCGCCGGTGTACACCTGGTAACTCTTGGTCGGGGATACCGGCAGCGCCAGGTTGTTGACGATGTGCAGCAGCGCGATGGTGATGATGAAGGCAGCGTAGAACCAGTTGGCGACATAGATGTGGCTGACCCGCCGCTTGACGATGGTGCCGAAGAAGACGATTGCGTAGGCGACCCACACGACGGTGATCAGGATGTCGATCGGCCACTCCAGCTCGGCGTACTCCTTGCTCTGGGTCCAGCCCATCGGCAGTGAGACCGCGGCGGCCAGGATGACCAGCTGCCAGCCCCAGAAGACGAAGCTGGCGAGCCCGCCTGCGAACAGCCGGACGTGGCAGGTGCGCTGCACGACGTAGAGGGAGGTGCCGATCAGGGCGGAGCCGCCAAAGGCGAAGATCACCGCGTTGGTGTGCAAGGGGCGCAGCCTGCTGTAAGTGAGCCAGGGAATATCGAAATTCAGGACGGGCAGCCACAACTGGGCGGCGATGATGACGCCGACCAGCATGCCCACGATCCCCCAGATCACTGTCATCACGAGGAATTGCCGCACTACTTTGTCGTTGTAGGTCATGTCATTGTTCCAATGGTTCATTCATTGACAACACGTCACCGGGCGAGGCTATCGGGCAAATTTGTGCGCGCCCAAAACGACTCCCGGCCGCAAGCGGCCGGGAGTGCTGGAGCTCAGGATTTCGCAACCCAGGCGTTACACCAGCCCTTGCCCTGCACCGGGCGATTCTGGAAGATGCTGCAGGGCGCGGTGGCGTCGCCCGCGCCGCCGGCAAAGAGCGCGCAGTTGTTGCAGAATTGGGTGGCTCCGGCGTCGCCGGCGCGCTTCGGGAACTTGGCCGTATCGACCGTGGTGGCGTCCTTGCGGTAGCCCATGGCCTGCGCCAGCGGCTCCTCCTCGGTAACTTCGTCAGCGCCCATGAGTTGGATGGGGATGGCGGAGAGGGCCAGGGCGCCGCCGCCGGCCTTGACGCTCATCTTCAGGAAATTACGACGGTTGATCAGGTTTTCGCGCTTCACAGTTGTCTCCGTTTGTTGATGCCGATTGTCGTGACGACTACCCATTTTGCCTCCTGGCGAACCGCTCGAGCAAATCCAGCAGGCGGGTTTGCGGGAACGGCTTGTCCAGGAAATCGACGGCGCCCTGGCGAATCAGGTCGACAGCCCCCTGCAGCGGCAGGTCGTGGCCGGTGAACACCACCGGCAGCCCGTGGGCGGAACTCAGCTGCAGGATCTCGCCGGGCGTGCAGTCCGGCAAGTTCGACTCGCTGATCACGGCGGCAATGCCAGCCGCGCCCTCGCGACCTTCGCCCGGACCGCCACCGTAACTTTCGATCAGCTCGCGCAATTCGAGACCATCCGCCGCACAGCGAATCTCCCAACCCATGCTGCGCAGCAACACGGACAGGGCGTCGCGCACGCTGGGGTCCGGCTCGAGCAGTACCACCAACCCTTTCTCGCTCACTGAGTTAATCGCTGATTCCCCGAGTGCTTCCCCGCCGCCGATGCTGGCCACGCATTCACGAAATGCTAACGGCTGTGGGCGTCGGTACCATCAGGAAAACTACGTATGCCGTAACGCCGGCTGCGCCAGGGGGCGTCTTACTCGGGACCTTTGCCGTCGAGCAGGGTGAGCATGCGCACCAGGGCCGGTAGCGAATCGGCTTCCATTTTTTCCATCAGGTGCGCCCGGTGAATTTCGACGGTGCGCGGGCTGATACCCAGCGATTCGGCGATGCCCTTGTTGGGGAGGCCGCGGGCCAGCAGGCGCATCACCTCACGCTCGCGGGGCGTGCAGGCGTCCACCCGCGCCTGCAAGTGCTGCAATTCGAGCCGGTGCACGCGGTGGGCGCGGTACTGTTCGATCGCGGAACGCACGCGGTCGAAGAGCTCACCTTCCTGAAAGGGCTTGGTCAGGAAGTCGGAGGCGCCGTGTTTGATCGCCGACACCGCCAGCGGAATGTCGCCATGTCCGGTAATGAAAATGACCGGGTAAGCGAGGTGTTTGCGCTTGAGGATTCGGAACAGCTCGAGCCCGTCCGTGCCGGGCATGCGGATGTCGAGCAGCATGCAATCGAAGGCGGGTGGCTCGGGGTCCGCGAGAAAGGCGTCAGCCGACGCGTAGACCACGCTGCTCAGGCCGTTGGCGTAGAGCAACAGGCGGAGTGATTCACGAATGGCCTCGTCGTCATCGATGATGCAAACGGCTGCCGGCTTTCTGCTTCTCATGCGTGTGGTGTACCTGCTGTGTGTCTGCGCCGGGCGCCCGTCCCTAGCCGATAAAGCTCAGCGGCAGGGACAGCGTGAAGCAGCTGCCGCCCAGCTCGGCCTGAGCGTAGCGCAGCGTACCACCATGGGCGGCTGCGATGGTCCGGCAAATCGACAAGCCCAGCCCCACGCCCTTGGGTTTGGTCGTGAAGAACGCGTCGAACAGTTGTGCGCGGTGGCTTTCCGGCACACCCGGCCCGTTGTCGCTCACCGCAATCAGAACTTCCGTTCCCGCCCTGCTCACGCGGATTTCGACGCGCCCGCCGCTGCGGCCGGACTCGGCAATCGCGTCCAGGCCGTTCTTCACCAGGTTGACCAGAATTTGCTGCACCTGGATTTCGTCGACATACATCGATTCGGCCGGTTCAAGCGGCAAGAACACCAATTCGGTTCCTGTTTTTTTTACTTCAAATTCAAATAATAATAGGATATTTCTAATAATATCGTTTATATCGTGACGCGCTTTGCTCATGCGCCCGCTGCGCACCAGGCCGCGCAAACGCTGCACGACTTCGGCGGCGCGCCGCGCCTGGCCGCCGATGCGCTCGCAAATCGAATGCATGTCCTCGGCCGGCATTGCGCCGGGCTCATCCGCGATCCGGCCGAGCATCGCCCGCCCGGCGTCGGCATAGGCGGCGATGGCGGTCAGGGGCTGGTTGATCTCGTGCGCGATGCCGGCGGTCAGCTCCCCGAGAATGACCAGGCGGTCCGCGTGCAGCAGTTGTTCCTCGAGGCTGCGCACCTGCTCCTGGGCGCGCCGGACTTCGGTCAGGTCGCGGATGATGCCCACGTAACCCTGCAGGCCGGACTGCTTGACCTCTCCGACCGAGAGCAGCATGGGGAAGGTGGCGCCGTCCCGGTGCAGGCCAAGCTCCTCCCTGCCCCGCCCGATCACGGCGGCTTCCCCGGTGCGCGCGTAGCGTTCCAGGTAGCCGTCGTGCCGGCTGCGATGGGGTTCGGGCATCAGCAGGGACACGTTCCGTCCGCGGACCTCCGCCTCGCGGTAGCCGAACAGTTTTTCGGCGGCCCGGTTGAAGCGCTGGATCAGGCCGCTCCGGTCGATGATGACGATTGCGTCGACTGCGGCGTCCATCAGGGCGTCGAACGGCGTCATGTCCGGTCCCCCGTTTGCGGCGCTCATGACCAGGTCAATCCGCGGGCCGGCGCCCGAACTGGCGCGCCGTTCTCGCGCATGCGCAGCCAGACCAGCAGGCGGCGATAGGCGTCCGCCGAGTTGCGGGATCGGCACACGATCGCGTCGACGCGCCGGCCGTCGGTCAGCCGCTGCAACGGCACGATGCAGAACCAGCGACTCAGCCAACCGCCGCTGCGCTGCAGGGCGGCGACCGCGCCGCCGCTGGTCAGCAGGACGGCGGTGCCGTCCGCGAACAGCCGCAGGCGCCCGCTCGAACGGGCGTCGCTCATGCGCCGGGCGGTTGCGCAATGAACCAGCACCAGGGCGACGACCGCGGCGGCTGTCCAGGCGGGGCGCGCGTCGCTGCCGAGTATCCCGGCCAGGCCGAGCAGGCTTACCGCGGCGTGGCTGAAGCGCAGCCAGCGCGCGCAGCCGGCGCGCAGATCGAGGATCGTCGTTCCGCTGGTCGGGCGCCGTGGGCTAACCATGGCGGATCTGCTCCAGCAGGCGGCGGTACGGCGCCGCGTCGACGGCGGCGGGGTTCTGCAGCCAGTGCCAGAGGACGTCGTCTGCGACATCCAGCAAGTCCTCCAGCTCCGGCCAGCGGCCTGCGGCGAGCGGCTCCCACTCGGCTTCCAGGAACCGCTCGAGCAGCACGTCGAGTTCTTTCATGCCGCGGCGGCATCGCCATCTCAGCCGCCCGGGGCGCGCCTGGTCCTGCATTGCGGGATTGCTCCTGCCCGCCCCGCTCAGATGCCCCTGCGCCCGATCAGCATTTTCTTGATCTCGGCGATGGACTTGGCGGGATTCAGCCCCTTCGGGCAGGTGCGCGTGCAATTCATGATGGTGTGGCAGCGGTACAGGCGGAACGGATCCTCGAGTTCGTCGAGGCGCTCCCCGGCCGCTTCGTCGCGCGAATCCGCCAGCCAGCGGTAGGCCTGCAGCAGGACGGCCGGGCCGAGGTAACGGTCGCCGTTCCACCAGTAACTCGGGCAGGAGGTCGAGCAGCACGCGCACAGGATGCACTCGTACAGGCCATCCAGCTTCTCGCGGTCCTCCTTCGACTGCAGCCGCTCGCGGTCGGGCGGTGGCGTGCTCTGGGTCCGGATCCAGGGTCGGATGGTGGCGTACTGCGCGTAGAAGTGGGTCAGGTCCGGAACGATGTCCTTGATCACCGGCAGGTGTGGCAGGGGGTAGATTTTCACGTCGCCGCGGATGTCCGCGATGGGCTTGGTGCAGGCCAGCGTGTTGGTGCCGTCGATATTCATCGCGCAGGAGCCGCAGATGCCCTCGCGGCAGGAGCGACGAAAAGTCAGCGTCGGATCGATCTCGTTCTTGATCTTGATGACGGCGTCCAGGACCATGGGGCCGCAGTGGTCGAGGTCGATTTCGAAGCTGTCGATGCGCGGGTTACCGCCGGCGTCGGGATCCCAGCGGTAGATGCGGAACACCCGGGTGTTCTTTGCAGCGCCCGCCGCGGCAAAATGCTTGCCCTTGACGGGGCGGGATTCCCTGGGCAGTTGAAACTCGGCCATGTCAGTAGACCCTCGCTTTGGGCGGCACGACGTCGACGTCGTCACTCAGCGTATACAGGTGAACCGGGCGGTAGTTCAGGGCGACCTTGCCGTTCCCGTCCATCCAGGACAGCGTGTGCTTCATCCAGACCGCGTCGTCGCGGTCCGGGTAGTCCTCGCGGGCATGGGCGCCGCGACTCTCCTTGCGGTTGTAGGCCGAGACCATCGTGGTCACGGCGCAGCCGAGCAGGTTGCGCAGTTCCAGCGTTTCGACCAGGTCCGAGTTCCAGACCAGGGAACGATCGCTGACGCGCAGGTCGCCGAAGGATTCGTACACGCTGCCGATCTTCCGGCAACCCTCCTCGAGCACCTCCCCGGTGCGGAAGACGGCGGCGTTGTTCTGCATGACCGCCTGCATGTCGTCGCGGACCTCGGCGGTGGAGCGCGCCCCGCCCGCGTGGCGCAGGGCGTCGAAGCCGGTCAGCAGGGCGTCGACCGTCCCGGCCGGCAAGGCGGGATGCCGGGCGCTGCGCGGAACCACCCGCGCGCAGCGCTGCGCGACCGCGCGGCCGAAGACGATGAGATCGAGCAGCGAGTTCGAACCCAGGCGGTTGGCGCCGTGCACCGAAACGCAAGCCGCCTCGCCGATCGCGAACAGCCCCGGGACCACGCTATCAGGGTTGCCGTCCTGCAAGGTTACGACTTCGCCCATGTAGTTCGTAGGAATGCCGCCCATGTTGTAGTGCACCGTCGGCAGCACGGGGATCGGGTCGCGGGTTACGTCCACGCCGGCGAAAATCTGCGCGCTCTCGGCGATTCCGGGCAGGCGTTCGTGGATGACGTCGGCGCCAAGGTGCTGCAGGTTCAGGTGAATGTGGTCCGCCTTGGGGCCGACCCCCCTGCCCTCGCGGATTTCGATGGTCATGGAACGGCTCACCACGTCGCGCGAGGCGAGGTCCTTGGCGTTCGGGGCGTAGCGCTCCATGAAGCGCTCACCCTTGGCGTTCGTCAGGAATCCACCCTCGCCGCGCACGCCCTCGGTGATCAGGCAGCCGGCGCCGTAGATGCCGGTCGGGTGAAACTGCACGAACTCCATGTCCTGCAGCGGCAAGCCTGCGCGCAGCACCATGCCGTTGCCGTCGCCGGTGCAGGTATGGGCCGAGGTGCAGGAGAAATAGCTGCGGCCATAACCGCCGGTGGCGAGGATCACCGCGTGGGCCCGGAACACGTGCAAGGTGCCGTCGGCGAGGTTCCATGCCAGCACGCCGCGGCAGGCGCCGGATTCGTCCATCAGCAGGTCGATGGCAAAGTACTCGATGTAAAAAGTCGCGTCGTGCTTCAGCGATTGCTGGTAGAGGGTATGCAGTATGGCGTGCCCGGTGCGGTCGGCCGCGGCGCAGGTGCGCTGCGCCGTGCCCTTGCCGAAGTGGGTGGTCATGCCGCCGAAGGGCCGCTGGTAAATCCGTCCATCCTCGGTGCGCGAAAACGGCACGCCGAAGTGCTCGAGTTCGATGACCGCCGGCACCGCTTCGCGGCACATGTACTCGATGGCATCCTGGTCGCCGAGCCAGTCCGAGCCCTTGATGGTGTCGTACATGTGCCAACGCCAATCGTCCTCGCCCATGTTGCCGAGCGCGGCCGACATGCCGCCCTGAGCCGCTACCGTGTGGCTGCGTGTCGGGAACACCTTGGTGATGCAAGCGGTGGACAGTCCGGTGGCGGCGACGCCCATGGTCGCGCGCAGTCCCGCGCCGCCGGCACCGACCACGACCACGTCGTACTTGTGTTCCTGCAATTCGTAGGCGGAACTCATCGCTCAGGCTCCCAGGGCAATCTTGAGGACATGCACGGCACCGAGGGTCATGCCGAGAAACGCCCCTGCCCGCGTCAAAAACTGCAGGGCCATTGCCATCGCCGCCTGATGGACATAATCCTCGATCACGATCTGCAGGCCGAGCATGGCGTGGTAAAACAGGCTGACCAGCAGCAGGATCATCAGGGCCGCGTTGAACGGTTGCGCCAGGAAGGCGCGCGCCGTCGCGAAATCAGCGCCGGCCAGCACAACCACGGCGTAGAGCAGCCAGGCCGCCAGAAAGACCAGCAGGACGGCGGAGGCACGCTGGGCGAACCAGTGATGTACCCCGTCCCTGGCGCTGCCATGGCCGCGCGCGCGGGCCAATGGATTCGTCGTGCTCACAGCAGCAGCCCCAGCAAGACGGCGGTCAGCAAGGCGGTGGCGATCAGCACCAGCCAGCCGGCCGTGTACGCGCTGCGTATGTCCAGCGCACGGCCGGTATCCCACACCAGGTGCCGGATGCCGTTGAACAGGTGATAAGCCAGGCTCAGCAGGCAGGCGATCAGCGCGATCTTGCCCAGCCAGCCCGAGAACCACGCCTGCAGTGCCTGGAAGGCTGCGGGTCCGCCACTGACGGCGCTGACCCACCACAGCAGAAAGGGCGCGCCGACAATGCTCAGGAACACGCCGCTGGCACGGTGGGCAATGGACATCACCGAGGTCAGCTGCGGACGATAGTATGGCCCGATCATGAACGGGGACAGTGGTCTCTGATTGGCTCTCATTGCTGGCTTCCGTTTCGGAAATGAACGGTGAACGCACCGGGGAACATCCGCTCAATTATGCGCGGAGCGCGTTCCCGCCGCAAAGGCCATCGATGCTGTGGCGTGCGGCAAAAGACCCTGGCGGCACCTCCCCGGCGCGCTTTTGGTTACAATGGGACGCTGCAACGAGTCCGGCCGTCCAAGGACGCCAGACGAGGATTTGAATTTGACCTCGCACGCCCTGCCCTACCTAGCCGTCGCCCGGGCCAAGGGGCCCGATGCGGGCGCTTTTCTGCAGGCCCAGCTGAGCGCCGACCTCGAGTCCCTGCAGGACGGTGACGCCACATTCGCCTGCTATTGCTCGCCGCGCGGCCAGGTCTACGGCTTGTTGTTGGTTTGCCGGGAAGCCGGCGGGTTCGTGCTGGTGGGTGCCGCGGAACTGCTGCCGTCGATCCTCGAGCGCCTGCGCCGCTTCGTGCTGCGTGCCCGCGTGCAATTCGAGCCGGCCGCGGACCTGGCGGTCAGCGGCGCGCCCGCGGAGCGGGTGGCGGCCGCGGGGGTCTTCCACACGGTCCCGGGACTTTCCTATCGGGTGGCGGCGCAGCACGAATGCGAGAGTCGGGACGGCAATGGCTGGAAAGCGCGTGAATTGCAGCACGGCGTGGCCTGGCTGAGTGCGCAAACCAGCGAGCGCTTCATCCCGCAGATGCTCGGCTTCGACCAGATCGGGGCGGTCAGCTTCTCCAAGGGCTGCTACCCCGGCCAGGAAATCGTGGCCCGGGCGCGTTACCTCGGCACAGTCAAGCGCAAGCCCTTGCGCCTTCTCGTCGCGGCGGCGCCGGTGATTGCGCCCGGCGCGGTCATCCGCGTGCAGGCCGGGGAGGCGTGGCTGGACGGCGTGGCGATCGACAGCGCGCCCCTGGGCACGGGCCGGCAAAGGATGGTGTTCGCGGTGGCCGCGGTGCCGGCGGGAACCGTCAGGGCGCTGGAGTTCGAGGAACGCAGCTACCGCTGCGCGACGATGTAGCAGACCCAACCGGGGTCGGCGTCCCCCACCTCGGCGGGTTCGTAGATGCCGTTGCCTTCATTCCTTTCCACGTCGGTCCCTTCCCAGTACACCGTGACCTCGCTGAAGCCCGCCTCGCTCAGCAGTTCGCGCAGTTCCGGCAGGGTCCACAGGCGCCAGCGGTAGGTGAAGGCATCGTTGATGCGCGAACCGTCGGGAAAGCGGAAATGGATGTGGCAGTTCATCATGCTGTCAATGGGATTGAAGGCGGACTGCTCCCAGACGTAGGTGAAACCGTCGCACTCGCGCTCTTCCTCGAGATCCCGCGGCGCGTCGTAACCGCCGAAGGCGTCGAGGAAAAAGATCCCGTCCTCCGCGAGGCCGTCGTGGGCGTTGCGGAAATATTCGAGCATTGCCGCCCGGGTCGGAAACAGGAAGTAGCTGAAGTTCATGGCAAGGATGATGTCCGCGGCCTCGGGCGAGGTCTCCAGCACGTCCTCCTGCAGCAGGTCGATGCGGGTCTGCTGCTCTTCGTCGAGCTGCGCGACGTTGTTCAGCCAGCCCCAGTCCAACACTTCGGCGTCGAGGTCGACGCCGAGCGCGCGATGCAGCGGGTCGCGCCGGACCCACTCACAGGCGGTGATGGCCGTGCCGCAGAAGTCCTCCCGCAGCAACTCGGCGGGCCGGTCGCGCAGTTCCGCCCAGGTCTCCTCGATAAAGTCGATCTCGGCTTCGGTGTCCTGCACCGACACCTGGTAGAGATAATGCGGGTCGGCCAGGGCGGCCATGGAGTTTCTTTGCAGCGACATGGGCCTCAGTCCGGTTGCGAGCCGCGCGGTTCGGGGCCCGGGTCGAGATCCCCGGCCTGTCCTGGCAAGCGGCTCGGGTAACGCCGCCCGACGTAGGCTTCGATCATGTCGAGGAACTCGGCGGTCAATCCCTCGCCGCGCAAGGTGGCCTGTTTTTTGCCGTCCATGAAGACCGGGGCCACCGGCGCTTCGCCGGTTCCGGGCAGGCTGATGCCGATGTCTGCGTGGCGGCTCTCGCCCGGGCCGTTGACCACGCAGCCCATGACCGCCAGCGACAGGGTCTCGACGCCATCGTAGCGCTGCTTCCATTCCGGCATGCGCGCGCGCACGAAGCGCTGCACGTCCTGCGCGAGCGACTGGAAAAAGCTGCTGGTCGTGCGTCCGCAACCCGGACACGCGGTGACCATGGGCGTGAACGCACGCAGGCCCATGGTTTGCAGCAGTTCCTGCGCCACCACGACTTCGTCGGTGCGCGGCTGGCCCGGCTCCGGGGTCAACGAAATGCGGATCGTGTCGCCGATGCCTTCCTGCAACAGCACGGCCATCGCGGCGCTCGACGACACGATGCCCTTGCTGCCCATGCCGGCCTCGGTCAGCCCCACGTGCAGGGGGTAATCGCAGCGCGCCGCGAGGTCGCGGTACACGGCGATCAGGTCCTGCACGTCGCTGACCTTGCAGGACAGGATGATCCGGTCATGCGGAAGGCCCAGCAGCTCGGCCTGGGCGGCGCTGTCCAGCGCGGAACGGACCAACGCCTCGCGCATCACGACGCCGGCATCACGCGGCTCGGCGCGCTGCGCGTTCTCGTCCATCAGGCGGGCCAGCAGCCCGGCGTCCAGGCTGCCCCAGTTGACCCCGATGCGCACCGGTTTGTCGTGTCTGACGGCGAATTCGATGATCGTGGCGAACTGCTCGTCCCGCTTGCGTCCGAAACCCACGTTGCCCGGGTTGATCCGGTACTTGGCGAGCAGCGTGGCGCATTCGGGAACCTGCTGGAGCAGTTGATGGCCGTTGTAGTGGAAGTCGCCGATCAGCGGCACCTCGCAGGACATCATGTCCAGGCGGCGCTTGATCTCGGGTATGGCGCGCGCCGCCTCCAGCGTGTTGACCGTGATGCGCACGAGTTCCGAGCCGGCCCGGGCCAGCTCCGCGATCTGTTGTGCCGTGGCCTTCGCGTCGGCCGTGTCGGTGTTGGTCATCGACTGCACCACGATCGGATGGCAACTGCCGACGCTGACGCGCCCGATGCGCACGGTCGGGGTCAGGCGGCGCCCGGCCGTCGAACTCACTTCAGCGCCCCGCCCCGCCGCCGTCATCGCCGCCCAGCTGGGACCGGCTCATGACCGGCCAGGCTGCTCTCAGGTAGGTCCACATGGACCAGAGCGTCAACGCGGCGGCGGTGTACAGCAGCAGCTCGCCGATCAAAGCCACCGGGATCCAGCCGATGTTCTCGTGGTACAGCAGGAAGCCGATCGCGGTCATCTGGAACACGGTCTTGGTCTTGCCGACCCAGCTCACGCTGACCAGGGTCCGCTCGCCCAGCTCGGACATCCATTCGCGCAGGGCCGAAATGGCGATTTCCCGCCCGATGATGACTGCGGCGGCGATCGCGAACACCACCTGGTAGGTCTCCTGGCGCTGCACCAGCAGCACCAGGGCCGTCGAAACCATGATCTTGTCCGCCACCGGATCCAGAAAAGCGCCGAAGCGCGAGGTCTGCCCGGTCTTGCGGGCGATGGCGCCGTCCGCGATGTCGGTCACTGCGGCCAGCACGAAAATCACCGCGCAAGCCAGGTTCGACCACGTGTAGGGGACGTAGAACAGCACCACGAGTACAGGCACCAGCGCGATGCGCAGCAACGTGAGCAGAGTCGGGGTGGTGAGTTTCATGAATCGGTATCAATGGCCGCATTCGAGCGGCTCATTATCGCAGACATCTGCGGTCAATGCAGTGCCCGGAATATCTCCTCGGCCAGCACGCGGCTGATGCCCGGCACGCTCGACAGTTCCTCCACGCCGGCCCTGGCCACCCCTTGCAGACCGCCGAAATGATTCAGCAGCGCGCGGCGGCGCCGTGGTCCGATCCCCGGAATTCGCTCCAGGCTGGAGCGGGTGGTGGCTTTCTGCCGGCGGCCGCGATGGCCGGTGATGGCGAAGCGATGGGCCTCGTCGCGGATCTGTTGCACCAGGTGCGAGGCCGGTGATTCCGGTCCCGGGTGCAGGCTGCGCTGCGGGTTGACCGTGATCCACTCCTCCTCGCCGGGACGCCGCGACCTGCCTTTCGCGATGCCGACCAGCGGGATTCCCGCCAACCCGCATTCGTCGAGCACTTCCACGGCCTGGCGCAACTGGCCCTTGCCGCCGTCGATCAGCACCAGGTCGGGCAGCGCGGCGTCGTCCGCCTGCACCCGCCCGTAGCGGCGGTTAAGAACCTGCCGCATCGCCGCGTAGTCGTCGCCAGGCTGGATGTCTTTCAGGTTGTAGCGCCGGTAGCGCGACTTGACCGGCCCGTTTGCGTCGAACACCACGCAGGAACCCACCGCCTGGTTGCCGGCGGTGTGCGATATGTCGAAGCACTCGATGGATGCCGGAGTTTCCTCGAGCTGCAGCAAGCTCTGCAAAGCCTCGAACTGGGCGGACATGTTGGCCTTGCTGGCCAGGCGCATGAGCAGGGCCTGGCGGGCGTTGCCCGCGGCCAGGTCGAGCATCTTGCGTCGTTCGGCGCGCGGCCGGGCCTGCACCGACACCTTGCGCTCCGCCCTGGCGGAAAGCATGTCGGCCAGCAAAGCTAGGTTGGCGACCGGATGCGAGATCACGATCTGCTCCGGCGGCTGTCGCTCCTGGTAGTACTGGCCAAGGAAGGCTTCCATTACTTCTTCGGCTTCCGCACCCTCGGCCTGGCTCGGGAAGTGGCTGCGCTGCCCGAGATTGCGTCCGCCGCGGATCACGACCACCTGCACGCAACTCAAACCCTGCGCCTGGGCCAGCGCAATGAAGTCGATGTCGGACTGGCGGCCGGACACGAACTGCTGCGCCTGCATTTGTTTCAGCGTATTGATCTGGTCGCGGAACACGGCTGCCGCTTCGTAATCGAGGGCGCCCGCCGCCTGCTCCATGCGCGCGATGAGCCGGGTCATGACCTCCTGGTTCCTCCCTTGCAGGAACAGGGTGGCGTCGTTGACCTGCTCGGCGTATTCCGCCCGGCCCACCAGGTCGACACACGGGGCCGTGCAGCGCCTTATCTGGTGCTGCAGACAGGGGCGGTTGCGGTGCGCGAAATAGCTGTCCTCGCAGTTGCGCAGGCGAAACAGTTTCTGGATCAGGTTGATGCTCTCGCGCACCGAACCGGCGGACGGGTAAGGCCCGAAGTAGCGTTTGCCGCTATCCCGCGCGCCGCGGTGAAACGCCACGCGGGGAAATTCGTGATCGGTGGCCAGAACGATCCAGGGGTAAGACTTGTCGTCGCGCAGCAGCACGTTGTAGCGCGGGTGAAGGGACTTGATCCACTCGTTCTCGAGCAGCAGGGCCTCGCCCTCCGTGCGGGTCAGGCTGACCTCGACCTGGCGCACGCGCGCCACCATGCGCATGATGCGCTCGATCTTGGGCCGCGCGTCGAAATAACTCGACACGCGCTTGCGCAGGTTGCGGGCCTTGCCCACATACAGCGGGTCGCCGGCTTCGTCGCGCATCAGGTAGACCCCGGGGCGGGTCGGCAGGCGGGCCGCGAACGCCTTGCCGTCGAAGTGCCCGGCGGGGGCTTTTTTGCCTTTACCGCCCAAGACCAGCTGGACTCGGGCCAGGCGTGGTCGCAAGCAGGGCGCGCACCCGCCGCAGGTCGTCCGGCGTGTCGACTCCGGCCGGGATGAACTGGACCGCCGGGGCCATGACAATGCGCCGCCCGTTCTCGAGGAAGCGCAGCTGCTCCAGCTTCTCGATGCGCTCCAGTATCCCGGGCGTGGCGGCCGTAAAAGCCGCGAGGGCGGCCGCGCGATACGCATAGAGACCGATGTGGCGTTTCCAGCTGGCGCCGGCCGAGACGGCCTGGGCCAGTCTGGCGGTGTCGCGCGGGTGCGGAATCACCGAGCGGCTGAAATAAAGCGCCGCGTCCCGGCTGTCGGTGACGACTTTGACCACGTTTGGGTCGGCTGCTTCGGCTGGTTCCGAGACCGGCCAATAAAGGCTGGCCGCGTCGGCGGTCGGGTCCGCGGCCAGCAGGGCCGCGACCTGGTCCAGGCAGGCCGCCGGCATCAACGGCTCGTCGCCCTGCAGGTTGACGATCACGGTGTCCGCGCTCCAGCCGAGGCTGCGAACGCACTCGGCGATGCGATCGCTGCCGCTCTGGTGCACCGCCGAGGTCATCACCACCTCGGCGCCGAAGGCGCGGGCGCAGGCGGCAATCTCCTCGGCATCGGTCGCGATCACCACGCGTTGGGCGGAGCCGGCGCGGGCGCGGCGGAAGACATGCTCGATCAGCGGCTTGCCGGCGATTTCGATCAAGGGCTTTCCGGGCAGCCGTTCCGAGGCGAGCCGGGCCGGAATGACGACGTGGTAGGGTGATTTCATCGGCGGTCCTCCTGCATGCCGAGCTCGACCCGCACCCGGCGCAGGAACTCCTCCTCCCATTCGGCCGGCAGAACCGCGTCGACCGACAGGAACCAGGCGTTTTCGAGTCCGAGATGGCGGCATTTCACAGCGTCCTTTTCGGTCATCAGGATCGGCAGGTCGCGCGACATGCCGTTGAAGTCGCTGCGCTGGAACGCATGGTGATCGGGAAACGCGTGTTCGATCACCTTGATGCGGGCGTGCCGCAGCAGATCGAAGAAGCGGCCCGGGTTGCCAATGCCGGCCACCGCGTTGACGCGGCAACCCCCGAACTGCGACAGCCGCCAGTTCTGGCCGCCGTCCAGCGGGCGCAGCAGACCGCCTACCAGCGACATGTGGGTGACCGCCAATGCGGGCGGCAAGGGGTTCGTCTCGCCGTTGATCACGATGTGGTCGACGCTCTCGAGCCGCGCGATCGGCTCGCGCAGCGGGCCGGCCGGCAGCAGCCGTCCGTTGCCGAGACCGCGCCCGCCGTCGATAACGCAGATTTCGAGGTTGCGCGGCAGTCGGTAATGCTGCAGGCCGTCGTCCGAGACGATGACGCGGATGCCTCGCTTGATCAGGGCGCGCGCCGCGGCGCAACGGTCCGGCGCAACGATGACCGGCACCCCGGAGCGCTGTGCGATCAGCAGGGGCTCGTCGCCCACCACGCCCGGGTCCGAGGCCGGGCTGACCAGGCGCAGGCCGCGCTCCGGGCTGCCGTAGCCGCGGCTGATGACGCCGGGCGCGAGGCCCGCCTCCTGCAGGATCCGGCACAGCCGGATCACCAGGGGCGTCTTGCCGCTGCCGCCCACGGTAATGTTGCCGACCACGACGACACAGGCGCTTTCGAGGTCACGGGGCCGCCTTCGGCATTGCCACCACCGATCCAGCCGCTGACCGATACGGTACACGGGCCCCAGTGCCCGCAGCCAGATCGGCGCCTGGCCGCTGCCGTACCAGATCTCGTTCATCCTGACTTCGGTGTCGGCGCGCATGCTCGGCTCGCTCAAGTGGTCTTCGCCCGCTCGCCTCCGGCCTCTTCGTCGCGGCTGAACTGTGTCTGGTACAGCCTGGCGTAGATGCCTTCGCGGGCCAGCAATTCCGCGTGGGTGCCCGCCTCGACCACCCTGCCCCGCTCCAGAACGATGACCTGATCGGCGTTTTCAATGGTCGACAGACGGTGTGCGATCACCAGGGTCGTACGGTGTTTCATGACCTCGGCGAGGGCGTCCTGTATGACCCGTTCCGACTCGGAGTCCAGGGCCGAGGTGGCCTCGTCCAGGATCAGGATGGGGGCGTCCTTGAGCAGGGCCCGGGCGATCGCCAGCCGCTGACGCTGGCCGCCGCTCAGCAGGGTGCCGTTCTCCCCGACCAGGGTGTCGAGCCCTGCGGGCAGTTGCTCGATGAACTCCAGCGCGTGGGCGTCGCTGGCGGCCTTGATGATCGCTTCGCGCGGCGCGCCGGCCAGCGCTCCGTAGGCGATGTTGCCGGCCACCGTGTCGTTGAACAACACGACGCTCTGGCTCACCAGCGCGATATGGCTGCGCAAGTTGTCCAGTTCGTAGTCCGACAACTCGTGTCCGTCCAGCAGGATGTGCCCCTCGTAGTCGGGGTAGAAGCGCGGTAACAGGCCCGCCAGCGTGGTCTTGCCGCTGCCCGAGTGGCCGACCAGCGCGGTGACGCTGCCGGCCGGCACGCTGAAGCTGACATTGCTCAGCACCGGCCGGCCTTCGCTGCCGTAGCGAAAGCTCACGTCGCGGAACTCTATGGCGCCGGCAACCCGGTCGACGCGGAAGTGGCCGGTATCCCGCTCGGCGTCGGTGTCGAGCACCCGGAAGATGCTGTCGGCGGCGGCGATGCCTTTCTGCACCTGGGACTGCACGGTCGTCAGCCGCTTCAGCGGCGGGATCGTGGCCACCATCGCCGTGAAGATGGCGGTGAAGGTGCCGGCGGAAATTCCGTTGAGCATCGACGGTCGCGTTGCGATGTACATCAGCAGCACCATGGCCACGCCGGCCGCGACCTGCACCAGGGAGGAACTCGCCAGGTGCGTGGCGGTCATGCGCATGTGCAGGCGCCGCGTCTTTTCGTTCACCGCGCGGAACCGCTGCTTTTCCGCCTGCTGTCCCTGGAACACCTTGACCACCTGCTGACCCGCCACCGCCTCTTCCGTGACGTGCGAGACATTGCCCATCATGTCCTGGATGCGGTGGCTGATCTTGCGGAAGCTGCGGCTGACCACCGTGACCAGCAGGCCGATCATCGGCACCAGCAGCAGCATCACCAGGGTCAGCTGCACGTTGGTCGCCAGCATCACGCCGAGCAGGAAGATCACCAGCAGGATGTCGCGAAACGCCGCGACGACGGAGGTCGTCGCGGCACTCGCCACCTGTTCGCTGTTGTAGGCGAGTTTGGAGATCAGCTGACCCGAACTGAAGTGGTCGAAAAACGTCGCCGGCAGGGACAGGTAGCGGTCGAACAGTTCCTGGCGCAGGTCGGCGATGACTTTGCGCCCGACCCATTCCATGCCGTAGACCCCGGCGAAATTCCCGAGCATGCGGGTGATGCTGACCAGGAAGATGACGCCGGCCAGCCACAGGCCAAAGGCCGAGTCCTTGCCGACGAAGACCCGGTCGATCAGCGGCTCCATGAACTTGATGAAGGCCGCCTGCATGCTGGCGTCGATGGTGACCCCGAGCACGCCCAGCGCGAACATCCAGAAGTAGCGGCGGGTGTAGCCCCAAAGGCGCCGGTAGATTTGCAGCGGCTCGCCGGCGGGGTCGCCGTCCGACGCGTCAGCGCGGTCGCCAGTTCGTTCGCCGGGCGCTGCGTTCACGGGTTCGATCCGCTCGACCGATCCGTGGCGATGGAAAGATTGCTGAAGCCCATCTGCGCCGCGACGTCCATCGCCGTGACCACGTGGTGGTGGGGGGTCATGCGGTCGGCGCGCAGAACCAGCGGCAGCGTGCGCGCGTCGCCCACCGCCTGTTCGATGGCGGCCCGTATGGTCCGCGCCTCGCTGTCGACCAGGCGCTGGTCGTTCAGGTACATGCGGCCTTCGTCGTCGATCACCAGTTCCAGGCTCTCCGGCACCGCTTCGCGGTCGTCGACGGCGCTGGCTTCGGGCAGATCGACCTTGAGCAGCGCGGTGTGCTCGAACGTCGTGCTGACCATGAAGAAGAGCAGCAGCAGGAACACGACGTCGATCAGCGAGGTGAGGTCGACGGTCGGATCCTCGAGGGTATGGTGCTGGAGCTTCACGGTTCAGCCCCCGGGCACGCCGGACCGCAGCTGGGCCACGTTGCCCCGGTCGATGGCCTCGATCAGGTTGATGGCCTGCTCCTCCATCGCCACCACGTAGGCCGCAACCCGGCCCTTGAAATAGCGGTAGAAAAAGAAGCTGGGAATGGCCACGGTCAGTCCGGCGGCCGTCGTGATCAGCGCCTCCGCAATGCCGCCGGCCAGTTGGTTCGCATTGCCCACGCCCTGGGTGAGGATGGTCGAAAACACCTTGATCATGCCGAGCACCGTGCCCAGCAGGCCGAGCAGCGGGGAGATGCCGGCGATCGTGCCCAGCGTGTTCAGAAAACGCTCGAGTTCGTGCACCACGTGGCGGCCGGTGTCCTCCACGGCTTCCTTGATCAGGTCCCGGGACCGGTTGCGATTGACCAGTGCGGCCGCCAGCACCCGGCCCATCGCCGAGCCGGTGCGCAGTTGATCGATGTGCCGGCGGTCCAGTTCGTGGCGGGCGGCCCAATCCTCCACCTGCTGGCCCACGCCCGGGGGAATGACGTTGTTGCGGCGCAGGGCCCAGAAGCGCTCGCCGATGATGGTCAGCGCCAGTATCGAGCACAGGATGATGGGGGCCATCACCCAACCGCCGGCATAAATGATTTCAATCACGCTTCATCACTCCGTTGATTAGGGCCTGTTAACACTACCTGGGCCCGTCAGGTGGCCCAAATGATAACCAAAAAACCGGCTCAGGGCTCAGCTCCTTCGTGCGGACAAGCGACGCCCGCCGGCCAGCGCCAGAGAGCGTGGCGCTGGTGACGCGCGCTGTCAGCGTCGAGGCGACCGTCGGGATGCAGGGTAAGGCGCAGCGCCCCGCACTCACCGGTGGACCAGAAACGGGTGCCGGTCGCCTCGTAGCGCTGCCGGATCTCGGCCTTCGGAAAGCCGAAGCGATTGCCGAGGCTCGCGGTCGCCACGGCCGCGCGGGCATGCACCGAGCGCACGAACTCGGGACTTGAGGAGGTCCTGCTGCCGTGGTGTGGGACCAGCACGACGTCATAAGCGCTCGGCCTGTCCGCCAGCAAGCGGCGCTCAACCGTGTCCGAAATGTCTCCGGCGAGCAGCACGCGGCCGCCGCGCCCCTCCACGGCGAGCACGCAGGAACTGTCATTGCCGAGATATGGCAGCGCCGGCGACGGGTGCAGCACGGTGAACCGGACTTCGTCCCAGAGCCAGGACAGCCCTGCCTGGCAGGGTGACGTGCCTGCGGGCGGGCGCTGCAGATTGACGCGGTACTCCGCGTCGGGGTAGAGCCGGGCCAGGGTTCGCAGTCCGCCGGCATGGTCGAGGTCGCCATGGCTGATCAGGATGCGGTCCGGCGCGCGGCCGCCGGCCCGGCCCAGTGCGGGCACGATCACACTGCCGACCAGGTTGGCGTCGCCGCCGTCGCCCGGCCCCGAGTCGTACAACAGGGTATGTTCCGCGGTGCGCAGCAGCACCGCGGTGCCCTGCCCCACGTCGAGCACCTCCAGCTCGATGGTCCCCGGGGGCGGCGCCCTCCCGGTCGGCAGCAACAGCGGCAGCAGCAGGAAGGCGCCGCTCCAGCGACCGTGCAGTCCGCGCGGCAGCAGCAACACAAAGGCGCCCGCCAGAACCAGCAGGGCCTGAAGCAGACCCGGTGCGCGCAACGCCGTCAGCCCGCCCTGCAGGTCGGCCATCCACTCGAGGAAAGCGAGCAGCAGCACCGAGATTGCGCCGGCGCCGGACCAGCACAAGGCGGCCAGGCCACCCAGCCAGAAATCCAGCAGCGAGTTGAGGGCGAATACGGCGACGCCGGCCAGCACCAGGGGCACCACCAGCAGGCTGACCAGGGGTATCGCGACCAGGTTTGCCGCGAAACCTGCCAGGCTGAAGGACTGGAACCAGGCGGCGCTGACCGGCAGCAGCACCAGCATCACCGCCCCCTGGGCCAGCAACAGAGTCCGGGCCGCCGAATGCCGGGCGCCGCGCGGAACGAACAGTGCCAGCAGGGCCGCCACCGCCAGGAAGGAAAACCAGAATCCGGCGCCCAGCGGCGCAAAAGGATCGACCAGCAGCACCGCGCACAGCGCCACCAGCCAGGGGCGTGCCGGGTGCAGGGCGCGTGTAGTCAGGACCGCCAGCATGGCCGCGAACAGCTGCGCCAGGGAACGCAATGTCGGCACTTCGAAGTTCGCGAGCGCCGCGTAGGACAGGGCCGCCAACAGGCCACCCGTCATCATCAGGGTGTGCAGCAGGCGCCCCGCACCCATGAACGGCAGGAACCAGCCGACGCCGCGCATCACCACCATGCCGCCGGTCGCCGCCAGCCCGATGTGCAGTCCGGAAATCGCCAGCAGGTGGGTCGTGCCGGTCAGGTTGAGCAGCTGGCGGTCGTCGCGGCTCATGCCGGAGCGATCGGCGACGGCCAGCGCCTGGACGATGCTGCGCTGCCGTTCATCCGCCACCTGCCGTGCAATCTCCCGCGTGACCTGCGCACGCACCGCGGCCAGTGCGGTTTGCAGGGCTGCGTTCAGGGTCGTCTCGCCGGGCGTGGCGAGGCCGCCATTCCCGGCCAGCAGATTTCCACCGCGCACCGTCGCCACGGCGCCGATGCCATTGGCGAACAACCACTGCTCCCGATCCTGGCCCTGAAAGTTGACCGGACCCCAGGGCGGCTTCAGCAGCACCTCGAATTCCCACGCCTGTCCCGGCGCGAGTTTTGGCCACTGCCGGTACCACCGCATCAGGATCCGTGCCGGCAACGCACGCTGGCCCGGTTGCACCAGCGGCGCGAGCACGAAACTCGCGTAATCGTCGTACTCCTGCGGTATCGAAACGATGGTGCCGCGGACGGCTTGTACCTGCCCGGCCAGCTCGGCCGGAAGCCGGTCGTCCAGGCGCAACTGGAAGTGCCACAGGCTCCAGGCGCAGCCCAGCAACAGTGCGGCCAGCGGGCGGGAGGCCGGCTTGGCCAGGCACAGGACGCCGCAGACTGCCGTCGCGGACAGGGCCCAAAGCGGAGGAACGCTGGTAAAGAGCAGCGCCGACAGGGAGCCCGCCGCCAACGCGGCCGGCGTCAGCCAGGCGCCGTCCCCGCCCGATGCAGCAGTCGACGGTCCGGCACAGGGTGACCCGGCAGGAGACCGAACGACGTTCAGTCGATTTCCCGGAGCTGCCCCATGTGCAGTTCGAGACAGCGATCCATGCGCGCCGCCAGGCTGCGGTCGTGCGTCACCAGCAGCAGGCTCGTGCGCAGTTCGCGGTTCAGCTCCAGCAAGAGCCCATAGACCTGTGCAGCGGTGCGCTCGTCGAGGTTGCCGGTAGGCTCGTCGCCGAGCACGACGCGCGGGTTGCCGACCAGGGCCCTGGCCACCGCGGCCCGCTGGCGTTCGCCGCCGGAAAGTTCTCCCGGTTTGTGGTGGAGCCGCTCGCCCAGGCCCACGCGCTCCAGGATGGCGGCCGCGCGATCGCGCGCGACGGCGGCTTTCTCGCCGCGGATCAGCAGCGGCATGGCGACGTTTTCCAGCGCCGTGAATTCGGCCAGCAGGTGGTGGAGCTGGTAGACGAAGCCCAGGGCTTCGTTGCGCAGGCGGCTGCGTTCGCCGGCGGGCAGTGACCACAGGGACGCTCCGCTCACCAGGACCTCGCCCTGGTCCGGCTCGTCGAGGCCGCCGAGGATGTGCAGCAGCGTGCTCTTGCCGGCGCCGGATGCGCCCACGATCGCCAGCGACTCCCCGGTGCCCAGTGCCAGTTCCACGCCCTCGAGCACGCGCACCTCGCGCGGCCCCTGCCGGTACGACTTGTGCACCGCCCGCGCCTCGAGCACCGTACCCTGCCGGCCCTCACTCATAGCTCAGCGCCTCCGCGGGATGCGTGCGGGCGGCCCGCCAGGACGGGTAAATGGTGGAAAGCAGGGACATGCCCAGCGACATCAGCGCGAACTTGACCACGTCGGCGGTGCGCAGGTCCGACGGCAGTTCCGTGATGTAGTAGATGTCGGACGGAAACAGGCTGAAGCCGAACAAGCGCTCCAGGAACGGAACCACCGCGCCGATGTTGTGTGCCAGCAGGATGCCGCCGATCACGCCCAGCACGGTGCCGACCACGCCGATGACGGTGCCCTGGATCACGAACACCCGCATGATGGTGCCGGGCCGGGCGCCCATGGTCTTCAGGATGGCGATGTCGGATTGTTTGTCGGTAACGACCATCACCAGCATCGAGATGATGTTGAAGGCTGCCACGGCGATGATCAGCGACAGGATCACCCACATTACGGTTTTCTCGGTGCGCACGGCCTGGAACAGGTTGCCGCGCTCCTGGGTCCAGTCGCGCACGACGTAATAGGCGGGGGTATCGGCGCCGCCCGGCTGGCCCCAGCCCTCCTGCGTCATGTCCTCGGAAATGTCGCGGGCCACGCTCCAGGCACGGTAGAGGTCCTCCAGGTGCAGCCGCACGCCTCCCGCGGTGCCCGGCGGCATGCGCAGCAAACGCGCCGCGTCGTCCATGTGGATCAGGGCGAGCGCGGAGTCATTCTCGAACTCGCCGAATTCGAATGCGCCGACCACGGTGAAGCGGCGCATCAGCGGACTGGCGCCCACCGGGGTGGCCTTGAGGCGCGGCGCGATCACGGTGACGCGATCGCCGGGCCCGACGCGCAGGCGAGAGGCGAGGCCGATGCCGAGGATGATCCCGTACTCGCCCGGGACCAGGTCGGCCAGGCTGCCCGACAACATCTTGTCCTCTATCTCGGAGACGTGGATCTCGTAGTCCGGGTCGATGCCGCGGATAAAAGCGCCGGACGACTCCTGTCCCTGCAGCCACACGCCCTCCTCGATGTAGGGCGCGGCGCCGTCCACCTCGGGGTGCTGCTGGACCCGCGCGACCACCTCGCGCCACTCCGCCAGGGCGCCCTCGACCGGCTGGATGGTTGCGTGGGCGATGGCGCCGAGAATGCGCGCGCGCAGTTCCTTCTCGAAGCCGTTCATCACCGATATGACAGTAATGAGCGTGGTGACACCGAGCGCGATGCCGAGCATCGAGATCAGCGAGATGAACGAAATGAAATGGTTCCGCCGCTTGGCGCGGACGTAGCGCAAACCGATGAATGCTTCGAGCGGCGTGTACATGGCGCGAATTAGACCACAGGGGCAAGGGCATCACCAGCGGAGTCGCGCCGCGCGCAGAGTAGGAAATCGGCGCGCCGGAACGTTCCATGCGCAAGATGAGCAGTTCGGCCCAAACGCGGCAGCCGGGCACCCGGTTCCGGGACACGCCGTGAATACATCCCTGTAGGCTCGGATGCGACTTCCTGTCGCATACGGTCCCGGAACCGGGTGCCCGGCTGCCGCTGGTGGTGCCCCGATGAAAACCGTGCGCCGTTACAGGCTGTCGAGGACCGTGCGCAGCTCGTCCGGCAACGGCGCGGAGAATTCCAGTTCCTCGCCCGCGGGACCGGTCAGGCCGAGGCGGTGGGCGTGCAGGAACACGCGCCCCAGCCCGCGCGCCTTCCATTTCTTCAGCGCGGCGCGGTCCGCGTACTTGCGGTCGCCCGCCAGCGGCAAGCCGATATGGCGTGCGTGCGCGCGGATCTGGTGGGTGCGACCGGTGAACAGCTCGGCCTCGACGTAACAGCAGTCGCCGAATGACTGCAGCAGCCGGAACCGCGTCAGCGAAGCCTTGCCCGCGTCCTGCACTGTGACCGGCCCCCGGGATTCGCCGGCCATCCGGGCCAGCGGGGCATCGACGTCGACCACCGCCTCGGGCAGCAGCCCGTCCATCAGGCAGAGGTAGCGCTTGCGAACTGTCCCGTCCCTGAATTGTGCCGACAGCTGGCCCAGCGCCTGGCCGTTGCGGGCCAACACCAGGCAACCGCTGGTTTCCCGGTCGAGCCGGTGGGCCAGCTCGAGGTACTCGCCCGGGCGGTCCTGGCGCAGCGCGTCGATCACGCCCCAGGTCAGGCCGCTGCCGGCGTGCACGGCCATGCCTGCGGGCTTGTCGAGGACCAGCAGGTCACGGCTCTCGAAAAGTATGGCCTTGCGCAGTTGACGGCGAACATCCTCGGCGACGTTAACCGGCTCGTCCGGCCGGGTTCGGGCAGGCGGTATCCGCACCTCGTCGCCTTCTTCGAGGCGCGAAGCCGCCTGGGCCCGGCTGCCGTTGATCCTGACCTGGCCGGTGCGGATCATGCGGTAGATCGCGCTGCGCGGAACGCCTTTGAGCAGCGTCACCAGGTAATTGTCCAGGCGCTGCCCGCTGCGGTCGGCATCGACCCTGACCCGGCGCACGCCACCGCTCTGCTTTCCCGCCGACTCTACCGACTCAATAGGCATCTGCAACTCATTGATAGTCCGTAAAAACGCTGCTATATTACAGCCTTCCGGAAATCCGCGCGCCTGTTTCCCTGACGCGCCGGGATCGCTTCCCGGCCCGCCTGGGGTCGCCGGCAATTCCAACCGCACACATCGTTCAGCGCGTTTGCTTGAAACGTCTGCTGCAGAATGTCTGGTTCAGATCGTCTGGTTCAGTATGGCCGCTTGGGAATGCCTGCCTGGGTATGGCGGAAGCCGGAAAGAGATTGGATTATCGCGGTAGCCAAGGCGGCTGCCGCCAAGGGTCGGCTTAACCGCCGGTCGCGTCGCAACACAGAATAAGGCA
>Ga0105090_10000217_pt1 | contig 25997 bp, 26 predicted proteins | sample PPLLak3March2015_FD_79110 | JGI IMG/M metagenome (GOLD analysis project Ga0105090, IMG submission 79110) | Freshwater sediment microbial communities from Prairie Pothole Lake near Jamestown, North Dakota, USA - PPLs Lake P7 Core (1) Depth... | ecosystem: Environmental > Aquatic > Freshwater >...
CTTTCTAGGTATCAAGGAAACGCCGTGTGCAAAGCGAGCAGTTTTGAAGAGCCCGGTGCGGTAATTCCGCACGCCGGGATCTGTGAGGGGGCAGTTGGGTAACTGGCTGTTCTACCTCGATCGGCCGAAACGTTTTAGATCTCAAAGATATGCAAAACGTGAGTAACGGGGTTGCAAACCCCGTCACGCTTATAGTTCCCAAGCTCTGGTTTGGGAACCAGCGCAACTATATCTACGCTGTCTGGCGTTGGAATTTAATAGCAAAACAATCATCAACTACTATCAAGGATTTATCACATGAACACTATGACTTTACGACTATTAAAAGGCGTTAGCATTGCCTTGGTCAGCATTCTTTTAACCGCTTGTGCCGCGATGAAAGCGGAAGAAGCAACCAGTAAAGAACAGTTATTAGCAGCAGCTGGTTTTAAAATGCAGTTGGCAGATACCCCAGAAAAACTGGCGCACTTAAAAACACTGACTCAACAAAAAATAGTAGTGCATGAAAAAGACGGCATTAACTATTACGTTTACGCCGATGCGACCACTTGCCAATGTGTCTACATAGGCCAAGATGCGAATTATCAAAATTTTCAACAACTACAAGCTCAGAAAAACATCGCCGAAGAGCAACAAATGACGGCGGAAATGAATGAAAATGCTGCAATGAATTGGGGTATATGGGGCCCTGGATATGGGATGGGCGGGTTTTATTGATTTGCTAGTTCCCAAGCTGGAACTTGGGAGTCAGCGCAAATGATGGGGACGGGGTAAATACCTCGTCCAGCCCGGTGGATTACCATTTATCCCGGATTTATCGGCAGTTACCCCAACTTTTACTTTAGTGTGGAGGAAGAACAGCTAGGCGAATTTGTTGATAGTATCCGTTTTGCCAGGACTGAAATCGATATAGATCACCTCTACAGTAAATTTGGTATACGCCGTACCAACCCTGAAATCTGGCAAAATGCAGACTGGTTTAACGAGCAACATAAAAAATACAGGGGCTTAAATGCAGGGCTGTTGGATTTGAGCCGGTACGATAATTTGTAAACCTGAAATGATGTAATGTTTTACATCTAAAAGCGCGTTTATTTATGGTTCGGAGATAGTAGAGGAAAATAACTGATGTCTGCATGAAGCTGGTCGGGGTTTGCAACCCCGACCGAAACGTTTGAAGATATCAGCGATTTACAAACCCCGTAGCACATCGACCTTTACTGGGCGCTCCGCTCGCTATAGCAACTAAACAATAACTTTAAGGAAATAGCCATGAAACCTTTCCATATTTATCAGTTCCATCGACTACTGTTGTTCGCCTTAGCGCTCGTCTTTGCCGTACATGCGCACGCCGAAACTGATTCGCTGCCGTCCTGGAACGACGGCCCGGCTAAGCAGGCGATCGTCGATTTTGTGAAGTCGACTACGACGCAGGGCAGTCCCCAGTTCGTGCCAGCGGCCGAACGTATCGCCACATTCGATCAGGATGGCACGCTGTGGGTCTCGCACCCGATCTATGCGCAGGTGATGTACTGCCTCGATCGCGTGCCGGCATTAGTCAAGGCAAAGCCTAAACTGGAGAAGGTCGAGCCGTTCAAGACTGTAATGTCCGGCAACCGCGAGAAGATCGCGAAGCTTTCGATGGATGACCTTCTCAAGATCGTGGCAGCTACGCTGACGGGAATGTCTATCGAAGAATTTCAAGCCGAGGTGAAGACATGGCTGGCGACGGCCAAGGACCCACGCTGGAAGCGGCCTTATACCGAGCTCACCTACCAGCCGATGCAGGAAGTGCTGAATTATCTGCGTGACAATGGTTACAAGACTTACATTGTCACCGGTGGCGGCCAGGACTTCGTGCGGGTTTACTCGGAAGACACCTACGGTATTCCACCCGAGCAGGTCGTCGGCAGCGCCCTGGGGACCAAGTACGAGTATGACAAGAACGGTAAGCCTTTCCTGATCAAGGAACCGAAGCTGCTCCTGAATGATAATAATGCCGGCAAACCCGAGGGCATCCACCTGATGATCGGCCGCCGTCCGCATGCGGCGTTCGGCAACTCCACCGGCGACCGGCAAATGCTGGAGTACACCAGGGTGGGCGACGGCGCACGGCTGTCAATGCTGGTGCTGCACGACGACGCCAAGCGCGAATATGCCTACGGCCCTGCGCAAGGATTACCCGCTACCAAGGTTGGCGCCTTTACCCAGGAACTCTACGACGAAGCCCAGAAACAGGGGTGGACGGTCATCAGCATGAAAAACGACTGGAAGCAAGTCTTCGTGTTTGAGAGCAAATGAGCCGGGTAGGGTACGCTGTGCGTACCTTTCATGGCTTGATATCAACTTTTCCAATAGAAAAAATTAATGAAAACACCAAAGTATTTGTCCAGTTTTAAAACATCTAGCGCACTGCTTGGTTGTGTGCTGGCTTCAACCCTGACAGGTTGCTCCACTATTGACAGCGTCAGTAATGAGGCAAAAGCTGTCGTCATAGCACCCGCTCCCGACACGGCTTTTACGCCGGACGCGCAAAGGGAAACGAAAGTTGCTTATTTACCTTTCCAAAAAGCCTGGATTAAACAAGGCTTCGATTTTAAGGCCTATCCCAATCTGGTGGTCGCCCCCGTCAACACCCAATACATGTTAAAAATGGACTGGTTGCATAAATTAAGTTCAGTCAATTATTTAACGAATGTAAAACAGGACATACAAAACGTGGCTGTTTATTTTCAAAATCAAGTAATCACCGATTTTCAAAACGATCCAAACCAACGGTTTACGGTGCTTGATTATCCAGCCCAACAAACTAAAGGGGTGTTGCAACTGGAATTGGCGTTAATTGAAGTCGATCCCTCAATGCCAATGCTGAATGCGGCCGGCTGGTTAGAACCAGGCGGTGGCACTGCCGCAGGTGTAGTCAATCAAAGAACAGCGGCTTTTGAAGGGCGTATACGCGATTTAAGCACCAATGAAATTGTTGCAACCTTTGCAGACCGTAATATGCAAGATGTTGATCCACTCGATTTAACCCGTTTGACCTGGTATGGCCCTGCCAAACAGATCATTGATCAATGGGCCAAGGAGTTTGTTGAAATTGCCAATCGCCAACCCGGAGAAGTGATTAATGCTCCAGTAGCATTTAGCATCAATCCTTTCTAGAAGTCTGTCTGGTTTAATTAGCATCCTGTCTTGATGTAAGCTGATGAGAAGAACTACATCAAGTCATACAAACCCTTGGAGTAAATTAAGTGCTTTCCAAAACCGAAAACTATCATACTCAATAAGGAAAACTCATGAAAAATAAAAGACATTGGCTGATCCTCGGCGCTACTTCATTGTTTACCGCCTCGCTGCTATCGGGATGCTCCAGCTCAGGAAACAAGGATCTTTCTGCGCACTCCCTGGAGGCAGAGCCCCCTACGTTGCCTGCGCAGGATCAAACTGCTGCAACCCAGACGCAGGCCCGGCCCGGCGGGCTTGAAGGCGAGCTGGTCGTCATCACAGCAACAGTGAAGGCGATCGACAAGAAAAACCGGGAGGTTATCCTTCAATCTACCGACGGCAAAGTGGCCAAGATTAAATGCGGGCCTGAGGTTCGTAATTTTGCCCAGATTCGTGTTGGTGACGAAGTCAAGACATCATTGCTGGAAACCGTCGAACTCTTTGTAACCGGTAATAATGAACCCGCTGCGGAACGGGTAACAGAAGTTGCCCGCGCCCCCTTAGGCAGCAAGCCGGGTTTTGCGGCCATTGACGCAGTTGAAGTAAAAGCCTCCGTTGTTGCCATCAATTACCAGACCCGGAAAGTGACCTTGAAAGGTCTCGAGGGCAAGATCATAAATGTGACAGCTGGGGATGAAGTAAAACGCCTCAACGAAGTCAAGGTAGGAGATTCGGTGGTGGCACGCCTGACACGAGCGGTTTCTATCGAGGTTAGCAAGCCCGCTTCAAACTGATCTCACTACTGACACCAAAGCTGTAGGCTGGAATAAGTCTTTTCGAGCGTTAGCGAGAATTAGCGTTTCCGGCTACCTCGCGCACCGTTGCGCCGGGAACGCCGGTTTTCGCTAACGCTACAACCGGCTTATTCCGTCCTACAACTGCTTACACGGGGCGGCTTTTCAATTTTGTCCCCTGATATTTTAAGTCAAGTAAAAACGCGCAAATTGATTTCGCTTCAACAAATCCGGAGAAAAAATGAACCATAAAAAAATTCTTTATAAATGCACCTCATTCTTGCTGTCTGTCGTGGCAGGTTTGTCAGGCGTTGTAAATGCAGAAGATTTCAGTCTTGACTCTGTCAGCAAGGAGCAAGCCACCCAGACTGTTCAGGCGGGTGCAAAGAGTGTGGACGGCGTAAATTCGACTGCCGTGCAAGGTAGTTTGACAGATACCCTGGTAAAGAAGTTGGGTATTAGCAGCGAACAGGCGCAAGGGGGAGCCGGTGTACTTTTTCAGCTAGCAAAAAGTAAACTGGATGCCGGACAATTTGCAGAGTTAAGCAAAGCGGTACCCGAGATGGATAGCCTGTTAAGTGCAGCACCCAAACAATCGGGGGCATTAAGTGGCTTGGCTGGAGGCGCATCATCCGTCTTGGGTGAAGCCAATAACCCTTATGGTAATATTGCCGGGCTGGCTTCAACTTTTAAGGTGTTAAACCTCTCCCCTGACGGTGTCGATGAATTTGTTCCGGTAGTGGTTGATTATGTCAGAGCAAAAAGCGGAGCACTTACCGCAGATATGCTGCAATCCGCCTTGTATGGCGGTTTATAGGTGTTTATCTATTGCTGCATACCGGACGTTTGAACTATGAAAGCACGGGACTTATTTGGATGTATTTAAGCTCGCCATCTATGGTACTGGATACCCGCTTCCCGGCGAGTATGACAAATTACCTCCGTACTTGTGTATAACGATGAGCGCGGCGCGTGGAAACGAGGGAAATTTATTTGAGAGTTAAGAAACTGTTATGACTGAAGTATTATTTATAGTAATTGTTCTTATTGTTGCCTATGTCATTTATGTGATCGTGAACGAACAAAAAACGACATCCACTTCCGCAGTCAATCAGGCAACGTCTGAAAAGCCAAAGGTAGGTGATTCGATGACACAGGGCGACAAACATATTGCGGAACAAACTACGGAAAGCGGCTCACTGGGGAACAGCGCCGGCCAAGCAAGCGGCAATCAGCTTGGGGACGTTACAGCGCATGCACCTTATTTAGCCGAAATCGAGAAAAAGCTCGCCCATGTTTCCACCACATTGCATAAAGAAGCCAAGACAGTAACTTATGATGCTTTGGATTTGATTAAGCATCCTAGTCACTATGCGCAGTTGGAGGCTAGCCTGGCTGCTGGCGTAGGAGGAGAAAGTTTGGGGGAAATAATGGGCGCGAGTCTGGGAACGGTGTTCGGGCCAGAGGGTACGGTGATCGGCGCCGAAGTGGGGGGCATGGCCGGTGAAGTTTTCGGAACTCGTCAGGGTGGCAAAATTGCAAAAGAGCTTCTCCACCAACCCGGAACTGAACCTCCCTTAAAAGAAGACTTGCAAAAAGAAGGTAGCGCAAAAGTAGGCAGTCACGCCGGGAAAGCAATCGGGAGCATGATCGGTGAAGCCTTATTTGACGATATTGGCGGTGAAATTGGCGAGGCGGTGGGCGACAAGATAGGTAACTTAGCCGGAAGTCTAGCCTTTGAGCATGCCGCAAAAATGCATAACAAGAATAATGATGAACCAACTTAAGGCGGTGGACAAAAAAGCTTGTCCACTTTAATTTATTGGGCTTACGGTTTGAGGCTCGGATACTCAGACCAAAACAATCTCTCGCATGGCTACACGCGGGACGGAGTTTGCAACTTCGTCCTTGATGTTTCAAAACAAGTTAAATTTGGGTGTGTGGTGTTAGCACGGCATAAACGTTACGGACGGGTTTATAAAACCCGTCCGGCTTGGAGGGGTCGGACTGGCAGCTCCGTTTCACGGTGGCGCTGTTATTCCCAAAGTGATGAAGCTACAATCTGCTTTCAGCCAAATTAACAGCGCCCCTGAATATTAACTACGGATTCACAATGACCCGACGCAAAACGCCAAAACCAGCCAAATCAGCCACCAAAAACGTGCCTCAAATTACCGCCATCCCAACAGGAAAGGGCAAGCGAAACCTCATTCTGTTGCTGTCAATTTTTATGCTGGCGGGCCTGGCGATAGGAGTTGTTTACTTTACTCGCGCGCCTTCTCCTTCCGTAGCTGTGATTTCGCCCGCTCCCCCGGCAGCGAACCCAGAACCAGAAATGGCAATGGCTGTTGTAAATAAGCATTTCGTCGGTGCAGGCATTTGTAAGGAATGTCATCAGGCTGAATTCATGGCATGGCATGGCTCGGATCATGACCTGGCGATGCAGGAAGCCAATGATCAAACCGTACTGGGTGACTTCAATAATGCAAAATTCAAACATGACGCTATCGAATCGACTTTCTTCAAGCGTGACGGCAAGTTTATGGTACGCACCGACGGCCCGGATGGTAAGTTGACCGATTATCCGATCGACTATACTTTCGGCGTTACACCATTGCAACAATACCTGATTAAATTTCCTGCAGGCCGTTATCAAGCGCTCAGTATTGCCTGGGACACCCGGCCTAAAGGCGAAGGCGGGCAACGTTGGTTTCATCTGTATCCGAAGGAAAAAATGGATTACACCGATCAGTTGCACTGGACCGGACGTTACCAGAATTGGAATATGGAATGCGCTGAATGTCATTCTACCAATCTTAAGAAAGGCTACGATGCCGCAATCGATAGCTACAAGACAACTTTTAACGAGATCAATGTTGCTTGCGAATCCTGTCACGGTCCTGCGTCACAACATGTCGAATGGGCAAAACAGGCGCTGCCGCCCTATTCGGACGATGACAAAGGCTTGGCAGTAAAGCTGCAAAGTAACTGGCAAGAAGCCTGGAAGTTTCCCGATAGCAACGCACTCTTTGCCCATCGTGATCAACCTGCCAATGATGCATTGATGAATACCTGCTGGGCCTGTCATGCGCGCCGCTCGACGCTGGTTGAAGGCAGCTTGCCCGGCTTGCCGCTGGAAGACTCGCATCACCCGGCATTACTAACGCAACCGACCTATTATGCCGACGGGCAGCAGCGCGACGAGGATTACACCTGGGGTTCCTTCCGCCAGAGCAAGATGTTCCAGAACGGGGTTACCTGTATGGATTGTCACGAGCCGCACTCGCTTAAACTTCGCGCCGAAGGCAATGCGTTGTGTACTCGTTGCCACAATGCCGCCAAATTTGACACTGAACAGCATCATTTTCACAAGCCCGATTCTAAAGGTGCTCAGTGTATGGACTGTCATGCGCCTGAACAAAATTACATGGTGATCGATGGACGTCACGACCACAGTTTCCGTTTACCGCGCCCGGATTTATCACTGTCATTGGGTAGCCCGAATGCCTGTACGCAATGCCATCAAAAACAGAAACCCGAATGGGCGGCTTTAGCGCTGGATAAATGGTACGGCAAAGCTTGGCGCGATCGTCCTCATTACGGAACAGCATTACAAGCGGGTGCGACGCAAGGTCTCAAGGCTTTGCCGGTGCTGCTAGAACTTGCCCAGGATTCAGCCAGACCCGCCATTGTGCGTGCAACAGCGTTAACTTTGGTTGCGCCACTGATGGGGCCCGAACTTCTAAACTTTGCGCGACAGCAGCTAAAAGATCCCGATCCGTCGGTGCGTATCGCCGCCCTGGGACTAATTGAATTCGTCGATACTATCAACCGCGTACTGGCTGCTACGCCCTTGCTTACCGATCCGGTTCGCGGTGTTCGCATGGAAGCCGCACGTATTCTTGCCGATGTGCCGGATAACCAAATGACGGCTGGCCGGCTCAGCGCGCGCAAAAGCGCGATGGCGGAATACCTGGATTACTTAAAGCTCAATGCCGACTGGCCGGCGGAAAACGTTAATCTGGGTAATCTTTACCTGCGTCAGCGCAATGTCGAAGCGGCTATTACAGTCTATGAACGTGCCATTTCCCTCGATCCGCGTTTCATCGGCGCTTACGTTAATCTTGCCGATGCCTACCGTCAACAAGGTCGCGATGACGAGGGCGAAAAACAGTTGCGCCGGGGATTATTGTTATCGCCCAACGCTGCGGACTTACATCACGCATTGGGCTTGCTGCTGGTGCGCAAAACCGATAAAACGGCGGCGTTGCAAGAGCTCGAAGTAGCCTCGAAATTGGCACCGGATAATGCCCGCTATGCTTATGTCTACGCCATAGGGTTGAATTCTGCGGGGAAACAGCGCGAGGCGTTGACGGTATTAAAAGCCGCCGATGCGCGACAGCCCTACAACCTCGATATACTCAGCGCACTCATTTCGATGCAGCGTGAGGCAGGCGACAACAAAGCGGCGCTTGTTTACGCGCGAAAAGCTGCCGAAGCGTTGCCTGACAATAAAGAAATAAAGCAATTGATAACGGAGTTGGAAGGCGGTAAGGTGAAGTAAGTAAATTCCAGTGTTTGCCTTGATGATGATAAATCTGCAACCATGCCATTCATTACAATCACACAACAGGAAAGCTAATGACCAGTTTATTTATTAGTCTAAAAATTATTCCCATGATTTTCGCAGCTCTGTTTCCAGTAGTTAATCCAATCGGAACGGCTCTTGTCCTTTACGGGATGACCAGTGGGGTTGACGATCAAACCTGGAAATCGATGTCGAGAAGAATAGCGCTTTATTCTTTGTTTTTTTTATCTTTTTTCTTTTTTTTCGGCAGCTACATCTTGAAACTTTTTGGAATTTCCATCCCGGTTGTCCAGTTTTCGGGAGGGATAGTTTTGGCATTGATGGGATGGCAGCTTTTAAATCAACATGAAACAGATATACCTGCATCTGAAGGGGGAATGCAAAAACCGGGTCCAGTAATTGAATCGAAGGCTTTTTATCCCTTCACTTTTCCGATAACAATTGGCCCTGGAGGGCTGGCTGTTGTTCTGACCTTTAGCGCTCATTTGCATCGGGGGTCCCTGCTCCTTGTTACACTGGAACAAGGCGCGGCAATCGCTGGAATTTTTTTGATGTGTGTAGTCATCTCCCTTTGCTACCGCAATCTTAAATTTATGACCAAGCGGTTTTCACCCGCGGCTGCTTTGGCGATATCGAAAATTTGCGCCTTTTTTGTGCTTTGTATTGGTGTCGAGATTGCCTGGGCAGGTTTTAAGGCGCTTGGCCATTAACCATGTAGATCGGATAAACCAGGCAAGCTTTATTGTGGTGCAATTTATATAATAGAGCTGCCATTTTTTTGGTTACCCTGCAATTCTAATTTGTCATACTATGGCCCCTTTTCAAATCCCTATAGAAACGCGAGTTGTCGCATCTTTTCACTAAAGCCATGAATAGCAGAAACTACGATGCCTGCCCTGAGTGTGATTTATTGCTCAAGTCTGCTCAACCCAAAATGGGCGAAAAAGCCCATTGTCCGCGCTGCGGCTTTTTGCTTTCGAAGCCGCGTAAACAAACGGTTGAGCGCACCTTTGCCCTGTCTATCGCCGGATTCATCTTATTTTTTCCCGCTAATTTATTGCCGATGGTGGGCATCACCGTTCTGGGTAATTCCAACACCGGCATATTGATGTCCGGCGTAATTGCTTTATTTAACGACGGTATGGAGGCCGTTGCCATTGTCGTATTTTTGGCCAGCATTTTTTTTCCGCTCGTGCATATCACTTTATCATTGCTAATTAGCGGACACCTTTATTTTAATCGCCCCAATCGTTATTTAATCGGGTGGATGCGCTGGATGCACCATTTGGATGAATGGGTGATGCTGGAGGTTTATATGCTGGGTATCATTGTCGCCTGCGTTAAGCTCATGGCTATCGCTCCTCTCAAATTCGGCTGGGGTCTCTATGCTTTTATCGCCCTGATCATCATCACAACGATGTTAACCAGCGGCCTGGATAGTGCGTTATTCTGGCAGCGCATCGAGCAACTGAGTAAAGATAACAACGATGAAATCTAAAATGAATGCCCTCGCACAAGGTTTTATACGCTGCCACGACTGTGGTTATTTGGTAAAAGCAGTTGACCATACCCCATCCTGCCCACGCTGTGAAAGTCATCTTCACGCACGACGCCCCCATAGTCAGCAACGCACCGCTGCGTTGTTGTTCAGCAGTTTTTTTCTGTATATTCCAGCCAATATTTTTCCCATTATGAATGTGAATCAATTTGGCGCGGGTGATCCGCATACCATTGCCGGCGGTATTATTGAATTATTCAACAGCGGCATGATACCTATCGGTCTGCTGGTTTTGGTGGCGAGTATTCTCGTGCCGTCGTTAAAACTGATCGGTATCGGCTTGCTGTTGCTGTGTGCCCATTTCCGCTGGCAAGTCAATGCGCGTAAATGGACAGTGATGTATCGCGTCATTGCTTTTGTAGGGCGATGGTCGATGCTGGATATTTTTATGATTTCCATCCTGGTCGATCTGGTTAATTTTGGCGCGGTACAAATTATTGCCGGTCCTGCGGCAACTGCATTTGCCGCTGTGGTGATATTGACTATGTTTGCCGCCGAAAATTTCGATCCACGCTTACTTTGGGACAACCAACAAAACATATATGAATGATTTTATTGAACCTTCTTACGAAGCGGCCGATGCTGCCATTAATAAAAAACGGGAATTACCGCTAATCTGGTTGTTACCCTTGTGTGCGCTATTAATAAGCGGCTGGCTGATTTACAAGACCGTTTCGGAAAAAGGACCGGAGATTACCATTAATTTTCCCAGCGCAGACGGTTTGGAAATAGACAAAACCAAAATCAAATTCCTGGATGTGGAAATCGGTAAAATCACCGATATCGCCATTAATAAAGATATGAAAACCATTGACGTGACTGCGGAAATGCACAAGGAAAGCAGTTCATATCTAACCAATAACACGCAGTTCTGGGTAGTTAAGCCGCAAATCGGCTTAAGCGGCGTAACGGGTTTAGGCACGCTGATGTCCGGAGCTTACATTGCTATTAAGCCCGAAAAGGGCAAAAAAGAACGTCACTTTAAGGGACTCGAAGAACCACCTGTTTTGGAAACTAATGCGCAAGGCAAGAAATTTATACTTGAGACGACTAATCTCGGTTCCATGGGGCCTGGAACGCAGATTAGCTTTCATGGCATTGCCGTAGGCGAGGTACTCGATTATCAATTAGCCAAAAACGCCGACAACATCAAATTAACGGTTTTTGTTAACGCGCCTTATGACCAGTTTATTAGAACCAATACCCGCTTCTGGATAGACAGCGGCATCGATTTATCAGCCGACGCCGATGGTTTTAAGTTAAGAACAGGGCCTTTAATTTCGTTATTGGCCGGCGGTATTGCCTTTCGTACCGACCCTAATGATAAACCGGCGGATACCGTGCCCGAATACACGCCATTTCAACTATTTGATGGTTATGACCAATCAACTGAAGTGATTTATCATAGAACGGTCAAAGTCGTCATGTATTTTGGTGAATCAGTACGAGGCTTAAACATCGGCGCCCCTGTTTTATTACGCGGCATTCCGGTTGGTAAAGTAACTGACATTAACCTGGAAATAGATGCAAAAACTGCGGATATTGAGATTCCCGTCGTGGTTGAAGTAGAGCCCGACCGCATTAAAATTGTCAATAAACAAGCTAATATGACGCCTAATGAAAATATAGCGCATCTGGTTGCCAAAGGGTTACGCGCGCAATTGCAAACGGGTAGCCTGCTGACAGGGCAACTGTTTGTTGCTCTGGATCTGTTTCCGGAAAGCAAAGTGGTTACCCACAAGAATGATACCGGCTATCTGGAATTTCCAACGACGCCAAACTCAATGAATCAGATTATTAATTCTGCACAAGCTGTTATGGATAAAATTTCCAAATTGCCGTTGGAAAACATGACGGCCGAAATCAACAAAACCCTGGAATCCTTACAAGGCACCTCCAAGGCGGCAACCAAGACATTAGTGACTGCAAACGGAACCCTGAGTACGGCTGACAAAACCTTAAGCTCCGCCGATAAAGCCATGAGTTCAGCGCAACAAGTATTAACCACTTTAGAGCCGGGTTCGACCACTCAGTACGAACTGAATCAGTTACTGCAAGAACTCACGCAAACGGCAAGTTCCGTCAAGCAGCTCGCCGACTATCTGGATGAACATCCTGATTCTTTAATTCGTGGCAAAACAGAGAAGTAATCATCATGTTAAATAAGTGCTCAAACAGATTTATCCTGCTATGCCTTTGCGCTCTGCTAACCGCCTGCGCGTCGGCACCTACCCAATTTTATACCCTGGAATCACTGAGCCGCCCGCCTGCTGCCACTACCACCGCCAGCGCAAATAAATTACTGATTGGTATAGGGCCGCTGACACTGCCAGCCTTGCTTGATCGTAAGGGAATAGTCACGCGAGCGGAAAATAACAGCGTACACATTGCCGAGTTCGACCAATGGGCCGCGCCGTTAAAAGACAATGTGATTGCCGTGTTAAGCAAAAATGTGGCAACACTTCTGCCGGATGCCATTGTGAGAGCGTATCCGTGGAGTGTTTACGGCAACGTTGATTATCGCGTCATTATCGATATGAGCCGCTTCGATACCCAATTGGGAAAGTCGGCCAACCTTGAAGGGAGTTGGGCCATCATGGAAGAAAAAAACCATACGATTATCAGCAATGGCCAAACCAAACTGCAACAGCCATTGTATGATGCAAGCTATAACAGCGCCGCTCAAGCACTCAGCAAATTGCTTAGTGAGTTCAGTCAACAATTATCCCGTGCGCTCGTTCAGGTACCGCAAAAATAGCTAATGAAAACAATGTTAACTAAACGCCTCAAGGTACTCCTGGTCGTCATTCCTGCAACGCTAGTGATGGCGGGTATTTCAGCGTATTCTTCGATAGTCAGCCATCAGGCCGTCTTTGAAGGCTGTAAGCAGCGCGAAATGCGCCTTGTGGCTACGCTTATCCAGACTGATCTCCAGGAGCAGATGATTAAAGCCGCCGCCAGAGCCTCCATAGCGGTCAATTTACCCTCCGTCAAAGAAGCCTTTCGCGCGGGTAACCGTGAGCGGATGTTGGATAGAGTGTTACCAGTCTACTTGGTTCAGCGGGATCGCTTTGGTGTAGTGGATGCGCAATTCCATACCGCCCCGGCAACTTCGTACCTGCGTATTTATGCGCCGGAAGAGGGGCGGGGTGAAGACCTGAGCGGCTTTCGTGAAATGGTGGTCGGCGCCAACAAGGATCACGAGCCCCGGAAAGGCGTTGAAATCGGACGCCAGGGCGTCAGTATTCGCGCGATTGATTTGGTCAAGGATGCCGAGGGTTATATAGGCAGTTTTGAAGTTGGCATGAATTTTATGACTGTCCTGGAAAATATCAAAAAGAATACGGGGTTTGAAGCAGGCGTATTTGTGGACAATGACATGATGTTACGCATTGCAACATCTGTTCCCAAGCCTGATGCCGAGCGCGTTGTTGCAGGATTCCGGAATGTGGGAGCAACCGACTGGAATATTATAAAACCGTTGCTGTCGCCTGAACTCTTGACTTCTGCTACGGATATCAAGACGGAACTGAAAACCATAGCGGGCATTCATTATGGCATTGTTGTTGTGCCGTTGCTGGACTACAAAGGCATAAATATCGGCTCAATCATTGCCGTTCAAGAGTTCGAGGCTTACCAGAACCAGATGAACGCTGCCATAGTGCGCGCCATCGCTTATTCGCTGCTGCAAGTACTGGTGCTTGCGGGCATTGTTATCGTAATGATCAATGTGATGTTTGTGCGGCCGGCCGCTGCTTCGGAATTGCCGAGATGATTCGGTGTTTATTGATTGCTCTTATGCTGATTCTGTCCTTGAACAGCACGTTGCACGCTAATGAGATGCGTATGCCGGAAAATACGCCTCGCCCGCTAAAAATCGGCGTGGCAGTGTTTGTTAATAACATCACGAAAGTCAACGATCAAGCAGGCACTTTTGAAGGTAGCCTTGATTTACAGTTGCGCTGGAAGAACGTTGATCTTGCCTTTAATGCTAAAGATATGGGCACAAATCGGCTGGAGTTTCAGCATGATTCCGCTGTTCAAAAACTTGCCAGTATTTGGACTCCGGCGCTCACACTGGCCAACGCGACCATCCAAAGCATTGAGCAGGGGCTTTTCATATACGCCGATGGAACAGTTGTTTACATCCAGCGGGTAAAGGGTGTTTTTGATGCAAATTATCGGCTGGATGCTTTCCCTTTCGATACGCAGAACTTACCCGTTCGCATCGTCTCGGAAAGTTATAACACCAACCAGATTGCCCTCATTCAAGACCAGCGTGATCTCGATAATTCAGGGTTGAGCAAAGATATAAAAATACTCTCCTGGCAACCGAAGCGGCTAAAATTCGTTTCGTTACGTACGCGCGGCTGGAACGGGCAATTCTTTCCGGAAATGCAAGCCCAAATTGTGCTTGCCAGGGTGCCAACCGCGCACCTCCTGGCGACGATTATGCCCTTCTTTCTCGTTTTGCTGATTCCCACCATTGCTACGTTCTTCATAAGAATAGAAATGGACAAAAGGTTAAGTTACATCTCGTCTTCCATTCTGGCTTTGGTTGCCCTGAGTTTTACTTACACGTCTCTTTACGCCATGCTGCCTCCTGACAGCATGACAACCCAGCTTATTTTGATCGGGTCGGGGTATCAAATCGTCATGATTTTACTGACAGTGACCATTTTCAACCCGCATAATGCCAATCGCTGGTTTGCAAACAAGTTTATTATTCCCGAGTTAATCAGTTACCTGCGTTGGTCGGTGCCATTGGCATTGGTTGGACTGGTGCTGACGCGCGTCCTGTTAATCTGACTGATTTTGTAACAACAGGTTTTTTGGGTTATTCCACCAAACCCGCGCGAATATTGGCGCGGATTCGTTAATTTAAACTATCAAGAAGACACTATGAGCACACTAACCGCAAAAATTAAAGAAGAGTTGTATGCCATGCTCCCGCCGACCCTTTTTTTCTTTATTGCCTTGCATCTTGTGGCTTTCATCCGCATCCTGATGCTGAAGGGAACAGGTATCCCATTAGGCACCTCGGTATCGGTAACGGTTGCAGCCCTGGTGATGGGTAAGTCGGTAGTGATCGCGGACATGCTGCGAATCATCAATCGCTTTCCCGAAAAGCCGCTAGCCTATAATATTGCCTGGAAGACCCTACTTTACTTTCTGGTAGCCTTGCTCGTCCACTACCTGGAGCGCCTCATTGACTTCTGGCGCGAGGCAGGCAGTTTCATTGCGGGTAATGAGAAGTTGCTTGCGGAAATCGTGTGGCCACATTTCTGGGCCATACAGATCGTTCTTGCTATGCTGATTACGATGTACTGCACGATGAGCGAACTTGTTCGTGTGCTTGGCCGGGACAATATGCGGCATTTGTTCTTTGGGCCTAGGACATTGCTCGTCATGGAAGAGGGGCTTAAGCGTAGTGATGACCAATAACGTGCTCAGCTAAGTTACGAAAGCAAGTTCCATAAGGATTACAGGCTCATTCGCGCGAAGCTATTCATTTTTTCACCAGTCTTGTCAATAATGAGAAGTTACTTTTCTATTAACCAACTCTTAAACATAAGGAAAAAACCATGAATAAGCACTTGATTAACTCAGCTTATCGAGCTAAAACCTGGACTGGTTTCCCGTTGATGGGATTGTGTCTGGTGTTACTGAGCGCCTGTTCGACTTCCCAGAAAGTCGCTGTTAACCAGTCTGATGTGAACTGTGTGTTTCTTGCAAACGATTGCTCCATGCTCACTCCTGGCGGGAAGGGTCAGGCTGACCTGCGATACATCAATCCGGCCGCGCAGTGGACCCAGTACAATAAAATCCTGCTTGATCCGGTGACTTTCTGGGCTGGCGACTCCACACCGATTTCCCCTGCTGATCAGCAAATGCTGGTGAACTTTTTCTTCCAACAGCTCAAAAGCAAACTTGGGCAGAAATTTGCCATCGTCAATCAACCCGGACCCGGCGTCATAAAACTTGATGTCGCCATAACCGATGCCGAGACGGCTACGCCAGTATTGCGCAGTATCTCGATGATAGTCCCACAGGCGCATATGCTGGCAAATCTCGAATATCTGGCAACCGGTTCGTATCCGTTCGTCGGTGCGGCACAGGCTGAAGCCAAAGTAACCGACTCGGTATCGGGGCAGATACTGGCAATGGCCGTAGATAAGCGTATCGGGGGAGGGGAGTTTACAACCGGTTTTCAGTGGCAGTGGGGTGATGCAGAAGATGCTGTCAATGCCTGGGCTGATCTGGCGGTAAATCGATTATCCGCCTGGACTTCGGGTACAGCACCAAAGTAAGGTTTCTTTATGTTGTTGAAGGCCAGGGTCCGTTTTGTTTTCCCTGACGTCACAGTTACTTATGCAATTAAATACACGGATGGTATTATTAAGGGCGTTTGCCTTTTACGCAAGAAATTCGTTTTTGGACACACTATGACAGGAGAAAATCCATGATTATCAGAAACCTGCTAAAACAGCCTGCGGCATTTGCCCTTCTCGCGCTGAGCACTTGCGCGGCAACGATCTCCGTGCATGCGGCGGATACCAAGCCCAACATCGTCATTATCTGGGGCGACGACATCGGCCAGTCCAATGTCAGCGCTTACACCAAAGGAATGATGGGCTACCGGACGCCCAACATCGACCGCGTCGCCAATGAAGGCGTCATATTCACCGATTACTACGCCGAGCAGAGTTGTACCGCCGGCCGCTCCGCGTTTATCACCGGCCAAAGCGTGTTCCGCACAGGCTTGAGTAAAGTTGGGATGCCGGGAGCAGACCTTGGACTCAAAAAGGAAGATCCCACTATCGCCGAGTTACTGAAAGCCCAGGGCTATGCCACCGGCCAGTTCGGCAAAAATCACCTGGGCGACAAGGATGAGTTTTTGCCTACCAATCATGGTTTCGACGAGTTCTACGGCAACCTCTATCATTTGAATGCCGAAGAAGAACCGGAACTCCCTGATTATCCGAAGGACCCCGAATTCCGCAAGAAATTCGGGCCACGTGGGGTCATCCACAGCTTTGCCGATGGCAAGATCGAGGACACCGGTCCGCTGACCAGGAAGCGCATGGAGACTATCGATGATGATACCGCCGCCCGTGCCGCCGAATTTATCGAAAAACAGGCCAAGGCCGGAAAACCGATGTTCGTTTGGGTCAACTTTACTCACATGCATTTCCGTACCCATACCAAACCCGAGAGTTTGGGCCAGGCCGGACGCTGGCAAAGCCCCTATCACGATGCGATGATAGACCATGACAAAAACGTCGGTACCGTGCTCGACAAGATCGACCAGCTGGGCATCGCAGACAACACCATTGTCATGTACAGCACCGACAATGGCCCGCATATGAACTCCTGGCCCGATGCCGGCATGACCCCGTTTCGCAGCGAAAAGAACACCAACTGGGAAGGCGCCTACCGGGTACCGGCCATGGTGCGTTGGCCCGGTAAGATCAAGCCGGGCACAGTGTCCAATGACATCATCTCGCACCTGGATTGGGCACCAACCTTGTTGGCAGCAGCGGGCGTGCCTGACATTAAGGAGAAACTGCTCAAGGGTTACAGCGCGGGCGGCAAGAAATTCAAGGTTCATCTGGACGGTTATAATCAACTACCCTATCTGACCGGACAAGAACCCAAGAGTCCGCGCGAGGAGTTTTTCTATTTCTCCGATGATGGCGATTTGACCGGATTGCGCTACGACAACTGGAAGGTCGTGTTCGCCCAGCAACGGGAACAGGGTACGCTGGCAGTCTGGGGTGAACCATTCGTAAAGACGCGGATTCCGTGGCTCTACAACCTGCGCACCGATCCTTACGAAAAGGCGACTATCACGTCGAATACCTACTGGGACTGGTATCTCGATCATGTTTACCTGTTGCTGCCGGCGTCGAATTACGTTGGGAAATTCATGGCAACATTCAAAGAGTTTCCGCCTCGCCAGAAAGCGGCCAGCTTTACTATTGACCAAGTGATGGAGCAATTGCAGGTGCCAGTAAACGAAAACAAATAGCGTCAGATCAACCTGTAACCGCGCCCGCCTATTTTGGGCGGCGCGGTTTTTTCTGGCGTTTTTACAGTTTTTTTAGTTCCCGTACTGCGTGCAAACTAGATAATCACTTAAAAGATAAAAAAATAATGAAAAAAAACTGACAAATATATTGGACTTGCTGACATTATCATCGAGCCCAAAGCCGATTTGCTGAATCTGCAACAAGAATTTGTTGATAACCCAATTCTTTCACAAACTTCCGAGGAAAATAAAAATGCCGTTCAAAATGACACACTTTATTTTCTGGTCTGGCGTTTACAACGCCGGGCTGGCTGTATTCTTGCTGTATCCGCCACTTTATGGGGCGGTCGGCCTGATCATCTGCGATCCCGTCTGGGGTTGGCTGATCGCCGGCTTTCTTGGCTTTACCAGCGCAGTACTGATTTTGGCCTCTCGTGACCTCCATCGTCGAGCCTCCCTGGTGTATTGGGAATCGATCCTTCGCTATATTGCAGCAATAGTGCTAATTCCCGCTGCTCTTTTTGGGGATATTGGCCTGATTGCCGTTCCGTTGGGCTTGGGCGATCTTTCCATAGGTCTTGTCTACATGTTCGGGTTGCCCAAGGAACTTGGCTTTTCGCACTCCGATTTGCTGTGCGACCGTTGCGGTTAATCATTTCCGGGAATTTCTTTGATACGCTTACGAAGAAAAGATCAGTTTATGAAATTGATGCATTTTGGCTTCACCGCTACGCTATTTGCGATTCCGGCCATTGCCACCGCCGAGTATCCGAATGCAGGACAGGAAGACTGGCAGGTCAAAGGTTCCGATCCCAGCGAGATCATCAGCCGTCTGGAAATCCGCAATGAATACGTGGGCTTACCCGATGGAGGGTATCTGAATCAGACTTACCTGCGGGGCGATTACGCCCCTACCGAAAACATCGTTTTCCGGCTTGATTTGCCCCTGGCCAACGGCAGTCGGGAAAATTCCGGTAACCATTTCGGCATGGGCGACCTGATTCTTGGGGGACGAGGCAAGCTGGAATTGACTGAGAATCTGTCCTGGCTCCTGGGCACGAACTTCATTCTCGATACCGCCGGCAGCGAGGTGCTGGGTACAGGCTGGAACCAGATTGTTCCCGGTACGTACCTGGTCTGGAAACCTTCCAGGCAATGGATACTTTCGGTCGGTTATGAGTATGCCGCCTCTTTCGGCGGCAGCGACAACAACGAACTGGAGAAGATCAGTGAATCCCTGTTTCGTCCAGGAGCACTTTACCATCTGCCAAAAGGCTTCTGGCTGTGGCTGGATCCCAAAATCTATATTAATCACGAGCAGGGAAGCGACACTGCCTTTGTTCTGGAAGGTGAATTCGGCAAGGTCGTTACTGCTAACGTTGAAGTGTGGCTCAGGGGCGGAGGTAACGTGGACGGAGGTGAAGCAGGACGGGAAGAACGTCTGGGTTGGAAGGCTGAAGCCGGTATTCGCTATTTGTTTGAATGATAGGATATTTGATATTCTGAGATAAAGAATAAATTAAAGAGGACAACATGAATCTATTATCCAACAAACGTTTAACATTTTATTACTACCACTGTATTCTGTGGTTTCTAATTTTATCATTTGCATCAGTTGCTAATGCCCGTTCCATCGATCCGTTGCCGTCCTGGAACAACGGCCCGACCAAATCGGCCATTGTGCAATTTGTAAAAGACGTGACCAAAAAAGGAGGAGCCGATTTTGTTCCGCCCGCCGAACGCATCGCTACCTTCGATAACGATGGCACCTTGTGGTGCGAGCAGCCGATGTATGTACAAGAGGTTTTTGCACTCGACCGCGTGAAAGGCCTAGCGCCGGACCACCCCGAATGGAAGTCCACCGAACCTTTTAAATCCGTGCTTGCCAATGATATGAAGGGGGTTATGGCGAGTGGTGAAAAGGGTTTGGCGGAAATGCTAATGGCTACGCACGCAGGCATGAGCGTCGAAGAATTCAATCAAATTTCCAAATATTGGTTAAGTCAATCGAAACATCCAAGATTTGACCGTTCCTACACAGAGCTGGTTTATCAACCGATGCTGGAACTGCTTGCCTTTCTTCGTGCCAATGGTTTCAAGACCTATATTGTCTCCGGTGGCGGTATTGAATTCATGCGTCCGTGGACGGAAAAAGTCTATGGCGTTCCCCCCGAGCAGGTTATCGGCAGCAGCATTAAAATGAAATATGAACTGGTTGACGGCAAGCCGGTACTGATGCGCCTGCCGGAAATTGATTTTATTGATGACAAGGACGGCAAACCGCTAGGTATTCAAAAATTCATCGGTCGAAGACCCATTGCAGCGTTTGGCAATTCCGATGGTGATTATCAAATGTTGCAGTGGACGACAGCGAATAATGGCCCGCATTTCGGGCTCCTCATTCACCACACCGATGCCGAACGCGAATATGCCTATGACCGTGATTCAGCCGTTGGCCGTCTTGATAAGGCGCTCGATGAAGCGCCGAAAAAAGGCTGGACAGTGGTAGATATGAAGAAAGACTGGAAGCGTGTTTTTGCTTTCGAGAAACCCTGATGAGTCCTGAATAATTATTCCACCGAATCTAAGCGCAGGTTTGTTAATTAAAACTATTGTGATGTAATAATCTATACGATTTCCAAAACCAAAACTATCCCACATTCAATAAGGAAAATTCATGAAAGAAAAAAATAATTGGCTGATTCTCGGCTCTACCGCATTGGTTACTGCATCGCTGCTATCAGGATGCTCCAGTTCCGGAAGTAAGGAAGCCTCTGCGGCACCCACTCCTACGTTGGTTTCGCAGGATCTGGCGGCTACAACCCGGGCGGAGGACTTGCCCGGAAGGCTTGAAGGTGAATTAGTCGTCGTCACCGCAATAGTAAAAGCTATCGACACGAAAAACAGAGTGGTAACACTGAAAACTCCTGACGGCAAGGTAGCTAATGTGGTATGTGGGCCTGAGGTTCGTAATTTTGCCCAGATTCGCGTCGGCGATGAGGTCAAGACAGCATTCATGGAAACAGTCGAACTATTCGTGGCCGGTAAGGGTGAGCCTTTGGCGGAACGTTCTACGGATGTTGCCCGTGCGCCCTTGGGAAGCCGGCCCGGTTTTGCGGCTATTGACCAGGTCGAAGTGAGAGCCTCCGTTGTCTCCATTGATTACCAGACCCGCGAAGTGGCATTGAAAGGCCCAGAGGGTAAAGTCGTAAAGGTGAAAGCCGGGCCTGAAGTAAAACGCCTCAACGAAGTTAAGAAGGGAGATTCTGTGGTAGCCCGCCTGACACGAGCAATTTCGATCGTGGTTAGTAAGCCCGCTGTCAACTGATTTCACCACTGTCCGGTTTTCATAGATTCCCAATCCGCAGATTGGGAATCTATGGCTAAAAAAACTTTAGATGTGAATTCAAAGCGTTATCAACGTTGCACCCTACTGCGTAAGTTCAGCCAATATACAAAAGACAGTCACCGATAAAATAGAAAAACAATAGATTTTTTAAACCTGGAGTAAACAATTGAAAATAGATAGTCTAATAATTGAAAAGAATTCCTTATTTTTAGCGCTGTCGTTATGCGTTATTGGCACCCTTTCGGGGTGCTCTACTATTCAGTCGGGAAGCAATACTGCGAAAGCGGTGTGGGTTAATCCTGCGCCTGACGCCGGCTTTATCGATCAGCCTGACAGACATATTAATCCAGTGGATTTGCCGTTTCATAAGGTTTGGATCAAGCCCGGTTTCGACGCAAATAAATACAAGCAATTGGTGGTAGCTCCCGTGAATACCCAATACATACAGCAAATGAGTTGGCTTCATCGTCTGAGCTCGGCTAATTGGCTAAGAAATGTCGAAAGGGATATTGCAGAACTGGCCCTGTACTTCCATAATCAGGTAGTCAAGGATTTCCAGACAGATCCCAATCATCGCTTTCAAGTCATTGAGTATCCCGCACAACCTAATCAACCGGCTTTGCGTCTGGAACTCGCACTGATCGAAATAAATCCGTCGAAACCGGTATTACACGCAATCAGTTGGGTAGGCCCTATAGGTACGAGTGCCGCTGCCGGTGTGGTCAATCAGCGCAGAGCCGCGTTCGAAGGCCGTTTGCGCGACTTGCAAACCGGCGAGGTAGTGGCGACTTTCGCTGACCGCGACATGCAGGATGTCGGCCCTATCGATTTGACTCGCCTGACCTGGTATGGTCCCGCCAAGGGCATTATGGACAAGTGGTCCAGGCAGTTTGTGCAAATCGCCAACCGGAAACCGGGTGAGGTAATAACCGATTCAACTGCGTTTACACTGAGACCTTTCTAGTGGGTTGTGAAAGTATGCCTGAATAGTATGTTGAAATTTATCAAGCTTTCATTGCTGGTATTGACGCTTATAGGGACCACTGTCTGGGCTGTGTTGGCCATTTATTTCGGCGATTCCCATAACAGCAAAGTTCAAACGTGTATCGCGGCTGTATTTGGTTTGTTTGGCCTGGTGACGTTGGTCGGTTTAGGCTTTGCTAGTTGGCGTAAGTACTTATTAGTAGCCTATTCAATTTTGTTAGTTGCAATACTGTGCTGGTGGTTGTTTGCTATCAAGCCATCAAATGAACGGCAATGGCAACCTGATCTTGCCAAGCTGCCTTATGCCACAGTCGATGGCGACATAGTCACCGTGCATAATATTCGCAATATTGATTATCGCAGTGAATTCGACTTTTCGCCTGCCTATTACAGCAAAACCTATGATTTGAATAAGCTTGAGGGTATCGATCTGTTTGCTGTTTATTGGATGGGGCCGGCGATTGCGCATACGATTATGAGTTTTAATTTCGGCGATAAGGATTATCTCGCTGTTTCAATAGAAGCCCGCAAAGAGTTGGGTGAAGGTTATTCAACGATCAAGGGTTTTTTCCGGCAGTACGAGCTCACCTACATCGTGGCGGACGAGCGCGATGTGATTCGTTTGCGCACCAATTATCGAAAAAATCCTCAGGAAGATGTTTACCTTTATCGTTTAAAACCCCTTAAAGAAAATGTTCGTCGCTTATTCCTCGAATACATTCGAAAAATAAATGATTTGCACGCAAAGCCTTCGTTTTATAATACTTTGCTGGACAATTGCACTACGGCTATCTGGTTTAATACGCGGGTCAATCCGGGACATTTGCCGTTTTCCTGGAAAATTTTGTTGAGTGGTTATGTGCCGGAGTACCTCTACGAATCCGGGAGGCTGGATACTCGAATCCCTTTTGAGCAATTGCAGCGGCAAGCCCATATTAATCCAGTGGCGCAGACTGCCGATCAATCGCCTGATTTTTCACAGCGCATTCGGGCTACTATTGAGAAACCCCAATGACAATCACCAGTATAAAATAAGTTAATAAAAAGACTTTTTACCCCATAAAAGCGGAAACAAATAACATGAATAAATGTTCAAAATTTACGGTTAAATCCGGATGGCTGCTGTCATCTCTTTCAATCGCTGTGCTTTTATCCGGTTGCGCAAGTATCGGTAAAGGGGCGGCGGAAGCTGTTCTGGAAAAATCCGAAAAGGAAGATAGTCGGCAATGTCAGGTGTGGGGCAAATCTTTTTCCGGTATAGATGCCAATTTGTCTAAGAAAAATGGAAAAACCAAGGTGCTGTTTGTTCATGGCGTAGGCGACCGTACACCGGGCTATACTACCCAGTTTCTGGAGAAATTGGCCAAGGAGTTAGGCTTGAACGCACGTTCGGAAGAACAGAAAAATATCGAACTGAATACCCCTGTGTTTCCAGGCAAAAATCTGGGTAATTTGCGGGTAACTCACCTGCTCAATGAGCAAAATGGCAAAGATCTTACTTTTTACGAATTGACCTGGTCGGAAATTACCCGGCAAGAAAAGGCGTTGCTAAACTTCGATAATTCGGGAGAATACGATTTTCGTAGAGCCAGGATGAACGCCATGTTGAAGAAATTCAGCAATGATACCGGGCCTGATCCTATCATTTATTTGGGACAAAGCAGAGTACCCATTCTGGCGGCATTTGCACAGTCGTTTTGCTGGATGGCCACAGGCGATTGGGAGGAACTTCCGAATAGCGGCAAACATGTATGCATGGGCCTGAACGATACCAATGCCGATCATATCGCCAGGGATAATTATGTGCTTATTTCGCACAGCCTGGGTAGTCGAATCACAATAGATGGTTTGCAACGTATTGCTTCCTTGCTGGCAGCACCAGAAAAACATCTTTCTTTAGACCAAAAACAAAAGGTTGCTCTTTCTCCAAAAGCCATTCAGGCATTGCAAAACAAGCGCATCCCTATTTTCATGCTGTCCAACCAGCTCCCTATGTTGCAATTGGGTCGCGAGCTTCCCGAAGTGGCGGGTCAGGAAGCGAGTTATTGCACGCCTGAAGGTGCTAATTTTAAAAGGCGTATGGTCAGTGAAACCGATATTATTGCCTTTAGCGACCCCAATGACCTGTTAAGTTATGGAATACCTCCCGGTTTTGCAGAAAAATATATTGATTCCAGGCTCTGTGCCAGGATCACCAATGTCAATATCAATATTGCCAAAATCATGGATGCCTTCGGTCTGGCTGATCTTGCCAATCCTTTGCAAGCGCATGTAGGATACGATACAGATGATCGTGTTGTTGCGCTGATAGCCAAAGGTATTGGCAATGCGGGTACCTCACCGCTGATCAAGCAACGCTGTGAGTTTGTAAAAGAAGTTAAGTGAATAGTGTAACCTCATATTATATAGCGGATTTAGACCTACGAGGTTTTTAAAACCTCGTAGGTAAAAACTTTAAAAATCGCGAATAAGTTAAGATACAACTTCAAACAACTGACATCCTGTTGCTATCTTTTGTTAAAAACATAATATCTGGACAAAACGTCTAAAATTAGGGAAAATTACTGGCATTAGTGCTTTTTAACCCTACTGAAACACACATAAATGGCGACTATTTCCGTTTTAAATGGCCCGAATCTAAACTTGCTGGGCATTCGCGAGCCGGGCCATTACGGAAACATGACTCTCGCCGACATTTGTCAGCTACTCGAAAAAAAAGCCGCCGAATTAAACCATCAACTCGATTTTCATCAAAGCAACGCAGAACATCAAATTGTTGAATTGATACATCGGGCTTACGAAACTCAAGTCGATTTCATCATTATTAATCCAGCTGCCTTTACCCATACCAGCGTCGCCATTCGCGATGCCCTGCTGGCAACCCGAATCCCATTTATAGAGGTTCATTTATCAAACGTCCACGCACGCGAACCTTTTAGAAAACATTCCTATTTCTCGGATATCGCTCAAGGCGTTATCTGTGGACTGGGAGCAACAGGATACGAACTGGCCTTACTGGCCGCTCATCAGATATTAACCGAGAGACCATAAACCATGGATATTAGAAAAATAAAAAAACTCATCGAAATTATCGAAGAATCCGACATCGCCGAACTGGAAATTAAAGAAGGCGAAGAATGCATCCGCATCAGCCGTTATTCCGCGGCGCCCGCGCCTGCTGCCGTCACCTATGCGCCAGCGCCGGCCAGCGCCACGCCAACCGCTTCAACTGTCGCAGCAGCGCCAGTAGAAGAAAAAATAACCGGGCATGTGGTTAAGTCGCCTATGGTCGGTACTTTTTACCGCTCGGCAACACCCGGCACCAAAGTTTTTGTGGAAATCGGACATTCTGTCATGGTCGGCGATACCTTGTGCATCATTGAGGCGATGAAAATTCTTAATCAAATTGAAGCCGATAAAAGCGGTGTTATTAGTCAAATCCTGGTTGATAACGCGGAACCGGTCGAATATGGTCAACCCTTATTCATCATTGAATAACACGGAAAACAGGGGACACTCATGTTCGA
>Ga0105090_10000218_pt1 | contig 25961 bp, 30 predicted proteins | sample PPLLak3March2015_FD_79110 | JGI IMG/M metagenome (GOLD analysis project Ga0105090, IMG submission 79110) | Freshwater sediment microbial communities from Prairie Pothole Lake near Jamestown, North Dakota, USA - PPLs Lake P7 Core (1) Depth... | ecosystem: Environmental > Aquatic > Freshwater >...
CCGTCAGACTGAGAATTTTCTGGCAGGTTTTCTCCAGGGCTGGTAAGCAAGGGCTGGATTGATTGAACAAGGGCTGTAACGTACTGTGCAGACGGGGACGAAGGGATTCGGCAAGGGCCGACTCCGAAGATGTGGACAACGATGACATGGGGCTCCTTCCCAAAAATCCCACAGGTTATATCGGATGAATGGCAATGAACCTTAACCGGCATAGCGACGAAAACAGTAGGTGATACATATGCAGATCGCCTGGATGCAGGTCGATAGCTCGGTTGTCCTGGATGGGCTCAAGTCACTGATTCTTTTGGTATCGGTCGTACTGATCCGCACTCTCGTTGTGCGAGGGGTCTTCCGCAATCAGGCCTTGTCGATGGAGACCAAACGTCGCTGGGTCGTGACAACCAGAAACTCCATGGTTTTCGTGATCATGATCGGCCTCGTCGTGATTTGGGCGCATGAACTCCAGGCTTTTGCCGTCTCTATCGTCGCTTTGGCCGCCGCGCTGGTCTTGGCGACAAAAGAGCTGATTCTCTGCTTAAGCGGAGCGGCATTACGCGTGGGCGGGAAAGTGTACGGAGTCGGCGACCGTATTCAAATTGCCGGACACCGGGGGGTGGTGCTGGACCACGATATGTTTGCCACAAAATTGTTGGAGATCGGCCCCGGCCAGTCTTCGCACTTATATACAGGGCGCGTGACGGTGTTTCCCAATAGTCTTCTGTTTACGAATGCGCTCGTCAAAGAAAACCCGGGACAGGAATATGGCCTCTATACCTTGATTGTGCCTTTAAGGTCAGAAGGGGAATGGCAACGAGCCGAGCAGGCGTTGCTGGCCTCGGCCAAGGCCGAATGCGGCCCCTTTATGGAAGAAGCCGCGCGACAAATGAAGTTGCTGGAGCAGGCCAACCTCTTGGAAGCACCCTCGCCCGAACCCCGTATCACTATCCAACTTCCCGAGCCTGAGAAGATTCAGCTGGTACTTCGTTTTCCTGCTCCCGATAGGGGCCGTTCGCGCGTGGAACAGGCTATTCTTCGACGGTATCTGGTTGAGATGACCCAGGTCTGACTCACAAACAGCAAGGGCCTCACGATGGAATATCGCGAGGCCCTTCTGGGTCAGCCTAGCTCGCTGACTGTTTTGTTATTTCGGAAACGTCTTCGGGGCCGTGACCTGCTGCCAGCCTTCCCCGTTCAGCGATTTCAATAAGGCTACGACATCCTGCTGTTCCTGCTCGGTCAGCTCGAGCGGAATAATCGTGTTGTCCTGGTGTGGATTCTTGATCCCTCCCTGGTTGTAAAACTTCACCACTTCTTCCAGGGTTTTGAACCGTCCGTCGTGCATGTACGGAGCAGTGCGGGCAATCTCCCGCAGGGTCGGAGTCTTAAAGGCTCCGATATCGTCAGGGTTGTTCGTGACCATATAGCGGCCGAGATCCACTGTGTTGGTATCCCAGCCGATGCCGAGATTATGAAATTTTTCATCCGTGAAGTTGAAGCTCGAGTGGCAGCGCGTGCAGCGGGCCTTTCCGCGGAACAACTCAAGGCCGCGCCGCGCCGATTCAGACAAGGCCTTCTCGTCTCCGCCCATGTCGAATTTGTCGACGGGGCTGTTGCCCGACAAGATCGTGCGTTGGAAGCTCGCAATGGCTTTGCCGACGTCTTCGATCACAATTTCGCGGCCGAAGACCTCCTGGAACAACTTCCGGTAGCCGGCGATCTTCCGCATCTTGGCAACCATCTCATTGTGGTCGATGAAGCCATGTTCCACCGGGTTCACAAATGGTCCGATGGATTGGTCCTCCAACGTGTCGGCGCGACCATCCCAAAACTGGCCTTTACTGAACACGCGGTTGATCGACGCGGGTGCGCTACGACCGCCCTTCAGGCCGTTGATGCCGGTCGAGACAGGCTTGCCGTCGGTGAAGCCTTTGTTCGGCAGGTGGCAGCTGACGCAAGCGACCGTGTCGTTTTTCGACAGGCGCTTGTCGAAAAACAGCAGTCGGCCGAGTTCGACTTTCTTGGCCGTTAAGGGATTCTCGGCCGGTATGAAGGTGTTCGGATCCTCCAGACCCAGGATCGTCGGGAGTTGGTAGGACGCGGGTGTGGTTGTTCCGGTGGGACTCTCACCGAACACCGAACTGAGAGGGAGAGTCATGCCTGCTCCCGCCAGCAACACTACCCCGCCGATCATCCGCCATCGTCGGATTGTCACGGTCATCTTCCACCTCCTTGGTGTGTCGGTAATATGAGTCAATCTAATCTTGTATACGGACGAAGTTCTTCATGCAAGCGCTCTAGGATGATCAGCGAAACCGGAGCGTCGATCTTTGTTCAGCGGCGCTGGTTGTCTCTATGGCCGGGCGTACATCTTCCTGAACGTTCGAGATAAAAGGCGGGCGGATGCGAATTGTCGACCCCGCCTCCCCACGACCGGTCGTCCTGGTGCCCGGCGTTCGGCCGGCGCCGAATTTCATGGTTGAACCCTCTGATGTTCTCGGTGAATCTGCGAATTGCACACTCTGACAACCTCCGGGGACGCCTGTGACCTCGATCAGGTCAGCGTTATGGATAGTGATCTGTGTCTCATATGAGCCTCCCTCTCTCCCCTGAGGGGATTCTGCTGCCGGTTCGAGCATATTTGTCGTTCGCCCCATTGTTCTCCGGCATCATCAATCGTCTTGCCGTCAGCCTAACGGCCGACGAAAGATTAGTCTAATTGATTGTGCATGTAGTATTGATTAATAGTGCTTATCGTCCAGCAAAGCGGAGGCGTCCATGACTCTGACGGAACTTCGATACATCGTCGCGGTGGCACAGGAACGGCATTTCGGCCGGGCATCAGAGCGCTGCTGCATCACGCAGCCCGCGCTGAGCTTGGCGATTCAGAAGCTTGAGGAAGAGCTGAGCTGTACGATCTTTGAGCGACGGAAGAACCGGATTACCCTCACGCCCCTGGGAGAACAGATTGTCCATCAGGCGCAGCGCGTGCTGGAGGATGCTGATCAGATCAAGATCATTGCCGCCCAGGGGAAGGACCAATTAGCAGGGCTGCTTCGATTCGGCGTGATCGCGACGGTCGGTCCGTACGTCTTGCCCGATCTTGTCCCCTTGCTCAATAAACGCGCCCCGAACATGCCGCTGGAAATTGAGGAGAATTTGACGCTCAACCTCGCTGCCATGCTGAAAAGCGGGAAGCTTGATGTGATCATGATCGCGTTGCCGTTCGAGGAGCCCGGGCTGATGACACGGGCCCTCTACGACGAACCGTTCAAGGCGCTGGTTCCAGCGGGGCATCCCTGGCAGAAAAGAAAGGTCATTGATTCGCGACAATTGGGATCCGAGAAAGTGCTGCTGCCTCACGCTGGGCACTGCTTCCGGCAGCAGGTATTGGATTCTTGCCCGGAACTCAGTCGGTCCGACGCCGAAGGATGGCAGGGCAATTCCCTCGAAACCATCCGGCAGATGGTGGCGTCGGGGCTGGGTATCACAGTACTGCCCTGCAGCGCGGTGACGGCGAAATATGAAAACAAGCGGCTGGTGGTGATTGATCTTGCCAAACCGGTGCCTGGACGGCGGATCGGACTGGCCTGGCGGCGAGGGTTTACCCGACCTCAAGCGATCGAGACCGTTTGTGATGCGGTGCGGTCATTGAAAATTTCCGGGCTGAAGCCAGTAGCCGGATAAGGTCTACCGACTGTATGTCCGGAGGCTTGTTCCCGCCGTCTTCATCTGTTAGCATCCTCGCCCGACAGCTCATTCATTGCTATGAAAATTGCAACGTTCAACGTCAATTCCCTGCGCAAGCGCCTCCAGATCGTGCTGGATTGGCTCGAACAGCAGAAGCCCGATGTCTTGTGCTTACAGGAAACCAAAGTGCAGGACAGCGAGTTCCCGCTATTGGCTCTGGCTCCCTCTGGTTACCACATCGCGTTTCGCGGAATGAAGTCATATAACGGCGTGGCCGTATTGAGCCGGAAGAAACCCGAAGCGGTATTCCACGGATTTGACGATGGCGGCGAATCGGAGGATGCCAGGCTTCTCCGTGTCATCATCGACGGGATTTCCATCGTCAACACCTATGTGCCGCAGGGCTTCGAGATCGATTCACCCAAGTATCAATACAAGCTAGGGTGGTATGAGCGGCTGAGAAAGTATTTCGAGAAACATTTGTCTCCAGGCAAGCAGGCCATCTGGTGTGGTGACATGAATGTGGCGCCGCGTCCCATGGACGTGCATAGCCCGGAGAAACATCTCAAACATGTCTGCTATCACGAAGATGCACGGAAGGCCTACGAGCGGACGCTGGCGTGGGGGTTTGAGGATGTGTTTGTGAAGCTGTATCCGGATCGGCAGCAATACACATTCTGGGATTACCGGGCGCCGAGTTCGTTAGAGGCGAACAAGGGCTGGCGCATTGATCATATCCTGGCGACGGCACCGTTGGCGGATAAATGCATGAGGGTTGACGTGGACGTCGAGCCGCGGCGAGCGAAAGACCCATCAGATCATACGTTTCTCTGGGCAGAGTTTTCGGTCTAACCACATGCGCGACGTCCACACCCGCCCGATCCGGTAGCAGGGCAAGTCCTCCCTCCTGCCGGATGGGAGCAGATCAATCACTCAAGCCTCACGCCGCCCGCATCAACGAGTCTTTTCTTGGTCGGCTGCTGAGGCGATTGCGCTGTATCAACGGGTCCAAGACCAACCCGCAATTGATGCATCGATACACGACGGATTCAGGCGCAAGTTCCGGTCGTTGCTCCTCGATCATCAATCCATTGCACTTTTGGCAACTCATCGATCTATCCTCCTCTTGATCGCTCTGAAAGCAAATCTCTGATCAACGTTCGGGAGGAAACTTAACACCATCAGATTAATCCCGTGTTAACAGGTAGTTAAAAGGGTCTAATCTTTGATTGATTGTTCGCGATGATGAGTGCGCTGTTCGCCGTCGGCGTCATCGATTCCGCTTTAACAGGGATAATTGATCAAATATTATTGATGTATTGTATTTGCGATGGTCACGAAGCAGTGAGTCAAATATCGTGATTCCAAAATTGACCGGGACACTGATCCGATCGTGGCTTGTTGCACGTCACGGAATACGATGGTTCGAACAGGAGTTTATTCGCGCTTTGGCCTAGTGACGATAGTCGCATTTCTCCTGACACTCGTCTTCATCTTTGCCTTTCAAGCAGACAATATCGTGGCCAAACCCTGGCACGTCGCCCTGATCGCCATTCCGATTCTCTTCCAGGTCTATATGAATACATCACTCGCCTATGGGCTGATGCGCTGGCTGCACCTGGTGCCCTCATCGGAGCGAGCAACTTCTTTGAGCGCGCGGTGGCGACTGCGATAGCCTTATTTGGGCCTGAATCGGGTGGCGCTGGCAACGGTGGCGGGTGTACTAGTCGAAGTGCCAGTCCTGTTGTCTGTTTGCCATTTCTGCAACCGCACGAGGCATTGGTTCCCGAAGGAGGCGGTTGCCTGAAGGATCTTGGACCGGTTGAATGTTGGATGACGGAATACGGAGGAGAAACCATGAAACGTTTTCATGTCCATATCGGAGTCGAGAAGCTCGAAGAGGCGATCTGTTTTTATTGTGCTCTGTTTGGCGGGGATCCGGTGAAAACCAAGCCGGATTATGCGAAGTGGATGCTCGATGACCCGCGCGTCAATTTTGCAATTTCTACCCGCACGAAGAAGAAGGGTGTGGATCATCTCGGAATTCAGGTCGAGGAGGAGGGTGAATTGCACGAGTTACGCAGCCGTCTTGTGAGGGCAGATATGAATGTTCTGGAGGAGGGAACCACGACTTGCTGCTACGCGCGGTCGGATAAGTCCTGGGTGCAAGACCTGGCCGGAATTCCATGGGAAGCGTATCGGACCATGGAGGATGCCTAGTTTTTTCAGATAGCATGGATAGCACCGAGAGTGCCTGTTGTGCTCCGGACGCTCCGGTGCAGTTGATTAGTCTGAAGCCTTCTGCCAGCAAGGGAGGATGCTGAGAGTCATGTCGATGGATCCCATCAAGGTTCTCATTCTCTGTACCGGCAACTCGTGCCGCTCGATCATGGCCAAGGCCCTCCTAAATGAACTGGGGCAGGGTCGCGTCCAAGCCTGGAGTGCAGGGAGTTTCCCGATCGGGTACGTACATCCGCGATCCATTGAAACCCTCAAGCGACATGGCATTGATCCCGGCCAGCTCTACAGCAAATCCTGGAACGAGTTTGCCACTCAACCCCTGGATCTTGTCATTACAGTCTGTGATCAGGCGGCCGGTGAAAGTTGTCCGATCTTTCCCGGCAAGCCGACAAAGCTGCACTGGAGCACTCCTGATCCTGCAAACGTGGTCGGGAATGAGGCAGTTACTCAAGCGGCATTCGACCAGGCGTTCAACCTGCTCGAAGAGCGTGTTGAGCAACTGGTTGCTGCCAGCGAACATTCAGGAGAGGCCCGGGGCCGATAGTGTTCAGGGTAACGAACTCAATCCTGCAGCCTGCAGCACGAATTTGCTATCGAATCCGCCCATCCTCGACCGATCCCGCCAATCCTGTTAGAGTCGCCATACTTGTCGATTCTCCCATGGGAATCCAACCGCACTGACGGATCTAGCGAACGTCTATGTCTCGAACAGGACACAATCCGGAGGCCAAGGCCGATATCGCCATCGTCGGTGGCGGCGCGGCCGGTCTCGCCGCCGCGATCTTTGCCGCAGAAGCGGTCGGACCTTCCGGCTCACGATCCATCGTCATCCTTGACGGGGCCAAGACCATCGGAGCCAAAATTCTCGTTTCCGGCGGGGGCCGCTGTAACGTGACACATGAGGTCGTAACCCAGACGGACTATTTCGGCAATCGTCGCATCATCAAGAACGTGCTGGCCGCATTTTCTGTCGAGGCTACCACCAAGTGGTTTGCTTCGATGGGTGTCGAACTCAAGCGGGAAGAGACCGGCAAGCTCTTTCCCGTCACTGACAAGGCGAGGACCATCCTCAATGCGCTGCTGACCCGTTGTCGTGAGTTGGGTGTCATCATTCGCCAGGACCATCGTGTCACGGGCATTGAACCATCTGGTGAATCTGGATTTATGTTGGGGCATAACCAAGGGACGCTTCACGCAACGAGCGTTATTCTGGCGACCGGCGGACGGTCGATTCCCAAATCGGGAAGTGATGGATTCGGCTATACGCTCGCGCGCCGTCTCGGCCATTCTGTGACGGCCACGGTCCCGGCGCTCGTTCCGCTGGTGCTGAAAGACTCCATGTTTCACACAGGGCTTTCCGGCCTTTCGCAGGAAGCCGAATTGACGACGATGGTGCTGGGACGCAAAGTCGATCAGCGAACAGGAAGTTTGCTCTGGACGCACTTGGGCATCAGCGGTCCTGTGGTGATGGATGCCAGCCGGTTCTGGACCATCGCACAGGAACAAGGGGAAGCGGCTGAGGTCTATGGAAACTTCCTGCCCGAGCAGACTCAGGAAGAGGTGCGGGAGTGGTTCCTGAAACAGATATCAGACAATCCGCGACGCTCGTTAGTGAAGTCGTTGGCGCAACGGCTTCCCCACCGATTTGCAGAAGCCATCATTCAACATGCTGATATTGATCCGCACATGACGATTGGCCAGCTTCAGCGGAAAGACCGCGAGCAGCTGCTTGGAGCACTCACGAAGTTTCCATTCGCAATTGAGCAGGATCGCGGGTGGAACTATGCAGAGGTGACGGCCGGGGGTGTCCCGCTGGAGGAAATCAATTTCCGGACAATGGAGTCGAAGCTTGTACCAGGGCTTTATCTGATAGGGGAGATCTTGGACTGTGACGGGCGGATCGGCGGCTTCAATTTCCAATGGGCGTGGGCTACGGGGCATCTCGCGGGGCAGGCGGTCAGTCGGACAGACGGATAAGAGAACGACATCACCAATTCAGTCGGCTGATGCGGGCAGTGGTTTGGCTGGATTCCCAAAGACGGCGCGGCGTAGAGCGTTTCATAGGCCATTTCAGGCTAAGGATTGGTCTCCGCTGGTACCGGAACCGGTTGAACTGCATCGCTCACAGGACCGGCGGGCGACGACAACTCTGCGGTAGCGGGAGGCTCAACTTTATTTATGGTGGTTGACCTGAGAGCCTCCGCGTGGGGCGAACTGTGCTCCGGCGATGGAGCCTGCGTGGCTGGTTTTGCCTTTTGAGCGACGGCCTTTGCCTGCTGCGGTGCCGGAGAGCCCTGAGCGGTCTTCGCTTCCAGCTTCTCCAGGAAGGCCGTGAGATTGGGATCGCGGTGGATTCTGGTTTTCGCTCGTTTGAGATGTGGGGCTGCTTCAGCTTTGCGCCCCTTGTCGATCAGCAGTTCAGCCAGTGCGAGATGCGGAAAGGGATCATCTGGGGCAATCTGGATGACGGTCTCAAGGAATTGCGGTGTCAGCGCCCGATGACGAAGTCCCCAGTAGGCTTGAGTCAGGTTCAGAAGGGCCGTGGGATTGCGCGGCGCCAGAGCCACCGCTTGTTTGAAGGCTTTGACTGAGACCGCGATCCCGCCGAGGTTTTCCTGTTGCACGCCCAGATTGTTCCACAAGGCCGCCATAAAGGCTTTGTCCCGTGCTGTTGTATGCTGTTTTTCGCTCAACGCGCGCAAGGCCGACTCTGCCAGCTTGTACTCGCCCCGATCAAGGTCATCTCGAATTTGTTGGTGGGCAGCACTCGGGGCTTCGCCGAATTCAATGAGCCGGGTCCGAGGAATGTCGAGCAGTGGGGCCGGCTCAACCAGCGCCGGAGGGAAATTGGGCGTTGCGTCGATATTCGTGGCAGGCAACGATGCGGGAGTGGGCACCGGCATCGTCGGGGGCTGTGTCCAGATGCGGTAGAAGACAAACGCGCCTAACAGCACAGCCAGGATCCGGAGTGTGGAAGAAATATCACGACGATACACGAGAGACTCCTTATCGGTCCCCCAATGTTTGCACGGGGTATGAAATCGTCCAAGAGTTTTCACGATTGTTGATCTACCGATCAGAGGAGCTGCCAGTTGCGTTGCCGGTCGCGAGACCACTGGTCGGCAATTATGGCGCGAACCGGCTGCGGAACTTGGCATTCAGCTTGACTGACTGCCAAACACATTTATAGTGAGTTGCGGGGGCCTGTGTTGGTCGGACAGGGTGGTGAGGAGAAACAATTCAGTATGACCCGTGAGCTTATATGTCCACAATGCCAGAAAGGCACGGTCCGACGCTCGCCCCCTCAGTCGCCGCGAGAGTATGTGGCGTCCTGGGTCTGGATCTCCCCCTTTCATTGCCCGGAGTGTAGCTATCGTTTCCTCGCCTGCCGGATCGGGCTTGTGGAGCCAAAGCATGCTATCGATCGCCGTGAGCATCTCCGGATTCCCGTACGGCTGTTTCTCTCTTTTTCAGGGGGCAAGGTTCGGGGCGAAGGGATTGTGATGGATCTGTCGATGGGCGGCTGTATCATCAAGAGCGACGCACAGGTCCACGTCGACGATATCTTCTATCTCGAAATTGCGATCTCGGATCAGGAATCTCCGATCGAAGTGGCGGCGATGGTCCGATCGATCAGCTCCCGTGGAATTGCCTTTAAATTTCTTCGGAAGGCGCAAGACAACAAGCAGCTGCTCGCGTTCATTCAATCCAACGCCGGGGCGACCTCGACGGTTTTGTCCAAAGCGGTAGCATCTTCGGTTGCCCGCTAACGAATCTCTCCTGCGCATAATTATTCAACAGAAGCTTGAGACCGGGAGTACCGACTCTAGGTCGGCGTTTCCCAGGCCGAGGGGAGCGGGTGTTCGTCGATCAAGCGGTTGTGTTCGGTAAGATCGTAAGGTTCAATGATGAAATCAGAACGGTCCATCGGCTCCCCGCACATCGGCGAGCAGAGAAAATCGACAAGAGCCTGAGCCTTCATCTCCGTGGAGAAACGACACAGACCATACTCCGGCATTCCTGAGGAGGGGTGCCAGAAGGCCAACTCGATCGCACTGCCTTGATAGATGCCCAGGGAGCGGTGCCGTACTTGAAACCCGCCCGGTAGATGAGACGATGACTCCAGCGACATCGAGACCTCTTGACTCGCATATCTTAATGACTATTGCCATGGTAGCATGATCCCCGGACCGGACTACAGTCTGGACTGAGCCGGGAAAAGGAGGAGTCTATGAGACGTGCGTCTGTGATGAGTCTGGGCGTCGGCCTTGTGATCCTGTTCGCCGGATTGATGTCGGGCTGCGGCTATAATGATCTCCAGGGATTGGACGAAGATACCAAGGCGGCTTGGAGCGAGGTCATCAATCAGTATCAACGCCGGGCCGATCTGATTCCCAACTTGGTCGCGACGGTGAAGGGTTATGCCGAGCATGAAAAGGAGACGCTTGAAGGCGTCGTGCAGGCGCGGGCCCAAGCAACCGGCATCCAGGTCACACCTGAGACCTTGAAGGATCCGGCTGCATTCGAACAGTTTCAGAAGGCTCAAGCCGGACTCACCACAGCACTGGGACGTCTCATTGCAATCGCCGAGAACTATCCGAACTTGAAAGCCGATCAAAGTTTTCGTGATTTGCAAAGTCAGTTGGAGGGGACGGAGAACCGAATTACCGTCGCCCGCAAGCGCTATATTGATCGGGTGGCGGAGTACAACAAGAAGGTCCGCTTTTTCCCGACCAACTTAACGGCAAAGTTCCTTCTCCACATGGAAGAGAAGCCGAATTTCACTGTGGCGGACGAAAAGGCTGTGGCCAAGCCGCCAGAGGTGAAGTTTAACTGAGCCCGATCAAAGCGATGAATCTCAACAACATGAGCCGTGTCTGGCGCAAGCCAGCGCGGCTCTTTGTCTTTCTTGCGATGTTCCTGAGCCCGGAGCTGGTCTGGTCGCTCGAGGTGCCGCCGCTGACGGGGCGCGTGATGGATCTGGCGCATGTCTTATCGGCAAGCGATGCGGATCGGCTGACGGCTGATCTCCAGGCTCACGAGGCGACTACCGGCAATCAAGTCGTCGTACTTACGCTGCCGTCGCTCGAAGGCGAACCGCTCGAGCCCTTTGTCCACCGCGTCGCCACGACGTGGAAGCTCGGTCAGAAGGGGACGGACAACGGAGCGTTGCTGCTGGTGGCGTTGAAGGAGCGCAAAGTCCGGATCGAAGCGGGCTATGGACTTGAGGGGGCCTTGACTGATGCCAAGTCGGCACAGATCATTCGAAACGAAATTGTTCCGCGGTTTCGTTCCGGGGATCTGCCGGGCGGGATTGCCGCCGGGGTCGCCGCGATTTTGAAGACCATCGAAGGCACCTATCAGGCGCCGGAGAGGCCAGCGGTGCCTGCAGGCGGCGGGGACATAGTCGGTCAGATCTTGATAGCCCTCATTGTCGGCGTGGTCTTCGGTCTGGCTTTATCGAATGTGAATCGTCTGGTCGGCGCGTTGGCCGGCACAGGCCTTTCGTTGTGGCTATCCCCCTGGCTGCTCCCGGCCATCGTCACGGGCCTGGTCACCTTGCTGCTTGTTCTGGTGTTAGGAAGTGCGATGTCGGGGCGACGGGGCGGTGGTTTTGATGATTGGACCTCGTACAGCAGCCGGGGGGGTGGCTGGGGCAGTGGCTCGTTCGGTGATAGTGGTGGCGGAGGATTCAGCGGCGGGGGCGGAGACTTCGGAGGAGGAGGCGCGAGTGGCGACTGGTAAAGCGGCGGCGTTGTCGGAAGCAGATCGAGAGCGCATCCGGCAGGCGGTCCATGCAGCTGAGCAGCAGACCAGGGCGGAAATTGTGCCGATGATCGTCGCGCGATCCGGCCTCTATCGCGATGCCCGACATTGGGCTGGGCTGATCGCCGCGCTCACGACCTTGGCCGCGTTGCTGACGATCGAGTTCTCCTGGCTCCCCTGGGGATGGCATGCCTCGAATGCCGCCTGGCTGATCGTCGCCGTCATGCTCGCCTATGCGGGCGGAGCATGGGTGGGGAGTTGGCCTCCGGTCGTCCGCCTGCTGACCTCGTCGACTCGCATGAGGCACAAAGTGATGCTCAGAGCTGAGCGGGCCTTTGCGCAACATGCGATTTCGCAGACCCGCGAACGCACGGGCGTGCTGATCCTGCTGTCGATTTTGGAGCGACAGATCTATGTGTTGCCGGATCGTTCGTTGACGGGGTTGGTGCCGGCAGAACGGTGGAAGCAAGTGGTGCAAGCGGCGGTTGAGCGCCTGCGAGGCGGCGATATTGCCGGAGGGCTCTCTCATGCGATTCATGCCTGCGGGGTTGTCCTTGCAGATGCTTGTCCGGCACGCCCTGGCGACAACCCCAACGAATTGCCCGATCAGATCATCGACGAACGGTAATCGTTCCTGTGATAGACGCCCCGCCATTGTTCCGCTAGAATCCGCATCCATGTCCGAATCGAGCGCACCCGCGCCCTCCGCACAATCAGCGACAAGCGATCAACGTTCGGTGGTAAAAGCCGCCGGCATCATCGGCATCGGTACCTTCGCCAGCCGGATTCTCGGATTTATCCGGGACATGGTCATGGCCAGCCTCTTCGGTGCGACGGCGGCGGCGGATGCCTTTTATGTCGCGTTCCGGGTTCCCAGTCTGTTGCGTGAGCTCTTCGCCGAAGGATCTATGTCGGCGGCCTTCATTCCCGTCTTCACCGAATATCACCAGCAGAAGACCAAGCGCGAGGCGTGGGAACTGGCCAGTGCTGTCTTCACGACGCTCCTTACGATCGTCACGGGGACTGTGCTCATCGGCATTGCCGTGACACCCGTCATTGTCTGGTATCTCGCGCCGGGTTTTCACGAAGATCCGGCCAAGCTCACCTTGGCCGTCGTCCTTTCACGCGTGATGTTTCCCTATCTTCTATTTATCAGCCTCGCTGCGCTGGCCATGGGGATTCTGAATTCGCTACGGGCATTTGCGGCTCCCGCGTTCTCGCCGCTGTTTCTGAATGTATTCATGATCGGATGTGCGCTCTTTCTGTCGCCCCAGTTGCCAGAGCCGATTGTCGGCGTCGCCATCGGCGTGGTCGCGGGTGGCGCGGCGCAGTTTGCGATGCAGTTGCCGGGATTGGCTCGCCGGGGGTTTCTGTTCGGCTGGCGATTTGAGCCTGGACATCCGGGTGTCAGGCGGATCGGCCGCCTGATGGTGCCCTCGCTCCTGGGTCTCTCGGTTACGCAAATCAATTTGACCGTGAGCACGATTCTCGCCTCGTTCTTTGTAGGGGGCCCTACCTATCTGTTTTATGGGATGCGGCTGATCCAGTTTCCGCTCGGCATTTTTGGCGTGGCGCTGGCGACGGCGATTCTTCCGACCCTCTCTTCCCAGGCGGCACGTGGTGCGATGGACGAACTACGGACGACGTTCGGATTTGGGCTCCGGATGATTCTCTTCATTATCCTGCCGGCTATGGCCGGCTTGATTCTTCTACGCACCCCGATCGTGCAATTGTTTTTCGAGCATGGGACATTTACGGCCCATGATACGGCGGAGACGGCGCTGGCAGTGTTGTGTTATGCCGTCGGCCTATGGGCATTCGGCGGGGTGCGAATTATTGTGGCGGCATTTTATTCCATGCAGGATACGAAGCTTCCTGCGATTTCTGCTGCGGTCGCCGTGGCGGCGAACATCCTGTTCTCGCTGGCGCTGATGCCGATTCTGGGCGCGGCGGGCTTGGCTCTGGCGACGGCACTCGCGGCAATGATAAACGGGAGCATTCTGATCATCGTGTTGAACCGACGGCTGGGCGGCGTGGAGTGGGGATCAGTGGGACGATCGTCCCTCAGAGTTGTGCTGGCTTGTGCCCCGTTGATCGTGACATGTTTCTGGACTGCGAGCGCCTCGCTCTGGATCCGCCCCGGTGAGTGGATCGAAAAGTCGCTGTTGCTGGCCGTTGCGATCGGGTTCAGTGTGGGGGGCTATCTGGGAGTTCATGTCCTATTGAAGTCCGACGAGTTGGATGTGGTTTGGGGAATGGTCCGAAGAAGACTTGGTCGAGTGGCCGGCCGGTAAGGACGCGCATGCGACGAGTGACCTTGTTCAAATCACGCTGGGGTTGGATGGGGATTACTGAAACCGGCAAAGGGATCGATGGCGTCGTGTTGCCTCAGACTTCGAAACAGCGGGCGATCGCTGCTCTTCGCGAGCAGGCTTCCGATGTACTTGTCATGGAGCCGTCGCCACAGCTTGACATGGCGCAGGAGCAACTGCTCGACTACCTTGCAGGCAAGCGACAGACCTTTGATGTGCAATTGGACCTCTCGCGGGGCACTGCGTTTCAACGTCAGGTGTGGCGGACGCTCTTGCGGGTACCCTATGGCAAGCTCCGATCCTATCAGTGGGTCGCGTCACGCGTCGGGGGCCGGCAGTATGCCCGCGCAGTCGGCAATGCGGTGGGAGCCAATCCTTTGCCCATTATCGTTCCCTGTCATCGGATTGTGGCACAGGACGCCACGCTGGGCGGGTTCTCCGGCGGGCTGCCGACAAAGCGCAAACTTCTAACTCTTGAAGGAACCCTCATTCAGCTGCAGCGTGGACGGACGTGATCGATGAAGGCGATTGTGCAGCGGGTCACCAGTGCGTCAGTTGAAGTGGACGGGACGGTAGTCGGGCAGATCGGAACGGGACTGCTGGTGCTATTGGGTGTGGCCAAAGGCGATGGAGAGGCGGATTGCCGCTATCTCGTTGAGAAGCTCCGTACGTTTCGGATTTTCTCCGATGAGCAGGGGAAAATGAACCGGTCGCTGGTGGATGCCGGTGGCTCCATACTCCTTGTCTCGCAATTTACATTGCTGGGGAGCACCGCCAATGGCCGCCGTCCCAGCTTTGACGGTGCGGCGCCTCCCGACGTCGCGAGGCGCCTGTATGAGCAGGTGGCCGCTGATCTGCGGAAGGCGGGTACTTCGGTCGAAACTGGGGTGTTCGCCGCGCACATGCGGGTGGCATTGGTGAATGACGGGCCGGTGACCTTCGCGCTCGATAGCCGTGACAAGCCCTCTTGATGACAGACACTCAAGTCTGGTAGATCGAAACCGATAGAACAGACAAATAGCGATCCAGGCAACGACGGGTCTGGTATACTGAAAACAGACGTATTTCGATTACTCGATGAGGTGGAGATGGGGACGGCGGTTCCTCCACAACATCCTCTCCGGCAGCTGTTCGGCGCTCTGACCGAACGGAGTTTCACCGAGCATCTCGGGTGGCCCGATCTCAACGTGGCCGGGTACGTATCCAATCTTCTCGTCGACTTTACCCACACCGACCAGTTGTATAAGATTCGCACCAGCCAGGATCAGCCGGTTGACACGGTTGTGGATCTGTTATTTGAGTCCGAGGTGATGCTGGATGCCCAATCATTCGAACGTGAGCGGGAGGTGCATCGGCATATCGGGGACTTTACCCTGTTTATGGCCGGACTGTTTCCGGAATATTTGCGTCGACTGAAAACAGCCGGGTTGATCTATCACAAGGATTTTCTCGTGGACTATATGAAAACCGGCAAGCGCTCGTACGGTATCGTGGCCGAATTCGGGGCTCACGGGGCTGAAATCGATCCACCGTTGTTCCGTAAACTCTCCGATAATTTTGAACTGTGTGTGACCGGGTTGGGATTTGTCCGGTCCGATCTCGATCGTATGAAGGAACCTGCCTACCAGCGCGTGAAGGGCCTGTTGCTCAATTGAAACCTTCCCGTCCCGTTCTCCTCGTCCATGGCGGCGCCGGTCTTCGTCGCATTACCGCGTCTCAATCCGGCTGTCTCACCGCCGCATTGGAAATCGGCTACCATCTTTTAGATCGTGGCGCCCCGGCGCTTACCGCTGTTGAGCAGGTGATCTGTGCGCTGGAGCAAAGCGGCCTGTTCAATGCAGGCCGAGGCTCACATGTGCAGCTTGACGGGGTACGGCGGATGGACGCGTCGATCATGGAAGGGCAGGATCTGCAGGCCGGGGCGGTTGCGTCGATCGAAGGGATTGTCCATCCGATATCCGCGGCCCGGTTGGTGATGGAGCGGACGACTCATGTCTTGCTCGTCGGAAAGCCGGCATCGGCGTTTGCCCGGCATTGCGGATTGGAACGGCAGCCGCGACGGCCCTCAGGCCATGCTTTACGCAAAGCGACGATGACGCGGGCCTGGTCTCCAAAAAACTTGGCACTCTACCGGGCGATGATGTCGAGCGGACCGGCGTTGAAGAAGCGGGCTGGGAAGGAAGCCGTCGGTGCGGTGGCACTTGATCAAGCCGGGATGGTCGCAGCGGGTGCGTCAACCGGTGGCATTGACCTGATGTTACCGGGGCGTGTCGGCGACACCCCGATCATCGGCTGCGGAGTCTATGCCGACAACGAGAGCGGAGCCGTATCTATGACCGGGTTGGGTGAGGGGATCATCCGAATCGCCGTGGCGAAAGAAATCTGCGATCGCCTTGCCCGGGGTGAGCGTCCGGTTTCAGCGGCGACAGCGGTGCTGAAGAAGTTGGTTCGACGAATCAAGGGTGCCGCGGGTTCTCTTGTGCTGGCTCCAGATGGCCGATTTGCCATCACCCATGTCACGCCACGCATGACGGCCGGCTGGTGGGACGGGAAGGGACGACCCACCGTGCGGGATTGCTTCCGATGAGCCGCAGCCTCTTTCATCTCGCATTTCCCGTTCACGATCTTGCCGCCACAAAACAATTCTATGTCAAAGGGCTGGGCTGTACGCTCGGGCGCGAATCAGCGAACGCCATCACATTGGGGTTGGCCGGGAACCAGCTGATCGGGCATCGTGAGCCGGACGAGGCTCCGGCTCAGCGAGGGATTTATCCACGCCACTTCGGACTGGTCTTCCTTGAACAATCAGACTGGGAGGACTTGGCCGAACGAGCCCGTCAGCAGGGCCTGCCGTTCTATCAACAGCCGCGCGTCCGCTTTCCCGGCACGCGGATCGAGCATCGCACCTTCTTTCTCGAAGACCCGTCGCGAAATCTGCTCGAGTTCAAACACTACACCCACGAGTCGGCGATCTTCGGCGAGCGAAATGTTCGGGAAGTCGGCGATTCCGAGTAAAGATGGTCTTCGCCGGATCGGTCTCAGATTCTCGTCAGTGCGCCGGGGTAGAGGTGGGAATCCTGTTCATGCTTTTAAGGATGCGCTGTTGGCGCTTGCTCAAGAACGCAGTCTTTCGGAGTGGGTCGTAGCGGCGCGGAGAAGGCAGGATAGCGGCCAGCCAGGCTGCCTCTTCTGCGGTGAGGTCTTGGGCTGATTTCCCAAAGTGATGGCGTGCAGCCGCTTCAGCACCGTACACGCCGTTTCCCCATTCTGCGACATTGAGATATAGCTCGAGAATCCGTTCCTTGGTCAGATGGTGCTCCAGGGACCGTGTGATCAAGGCCTCGCGGGCCTTCCGTAAGAGTGAGCGCTCGGTCGAGAGATACAGATTCTTCGCAAGTTGCTGCGTGATCGTGCTGCCGCCCCGTTTTAGTTCTCCGGCCTCAAGATTATGGATTGCGGCATCCTTGATGCCCTCCCAATCAAATCCTTCGTGAATGAAAAACGATGCATCTTCCGCTGCGATGGCCGCATGTTGCAAATGGCGGGACATGCGGGAGAGGGGAACCCAGATCCACTGTCGCGGGACAGGATGCCGCTGACTCTGCGCTAAGGCCTGTCGATGTTCCATCAAGGCAGTCGGGCCAGGGTTGGTTTTGGCCAGGAGCGCCACATCCGGCAGGGTCAGCAGCCAGGTAAAGGCCAGCAGGCCCAGAGGGAGTCCGGCGAGCAGGGTCGTCCACAGAAGCACCCGTGCGACGGTCCGTTGTTTCTTGGTCTTGGGCATAAGAAGAGAGTGTTACTCGAGCGTCATTCTGTTATTGTGTTTGGAATAGCCGTCGTTGAATCACCGGGTTGATCAATTGCAATGAAAATTCTTTCTTCTGAGTTTATCAAAAGTTGCGCATCGGCAGAACAATTTCCTCAGGGGGAACTGCCTGAGATTGCTGTGGCCGGGCGATCGAATGTCGGGAAATCCTCGTTGATTAACTCGCTGCTCCATCGGAATGGGCTTGCCAAAGTCAGTCGGACACCCGGCAAAACCAGGGCTGTGAATCTTTTTCAGATTGCGACGTCGGATCCTGGACTGGCGAAATTCTATCTGGTGGATCTTCCGGGTTACGGGTATGCAAAGGTCTCCAAGTCTATTCGCGCGGAGTGGGGGCCCCTGATCGAATCCTATGTGGCGGAGCAGCCGTCATTGATCGTGGTGATCCTGTTGGTAGAATGCCGGGTCGTGACGGAACTGGATCGTCAGACGGTGGCATGGTTGCGATCCATCGGGCGCGAGCCGCTGATTGTGGCGACCAAGGTCGACAAGCTCAAACCGAGTGAACGGGTACGGACGCTTCGTCAAACCCACCGCGATCTCGGCTTGCCGGAAGGGCAGCAGCTCATTCCCTATTCTGTCGTGACCGGAGAAGGGCGGGATCATCTGTGGGGGGTCTTACGGGATCTCGTTAAAACTTAATTTCGATGTAGGCCTTGTTCTTCAAGTCGACCAGCCAGGATTGGAACACGTCCTCGCTCTTTTGCTGAAACACCAGCGCCTGGATTTCAAACTTCACTTCATCAAACGGGCGGTACTGTTTCGGCGTTCTCTCATCCACCCGGATGATATGGTACCCCTCGGAGGTTTCGACGATTTCGGAGATTCCGCCCGGCACCAGCGGCGCAATCGCGCGCTCGATGGCAGGCAGGAGCTCTCCCTGCCGGACCAGCCCGAGCCGGCCGCCCCGTGAGGCGTTCGGACCATCTGAATAGCGCAGCGCCGCATCCTCAAACTTTTCCCCCCGCTTCAATTCCGCCAACACGAGCCGCGCTTTTTCCAACGCCTCCGCGGTCCCGTCGGCCGAGCGGGGCTGAATCAAGATCTGACTCAGGGTATATTCTTCCGGGAGCGCAAAGCGCGTCTGGTGTTCCTTGTAGTACCGCTTCATCTCCGCGTCTCCGACCATGACGCCGCTCCGCACTTCCCGGTCGACGACTTTGAGAAGGGTAAGCTGATCGCGCACGTTTCTCACGCTGAGCGGGTCCTTCTCGTTGATCTTCTCGCCCTGCTGCTTCATCTGCTGGATGGCCTGCTTCACTTCTTGATCCGAGACATCCACACTCTTGGCTTTGGCTTCTTGCAGTTGCAGCCGTCGCTCGATCATTTTCGTCAAAGCCATGTACTCGGCCGTCTTCAGCCTCTGCCCCAACTCCTCGCCGCGGTATTGCTGACGAATCCGTTCTTGTTCGGGGGCCAGTTCCTGCTTGACGTCGGATTGCATGATGAGATCGGTATTCACCACCGCCACGATCCGATCCTCCAGTTGAGTGACAGAGAATGCCGGAGGCGCGGGTCTGCACCAGAGCAGGGCTGCCAGCAGGACGTATGCGAGCCGGACGATTGTGCGGGAAACCGGATTCACATGCACGGACGGGATGCTCCTCGGTGAGTGCGTGGCCCAACCGGCAGATTGTACACGAAACGAAGGGGTCTTGAGGAGAATGAAGCGTGAGCCTTAGGGTTTTCCAGTGTCTTCGGTGATGTAGCGGGAGGCGTCGGCAAGACGGATGGTGGCTTTTGTGCGAATGTCGGAGATCACCTCTTCGAATTGTTTCCGGCGTTTGTCTGCCAGCAACTCCTGACGCAGCCGTTCACGGGTGGCGAGATCCGCCTGAATCGTTTCTTTTTCCAGCGGACTGACCTTGACGAGGTAGTAGCCCGCGTCGGTCTTGATGGGTTCACTGATCACGCCGTGCCTGAGGGTCTGGACGACGGCATCGACGTCGGGATTGAGGAGGCCTTTCCGATAAGGGCCGAGGTCGCCGCCTTTGGCTTTGGTCTTGTCGTCGAGGGAATAGCGCTGGGCGAACTTGGCGAAATCGCCGCCGGTTTCAATCTGCTTCTTCAAATCTTTTGCCGCCGGGTAATTGTTCAGCAACATCTGGGAGACTTGCACCTTGAGGGGGGCCAGCAGCTGGTGGGCGTGCTTTTCATAGTAGGCATCCAGCTCGGCCTGGGAAAGCTCGACTTTAGCCCGCAGGCGATCTTTCAGCAGCTCGTCGAGCACCAGCTGTTCTTTGTAGCGTTGTGCGCGATCACGAATCGCATCGTTCTGATCCAGTCCTTGGCGACGGGCTTCCTGCATCAGCAGTTCGCGGGTGATCAATTCATCAAGAAACCGTCGCTTGCCGCCTTCCTTGTCATACTTGATTCGGGTGGCTTCGGAGAGTTCGTTCCAACGCACATCGAACTCATATTGCGTGATCGCACGACCATTGACGAGCGCCAGGACCGGCTCTTCCTGCGGCGGGGTACAGCCGGGCAGGATCCATAAGAAGCCGGAAAACAGGGCGGCGAGGGCGAGTGACGAGCGAAAATTGCGCATGGGCGATGTTCTATTTCCAGTCAGTACGGGAGCGCGTCGTGGTTCAGGCGCTCGATTTGGGCTGTATCGTTGATTTGTTGGTATCACAGTGTCCCAGGCTTTGCAAGGTTGTGTTGAGTTCGGCAAAGGTCGAACCCCAGTCGTCATGCGGCATCTGGATTTCAAATGCGTGCGGAGAAAGGAAGCGAAGCCGCTTTTTCAGCCGATCCATCATGGCATGGACGGCCGGTTCTGGGATCGCGGCCTTGGGTCCCAGTGTGACGATCGCAGACTGGTGGGTCACTTCGATGGCCGTCACATGAAGCAGTTTGGCCAGCACCCGCAGCTGCATCACTTCCAGGAGCCGTTCCACCGGTTCCGGCGGGAGTCCGTACCGGTCCTGGATTTCCCCGTGGAGGAGCGCCAGCTCGCCGACTTGCTTGCAGGCGGTCAGGCGCTTGTACCACGAGAGTCGATGGTGCGGATCGTCCACATAGGTTTCCGGAATGAATGCCGAGACCGGTACGCGCAGAGTAGGATCCGGTTCTTCTTCGACCGTATGCCCCTTGAGGCGTTGCACGGCTTCCTCAACCATTCTGAGGTAGAGATCCAGGCCGATGGCGGCGATGTGACCGGACTGTGCCTTGCCCAGCAGATTGCCGGCTCCGCGGATTTCAAGATCCGCGGCGGCGATCCGGAAACCTGAGCCCAGCTCCGTAAATTGTTGAATGGCCATCAGCCGTTTCTGTGCATCCTCCGTGAGACGGCCCTCATCAGGGATCAGCAGATAGGCGTAGGCCTGTTCTCCGCCGCGGCCTACGCGCCCGCGGAGTTGATAGAGCTGGGCCAGGCCGAAAGTGTCGGCCCGATTGACGATAATCGTATTGGCGTTCGGCACGTCGATGCCTGACTGAATGATGGCTGAGGCGATGAGCATATCGACCTCGTGCTTGACGAACTTCAGCATCACGGCTTCGAGTAGCTTGGGATCCATCTGTCCGTGGGCCATCACCATCCGCGCTTCCGGGACCAATTGCTGGAGCCAGGCGCCGGTCGCCGACATGGTTTCCACCCGGTTGTGAACGAAATAGATCTGGCCGCCGCGGCCCAGCTCGCGCAGGATCGCATCGCGCACAGCCTTGTCATTGGACTTGATGACGGCCGTGCGAATCGCCAGCCGGCTGGCCGGCGGCGTGTCGATGATCGACAAGTCCCGCACGCTCGCCATCGCCATCTGCAGTGTGCGTGGAATCGGCGTGGCAGTGAGGGTGAGCACATCGACCTGCGTCCGCAGTTGTTTCAGTCGTTCCTTATGTTTGACCCCTAACCGCTGCTCTTCGTCGATGATGACGAGGCCTAGATTGTGGAACACCACGCTTTTCTGCAGCAGCCGGTGGGTGCCGATGATGATGTCAATGACGCCAGCGGCGAGGTCCTTCAGCGTCGCCTTCGTTTCTTTGGGAGGCTGCATACGGGAGAGGACGGCCACTTTCGTCGGGAAGGGCGCGAATCGTTCGGCAAAATTTTCATAATGTTGATGGGCGAGCAGGGTCGTCGGCACGAGGACGGCGACCTGGCGTCCGCTCTCGATCGCCTTGAACGCCGCCCGCATCGCCACTTCCGTCTTGCCGTAGCCGACGTCGCCGCAGACCAGCCGGTCCATCGGCTTCCCCGACTCCAGATCTTTTGCGATATCCTGGATCGCCTTCAATTGATCCGGCGTCTCTTCGTATTCGAACGCCGCCTCGAATTCGTGGTATAGCGTGCTGGCCCCGCCGTATCCGTCCCGCTTGACCAGCTCGCGATTCGCATAGAGGTCGATGAGATCCTGGGCCATCTCCTCAATGTCTTTTTTGACGCGAGCCGTGGTTTTGGCCCAGCTGGTGCCGCCCAGGCGATCCAGCCGGGGCACATGTCCGTCGGCGCCGCTGTAGCGCTGGACCTGGCTGAGGCGGTCGAGCGGAACATAGAGCGTGTCGGCTCCGGCGAATTCCAGGATCAGAAAGTCGCTCTCGAATTCCTGCACGGTCAGCCGTTTGAGGCCGAGGTATCGGCCGATGCCATGCTGCACGTGGACGACATAGTCGCCCACATTCAGATCCTCCAGGGAGGAGAGGAACGTCGCGGTTTTGCTCTTGGGCTGCGTCTTATGGCGCGTGCCTTTGGCAAAGAGCTCTTCCTCCGTCAGGAGAGCGAGGCGAAACGTTTCAGACAACCACCCGCTCGATAGGTCGCCGTGTACAACGGCGATGGGCGGTTTGCCGCTCTCGCGTTTGGTCCAGGCTGAGGGGTGCCATTCCGTGGCCGGCAGGTCGTGCTCGCGGAGGAGGGCCAGAAGCCGATCGACTTGTCCTCGGCTGCGTGCGATCAGCACCACGCGATGTCCGTCCCGCAACTGATCGAGTATGGATAGGGTTTGGCTGAACGGGGTTCCGCGAATCCCCAGGCCGGCGCTAGCGGGAACCTGTGCCGGGAACGGCACCACCGGAGTCCAGGTGTCGTCAGACGGAGTGAGTGGCTCCAAGGCGATTGTCGACCAGCCGGCTGCGCCGATTTCAATTTCATCCCAGGTTTGGAAGAGCCGCTCGGGACTGGGATAGGGATTGGCCGCGTCCCGTTCACCGTGGCGGAGGTAACCGTCCTCGATCTTGGACCAGAGTACTGCACAGGTTGCCTGGAGCGTGGCCGGTTGGTCGAAGATGAGAATCGGCTCTTTCGGCAGATAGTCGAACAGGGTTCCCATCTGCGGGTAGAGATCCGGTGCACGCCACTCCGCATCCGGGGCGATCGGGGCGTAGGCCTCCGGGCTGTCTTCGGGCCGGATATATTCCCGCGCGGGTAAGATCGTGGCTTCGTCGACCTGACGGATCGAGGTTTGTGTGGTGGCGTCGAACAGCCGGAGGGCTTCGATCGAATCCCCGAGAAACTCCACGCGGAGCGGATCAGAGTAGGCGGTCGAAAAAATATCCACCAGGCCGCCTCGAATGCTGATCTCACCGGGAATCTCCACCACCGAGACACGCCGGTAGCCGAGACGCAGAAGCTTTGCCAGCAACGTGTCGCGCTCGACGGTGCCGTTGCGCTCCAGCTGTAGGGTGGCGTGGCTCCAGGTGTCTTTCGGCAGGAGGCGGTGCATCAGGGCCGCAACCGACGTGACGAGGGTCGTATCAGGGCTGGATTGCAGGCGGTGGAGCGTCTGCATGCGATGCGCGACCAGACTGACATGGGGTGCCGTGGCCTCGTAGGGCAGCGTTTCCCATTGAGGGAAGAGGGTCAGCCGGTCACTCGGGGCGCCGATGAGCTGATGGCAGAACTGGAGGTCGTCAAAGAGGCGCTCGGCGGCTTCATTATTGGCGGTGACGACGATCCAGGGGCGGTTCCGGTAAGAGGCCAGTGAGGCTGCGTGAGTCAGACTCGTAAGCACAAACGCCGCGGTCGATCCGTGCAAACCCGTGACACAGAGACGGGCCGAGGTCTGCTTGAGAGCGGACACGAGCGGGGCGAGCCATTCATCTGCGGGAGAGGGTGTGTGTGACACGGATTACGCTGAGGCCGAGCGAATACGGTGAATCAATGCCGTTGTGGAAAAACCGGGGACCAGGGGGATGGTTTGCACTCTGCCCCCGCGCGCTTCCACAACGTCCCGACCGATAATGCGATCCAGAGACCAATCCCCGCCTTTGACCAGGACGTCAGGCTGCACGGCCGTGATGAGCGCCTTGGGATCGGATTCGGAGAATACGACGACAAAATCAACACAGCCCAACGCGGCCAGCACTTCCGCCCGTTGCGCCTCCGGCACAATCGGCCGGTCCGGGGCTTTGTCTAAGCTACGGACAGACTTGTCACTATTGACCCCCACGACCAGGAGATCGCCCAGGGCCTTAGCGGCCTGTAAATAGCGGGTATGGCCGATATGCATGAGGTCGAAACAGCCGTTCGTGAAGACGATACGGGAACCCCCTGCTCGCAGGGGCTGGAGCTGCTCAACCAGTTGTTCTCGGGTCACAATTTTGTGCGGCATGGAGTGCCATCATACCTGTCGCGTCGGCCGATGGGAAGCCACGCGTTACGACCCGACTATTTTCCCCGGTATTTCTTAAGTTCGTGAAAGAACGACCTGATACAGACCATCACCGGGAACAGGGGAGAGGTCTCGCAACCTCGGTCGATCGTCTATTGCATGCGGAACCCGGGGGTTGCTGGTGCGAGCCGATTATGTGGATGTGCTTGCCAGTGTTCGAAGCCTGCTGATGAAAATAGGATTGGGGGGGACGGTGGGCTTTCCTCCTCATGCTCGTCGCGATCTTCTGGGCCGGTGCCGGCCAGCGGAAGGAGCACGAGTGATCGATGCAAGCGGAACGGTCTCTTTGGGAAAGCGAGATGCAGACCGGAAACGTCATGGAGAGCGCGTTGGATGACTTGGTGATGATGGATCGGGAGGGACGCCTTTCCGGATCCCTCGCGAACGCAACCGGGATTGACAGAACTCTTCGTGAACGGAGTTGAGCACGGGAATCTGAACCTTTCCTATGCGGAGAAGTCGGCGCTGCTCAAAACCGGCACACTCGATCACGAGATCACGCGCCGCCTGGCGTTGCCTGACTATGCGCAGGAGCGGGTGCGAGTCTCACTGGATCGGACGGAGACAGCCTTGCGGATGTCCATCGCCGACGGCGGGAAGGGATTCGATTGGAGTCAGTTTCTCGATCTCGATGTAACCCGGTCTGCTGATGGGCATGGACGTGGGATCGCGCTGGCCAAGGCCATCAGTTTTGACAAGCTGGATTTTCATGGGTGCGGCAATCAGCTGGTGGTATCGGTCTCACTAAAGGGGATCGATGCCGAGTCGTGGCCGGAAGAGAAGCGTAAGGTCGCTTAGCGGCCGGAGAAGAGAGCGCGAATCGACGCCCCCCAGCCGAGTGAGAGTTGCCCGGGCTCGGACGGCAAGGGCGCCGATGGCGGCGGAGTGAGAGAGGGGGCCGGCGGCGCGGCCACCGCTCCACGATGTACCGCCGGCAATTCCTGCAACGCTCCCCGGCAGGTTCCGCAGAGATGCCGTCGTGGTTGAATGGTCTTGCGTTGACGGCGATACACCCTTCCGCAGTCCTTACAGCGCCACGCAAATTGAGCCAGTGCCAGTACTTCTTTGTGCAGCGAGTGGTAGATTGTAATCGCGACCAGCCCGCTCCGGTTCATGTCCGTCATCTTCCGAACAAAATCAGGGCCGTGGTTCGGCTTCCGTTTCAGGATGTCGAACTGCCATTGATGAATCATCTCATGGGCGAGGGTGTTCAGCAGTTCCTGCTCGGCGTAGGGGGTTCGTTCGGCCAGGCGCCGCATCAACGGCTCGGAGAGGCGGATCTCCCGCTTGGTTCGATTCGATTTCGATTCATCGAACGGCCGTGGACGAGGACCTCCGTGACTGACGAACATTCCGACGGACGACGTCAGGCGGCGGCTCCAGACAATGGAAATGGCAGGCAGGAGCCCGCCGAAGTGGCGCTCGTTCAGGATGCGCCACTCTGCCTGTAATTGTTCGACGGGTAGGTTCATAGGTGCGGCTCCGTCTTGCCGGGAGCACAGCGACTCAGGGGCGGCG
>Ga0105090_10000220_pt1 | contig 25880 bp, 19 predicted proteins | sample PPLLak3March2015_FD_79110 | JGI IMG/M metagenome (GOLD analysis project Ga0105090, IMG submission 79110) | Freshwater sediment microbial communities from Prairie Pothole Lake near Jamestown, North Dakota, USA - PPLs Lake P7 Core (1) Depth... | ecosystem: Environmental > Aquatic > Freshwater >...
CGGCGCGTCCCAGCGGACTTCCGGAGCGAGGCTGGCGACGATGGCGAGCTTGCGCCACGCGAGGGCCGCAAAGCCGGCGAACGCGATGGCGAGGGCGACGGTGATGCCGGCCGGGCTCATTGCAGTGTGGCGATTATACAATCCACCCTTTCAACCTCCTGCGGCGCGCCCTAGCGCGTCTTGCCGAGTCGATGAGCGAAGGCGCAGCGCGCGAAGCAATGGAGTACGACGTGGTCGTCGTCGGCGGCGGGCCCGCGGGCCTCGCGGCGGCGATCCGGCTGAAGCAGCTTGCCGCCGCGTCCGGACGCGAGGTGTCCGTCTGCCTGCTCGAGAAGGGCTCGGAGATCGGCGCGCACATCCTCTCCGGCGCGGTAATCGACCCGCACGGACTGAACGAGCTCCTGCCCGACTGGAAGGAGCGCGGTGCGCCGCTCACGACACCAGTGCGCGAGGACCGTTTCCTGATGCTCACCGCCGACAAGGCGTGGCGCATCCCCAATGCGCTGCTGCCGCCGCTGATGGACAACCACGGCAACTACATCGCCAGCCTCGGCAACCTGTGCCGCTGGCTCGGCGCGCACGCCGAGTCGCTGGGCGTGGAGCTCTATCCGGGGTTCGCCGCTGCGGAAGTGCTCTACGACGACACCGGCGCGGTGATGGGGGTCGCCACAGGCGACGTGGGCATCGCGAAGGACGGCTCGCGCAAGGGCGGGTTCCAGCGCGGCATGGAGCTGCACGCGAAGTACACACTCTTCGCCGAAGGCGCGCGCGGGTCGCTCTCGCAGCTCGTCATGGCGAAGTACAACCTGCGCGACGGCGTGGACCCGCAGAAGTTCGGCATCGGCGTGAAGGAGCTCTGGGAGGTCGCTGCCGACCGCCACCACCCGGGGCTGGTCATCCACAGCCAGGGCTGGCCGCTGCCCGACGACACCGGCGGCGGCTCGTTCCTCTACCACTACGGGGAGCGACTGGTGTCGGTCGGCTTCGTCGTGCACCTCAACTACGCGAACCCGCACCTGTCGCCTTTCGAAGAGATGCAGCGCTTCAAGACGCACCCGGCGATCCGCGACACGTTTGGCGGCGGCAAACGCCTCGCCTACGGCGCCCGCGCAATCAACGAGGGCGGCCTGCAATCCGTGCCGAAGCTCGCCTTCCCGGGCGGCGCGCTCTGCGGCTGCGCCGCCGGTTTCGTCAATCTGCCGCGCATCAAGGGCAGCCACAACGCCGTCAAGACCGGCATGCTCGCCGCCGACGCGGCATTTGCGGCGCTGGGCGAGGGCCGCTCGCGCGACACGCTGGCGAGCTACGATGGCGCGTGGCGCGACTCGTGGGTCTACGCCGATCTCTACAAGGTGCGCAACGTGAAGCCCGGCCTCGACCGCGGCCTGTGGTACGGATCGCTGCACGGCGGCGTGCACATGTGGCTGAACGACATGGGGCTCGGCGCGCTGGTGCCGTGGACACTGCGGCACAAAGGGCCCGACCACGTGACGCTGAAGCCAACGGCGGACATGCCGCGCATCGATTACCCGAAGCCGGACGGCGTGCTCACGTTCGACAGGCTGTCCTCGGTCTACCTGTCGAACACGAGCCACGAGGAGGACCAGCCGGCGCACCTCACGCTGCGCGACCCGGTCGTTCCCATCGCGGTCAACGTCGCGATCTACGACGGCCCGGAGGCGCGCTACTGCCCCGCCGGCGTCTACGAGTTCGTCGACGCCGAGGCCGGCGGCAAGCGCCTGCAGATCAACGCGGCCAACTGCGTGCACTGCAAGACCTGCGACATCAAGGATCCGCGGCAGAACATCCGCTGGGTCACCCCTGAAGGCGGCGGCGGGCCGAACTACTCGGGGATGTGACGCAAGACGAGTGGCGGAACCGCGGGTTGGCGTGCAGTGCGGGAATGTCCGGCAGGGGGCAGGTGGCGGCACCCTGTTCCCGCCTTTCGCTCCATTGACGTGAATCAGCCCCCCGCCTCCTCCCCCCGTCCAGAATAGCGTTGCGCCCGCGCCGGGCCACGCGGAGCGCGCGTCCCGCAGGCCCAGTTGCCGCCTGGACGCCCGCCGGCCCGACCCGCCGTCGGGAGTTGTTCATGCCGCGCCCCCAAGCCACCGCTCGCCGTCCGGCGCAGCGCCGTGTCCTCCGCTCTGCCGCGAAGTCCCGGACCGTCGTATCGACGCGCTGGGTCTATCGCTTCGACCAGGGCGACGCATCGATGAAGTCGCTGCTCGGCGGCAAGGGCGCCAATCTCGCGGAGATGACGGGGATGGGGCTGCCGGTGCCCCCGGGTTTCATCGTCACCACGCAGGCGTGCAACGCAACGCTTGACCGCAAGGCCTTCCCGCCGGGCCTGTGGGACCAGGTGCTCGCAGCGCTCGCGCGGTTGGAGAAGGCCACCGGCAAGCGTTTCGGGGATGCGCGCAATCCGCTGCTCGTCTCATGCCGCTCGGGCGCGCGGTTCTCGATGCCGGGCATGATGGACACGGTGCTCAACATCGGGCTCAACGACACGGTCGTCGAGGGCCTCGCCGCGCTCTCCGCCGATCGCCGCTTCGCCTTCGACGCCTACCGTCGGCTGGTGCAGATGTTCGCGACCGTCGTGCTGGGTTTGGCCGACGAGCCTTTCGAGGAGGTGCTGGCAAGTCACCGCGCCAGGCGCGCCGTCGCCAACGACGCCGACCTTGCCGCGGACGACCTCGCGGCGATCGTCGCCGCGTTCAAGGCGATCGTGAAGCGCGAGTCGAAGATCGCCTTTCCCGCCGACCCGGTCGAGCAGCTGCGGATGGCCATCGCGGCCGTGTTCCACTCGTGGAACGGCAAGCGCGCCATCGACTACCGCAACGCGGCCGGCATCGCACACGACCTGGGCACGGCGGTCAACATCCAGGCGATGGTGTTCGGCAACCTCGGCGAAGGCTCGGCGACCGGTGTCGTCACGACGCGCAACGTCACCACCGGCGAGCGCGAGATCGAGGGCGACTGGCTGCCGAACGCGCAAGGCGAGGACGTCGTCGCCGGAACACGGGCGACGTGCCACATCGCCACGCTGGCGCAGGCGATGCCGCGCGTGTGGCGGGAGTTCACGCGCGCGCTGGCGCTGCTGGAGCGGCACTGCCGCGACGTGCAGGACGTCGAGTTCACCGTCGAGCGCGGCAAGCTGTGGATCCTGCAGACGCGCGACGCGAAGCGCACCGCGCAGGCCGCCGTGCGCATCGCCGTCGACCTCGCCGGCGAGCGGCGCATCTCGCGCGCCGAAGCCGTGCGCCGCGTGAGCCCCGAGCATGTCGACTACTTCCTGCACCCGCAGTTCGACGCCGCGCAGAAGAAGGCAGCGAAGGCTCGCGATGACCTGATCGCCACCGGCCTCAACGTGTCGCCCGGCGCAGCCTCGGGCGTGCTGGCCTTCGATGCCGACATCGCCGAGCGCTGGGGCCGCAACGAGAAGCGCGCCGTGATCATGGTGCGCGCCGAAACCAAGCCCGACGACGTGCACGGCATGCTCGCGGCACGGGGCATCCTGACCTCGCGCGGCGGGCGCACCAGCCACGCGGCGCTGGTGGCGCGCCAGTTCGGCAAGCCGGCGGTCGTCGGCGCGTCGGGCATCGAGATCGACCTCGCCGCGCGGCGATTCGTCGTCGGCGGGCGCACGTTCGCCGAGGGCGACGCGGTCTCGGTCGACGGCAGCACCGGCGAGGTGTTCGCCGGCGCGCTGCCGACGGTGGTCCCCGACTTCGACGACCCGGCGCTGCTCACGCTGCTGGGTTGGGCCGACCGCATCCGCAAGCTAGGGGTGTGGGCGAACGCGGACTACCCGCGCGACGCCGAGCGCGCGCGCCGCTACGGCGCGGCGGGGCTCGGCCTGGTGCGCACCGAGCACATGTTTTTCGAGACCGAGCGCCTGCCGATCGTGCAGCGGATGATCCTCGCCCAGGACGACGCGGAGCGCGACGCGGCGCTCGCCGAGCTGCTGCCGATCCAGCGCGCCGACTTCGCCGGCCTGTTCCGCGCGATGGACGGGCTGCCGGTCACCATCCGCCTCATCGACCCGCCGCTGCACGAGTTTCTGCCTTCGCACGACGAGTTGCTGCACGACGTCACCGAGCTCGAGACGCGGCAGAAGTGCGCAGCGGTGGAGCTGGCGGCGGGGGCGGACCCGCTCGGGCTCGCCGGCACGCTGGCGACGAAGAAGCGCCTGCTCGCGGCGGTCGAGTCGATGCGCGAGGCGAACCCGATGCTGGGACTGCGCGGCGTGCGGCTCGGCATCCACCTGCCTGCGCTGGTACGCATGCAGATGCGCGCGATCGTCGAGGCCGCCTGCATCTGCGCGCGCGAGGGCGTCAAGGTGAAGCCGAAAATCATGATCCCGTTGATCGCGCACAACAACGAGCTCAAATTCGAGCGCGACATTCTCCACGCCGAGGCGCAGAAGGTGATGAAGGAGCAGGGCCGGCGCGTGCCCTACCAGTTCGGCACGATGATCGAGATCCCGCGCGCGGCGATCACCGCGCACGAAATCGCGCGCAACGCCGAATTCTTCTCGTTCGGCACCAACGACCTCACGCAGACGACATTCGGTATCTCGCGCGACGATGCCGAAACCGGCTTTTTGCAGGAGTACCTCGACAAGCGCATCCTGCCGGACAACCCGTTCGCCACGCTCGACCAGGCCGGCGTCGGCCGGCTGATGCAGATAGCGGTCGAGCTCGGGCGCGGCACGCGGCCCGACCTCGACGTGGGCATCTGCGGCGAGCACGGCGGCGACCCGCGGACGATCGCGTTCTGCCATGCGATCGGCCTTAACTACGTCAGCTGCTCGCCGTTCCGTGTGCCGGTCGCGCGGCTTGCTGCCGCGCACGCCGCGCTCGCCTCGGAGGCCGACGCAGCCGGGCTCCGACCCCGCAGCGGTGGGCGCAGGAGGGCTCCGACCCCGTAGCGGCTCACCCGCCCAGGTGCACGGAATAGCGGGCGCCGGTGGACAGCGTGCAGCTGCCGGTGCCCTGCCGCGGCGTGGTCATCCGGCATTCGCAGGTCATGCAAGCGCAGCCGCCGAAGTCGCGCGCCGCGCTACCGGCGAGCGCGCGGCGCTACCCGGCGCCAGGCTCAGCGAGACGCGCGCTCGCCCGTGACGTCCGGTACCGTGGTTGCGCCGAGCCACGCTGCGCCGCGCACGCCGCTCGAGTCGCCATGGACGTTGCGCTCGAGCCGCGTGTCGACGCGGTCGGAGAAGACGTAAGCGCCCCATAGCCGCGGCACGTTCGCGTAGAGGCGCGCGACGTTCGACAGCCCGCCGCCCAGCACGATCACGTCCGGGTCGACGACGTTGATCGCGTGCGCCAGCGCACGCGCCAGGCGATCCTCGTAGCGGGCCAGCGAGTCCTCGGCGATCGCGTCGCCCGCCAGCGCCGCGGCGACGATCCCGTCGGCGCTGCGACTTGACCCCGCGCGCGCGGCGTGGTCGCCGGTGAGCCCCGGCCCGGAAAGCCACGTCTCGATGCAGCCACGCCGGCCGCAATAGCACGCCGCTCCCGGTCGTTCGTCGTCGCGAGGCCACGGCAGCGGGTTGTGCCCCCATTCGCCGGCGATGCCGTTGGCGCCTTCCAGCACACGCCCGTGCACGACCCAGCCGCCGCCGACGCCGGTCCCCAGGATGACGCCGAAGACCACGCCCGCGCCCTGCCCCGCGCCATCGGTTGCCTCGGAGAGCGCGAAGCAGTTGGCGTCGTTGGCTATGGCCACGTTGCGCTGCAGGCACTCGCACAGGTCCGCTACGATCGACCGGCCGTTGAGGCACTGCGAATTCGAGTTGCGCAGGCGCCCCGTCGCACGCGAAAGCGAGCCGGGCGTGCCGACGCCCACGCTGCAGGCGCCCCATGGCACGCCCATTGCCGCCTCGCCATCGCGCACGAGCGCCGCGATGGCCGCGAGCGTGGCGGCGTAGTCGCCATGAGGCGTTGGCACGCGCTGCCGAAGCCGCTCGTTGCCGTCGGCATCCAGCCCGAGGATCTCGATCTTCGAGCCGCCGAGGTCGATGCCGAGGCGCGGCTTCGTCGAGGCCGGCACCGGAGCGCTACTCCGTCGGCCGCGCCAAACGGCGCCACACCCACCCGGCTGGCCGGTCGACGCCGAGCAGCGCCAGGTCGCGCGGTGCCTCCGCAGCGAGAATCGCCGTGATCGCGCGCCGGCCGTCGCTCTGTCCCGCGAGCAGCAACTCGTCGCCGGGCAAGAGATCGACGAAGTCGCCCGGCAGCAGCATGGCCTCGCCGCCGCGCACGCGCATCAGCACCACGACGTGCAGCCGTGCGTGATGCCGCGCGCGCCCGCCGAGCAGCGCGCCCACCGACAGCGTGCGCCCTTCCGCGAACCACATCGCCAGGGCCGGCGCCGTCGCCCTGTCGAGGCGAACGCCCCAAAGGTGCGGCAGGCGCTCGCCGCAGGCGCGCTGAAGCCGGCCAAGCAGATCCTCCGCCCAGGCGTCGTCCTGCGTCGGCACGAGCGTCAGAAAGCGGTACAGCGCCGGATCGGTGAGGTCGGCGAAGATCTCCCGCGCAACTACTTCCGCCGGAACCAGCGCGAAGTCGACGCCGATCGAGCGGAACAGCCTCTGGTTGGCCCGCTGGTTCTGGCGCGCGATGAGATACAGGTCCCGGTTCGCGGCGCGCGCTGCGGCGATCATCGACAGATTGGACGTGTCGTTGTCGGTCGCTGCGATGAATCCAACTGCCGTCTCGGGCTGCGCCCTGGCGAGCACCGCGCTCTCGGTGCCGTAGCCGACGATGATCTCCGGGTCGTCCGCCGCCGCGGCGCCCGGCTCGATGACGGTGACCTCCATCCCCTCGGCGCGCAGGTCGGCCACGACGTGGCGGCCAAAGCGGCCGTAGCCGCAGACGATCCAGCGTCCGCGCGGCACCTCGCGCAGCCGCGGCAGCGGCGTGCCCGGTGGGCCGGTCATCCACTCGATGAGGCGGAACGACGCCGGCGCGCGAATGCCCGCGCGAAGGTAGTCGCCGAAGCGGTCGAACGGATCGATCGCCGTGGGATTGCCGAACAGGCGCAAGCGGTCGCGCGCCGACGCGGACAGCGTCTGTGCGAACACGCGGACGTCGGGACGCAGCAGCGCCGCGGTCATCGCCACCGCGAGGTTCGCCTCGTCGTCGTCGGTCAGCGCCAGCACCGCCGTGCACAGCGGGTGCGCGAGCCCGGCCCTCAGCAGGTGGTCCGGAACCCGCGCGTCAGCCGCGTATGCGGGCGCGACCATCGCCAAGGGCGCGAGCTCGACGTCGTCGATGCGGTCCTGCGCCACGTCAATCACGCTGGCGCGGCGGCCGATCATGTCGAGCCAGTAGACCAGCCGGCGTCCCGACTGCCCGTAGCCGACGACCAGCACGAACGGCTCGCGCAGCTTGCGCACACGGCGCGAGAAGCGGATCGTCACCATCGCGCGGCGGAAGCCGCGGTCCTGCAGCAATGCGAACAGCGTCCCCACCGACCAGGCCCAGCCGACGACGGTGAGGTAGATCGAGAACGTGACCCAAAGGCGCTGCGCGTCGGTGAAGGCGTGCGGGATCTCGCCGAAGCCGATCGTCGTCGCCGTGTAGCTCATGAAGTAGAAAGCGTGGAAAAAGCCCATGCGCCACGGCCGGCCTTGTCCGTCCACGCCGGGGATCAGCGTGAGCCCAAGCACGCTCACCGCGTAGATGACGATGAGCGCGACCAGCGGCGCGCGCATGCGCCGCAGCACGAGGAACAGCCCGCTTTCTCGCGCGGCCGGGACCAGGCGCACGTGGCGCTCGCGCCGCCGCGCGGCGTCGCGGCCGTTGCCGCGCTGCAGCTGCTGCCAGAATCCGGCGAGCAGGCTGGACATGGCGTCAGCGGCGGTGGAAGGAAAGCGTCTCGGCGACCAGCAGCACGACGGAGACCACGTTGGCGAACAGCGCGCCTGCAGCCAGGGACACGATGCTGGCCATGAGATGCGGCGTCATCCCCGACGCCGCAGCGTTGGCCGCGTAGGCCCACACGACAGCCGCCGCGATGAGCTGCAGGTCGGCGACGAGGCTGGTGGCGAGGTGGACAGCGCCGATCTGCGTGCGGTCGCCGAACTTGAGCACCGTCGCGACGAGGCTCACGACGAGCGCGGCGAACAGCTCGTACTCGTTGTGGAGCATCGGATCGGCGATGTCGCCGATGACGAAGCCGAAGTTGAGCGTCGCTGCCAGCAGGATGAAGAAGCCGAAAACCACTTTTTCCAGGTTCATGCGCCCTCGCTCGCGGGGAAGCCCGTCGAGCGGGGATTGTACGGGCGGGCGGTGCCTGGGTGGCAGCCGCGCAGCGTCCGCTGTTGACGGCGCCGGAGCCGAGCGTGGATCATGGGGGCGTGCACGACCCCGGCGGGGCCACCGCGCCGCCGCGCCACGCTCATCCCAGGAAACCCCATGCCACGCACGCTTCGCGCCCTCCGGCGCGGACTTCTCGCAGCGCTTCTCGCCGCCACGCCCGCCGCATTCGCGCAGGGCCAGCTCAACGTCATCTGCCCGGTCCAGGCCGAGTGGTGCAGCCTCGCCGCCGTCGAGTTCGAGAAGGAGACGGGAATCAAGGTGGCGATGACGCTCAAGGGCTCCGGGGAGTCGTTCGCACAGATTTCGGCCGAGAAGGCGAACCCGAAGCTCGACGTGTGGTTCGGCGGCACCGGCGATCCGCACCTGCAGGCCGCGGAGCTCGGGTTGCTCGAAGAGTACCGCTCGCCCATGCTTGCCCAGCTGCACCCGTGGGCGCAACGCCAGGCCGAGCAGTCCAAGTACCGCACGGTGGGCATGTACCTCGGCGTGCTGGGCATCGGCTACAACACCGAGTTGCTCGCGAAGAAGAAGCTCGCCCCGCCCGCGTGCTGGCGCGACCTCATCAAGTCCGAATACAAGGGCGAGGTACAGATGGCCAATCCGAACGCCTCGGGCACCGCGTACACGGCGATCGCCACGCTCGTGCAGGTGTTCGGCGAAGAGGAGGCCTTCAAGTACCTGAAGGCGCTGCACATGAACATCAACCAGTACCCGCGGTCGGGCGTCGCTCCGGTCAAGGCGGCCGCGCGCGGTGAGACGCTGGCCTCGATCTCCTTCGTCCACGACGTAGTCACCGAGGCGCAGGCGAACTTCCCGGTGCGAGGCGCGGCGCCCTGCGAGGGAACCGGCTACGAGATCGGATCGCTCTCGATCGTGAAGGGCGCGCGCAACCTCGACAACGCGAAGCGTTTCGTCGACTGGGCGCTGACCGCGAAGGCGCAGTCGCTGGGCGCGCAGGCGAAGCAGTACCAGGTGCCGTCGAACACGAGCGCCCCGGTGTCGCCGCTCGCGCCGAAGCCCGCCGAGATGAAGCTGATCACCTACGATTTCGCGAAGTACGGCAGCTCGGCCGAGCGCAAGCGCCTGCTCGAGCGCTGGGACCGCGAGATCGGCAGCATCGCCAAGTGAGGACGAAGGGGACGCCCATGCTACGCCGCATCGCCGCCGCCGCGCTTGCGGCCCTCGCCCTGCCGGTCGCCGCGCAGGGCCAGCTCAATCTCTACTGCAGCTCGCCGAATACCGCGTGGTGCCAAGGGCTCGCCAACGGCTTCGAGAAGGCAACCGCCACGCGCGTCGCGGTCATCCAGAAGGCCACCGGGGAGATGCTGGCGCAGATCAAGGCCGAGCGCGACAACCCGAAGGGTGACGTCTGGTGGGCGGGGCCGGGCGACGCGTACCTGCAGGCGGCCGAGGAAGGCCTGCTCGAAACGTACCGTTCGCCGAAGGTCGCCGAGCTGCAGCCGTGGGCGCAGCGCATCACCGAAATCTCGAAGGACCGGGTGTCCGGCGTCTACGGGGGCATCATCGCGCTCGGGTACAACACCGAGCTGATGGCGAAGAAGAAGCTCGCCGTGCCGCGCTGCTGGAAGGACCTCGCCAACCCCGCGTACAAGGGCGAGATCATGTTCGGCAACCCGAACTCCTCCGGCACCGCCTACCTGATGCTCGCCACGCTGGTGCAGGTGTTCGGCGAGGACGCGGCGTTCAGGTACCTGCGCGACGTGCATCCCAACGTCAACCAGTACGCTCGCTCGGGTATCGGCCCGATGACGGCAGTGACGCGCGGCGAGACCGCGATCGGCAGCACGGTCCTGCACGGCGTCATCAACGAGATCGTGCGCGGCTTCCCGGTCGAGCCGGTGCTGCCCTGCGAGGGGGTCGGCTACGAAATCGGCTCCACGGCGATCATCAAGGGCGCGCGCAACCTCGATACCGCGCGCAAGTTCGTCGACTACGCGCTCTCCGCCGAGGGGCAGAAAATCGGCCTCGACGTGAAGGAGTACGCGATCCCGACCAACCGCACCGTCGCGCTGCCGCCGCAGGTGCCGAGTCTCGCCGACATCAAAGTGATCGACTACGACTTCGCGAAGTACGGCAGCTCGTCCGAGCGCAAGCGCTTGCTCGACCGCTGGGAGAAGGAGATCAACTCGCTGGCCCGCTGACGCCGTCCGCGTCGTGGAGGCCAGCCGCCCGCCGGCTCAGCGCGCGATCGCCGCCTGGCTCGCGCTGGGCGCACTCGGCGTGCTTGTCCTGCCCTGGTATGCGCTGCAGGGCTCGGTCTTCTCGCCTGGCTGGATCGCGAGCTTCGCCTCGCGCGAGAACGCGAGCGCGCTCCTGCAGGCGCTGCAGCACGGCCGGCCGTGGCTGTGGCCCGTGCTGCTGCTCCTGCTCGTCGCCGGCGCGGCCCTGCTCGCGCGCGACCGCCGCCATCGCGCGCACGTCCTGATCGTCGGGGGCGCCGGCGGCTTCGCCTGGACGCTGGCGCAGGGCTTTGCGATCGGACCGCGCGGCTACTCGTTCGAGGTTCTCGCCGCCGCGCTTCCTGCCGTCGCCCGCGGCCAGTACGGCATGGGGCTCGGTGCCGCGCTGGCGCTCGCCGCGTTCGCGATGCTGTTCGCGATCGGTCTCGCGCTGCGCGGCTACTTCAAGGGCGACGCCTTCGTCGCGGGCTCGCTGGTGGCCGTGGCCGCGCTCGTGGCGATGTTCACGTTTTTCCCCGTCGTGAAGATCCTCGTGTCGGCCTTCGAGGGCGCTGACGGCGCCTTCGCGCCGGCGACGCTCCTGCAGCGGGTCGCCGCTCCCAAGATATGGGGGCTTGGCTGTCTCGGTGGCGGCACGCGCTGCGGCGTCGCGTGGAACACGCTGGTGCTGGCGATCGCCTGCGCTGCCTGCTGCACCGCGCTCGGGCTCGCGTTCGCGCTGATCGTCACGCGCACGTCGTTCCGCTACCGCAGGCTGCTGCGCGTGCTCTCCGTGCTGCCGATCATCACGCCGCCCTTCGTGATCGGCCTGGGGCTCATCCTGCTGTTCGGCCGCTCGGGCCTGGTCAACCAGTTCCTCGAGTTCGCCTTCGGCGTCGAGCCGACGCGGTGGATCTACGGCTTCCAGGGGGTGCTCGTCGCGCAGGTGTTCGCGTTCACACCGATCGCCTTCCTCGTGCTGATCGGCGTGGTCGAGGGCGTCTCGCCCACGCTCGAGGAGGCGGCGCAGACGCTTCGGGCCGACCGCTGGCAGACGTTTACGACGGTGTCGCTGCCGCTGATGCGCCCCGGGCTCGCCAACGCGTTCCTCATCAGCTTCATCGAGTCGATCGCCGACTTCGGCAACCCGATCCTGCTCGGCGGCAACTTCGGCGTGCTCTCCACCGAGATCTTCTTCTCGGTCGTGGGCGCGCAGCTCGACCAGGGCCGGGCCGCCACGCTCGGCCTCATCCTGCTCGTCTTCGCGCTCGCCGCCTTCTTCCTGCAGCGGCGCGCGCTCGGCCGCAAGGTCTACACGTCGATGGCCGGCAAGGGCGACGCGGGGCTTCCCACGCAGCTGCCCGGCGGCGTGCGGGGCGCTTGCTACGCGATCGCGCTGCCCTGGGCGCTGCTGACCGTCGTGATCTACGCGATGGCGCTCACCGGCGGCTTCGTCGAGACCTGGGGGCGCGACTACACGTTCACGCTCAAGCACTACGTCAAGGCGTTCGGCGTCGAGTGGGGGCCGCACGGCATCCTGTGGGCCGGCGCGGCGTGGGACTCGTTCTGGACCACGGTGAAGCTCTCTGCCGTCGCCGCCCCGATCACGGCGGCCGCCGGCATCGTCGCCGCATGGCTGCTGACGCGGCAGACGTTCGTCGGCCAGGCGACGTTCGAGTTCGGCACCATGCTCTCATTCGCGATCCCCGGTACCGTGATCGGCGTCTCGTACATCCTCGCCTTCAACGTGCCGCCGATCGAACTCACCGGCACCGCGCTGATCCTGGTCGCGTGCAACGTGTTCCGCAACATGCCGGTGGGCGTGCGCGCCGGGATGGCAGCGATGGCGCAGGTCGATCGCAGCCTCGACGAAGCGGCCACCACGCTGCGGGCGCGCGGCTGGACGACGCTGCGGACGATCCTCCTGCCGCTGCTCAAGCCGGCGGTCGTCGCCGCGCTGGTCTACAGCTTCGTGCGCGCGATGACCACGCTGTCGGCGGTCATCTTTCTCGTCTCCGCCGAATACGAGTGGGCGACCACCTACATCATCAACCGCGTAATCAACGGCGACTACGGGGTGGCCATCGCGTACAGCTCCGTGCTGATCGTGCTGATGGTGGTGGTCATCCTGGCAATCCAGTGGCTGGTCGGCGAGCGTCGGCTCGGCCGGCGCGGCGCGGCGGGCGCAGGCCGCGACCTCGGCGCGCTGGGCGGCAGCACCGCGTGAGGCAGACATGAAGGCCGCGTCGATCGAGTTCCGCCAGGTCACGAAGCGCTACGGCGACGTGGTGGCGGTGAACGCCGTCTCGTTCACCGTCGCCGCCTCCACGCTGGTCACGCTGCTCGGCCCCTCGGGCTGCGGCAAGACGACGATCCTGCGCATGATCGCCGGGCTCGAGCTGCCGACCTTGGGCCGCATCGTCGTCGGCGGCGAGGACGTGACCGAGCGCTCGGCGGCCGAGCGCGACATCTCGATGGTGTTCCAGAGCTACGCGCTGTTCCCGCACATGAGCGTGCTCGAGAACGTGCGCTACGGGCTGGTTGTCTCGGGCTCGCCGAAGGCGAGCGCCGACGAGCGCGCCCGCGCGGCGCTGGCCACGGTCGGCCTCACCGGCTACGACGAGCGCCTGCCCTCCGAACTGTCGGGCGGCCAGCAGCAGCGCGTTGCGGTGGCGCGCGCGCTGGTGCTCGAGCCCTCGGTGCTGTTGTTCGACGAGCCGCTGTCCAACCTCGACGCACGGCTGCGCCGCCAGATGCGCGACGAAATCCGCGAGTTGCAGCAGCGCCTCGGGCTCACCGTCGTCTACGTGACGCACGACCAGTCCGAGGCGATGGCCGTGTCCGACCGCATCATCGTCATGGACCGCGCCGTGATCGCGCAGGAGGGCGCCCCGCGCGACCTGTACGAGGCGCCCGTGGACGCGTTCGTCGCGGGCTTCATGGGTGACGCGAATCGCGTGCGCGGGACGCTCTCACGTCTCGACAACCGAGTCGCGGAGGTGCGCATCGGCACGCTGGCCGTGCGCGTCGCGCACCGTGGCGTCGCCGACGGCGAGGTGGACGTCGCGATCCGGCCGGAATCGATCCGCCTCGGCAGCCCGGGCGACGGGCTCGCCGCGACGGTGCGCAAGGCGGCCTATCTCGGCGGCACGATGGAGTACACGCTCGACACTCCGGCCGGCGAGCTGTTCGCGATCTCGCCGGCCGTCGACACCCCGCTCGCGCCGGGGACGGCGGTCGGAGTGACGTTCGCAGCACACGGCGTGGTGGTGGTCCCGCCGGAACGCGGACCGCCGCATCACACCCGCGCGTGACAGACGGCCGCGCCATTGCGCATAATCGCGTCCGCAGGGCATGCGCGCCGCACACCGCCCCGCGACCCTGACAGGAAACCACGGAGAACGACAATGGCACAACGCCGAACCACGCATCGCAGCAGTTCGGGCAAGAAGCTCTACGCGGTCCGCAAGGCCGACGGCACCTTCGCCGACATCCAGACGTACAAGCGCGCGCACGCCGCGGACCTGCGCCACTCCTCGAAGGCCGAGGACACGGCGAAGTCGACGACGACTGCCGCGAAGAAAGCCGTCAAGAAGGCTGCGAAGAACGTGGCGGCCAGGGCGGGCGGCTTGCTCGCGCGGGCGAAGAAGGCGGTCGCCGGTGTGGTGAAGGCGGCCAGGAAGAGCGCAAAGAAGGCCGCGAAGAAGTCGGCGACGAAGCGTCCGGCGAAGAAGACCGCGCGCAAGACCGCGAAGAAGACGGCAAAGAAAAGCTAGATTGCCCGCGCGCCCTCTCCCCTGTAATCGCCGGGAGAGGGCATCGCAGGAAGATGCCGCTGCCGATCAGGGCGGCATGCAGAACACCGGGCCCTCGACGGTCCAGCCACTGCCGACCATGTCGCCCAGAACAGTGGTGCTCGTCAGGTAACGGTGGTTCGCCTGCCCACGCATGCCGTTGTTGTAGAGCCGTTGCACAACGACGCGGTCGGCGGGACACGTGCCCACGCCGTTCGCCTGCGCGCGGAACACGAGTCCCTCGAACGTCCAGTCCGGATTGCCCCGTACAATCGCACACTCGCGAGCGTCGATCGTGTAGAAGTGCGAGGCCTGGCCGCTGCCCCAGAAGCGGCACGCGGGAGAGCCCGTCGTCGCGTCGGGCGCCCAGCTCTTGAACTCGTAGCCGGTGCGCTGCCAGCCGCGGATGACCACACCGGCATCGAGGATCGCGCTCTCGCCGGGATCGGCGGTCACGAAATAGTGGTCCAGTCCCTCGTGGTAGTACTCGACGACGATGCGCTCGTCGGGCAGCGGCGTCGCGGGCGCGACGTAGTCGATGCGCACCACGTCGTCCCCGCCGCCTGTCACCCGCGTCATGCGGTCGAGGCGCGCGCGTGCGCTGCGGTCGTCGCGCGCGAACGCGTCGAGCCACGCGAGCGACCAGGTGAAGATGTCGCCCGCGGACGCCTCGTCGAAGCCGTGCGCCACCCCGCTGAGCGCGACGAGCATGCGCGAGCCGTGCAGCCTGCGCATGCCCTGCTCCGCCGAGCCGATCGGCGACGTAATGTCCGCAGTGCCGCTGATCGCGAGATAGGGCAGCCGCACGCCGGCGGTGCCCTGGTTGTCGCGGCCGAATGCGGGCAGGATGCGCTGGCCGAAGTACGGCACGTAGCCGACCGCGCCCTTGAGCCGGCCATCGAGCCCGACCACGCGCGAGGCGCCGGTGAGCGAAGCCGTCAACGCGGCGCCGCCCATCAGCATCAGCGACTCGCCACCCTGGCTCGCGCCGAAGCCACCGACGCGTGCCGGATCGACCCGTTCGCGCCAGTGCGGGTGCGCGAGCAGCAGGTCGAGCGTCGCCGACAGGGAGAGCGGGCGCGTCGACTGCATCGCCGTGTAGCGCTCGAAGTTGATGATCGAGAACAGCACCGAGCCCAGGTCGTCGAACGACAGCATCGCATAACGGGGATCGCCGTGGAACGGCGCGGCGACGACGTAGCCATGCGAAGCGAACACCGCCATCGCTTCGAGGTAGCCGGTTGACAGCGGGCTGCCGGCGTAGCCGTGCGAAAACAGCACGACGGGCCAGCGACCATCGCCGTCCGGCAGGATCGGCGCCTCGCCGCCGCGCTGCATGCGCGGCACGCGCTTGCCGTTCGGCAGCGGGTAGTCCGGCCGCATGTTGGCTGCCGACGTGGGATAGCAAACGAGCACGACGTAGGTCAACGTCGTGTCGCGCCACGGACCGAACAGCGTGCGATCGTCGGGCGCGCGGAAACGCGCGATCAGCGCGTTGGCTGGATCGGAGAGAAGGTCGGTGGCATAACGCTCGCTGCCGTCGGCACGCGGAAAGCCTTCCCACGTCAGTTCGGGCGGCTCGCCGGCCGGCAACCGGGCGAAGTCCTGCTCGACGTTGCTGCACGCGATCGGGTACGGTCCGGCGAGCGGCCGCGGCGCGACCTCGGCCAGCGGGTCGGCGAGCGCGGCAGCAGCGTACAGCGCCAGCGCGCTGAGGGCGAGCGCGCGCCGGCAGCGCGCGCGCGTGGGGAATGGACGTTTCGGCATGACTTCGTGACGGCCGCGCAGCGCGTGATGCGCCGCGCCTACAATTGCTCGGCCGCGACCTCCAGCGCCGTCTCGCCGCCGTGCATCAGCGTGCGGGCAAGCGCGCTCGCCTGCGGCAGCAGGGTGGCTGCGAAGAACCGCGCCGTGGCGATCTTGGCGCGCAGGAACCCCGCGTCGCCTTCGTCGGCGGCGAGCTTGCGCGCCGCGACGAGCGCGCTGCGCCCCAGCTGCCAGCCGGACGCCGCAAGCCCCCACAGCCGCAGGTAGTGCACCGCGCCGGCGTGGACGGCGCGGCTGTGCGATGCCGAGCACCTCAGCACCCACGCCACCGCATCCTCGAGCGCCACCGCGGCCTCCGCCAGCGCAGCGCCGACCGGGTGCAGCGCGGCGTCGGCGTGCCCGGTCAGTTGCGCCGCGGTCTTCTCGATCTCGACGATCACCGCGCGCGCCGCGGCCCCGCCGTCGCGCACCGTCTTGCGGCCGATGAGATCGTTGGCCTGGATGCCGGTGGTTCCTTCGTAGATCGTGGTGATGCGGGCGTCGCGCACGTACTGCGCCGCGCCGGTGTCCTCGATGTACCCCATGCCGCCGTGCACCTGCAGGCCGAGCGAGGCCACCTCCTGGCCGACCTCGGTGGCGTGCCCCTTGACGATGGGAATCATCAGGTCGACGAACGCCTGGTGCGACCTGCGCGCGGCGGGATCGGGATGGCGACGCGCATTGTCGATCGCCGCAGCCGTGACGTAGGCGACTGCGCGCGTGCCTTCGACGTGCGCGCGCATCGTCATCAGCATCCGGCGCACGTCCGGGTGATCGATGATCGGGCCAGCCTTCGCGGCCTTGTCGAGGCCGACGGCCTTGCCCTGCACGCGCTCGCGCGCATAGGCGACCGCGCGCTGGCAGGCGCGCTCGCCGAGGCCCACGCCCTCGAGACCCACCGAGAAGCGCGCGGCGTTCATCATGATGAACATGTACTCGAGGCCGCGGTTTTCCTCGCCGACCAGGTAACCGGTCGCGCCGTCCTTCTCGCCGTAGACCATCACGCAGGTGGGGCTCGCGTGGATGCCCAGCTTGTGCTCGATCGAGGCGCAGTGCACGTCGTTGCGCGCTCCCGGCTTGCCGTCCGGGCCGACGAGGTGCTTGGGAACGATGAACAGCGAGATGCCCCGCACGCCTTCCGGCGCGTCGGGCGTGCGCGCGAGCACGAGGTGGATGATGTTGTCGGTGTAGTCGTGCTCGCCGTAAGTGATGTAGATCTTGCTGCCGGCCAGCCTGTAGCTGCCGTCCGGCTGCCGGACCGCGCGCGTGCGCACCGCCGCGAGGTCCGAGCCCGCCTGCGGTTCGGTCAGGTTCATCGTCCCCGTCCACTCGCCGGAGACGAGCTTGGGCAGGAAGCGCTGCTTCTGCTCGTCGGTGCCCACGAGCTCGATCGCCTCGATCGCGCCCTGGGTCAGCAGCGGGCAGAGATCGAAGGCGAGGTTCGACGCGTGCCACATTTCCTCGACGGCAGCGGACACGACGTGCGGCAGACCCTGCCCGCCGAACTCCGGGTTCTTGGTGAGCCCGTTCCAGCCGTTCTCGCAGAAACGCGCGTAAGCCTCCTTGAACCCGGCCGGCGTGCGGACCGTACCGTCCTCGAGCCGCCGCGCGCCCTCGCGGTCGCCGGGACGGTTCAGCGGATCCAGCACCTCGGCGGCGAACTTCGCCGCCTCGTCGAGGATCGCCGTGACGACGTCGGGCGCCGCCTCTTCGAAACCGGGCAGCTGCGCGACCTGCGCGAGCCCAGCGAGCTCGTGCAACACGAAATGCATTTCGGCAAGCGGGGCGCGATAGGTGCTCATCGTGGTTGCGTGGGTGCGGGTTGGGACGCTCGAGGCTACCCCGGGGGGCCTAGAGCGGGAACACTAAACAAGGGGCACAAGCACCGGCGGCTGCGCGCGCCGCGAGGTTGCGAATCCCCCTACCGGGGACCGAGCTCGGCAGTGAGCTGCGGGACGAGCTCGAAGAGGTCGCCGACCAGCCCGTAGTCCGCGACCTGGAAGATCGGCGCCTCGGAGTCCTTGTTGATCGCCACGATCACCTTGCTGTCCTTCATGCCGGCCAGGTGCTGGATCGCGCCCGAGATGCCCACCGCGATGTACAGGTCCGGGGCGACGATCTTGCCCGTCTGCCCCACCTGGTAGTCGTTGGGCACGTAGCCCGCGTCGACCGCTGCGCGCGAGGCGCCCACCGCCGCGCCCAGGCGATCGGCAAGCGCTTCGAGCAGCTTGAAGTTCTCCGCGCTGGCGAGCGCCCGGCCACCCGACACCACCACGCGCGCCGAGGCAAGCTCGGGACGCTCCGAGCGGGCGATCTCCTGCCCGGTGACGCGGCTTTTGCCGACATCCGCCGCCGCCGGCCGCGACTCCACCGCGCCCGCGCCGCCGCTCGCGGCGACCGCCTCGAACGACGTCGCGCGCACCGTGATCACCTTCACCGCGTCCTTGGCCTGCACCGTGGCGAATACGCTGCCCGCGTAGATCGGGCGCACGAACGTGTCGGGCGAAACGACCGCGGTGACGTCGGAGACCTGCGCGACGTCGAGCTTCGCAGCGACGCGCGGGGTCACGTTGCGACCGTAGCCGGTCGCCGGGGCGAGGATGTGCGTGTAACCGCCGCCCTCGACCACCGCGAGCACCTGCGCGGCGAGGTTCTCGGCCGTCGGCTGCGCGAGGTGCGGCGCATCGACGAGGATCGCCTTGGCGACACCGACGGCCTGCGCCGCCGCCGACGCTGCAGCGTGGGCGCCGCTGCCGGCGACGAGGACGTGGATCGCGCCGCCCAGCTGCGTCGCCGCGCCGACGGTGTGCAGCGTCGCGGACTTGAGCGCGGCGTTGTCGTGCTCGGCGATGACGAGGATGGTCATGGAGTCGTGGTAGCAGGCGCGCCGCGTGGACCGCCGGCGCGTTCGGGGTTTCGGGACGGACGGGACGCCGCGCTCAGGACAGCACCTTGGCCTCGTCGCGCAGCTTCGCGACCAGCTCCTTGACGTCGGCCACGCGGCCGCCGCCCTTGCGCTTCGGCGGCTCGGCCACGTTCAGCGTGATCACGCGCGGCGACACGTCCACGCCCAGCGCCTCGGGCTTGACCGTGTCGAGCGGCTTCTTCTTCGCCTTCATGATGTTCGGCAGCGTCGCGTACCGCGGCTCGTTGAGGCGCAGATCCGCCGTCACCACCGCGGGCAGCGCCATCTCCAACGTCTCGAGGCCGCCGTCGACCTCGCGCTTGACGGTCAGCGCGCCGCCGTTCACCTCGACCTTCGAGGCGAACGTGCCCTGCGGCCAGTCGAGCAACGCGGCGAGCATCTGGCCGACCTGGTTGCTGTCGTCGTCGATCGCCTGCTTGCCCAGGATCACCAGTTGCGGCGCCTCGCGCGCGACCACCGCGGCCAGCAGCTTCGCCACGGCCAGCGGCTGCAACTCGGCGTCGCTCTCCACGAGGATCGCGCGGTCCGCGCCGATGGCGAGCGCGGTGCGCAGCGTCTCCTGGCAGCCCGCCACGCCGCAGGACACGGCGACGATCTCGCTCGCCACACCCTTCTCCTTGAGCCGCACCGCCTCCTCGACGGCGATCTCGTCGAAGGGGTTCATCGACATCTTCACGTTGGCCGTGTCGACCCCGCTGCCGTCCGGCTTCACGCGGACCTTGACGTTGTAATCGACGACGCGCTTGACCGGGACGAGGATCTTCATGCCTGCAGTGTGTTATACGAAACACCACATTATATGGGTATCGGGGGGCTGGGCCGGCACAAGCGCTTCCGCGCGCGCGCGCACACAGCGATGCGGGTCTCCTTGTACTGGACAGAACGGCCGCACTTCGTGCACACCGGATCAACTTCCGGGCGTATATTGAACGCCTGCTGTCTGCCACAAGAGGGATGCTTGAACATTGTCCTCCACATTCGGCCGTAGCGACGGCACGGCCGGGCCGCATCGCTGACTGACCTATCCGTTGCAACGGGAGCAACGCATGAATGCCGTCGCCAACCTTCCGGTCCTTTCGACATCGAGCGGTTACTCGATGCTCGAGTTCGAGTACGTTCCGGAGCAGAAGACGCTCTTCTCGTGGATGAAGCCCACGCCGCGCGCGTGCTTCTCCGCGACGCTCCTCGAGCAGATCCGGGAAAGCGAAACGCTGCTGCAGTTGCACCGCGGGCGCGTCAACCACGAGGGGCAGCCGCGCGACGTGGCCCACGTCGTCTGCGGCTCGCGCGTGAGCGGCGTGTTCAACCTCGGCGGCGACCTCGGCATGTTCGTCCAGGCGATCCTGCGCCAGGACCGCCAGCTGCTCTCCTACTACGCGCACCTGTGCGTCGACAACCAGATGCGCCGCCACCGCGGCTTCGAATGCGGGATCGCGACCGTCGCGCTGGTGCAGGGCAAGGCGCTCGGCGGCGGCTTCGAGTGCGCGCTCGCCTGCCACACGATCGTCGCCGAGCGCTCGGCGACCATGGCGCTGCCCGAGACGCTGTTCAATCTGTTCCCGGGCATGGGAGCGTTGTCCTTCCTCGGCCGCAGGATCGGGCTGCGCAAGGCAGAGCAGCTGATCGTCTCCGGCGCGACGTTCACCGCCAGCGACTTGCACGACCTGGGCGTGATCGACGAGGTCGTCGAGGACGGCATGGGCGTGGAGTCGGTCAGGACGCTGCTGCAGCAGCGGCACAAGCGGCAGAACACGTTCCGCAGCCTCGCTGAAGCCAAGCTCGCCTATCACACGGTGACCCGCGAGGAGCTCGAGCGGATCGTCGACGTCTGGGTCGAGGGCGCGCTGCGCCTCGAGTCGCGCGACCTCAAGATGATGACGCGGCTGGTGCGCGCGCAGGACAAGCTCACGAAGATGTCGCCGGAAGACCAGGCGATCGAGCAGATGTACTCGCCGCCCTCCACGAAGCTGCACGCCGCCTGACGCGGCGCCCCGCGCTACAGCGCGGCGCGGTGCCTGCGCTCCGTCAGCGCGGCGATCGCGCGCAGCGTGCCGTCGAAGCACTGGCGCAGCTCGGGCGATGCGGCGAGCACGTGGCCGATCTGCCCGGATTCCGCCAGCTCCTCCATCGCCTTGCAGCGCGCCGCGAGCTGGCTCGCGCCGACGCTGACCGCCGCGCCCTTGAGCGCGTGCAGCGTGTCGCGCACCGCGCCGACCTGCCCGCTGCCGATGGCCGCGTCGAGCTTGCGCAGCAGCAGCTCGACGTCGTCCTGGAAACCGTGCAGCAGCTGGTTCAGGAAATCCGGCGTGCTGGCGATGCGCTCCACCTCGCCGAAGCGGTTGGCGTCCATCAGCGCGACGGCGTCGAGCGCAGGCTGCGCCCGTGGCGGCGCGGACGCGGGCGCAACGGCCGCCGTGCCCGTCCGTCCCGCCCGCCGCGCGAGCCGGTCGACGACCTGCAGCAGCGTGGAGGCGTTGAACGGCTTGCCGACGAACTCGTCCGCTCCGCAGAGCCGCGCGCGCTCGCGCGCCTCCACCGTCACCGCCGCGGACAGGATAATCACCGGCAGGCGCACGCCCGCGGGCTCCATGGTCCTGATTGCCGCGGCGACCTCCACGCCGTTGCGTTCCGGCATGTTGAAGTCGAGGATGGCGAGCTCGGGGGACTTGGCTTCGTAGAGGTCGAGCGCCTCCTCGCCGTCCATGGCCGCGTACACCGTGTGGCCGGCGCTCTCGAGTAGCTGGCGCAGGATCGCGAGGTTCGTCCCGTTGTCCTCGGCGACGAGGATGCGCACCGGCTGGCGCTGCTGCTGCAGCACCGAGGCGAGGTCGATCACCTCCCCGCTCTCGCCGAGGTCGCGCGTCGTGGCCGCGTGGATCGCGTTGCGCAGGTGGCGCTGAGTCGGCTCCCTGCCCACCACTTGCAGGCCGGCGATGCGGCGCAGCGCCGGCTCCTTGCGCGCGGACGCCGGGTCGGCGGCGCAGTAGATCAGCGCGACCCCGGGGTCCTTGCGAGCCCTGCCGAGCTCCTCGAACGCACGCACGGCTTCGTCGACGCCGCCCGAGACGACGATGGCGGACACGCTGACGCCCTTCGACTTGAGCTCGTTCAGGTGCGCGACCGCGTCGCGCATCGTGGACACCGACTCGACCGCCCCCACCGCCTTGGCCATCATGCCGGCGACCCCGCCCGCCGCCTTCAGCTCCCCGACCACCAGCCCGGCTGATTTCGCGGCGCCTTCCGCGGCCACGACCGCCGGCGCCTGCTTCGCCCTGAGCAGCGGCAGCTCGAACCAGAACAGCGAGCCCTCGCCGACCGTCGACTCGACACCGATGGTCCCGCCCATCAGCTCGACGAGCTGCTTGGCGATGGTGGTGCCGAGCCCCGTGCCGCCGAAGCGGCGCGTGGTGGAGTCGTCGGCCTGGACGAACGCCTCGAAGATGCGCGTCTGCGCCTCGGGCGCGATGCCGATGCCGGTGTCGCGCACCTCGAAGCGCACGCCCATGCCGTCGTTCGTCTCGCCGGTCAGCATCACGTCGACGTTGATCTCGCCGCGGTGCGTGAACTTCACGGCGTTGGATATCAGGTTCAGCAGCACCTGCCGGAGGTGGTGCTGGTCGCCGCGCAGCGTGTAGTCGATCGCCGGGTCGACCATCGCGCGCAGCGCGAGGCCCTTGGACTCGGCGTGCGGGCGCAGCAGGTGGACGACGCCGTTCAGCGTGGCGTGCAGGTCGAAGTCGCTGATCTCGATGGCCAGCCGCCCGGCCTCGATCTTGGAGATGTCGAGCACGTCGTCGACCAGCGAGCGCAGCAGCAGCGTCGAGTGCGAAAGCAGGCGCACGAGCTCGGACTGCTGGGCGTCGAGCGACGTGGCCTTGATGAGGTCCGCGACGCCGACGATGCCGTTGAGCGGCGTGCGCATCTCGTGGCTCATGTTGGCGAGGAAGCTCGACTTCGCGAGGTTCGCCTCCTCGGCCCGGCGCTGCGCTTCGTGGATGCGCTCGAGCAGCGTCGACACGTAGACCGGCAGCACGACGAGCGCCACGAGCAGCGACCACCCCGCCGCCTGGAACGCCTCCCAGTAGGGGTGGAACAGCAGGACGGCGACGTAGCCGACCAGCGCGAGCGCCTGCGAGATGAACAGGTACTTGCGCCCGTAGCGGAAGCCGTTGCCGAAGGCGACGAACAGGTAGACGCCCAGCATCGAGAATCCGGCCTGCCCGGTCATGAACATCACGAATGTCGCAGCACCGTTGTCGGCGACGGAGCCGATAAGGCGGCGCCAGATGTTGGCGTCCGGCGAGACGCAGATCGCGACGAACAGGCACAACGCGAACACGAGCGCGGCGGCAAGCCCGTGGAGCAGCAGCGCGCCGTGGCGGGCGTCGTCTTCGTAGACGAACGCCATCACGGCCAGCACGACCGTGACGATCACGATGCGCAGGATGGCCTGCTCGTGCTCGCTGTCGGGGCGGGCCCTCAGTCGGGCCCGCAGCCACGCGACTGCCTCTGCTGGATTGGCGCTGCCCAACGGACCACCCGGTCGAAAGGGACCGAGTCAGTCACGCAAGGGTCATGCCAATGGAATATCACAGCCCGGTCAGAAGGCGCGGCAGTCCGTCGCGATGCCCAAGGGCTTGTTGCGCCGCAAAAGTGACGCTCGGCGGCAGCGGTGAGCGGCCGGCGCCGGTCCCTTGCGCCTTCGCTACCCGGCCTGCCAGGCGGCCATCATGCGGACCTCGCAGGCCACCCGGCCGTTGACCTCCGCGCGGCCGGCGTACCAGCCCGCGCTCTTGCGCAGCCGCGCGATCTCCACGCGCAACACCAGCGTGTCGCCGCAGTCGACCGGGACGCCGAAGCGCGCCGTGTCGATGCCGGCGAAGAACATCAGGTCGTCGTCGGCGGGCTCGCGCGCGAGCGACCTGTACGTCAGGATGACGGAGATCTGCGCCAGCGCCTCGACGACGAGCAGGTGCGGCATGCCCGATGGCGCGCGCGAGGGCCCGGCACGGGCGAGGAACGGCTCCCCGCGCGTGACATTCTTGAGGCCGCCAATGTGCTTGCCGGGGACGCACTCCGTCACGCGGTCCACGAACAGCAGCGGAAAGCGGTGCGGCAGGATGCGCATGATCGCCTGGATGTCCATCGCTCCGCCCGCGCTCCCGCCGTCCATGGCTCCCTCCGCGTTCACAGTCGCTGCCAACGGCCGCCCACCAGGCCTTCGATCGGCCGGAACGTGGCCTTGTAGGCCATCTTGCGGCTTTCGGCGATCCAGTAGCCGAGATAGAGGTAGGGCAAACCGAGGTGCCTGCAGCGCTCGATCTGCCAGAGGATGTTGAACGTCCCGAAGCTCGCGCCGGGCAGGTCCGGCTCGTAGAACGTATACACCGACGACAGCCCGTCGGCCAGCTGGTCGACCAGGCTCACCATGCGCAGCGCGCCGCCCTGGCGGAATTCGAACAGGTCGGTGGCGACGTTGCTGTGGAGCAGGAAGTGCTGGTACTGCTCGCGGCTGTCCTGGTCCATGCCGCCGCCCGGGTGGCGATGGCGCTGGTAGCGCAGGTACAGCGCGTAATGCTCCGCATCGTAGGTCAGCTCGCGCCTGGAGGACGACAGCGCGTGGTGATCGCGCCACGCCCGCCGCTGCGCGCGGCCGGCGCGGAAGTCGACGACGGGGACGCGCACGGGCACGCAGCTCCTGCAGTGGTCGCAGTACGGCCGGTACGTGAACGCCCCGCTGCGGCGAAAGCCCAGGCGCACGAGCTCGCTGTAGACGCGGAAGTCGATCAGGTGGCTCGGCGTGGCCACCTGCGAGCGCGCCGCCCGCTCGGGCAGGTAGCTGCACGGATACGGCGCCGTCGCGTAGAACTGCAGCGCCGCCAGCGGGAGGTCGTTCAGCTTCGTCACGGGTCGATCGAGCCGCCAGTGTAGTGAGTCGGCCATTCGTTGAGCAAACCGGCCAGTTCGCTTCCAGCCGCGACGCCCCGACCCGGCGAAAGGTCTTCAACGAACTACCGACTCACTACACTGGGGCCGGGCTGCCACCCGGCAGGCGCCGCGTCGGAGTGTATCAACTCGCGCAAGCGCGCGGCGAACTGCGCGCGCGGAATCGCTCGCGCACCCAGCGAGGCGAGGTGCGCGGTCTCCTGCTGGCAGTCGATCAGCGGCACGCCCTGGCGCGCGAGGTGCGCGACCAGGTGCGCGAGCGCCACCTTCGACGCGTCGGCCTCGCGCGCGAACATCGACTCGCCGAAGAACACGCGCCCCATCGCCAGCCCATAGAGGCCGCCGACCAGGCGGCCGTCGCGCCACGACTCGACCGAGTGGACGTGGCCGCGCCGGTGCAGCTCGACGTAGGCGGCGCGGATGTCCGCGGTGATCCACGTGCCGTCCCCTTCCGCGCGCGGCTCGGCGCAAGCCTCGATCACCGCCGCGCACGCGGTGTCGATGCGCACCTCGAAGGTCCCGGCGCGCGCGCGCTTGCGCAGCGAGCGCGACATGCGGAACTCCTCGACGTGGAGCACCATGCGCGGGTCCGGGCTCCACCACAGGAGCGGCCGGCCTTCGCTCGACCAGGGGAAGATGCCGCGGCGGTACGCGTCGAGCAGGCGGCCGGGTTCAAGCGTTGCGCCGGCGGCGAGCAGGCCGTTCGGCTCGGCGAGCGCGCCCTCGAGCGGAGGGAAGGGGTCGGTGCCGCTGAGCCAGGGGACCACGGGCCGATTCTGCCATCGCACAAGTGTAGTGAATCGGTAGTTCGTTGAACAATCCGGCCAGTTCGCTCCCAGCCATTGTTGCCCCTGCGCGGCAGGTGCCCAACCTCGCCGCGCAGGGGCGTCGCGGC
>Ga0105090_10000221_pt1 | contig 25877 bp, 22 predicted proteins | sample PPLLak3March2015_FD_79110 | JGI IMG/M metagenome (GOLD analysis project Ga0105090, IMG submission 79110) | Freshwater sediment microbial communities from Prairie Pothole Lake near Jamestown, North Dakota, USA - PPLs Lake P7 Core (1) Depth... | ecosystem: Environmental > Aquatic > Freshwater >...
CTTAATTTTGCAGGTTTAATTTGCTTTAGATTCAGATTGGCGGTCAACGTTAATGCATGTTCTGAACGTTCTGCTTTACGCCAGTGAGAGCTTGCGCTGGCAAGTTTCCAAAAATCTTTTGTACGTTCAAATTCATTTTCATAGAATTTTGCTTCCAGCGTATGGTGGGCAATAAATATCCGGGTAGAGACATAATAATCACTATCTTTCAGCCTTGTTTTTAGTAATTTTTCCGCTTGTAGCCAAACGACTTCTTCATCGGTTAAACGCTGGCTTGCTTCGAGTTTTATTAAGATGGTATAGAGAGGGCTTTCTGGCGTATCTTTACGATACTTAACTTCATACTCGTTCTTGAGCCACAAAAAAATAATGTCTTTAAAGTTGTTTTGCTCACACCAAACAATGTCATCAGGCCTTAAACCGTGTCCGAGATTAATTTTGTGTATTAGGCTATCTATCTCTTTTTTATATACAAATTTGAGAGTTTCAAACAGTTTACGCTTTTTCAGATAATTAACGTCCGGCTCAGGTAAGGATTTACCTGCTTCGAGCTTTTTGAGCACCTTGCAAAGATGATCATTAACGTTGTCTTCCTGAATTTGCGTTGCTTGATATTTTTGTTTGAGCTCAGAAAATTCAATTTGCTGGGCAAAAGTTACCGCTTCATCAAAGCCATTTTCTCTTAGATATTGAACCTGTGATTCATCGAGACATTTATTTTCGTCTAACTTTTGTAATATAAGAGCAAGCAACAAATTATTAATATCTGAACCGTCTTGAACAGCAGCTTTATATTGATGCTGCAATGAAGACAATTGTTTTTTGAGGGAACTTAAAAATGAAATGCCATTGTGTTTATAAATCCATTCAATATCATCAGCGGTAAAGGGACTTTTTTGTTCAACTTTCGATAGAATGCTCTTGGCTTTTTGATCAGAGGGGATGTCATCTGAAATGCCATTTCTTTGTTTTCTATCATTAAAGTCACTATATACAAATTCAAGAGTAGCAAATAGTTTTTGCTTTTTTAAATAGTTAAAGTCTGACTCAGGTATGGATATACCTGCTTCAAGCTTTTTGAGTATCTTGTATAGATGATGATTAACGCTGTCATCCTGAATTTGCGTTGCTTGATATTTTTGTTTGAGTGCAGCAAATTCAATTTGCTGGGCAATAACTACCATTTCACCAAAGCCATTTTCCCGTAGGTAATGAAACTCTGAGTCATTGAGAATCTTTTTTTCATCTAATTTCTGTAAAATTAAACAAAACAACAGATCGTTTACAATTGAGTTCTCTTGATTATCAGCTTTATATTTATGTTGTAAAAAAGAGAATTGGTTTTCGAGTGCGCTTAAGAAAGAAAGGTAATTGCGCTTATACATCCATTCGATGTCGTCAGCAGAAAATTGAATTTGCCGTTCAAGTTTCGATAGGACGCTCTCAGCTTTTTCGTCAAAAGGAATATCCTCTAAAATCCCACTTCTTTGTTTTCTTAACTTAAAGTCAAGAATTCGATCAAGAAATCGATGATAACCGCTTACAACAAAACGCTCTTCTGTATTTGAAAGCCTTTCTTGAACATTTACCTTGTATAAAATCAGTGCGACTTCTGAATCAATATCGGGTATTACATTTACTGAATAGTACACATATTCATTTCTCTTTAACTGAATTAGTTCAGCTCTTATTTTTTGATGTAATGAGTTTCGGTAATCCTCCTGGTGCTTAATCACGTCTATGGTGTCGGGCAAATGATGTAGCTCCAACCATTGCCACTCTGCCGGCGTTAAGTTTCTTGCCAATTCTGCCTTTGTTAAAATAAAACTTAGCGGATTTAAAGCGGGCATATTCTGGCATTGCAATGCCTTGTATTTCTCGTAAAGGTTAATCATATAAATCCCAATGCTGTTTCCTGATCAACTCCAGACAACGCCGTAGCTCTTGCTCCAAGGCTCGATCAGTGCATAAAAACGGGCTATATTGACGCACTTGTTCAACGGTAGTTTTAAGAGCAGGGCTTAAAGTCTCCAAATTGCCGCGAAGTTCCACACCCTGAACAGCAGCCAATAAGGCGGCCGCGGCAACCTGCTCGGTTAATTCCAGTATGCGAATGCAGTCCCGTGCGGCAATGGTGCCCATGCTGACCTTGTCCTGATTGTGACATTCGGTGGAGCGAGAAAAGACGCTGGCGGGCATGGTCAGTTTAAGGGCTTCTGCCGTCCATGCCGATACGGCTATTTGCACGGCTTTAAAGCCATGATTGAGCATGGCTAACTCGGCGTTTGCACCGGAAAGATTAGCGGGGAGGCCATGATTGAATTTGGTGTCCATCAATTGAGCCATTTGCCGATCCATTAAATCGGCCAGGTTAGCTACCGCCGTTTTCAGGCTGTCCATCGCAAAAGCAATATGACCGCCGTAAAAATGCCCTCCATGTAAAACGTGTTCACCTTCGGCATCTATGATAGGGTTGTCATTGGCGCTGTTTAATTCATTTTCGATAAACTGCCGCAGCCAGGGCAATGAATCTTCCAGCACGCCAATGATATGCGGCGCGCAACGCAGAGAATAGCGATCCTGCAAGCGGGTATCGTGGCGCGGTGCGTCTCCGGTTAACTGCAAATCCGAGCGGATGCGCTGGGCGACCCGATTTTGTCCGGGATGGGGTTTAACTGAAAATAGTTTCTCATCAAAGTGATAGGCGTTACCTTTTAAGGCAACCGATGCCAGGCTGGTGATGCGAGTAGTCAATCGAGATAAATATTCGGCGCGTTGATAGGCAAGACAAGCGATACCGGTCATTGCCGCCGTGCCGTTCATGATTGCCAGTCCTTCTTTTGGTTTTAATATGAGTGGTTCGATATTTAAACGCGCAAAAACATCTTGTGTTGCCCGTCGTTCGCCCTGATAAAGCACTTCCCGTTCTCCCGCCAGAACTGCGGCTACATAAGACAGCGGTGTTAAATCACCACTTGCGCCAACCGAACCTTCCTGGGGAATGAGCGGCAGAATATCCTGCCGTAATAATTCGGCCAGTTGTTGCAATAATTTGTAACGAACCCCTGAAAAACCGCGAGCCAGGCTGGTTAAACGGACGGCTAAAATAGCCCGTGTTGCCGGTGCATCAAAATTACTGCCCAATCCACAACCGTGAAAAGTATATAAATGTTTAGGTAATTCTTCGACCAGATCAAGTGGAATGGAGATTGTGCAGGAATCACCATACCCCGTGGTAACACCATAAACAAAGCCTTCTTCTCTTAATAAGGTGTCGATAAACAACGCGCCCTTTTCGATCCTGGTAACAAACTCAGGTTGTTGACTTAAGCCAATGTGTGCCTGTTGCCGGGCGATTAGACAAATATCTTCTATAGTCAAGGGCTGGCCATCGAATACCACCTTATTCACCATCATTTTTTATATCCATAAACCATCCGTCCAGAACTATGACTCCCCTGTTCTGAACTAAAATTAAAATACAATTTGCCCACCGATGCCTTCCAGTTAAGCATGAGTTTAAGCTCTGCACCCGGCTGAATCACTTTCACAAACTTGATAACTTCCATCGTTAAAAACGGCTCATCAATGGCAAAAAATAATTTGCCGAAATGTTCTGCCCAGGCAATCTGAACTACCCCCGGCAATATCGGATAGCCGGCAAAATGGTCAGGGAAATAGATCAAATCTTCAGGCACACTGAGTTTCAGCTCAACGCTATCGCCAGTCTTCTCAACCAAAAGAACGTGTGGAAATTTTCGGCTATCCATGTCCAGCAAGTGTTTTAAAACGGGCTGTTCGATTTTGCCTTCTGCAGTCAACAGCATTCGCTCCAAAAACAACCACTTTCTGGGCAACACCACCGCATCGAAGTATTGGTAAAGCGCTTCACGCAGTTTTTTGATTAAAGGTTTTCTACCCTTGATTTTTAGTGACTGTAGGCCGTCATCAGTCAAAACAATAACCGCGCCTATGACATCCCTGTGATTTGTTAACATCAGGGTAAAGGCTTCCACTACCCAGGGTATAGCCATTAAGCATTGCTCTACCTCTGTCAAGGACACTCGTTTTTCTTCTATTTTGACAATCCTGTCCAGTCGCCCTTGCAGCATAAATCGGCCATCATCTTGTAAGATGATTTGATCAACTAATTGAAATCCCCCCTGCCCCCCTTTTTCAATGGGGGGTGAGGTCAATGTCTGTGTTATTTCCCCCTTTGAAGAGATTAAGGGGAGCGGAGCTGCGCCCCCCTTTGGAAAAGGGGGGCGGGGGGGGATTTGCAGATAAGGTGAATGCAACTGCCAGCGATCATCAGTTTGTGTTAGTGACATGTTTTCAAATAGTGTCCAGGCTGCCAAGGGCTCATTGCCCTGCAATCTCCAGCCAATACCCCCAGTCTCCGTACTACCGTAGATTTCTATGACCTGTTGCCCACTACACGCTAAAATTTGCTGTGCAACTTCATGTTGTAAAGCGCCGCCGGAACTGAAAACTGCATATAAGCTTGCAATACGTTCCCAGGGAGAGCCTTGGTCCAGGCGTTTTAAATGCGCGGGGCTGGCAATCCAATAAGCCGCCGCATCGTGAGTTCCTTTCACAAGGGTTTCAGGGTTGATATAACAGTCACTATGAAAACATCGTCCAGCCGATAACGGCCATAACACTCGAAACAGTAAACCATAGATATGCTGATGACTGACTGTTGCCAAAGCCGCAGCATTAGCCAGCTTCTTGCCCCATAGCTTTTCCAGAGTTTCGATTTCAAGCTGAAATTGTATCAGTTGCTTTTCAACCGGCTTGGGTTGTCCGGTAGAGCCGGAGGTAAAAATCACCAGCCTGGTTTCTGCTGAATCCAGCGGCAATAAAGACAGACCGGAATATTCCGTTGATTCCAGGCAATAATCAAACGGTTTGGTTGCATCCCAATCGCCTATTAACTGACAATCCAGTTGCTGGAGTTGTAGCGCTATGCCGGGTCGATTATTGCCGGGTATCCAGACTTCCTTACCGGCATGAAAAAGAGCAAGCAGCATTACTGCAAAAGGATAGGCGTCATTGGTAAATAAAGCATAGCGCTGAACCGGTTGCGACTGTAGCCTGTTAGCCCAGTGCCGGACTGATCCATTAAATTGACCGGCATCATAATAATGCCCGGCATGATAAGCAATCGGTGAAGTAGCCGTTTTTTTTGCTGTCATGCAATGAGACAGTGGAATCAGCTCATCAAACATATTTCTGGGTTTTCATCCGGACTACATATTCGCCGCCCAATAAAATGCCCATCAAAATATAGGCTATCAAACCGTTATATAAACTCCAGAATTCAAAACTACTCCAAAGAGCTGTTACCAAAGCGAAAACGCCGTTGACAATAAAAAAACCGCACCAAACTTGAGTAACGCGTCGTGTATACATGACTCCTGCAGGTGGTAAATCAGAATGCTGTAATCGAGCCAAACGTTCAATCAGACTGGGCGGCGACAGTAAACTCGATGAGAAAATGACCAACATTACGCCATTAACCAGGGCCGGATAAAATCGCAAGCTAACAATATTATTACTCCAAATGGCAAATCCACAATACAACACACCAGCTATTAGCAACGGTTTGCTCCAATGGTTATCGGAATAATTGATTGCCAGTTTGATAACCAGCAGCACAATCAAAATGCCTGCCAGTTTCCAGGGCTCAAGGTAATTGATGCCAAAATAAACAGCTAAAGGATAAAGCACGGTTAACATTGCTGTAATACCGTTTAAAATAATGCGCATCTCAGCTAATATCTTCCAGGTCCGGCGCATCAATAATTAATTGTTTTAATTCATTTTCCATGATGTTTATAGACTTCTCTTTGATGAGTAAAATAATCCTGTAAAAACTGATTAAAACGGCGCACAGCAATTGATTTAGGTTCAATTTTTGTAAATTCATCCAGCATCATATCATCGCCAACGTGCATGGCTAAATGAAAGCGACGATAAGGAATTTGATACCATTGCTCTGCTTTTGTTAAGGTACTGGGATAACAGGATAGGGTGACAGGCGTTACAATTTTGTTGGCCTGTAACGCTATTGTAGCGGCTCCCCGCTGAAAACGACACGGTTTACCCGGTATTGATCGTGTTCCTTCCGGAAAAATAATCATGGTGCCGCCTGATTGCAACCACTGAACACATTCGACTATCATTTTTTCAGGATCACCATTATTGATATACCCTGCATTTAGAATAGGTCCCCGCATAAAAAGATTATGCCAAAGCTGTTCTTTTACAATACAGTTTGCCTGTTTAACCCGGCTGATTAAAAAAACAATGTCCACCAGAGTCGGGTGATTGGCTACTATCAGTTGCCCGGGGCGATTAAGCTTTTCCAAGCCTACTATTTCGTAAGTCATTACGCCCATTCTGTGCATCAGCCCGATAAAAAAATAAAAACTGTAATGCACCACTTTTTGTCCTCGACTGATCCGTTGCAAGCGATCACCGGGCAAAATAGACACTATGGGAAAAACCAGCGCCCACAATAACAAGCCGCCTAAACCAAAAATAAAAAAGCAAAATCCGGTTGCAAATAAACGCCAGCCATAATTTATTGTTTTTACCATCGTCAGCGATGCCCCCGACTACCCAAACTCAATACTTTATCTTCACTAAGGATTGTGCATGAAATTACTTGAGTATTATATCCCCTCTACCCATATATGGACTCCTTGTTTATTGGCTGTTAAGCCGTTTTCAGCGTCTTCTAATATCAAGGGTAATTGTAATCGGGCGTGTCACTGTTTCATGGATCACTTCTGCATCATTAAAATCAGTTCTGTTGCCAGCCAACAGAGTAAACAGATCCTCGAGATTTATTCTCTATATAGACTATCAAAGGTTGGTAAGATTAAGAAAAATAGTTGGAGGCAGATGAGGCGAGGCGACAATCCCCACCTTAGGGAAAGTACAAACAAGGTTAAACCAGGGCGTATTGAAACGTCAAGCTTAACACTGATCAACGCTCATTTGCGTCGGGTTAAACTTAAAACACCCAACAAAGCAGACATAAACAACCAGACTGCAGAGGGTAAAGGAATTGAGGAAACGTTGGCGCTAGAAGAGTTGCTAACCGATAAATGATAAGATTCGCCATCATTCACCAGAAAGGCAAGGTTTAACGCTCCTTCTGAGTGAGCCGGTGAGTTAGTAAAGTTATCTTGATAAGGATAAGCACCACTGTGCCGGATCTTATGCGGCCCCTTCGATGGCGAGTTAGTCAAGTTATCTTGATAAAGATAAACACTGTCACCGACAGTAAAATACTGATTATTTACATTGGAAGTGATTTTCTGCATTTGTAAATAAACCTAGCATTTGCTTAGCTGTTGTAGTCATTGGAATAATCGTTACCAAGTTCCAACGAGGAATCCAGCGTATAGTTAATAGAGAATACTAAAAAAACCACTCCCTGCAACGCTAAAATCACCCTGACGATAGGCGCTCGAGCTAGCCTGGCTTGCTAAAGAAAGATCGGGGTCTTCCGAATAGCTGTGTAAAACAGATGTATCAGCCTTTGCGTCTGAAAACGTCCCAGGATTGCCCACATGCTTGACAAGGGCTGTGGTCCAATCATCAGCAGAACCATTCTGATTGTCAGTATCTGTTTGTACAGACACCGATGAAGACTGGTTGCTCCAGGTAATGACTGGCGCTGCTAAGACAGGGCCTATTGGATAGGCTGTCACCGAAAATGTATCCCAGTCAAAAGCCGCTGCTGCGCTAGCCATAGGCGCACTGATTGCTGCTTCAACGTTTAATATTGCCATGCTACCGATAACAACGGCAGCCAATTTAGCTTTCATTTTCATCATTAATTCCAGAATATTTAATAATCACAACCTATTGATTTAAATTTTTTTTAACTTGACTTTGGAAATTGCTGATAAATCAGGAATAAAAAACTTGAAGATCGAGTATAGCTCGTGCTTTAAATCAGTGGCAATTGCATCAATCCTCATTTGCCTACATCAATTCGGATCAACTTCTTCGCCGTTGTAATTCAATCGATTGAGACTGAAATATTCCAATCTCCTTTGAAAACTTTCGAATCACATATTATATGCAGCAGGTGCTGTGCCAATATTGTTGTATATCATATAACAAATTGAATTATATGTATTATTAAACTATTGTCTTTTGGTTGATAAGTGGGTGCTATGAAAAAAATGTAAAAAATCCTGACGCATTATACGGTATTGTGAAATAAAAAACTTAATCAAGACAGCTTGAATACTATCCATTCGTGCATGTGTGCGGTTTTAAAACAAACTCAGCACAAGCCTATATGGAAAATTGTAAACCTATTTATTAATGGGTTACGATGAAATGCCGTGTGATCTAGGCGGGGTTTTTAAGTGAGTACGCCAATTCAAGATGATTTTTTGTGGATATTTTTGCAAAAAAACAAGTGTAAAAAATTCTGACACTTTCAAAATTATTGTTAAGCGAAAAACTTAATCTAGACTGCAAATCTTCCCGTTTTAAAAAAACGCGATTTGCCAAACGTTCTGACAGGGAGGGGACAAAATTTAGCGGTGTTTCTACGGCAACATCGTAAACTTTGGCACGTAAAATCTTTTCTATGTAGTTTTGCGACATTTTTTAAAAAATCGGCTGAAGAATGTCTGGTTCTGCGGTATTATCGCACACCATTTACTTTATTACGGAAGCTCACCATGACACAAGATGAATTAAAACAAAAAGTTGCTCAAGCTGCTTTGCACTATATTAAAGATGTTTCCATTATTGGCGTAGGCACTGGCTCTACAGTGAAACACTTCATCGATTATCTGGCCGATTTTAGAACGGAAATTGAGGGCGCAGTCTCCAGCTCTGAAATGAGTACCGCACATTTAAAAAAAGTCGGCATTCCTGTGTTTGACCTGAACGCAGTCGGCACACTGGATGTTTATATCGACGGGGCAGACGAGGTGAGTCCTCACAAGCATTTAATTAAAGGCGGTGGTGCCGCTTTGACACGCGAAAAAATTATTGCCGCAGCCAGCAAGCAGTTTGTCTGTATTGTCGATGAAACCAAATGCGTTGATGTGTTGGGTGCTTTTCCATTGCCAGTTGAAGTGATTCCTATGGCGAGAAGTTATGTTGCCAGAGAACTTGTTAAATTAGGCGGTCAGCCGGTGTGGCGGGAAAATGTTATTACCGATAACCACAACGTGATTCTTGATGTTCACAATTTGAATATTTTGGATCCGATCAAGCTTGAACAAATTATCAATAATATTACCGGCGTTGTCACCGTCGGTCTCTTTGCCATGCGTCCTGCTGATGTTGTGTTAGTCGGTAAAGGCACTGAGGTCATTACGCAATAAATCTGTTTTGTTTCAGCTGTAGCTGGTGGGCAGGCTTTTTTGCCCACCAGAATAAGCGATATAAAAGTTGGGCAGAAAGGCGTTGCACCCTACATTACTGAGACGTCAATAATTAATTAATTTTTCTTATCTACCCAGGGTTGTTTGATAGTCAGTTTCCGATACATTCTGATAAATTCCGGTCAATTTGCGCTTGAATTCATTGGTCACCTTGCTGGAATCCAGCTTGCTTTTTACTACGCGCGGCGTAATCAGGACAACCAGTTCATTTTTGGTTTTATCATAGGTTGTACTTCCAAACATGGGTCCTATCAACGGAAGCTCATATAACCACGGAATCCCGGATTTGTTCTCAGTGTTTTGTTCATCTATTAAGCCGCCTAACGCTATTGTTTCACCGTCCAGTACAGCCACGGAACTTTCAATCTCTTTTTTATCAATGGTAGGGCTTTGTTTTTGAGTATCAGAAGCATCTGTTGGTACAGACACTACATTACTCACAATTTGCTTGATGTCCATAATAACCATACCGTTCGCATTAACCCTGGGTGTAACTTCCAGGGTGACGCCGGTATCCATATATTGAATGGTATTGGATTGAGCAAAGGAGCCACTGGTACCCGTACCCACCCCGCCAGTCAAAGGAATCGATGAGGAGCCGGTTGATATGGGGACCTGTTGACCGACATTTATTTTCGCTTCCTGATTATTTAACACCATTAAAGACGGCGATGAAATGACATCAACGTTACCTTTACTGGCTTGCGCACGCAAAATAGCTTTTACCTCATTCGAATTCTGTACCAGGGAAAGTCCACCTGTTCCAAAGGCCTTGGCCCCTGTAAGTGCCATATTTCCCAGATCGATCCCCCCTAAGTCACCTAAATTGCTACCGACTGCCGTGTCTCCTTGTCTTAAAAACCATTCAATGCCGTACTGTAACTTATCCGTCAACTTAACCGAGACGACTGACGCATCAATCAATACCTGCAACGGCAGTACATCCAGCTGCTGGATGACTGGCAGTATCGTTTGGTACGCGCGCGGCGTAGCAACAACAACGACGGCATTATTGGCTTTATCAGCAATTATTCTTACATCGTCAACATTGGATACACGAACGTCCCCACTGGGTTGATTGCCTGCCGATGACTTTTCCACACGCTGAGTGAGGGCGAAAGCACCCGGATTGTCGGACGGCGCATTTTCAGTCGATGCATTTTCATCAGGTGAATTTCCATCAGACTGATTGACGGCGAAGGATGCCAGATTGCCGGTTGGCCTAGTTGACTGAGTACTACCGGTAGTACCGGTACTGGTCGACCCTTTATTGGTCATAGTGGATGCTTTTTTCCCCGGCGCCACCTTTGCAGATTTATCTTTCTTTGCGGCGCCAGTAAAAATCTCATTTAATGTATCCGCCAATTCCTCGGCATCCGCATGTTGTACCTTATAGACATTAACACCACCGCCAGTGACTGTGTTGGCTTTATCCAGCCGGGTTACCCAGCTTTCAATATCTCGTAAATAGCGCGACTGATGGGTGACGGCTAAAACGGCATTTAATCGCTCTATAGGCATAAACTGAAAAAACTCAGACTCGTCGGTGTTACCTTTATAAAAAATACCTTCCAGTTCATCAATCATGGTTTCCGGGTCTATATGGGCTAATGGAAACAAGCCAAAAGAACGGCCTTTTAACACATCAATATCAAAAGTGCTTACCATATCCATGACCCGGGCTATTTCATCCGCTGATCCGGAAGCCACCAGAATATTGCGCGCGCCATCCACATTGAGTATGGTTTTTTCATGCACCAGCGGTTTTATGATTTCGGCAATATCCTGAACGTCGACATTTCTGACCGGTATAACCCGGGTCTGATAGCCTGATTTGCCGCTGGACATGTCGGAAGTATATAAAGCTTCGGCAGCAGGCTCTATATGGTAAATTCTGCCATCCTTGACCAAAGCCGCATTATTCATGCGCAGGACCATTTCCAGGGTAGGCAGTAATTCCTCCTTGGTTAACGGATCCGTTGTTTGTAAGGTGACTTTACCCGCTACTTTGGGGCTTAATACATAATTTTGCCCGAGAATATCGCTCAAAATGACTTTTGCGACTTCGCCAAGATCAGCCTCGTCAAAATTCAGACTATATGAGCCTGTCCCTGTTGGGGTCGTTCTTTTGTTTTGCTGGGCGGGGCTGGGTACAAAGCGGTCCGTCCCGGGAAACAGCTCACTCTTTGGTTTCGTTGTTTCGGTAACGGCTGGCTTGTTTTGCAGGTCTTTAAAAACAACATCCGGCTGCTTGCCCGGTTGCTCTTTTGCTATTGGGGTCAACGGTAATTTGGCCGCTGGCTTAGGGCCTAATAACTCACAGCTGCCAAGCGATAAACCCATAACCAGAAAGCAGGAGGCTGTTGCTATTTTTTTATAAGTGTTCATTGTTGATTCTCAAATTCGCCTTCTGCGGGTTGTGGGCTAACTTCGGGCTGTGAACTAATTTCGGGCTGGGGGCTAATGGGTATGTTGGGTACACGTAATTTCTTTGACAGTTCTTTCAATTTTGGTTTTCGGAGTAGTAAATCCTTTTGCTGATCACCTTGCTTTAGTATGGCTTTGTCTTTGTGAATTTCAGTCAGTTTCCAGCCATCAAGGTCGCCGCCCGTGCTTAGCTTTCGATGAGTATCTTTGGGAACCTTCGATGTAGAACGACTGAACAAGGCGGATAGTCCTTTTTTCGTCGTGTAAACCCCGTTCAGTTGCCAATCGAAAGATCGGGCTTCTGCGACATTCTGTGCTTCCTCAGGGCTGGGTTCATCGACAGGTTTTCTGCCTTTAATAAATAAGGGCCTGGCCACCAGATCCTCATAACTTTCTTCGGACTTCTGAGTCAATTCTATTTCAGGCATTTCATCATCTGATGGTGTTGTTTCCGCAGAACTTGTTAAGGCCAGTGTTTGCTTTTGTGCCTGAACTGCGTAGAACCATTCGCCGATAATAATCAAGGCACACACTAGGCAAACCAAGGCTAACACAGATACAAGCTTAGTATTCATTCTGGTTGCTTTCTCATAAAACTGACCGCCTGAAAATTAACGTTCAATTCATTGCTGGATTCGATTTGGCGTGTCGTTCTATTCCTTTTGCCGCGCATGGGTCTTATATCGATCTGGTCGATAATGATCAAGGGCGTGGATGTTTCTATTTTGTACAGCACCGCCCGCAAGACTTCACTATTGCCGGTCATCCTTACTCGAACGGTTATCCGGCTAAATTTACCTTTATTACTGACGGGAAGCGCCTGAGTACTGCTCAATTGCCCTCCCGCATCGACAATCGCTTTTTTTATAAACTCCTGCATCTCGGCAGATGCCAAGGCATCCGTATTCTGGCTATTAAAATAACCTTGCTCCTCATGCTGCTGTTTTATAGTGTCCATACTGGCAATGACAGCGTCTTTTTTTGCTAAGATACGTTCATATTGCTGTAGTCTGAATACCAGATTATTTTTAGCATCGTGCAGTTCCATTTCCTTGTTTACTACAGGTACTATTACGACCAAAATAATAACCAGTACGACGGCAATTAATAAACAGACAGCAAGCCAGCGTTGTGATAGGGCAGGGCTGCGCAAATCGAGCTTTTTAGCTTTACTCACTCTCCATGCTCCCTGCGTCTGAGCCCTGTTCTTCTGTATCTGCTTCTTCTGGGCTAGTTGCTTCAGTGCTCCCTGCTTTGGTTACATCAACTGTAATCTGAAATCTTTCCAGCTTGCTGATACTATCCTGGGTAACTGGCGAAGCAAATCGGGCATTGGCAAACAATTCAGACGCTTCCAGAACGGCAATCAGTGTTGAAGCGGCTGGAGACTCACCTTGTATTTGCAAGTGCCCGTCTGAATATTGTGCATAGCTCAGCCAGGTATCATCCTTGATGAGTGAGCTTAAGGTATTCAACATCACAATCACTTCAGGTGTCGCGCTTTTCTCTGCAATCAACTGGCGGGTTTCGTCTACCACAGCATCAATCTCTGCCTGCAAGGCTTTAACCTTTTTGGCATCTTTTTCCAGAGCATCGGCTTTTAATTGTAATGCGTTAACGGTTTGATATTCGAACCAGACGGGCATCGCTATAACCGCTGCCAGCAACAAACAGGTCAAGGTTATCAGTGTCGAATGAATTAAACGCGGCATTTTTGCCGTTTTTTGCCTTAGCCTTTCGGGTAACAGATTATAAGTATAGTCGAGGTGATCAAGATTATTGGCCGAATCCTCATAATCGGCAAATAACGGCGATAAGCCCAGTGCTTTGACATCCTCATAGAGTCTATCAAGAACTTCTCGGGTGGTTAATATCAGCATAACTCTGATTTGGCCGGGTTCGTTCATACCTGCCAGCAGCTTAACGGCAAAATAAACCTGTTCCGGTTTAAATGGGGTATAGCGATCAAGCTCGTAAGCGACAACCTGATTAAGGTTTTCTTTTGCCGCAGCGGGTAGGCTTAGCTCTTTTTGAATGGCATCCTGGCCCGTTAATCTGAGTATTACAATAGCTTTAGCCAAACGTTCATCTTTTTCATAGAGGCCCTGAAAGGCAGGGTCTTTAGCTCCTCGCTCCAGCGTCGCCAAGGGTTCAATTTGCCCATCACAGGTATAGGTAAGCACTAACTGACCGTTTTTAGGACTTATGATGATGAAGCTTTGTTTGTCATTAACAAACTGTTTTATTTTTTCAGGTACTAAAAAGCCAAGTTCTCGCTTCCACCAACGGAAGAACTGCATATAATCCAGATCAATTGTTGAATTCAGGTTCAGCATACTGTTTCACTAATAATTCATTCATTGCTTCGGTAAATAATGAAGCGTCATTTGCCGTTACATGCTCCCATTTCAATACCTGAAAGGGGGCAACTTCAGTTTCTTCGGTTCGCTTTATCACTGCACTTATCACGGCACTGGATTCGTCCTCCAGGAGCGCTTCAGAAACAAGGGTAAGTACATTATTTTGTCCAGCTGCATTATTCTGTCCTGAACTTGATGGGAATGGCGGAACAGGTAGGTTATTAATCGCGCTTTCCAATCGGGCTGCAATATAGGAGTCCAACAGGCCCGTATCTATACCAGGGATTGTTTGCAATACTTCTTTAGCCGCCAGTTGCACTGTAACTTGCGGCTGTCCGGAATAAATCGTCACTAACGGTTGAATCCATTTAAACACAGACTCATTCATCCCCAATACCAGCTGTAATTCTTCAATACTCTGAAAAGGCTTGTTTCCAGGCTGATAGGTTAAGCCTGCGTTCTTATATTCCTTTTTTTCGGCGCCCTCTATACGCACCAGATCATCTTTATCACGCCAGTCAAGAATGGCGTTGACTAGCTTGGTTTGTTGTTCTTCCTTTACAGGCGCGTGGGCCATCAGTCCTTGCAATAATGCTTGATCTGCTTTGTTAATATCTATTTTACCCGTTTCGGATAACAGCCGTACTCGAACTTTAGCACTTGCAGAGCTTATTTCATATATACTGCCATCTGCCCGCCAACGTTTATTCGGGTCAGTGTTCAGTAACATCATTTTTGCCATTGCAATCCCCGACTCTGCAACCGCCAAGGCTTGAGCATTATTTCGAATACCGCCAATAATAGAAGCTTCCCTGCGCATGCTGAGAGCAAAGCTCCCTGCCATAATAGTCAGTAAACTCAATACCCACAACACCAGAACCAGTGCCAGTCCTTTTTGCCTTATCACTCGACTGCCTCGGACTCATCTGTATTTTCTGCATTATCCGGATTGTTTGTATTATTTGTTTCAAGGTCTGTGTTGTTAGTTATCCCCGTAATTTTAAGATCAATAATCATCTCCGGCCAAAAGATTCCATTTTCCAGTTCGATGTTGATTTTAACTAATCGAGGCAGAACTTCTTTATCCAGCCATTCCTCCTCCCAACTGCCTTCGCTTACCCCGTCATCCGAACCGAAATAAGTCATCGAAAATTCGCTTACGTGCTTTATTAACGTGACTTCTTCCTTGTGCCATTCTTCGCCCTCAGCTACCGGGAAAAATGGCTTTATGGTTACTTTAATAACCTGCTCATTATCTTCTTCCTGTAAATCCAGGGAAAATAGCTGCAAACCCGATCTACCCGCACTTGCAGGAAAAGCTGAAATAAATTGCAAAGATTGAGCTTTGCCTTGAAAAGAAAAAGTTTTCTCTTCTTCTGACAAATCATTCCATAAAGGCCTTGCTATCGACAAATGCCGTTGAAAAAAATTATAAACAACTGCGACTTCATTCACGTCGGTTATTTTGCTTTCACCTTTTTCCCAGCTGTCAGCACAAATTTTTAAACTGCTGAACAATAAAACCACCATAATGCTTAACAGCGTCATGGCGATGAGCACTTCAATCAGGGTAAAGCCACGCAGGTGCAAGGCGCGAGTTACAGGGTTCAAACGGCAAGTTTTATGAATCTTGCATCTTGTCCCTTGTACCTGATTTTTTATCATAAGGTTTTATTGATCAATTTTAATGTGGTTAACTCAATTTGCCTGTCATTGACATTATCATCACCCCAGGTTACGGTGACCTTAACTTTAAAAAGTACTGCCGTTAATGCCGTGGGATCGACATTTTCAGGATTGAACTCAAATGGGCTAACCTCAACCAGCCAATGATATTTTTCGTTTTCCAGTCCTGAAGCTTGATTTGCTTGCAATGGGGTTTCCACTCCTGTTTTTGCCATTAAACTTTCAGCAATTTGAACTGCTGCAGTATAGTCCTCGGCAACTACAGCAGTATTAACGCCTGCGGAAAATATCTTTAGCAAGATGCCCAACGAAAGCGCGAGTATCGAAAATGCAATCAGGATTTCCAGTAAAGAAAAGCCCTGCTGTTTATTCACTTGCTTCGGTATCATCAAGTTCTATCTGACCGGTTAACCAGTTTATATCGATTTGCCAGGTAGCCTTACCCAGTTCAAGAGTAATCCTACCGCCTGTAGAAGAGCCGTCGGCAAAAAAACGAATGCTAGCAGAGCCTTCGGTTAGCTCGCTTTGCGCGGTGACCACGGTGACATCAATGGCTTTAGGGATAGGATAAATCCGGTCTCGACTACTTACGGTGTATGTGTTTTCGACAAGGTCAATGGTGACGGTCGTTTCCTGATGAGAAATCAAGGCCTGTCCTCTGGCGAAGCGAAGAGCAGAAACAATGTCCCGGGCTGCGACTTTAAGCTCTGTAGCATCATTGCCCGAAGAAAGATTAATGCCGACAACAGAAAAACCTAACACGACAATAAACAACACGACGATAAGCTCAAGCAGGGTAAAGCCCTTATTTAAATGTAAGGTACAAGGCTCAAGGGCCAAGGGAGCAGCTCTTTTTACCTTGAGTATTGAACCTTGAACCTTAGGTATTATTCCCAACTAACAATGTCCTGATCTTCGCCTTCACCGCCTTCCTTACCGTCTGCACCCAGGGTGAATAAATCAAATTTTCCATGCTCACCGGGGGATACATAGTGGTATTCCTGTTGCCAGGGATCTAAGGGTATTTTTGATTTACGCAAGTAAGGTCCATTCCAGCGCTTTGCACTATCGGGCGATTCAATCAATGCTGTCAAACCTTCTTCACTTGATGGATAACGGCCTAAATCCAGTTTATACATATCCAGGGTTGCAGCCAGGTCTTCAATTTGTACCTTTGCTGCTTTGGTTTTGGATTCACCCATGTGCTTCATGACTTGTGGACCTACAATTCCCGCCAGCATGGCAATAATGCCCAGTACCACCAATAACTCAAGTAAGGTGAAGCCTGTTTGTGTATGATTTTTAATATTTTTCATTGTTTAGTTTTATTTCCTCGTTAAAAAGCCAAATCATTAACACTCAAAATAGCCAGTAATATCGACACGATGATCCCTGCAATCATCAGTCCCAGGGTAATTATCAACGCTGGCTCAAGAAAAGCCAGCAGTCGCTGTATAGCCACTCTAAGCTGTTTATCATAAATAGTCGCTACGCGTAGCAGCATTTCTTCCAGACGCCCCGTTTCTTCGCCCATTTTTATCATTTGCATTGCCATTTTAGGGAATAAACGTTTTTCCAGCAAAGCATCCGATAAATGTTTACCTTGTTTTAACTGCTCTTCTGCATCCTGAATGGCGGCCGCTAATACCAGATTGTCGACGGTTTCCCGCACAATAACCAAGGCCGACAGTATTGAAACGCCATTGCCTAGTAAAGTTCCCAGAGTACGGCTGATATTGGCAGTTTCTTTATTCGTAATTATAGTCCCTGCCAATGGCAGTTTCAGAAAACGGCCATCCCACACCTTCTTTCTTATGGGGTCGGCCAGTTGAAACTTCATATAGCTGGAGATAGAAATAATACCCGCCAGTAATGCCCACCAATAGCTTTGCAACCAGTTCGCCAGTCCTACAACAATTTGGGTTGATACTGGCAAGGCTTTACCGGCACTTTCAAACATTTCGGTAAATTGCGGCACAACAAAGGTCAGCATCACGAATAAAGAAGCCAACGACATCACCAGCAATATAGCAGGATAAATTAATGCGGTACTGACCGTGTCTTTTAATTCCTGAGAGCGTTCCAGATAGTCAGACATACGCTTCAATACATCATCCAGACTGCCGCCTGCCTCGCCAGCACGAATCATATTCAAATAAAATTTACTAAAAATACCCGCTTGTTGTTCCAGCGCATCGGCCAGTGAAGCGCCGCCTTTAACTTTGTCCAAAACCCTTGCGATCAATTTACTCAAGCGTTCATTGTCTTCAGTCAAATCCATTAACACCAGCAATGATTTATCCAAAGGCAAACCGGACTCAAGTAAGGTTGCCAACTCGCCAGTCAACAAAACAATATCTTTTTGCGACAATTTGGACTGTTTTGCACTCAGGCCAAGAAACGATCGGCTGTTGGCAGGTGCAACACGAATCGGGATATAACCTTCCGACTGCAATGCTGCAATCAAGAGTTGTTCGTCAACTGCGTCTCTAATGCCTTCTTCCGTTTCGCCCAGGCTATTAACCGCTTTATAGGTAAATAAAGGCATCTTAAGTTTCCGACGTGACCCGCATAACTTCTTCCAGCGTGGTAATACCTTGTATCACCTTAACCAGGCCATTTTCATAAAGAGTTTGCATGCCTTCGGCAATGGCGAGTTTTTGAATGGCTCCGGCTTCTTCGTGCGCCATAATTAATTTGCGTACAGGATCGGTCATTGGCAAAAATTCGATAATAGCGAGTCGCCCACGGTAACCCATCCCTGCACAGGCGGAACAACCGACCGGTTTGTATAAAACAATATCACCCTCGGGTGCAAAGCGTTGCAACCGTAGATCTTTAACAATTTCTGGTGCGGCGATACTGCCTTCTTTACAGGCTGGACACAATTTTCTAACCAGACGTTGTGCCAGTATGCCATTGACGGTAGAGGTGAGCAAATACTCCTCCAGGCCCATATCAAGCAAACGCGTTATACCACCGGCCGCGTCATTGGTATGTAAAGTCGACAAAACCAAATGACCGGTAAGTGCCGATTGCACGGCAATTCTTGCTGTTTCCAGGTCACGCATTTCACCAATCATAATAACATCAGGATCTTGCCGCACTATGGAGCGCAGGGCCGAGGCAAAGGTTAAGCCTATCTGCGGTTTTGCCTGAATCTGATTAATCCCTTCCATCTGATATTCTACCGGGTCTTCAACGGTAATGATCTTTCGTTCCGAGGTATTGAGTTGTTTTAACGCTGCATACATCGTTGTTGATTTACCACTACCGGTGGGGCCGGTAATGAGAATGATGCCATGCGGTTGCGATAATACATCGATAAACTGCTGCAGATGCCGCCCGGCAAAACCCAATGCGGCAAAATCCAATACCGTATTTTCCTTATCCAGCAAGCGGATGACTACACTTTCGCCATACATAGTAGGTATAGTCGATACACGTAGATCCAGCTCTTTCCCCAACATTTGTACCTTGATTCGACCATCCTGAGGCAATCGCCGTTCGGCAATGTTCAGTTTAGCCATAATCTTGATACGAGAAATCACTGCTGCTGTTGACTTTACGTTGGGTGCATCAATCTCCTGCAAAACCCCATCCACGCGCAATCTGATTTTTAGAGCTTGCTCAAAGGGCTCTATGTGTATGTCTGACGCCCTGGTTTCAATCGCCCGCTGCATAATCAAATTAACCATTTTGATAACGGGAGCTTCACTGGCCAAATCTTTTAAATGTTCTAAATCTTCTTCACCCAAATCATCAACAGCCAAGTCATCAACCAGTTTATCCATTTTAGACCGGGCTTCGCCGTACTGGACATCAAGTGCCGCATCAATTTCTGACAGTAAGCCCACTTTGGTAATGATAGACTTTCCCGTTGCCAATCTAAGCGCGTCAATAACAAATTGATCTTCCGGGTCCATCATCGTTACGGTAATCTCCCCATCCGTATGACTTAAGCCCGCAACATGATAATTCTTTAAAAAGCGCAAAGATACCGTTTCTGGCAACTGCATTTCCAGCGGGTACTGGTCCGAAGTCACTTTCTCAAACCGGCCGGATTCGACAAACGCATCAGCCACATCGAGCTCCGAACATAAACCGAGCTTAACCAGTAACTGCGGCAGGCTTTCCGCAACCGAGGTTTTTTTAACCCGTTCAACTTTTTTCAGTTCCGAGGCTGAAAGTTTATCTCTTTCTTGTAACGTTTTTAGTAAAGACTGATAAGCCATGAGTATTTCCACTAATTTAGGGATAACCTCTATCAGATAGCCGATATTGATAGACGGGAGGATTTATTGATAATTTCTGTCAGAATTAAGATTTGAGCTCATTTTTAATCAATTTGCATGCAACGACAAGGTACTGACAATCTCCTTATTGTCCCTTTTTGGGTCAACCGCTGAATCGAGAATAAATACCCGTTCGCGCGGCACACCACCCTTCTTGACGACATAATTTGCAATAGCTTCTGCCCGAGCTGAGGCGAGCCTTTTAAGCCGGGACTGCCCCACTTTAATAATGGTAAAAAGCTTCTGTTTGGCTATTTCATAAAAATCACCTGCTTTGGGGTCCATCAATTGTGGTGTACCTAAAAATGATTTTTCTGCCAGCAGAGGAAACTTTTCAATAAACATATCCGCTAATAAACGCTTGTAGTCGTCATCAGAAAGCCCGAGATATTCATCGCGTATCTTTTTTTCGGCACTTTTATTAATCTCGGCAGCCCGGCGTTTTTTAAGTTGCTCATAGAGTGCCTCTTCTCTAATAATCGGCCAATCCTGTTCCTCGAAAGCGGCGCCTTTGATGTCCAAATTTAAAACCGGCCGCTCTTTCAGCGCCTTGGCTAAGGTATCCAGTTTTGCCTGTTGCTCCTTAGCCAAGGACGCATTCCCGGCGGCAAAGCTAATCGTGCTCATATCCTTTTCACTGCCTATCAGCGAGCCTAGCGCTCGAAAAGGGGAAGTGACCACTTTGCTTAGCACATTGATCAAGGCATCCGCAACAATAGCCCCTACACTAAATTTCGGGTCATCCAGGCTGCCGGTAATAGGCACATCGAGTTTTATTTTGCCGTTTGAATCTTTCAACAGCGCAACCGCCAGCTCAAGAGGTAATGAAATGGCATTCGGATTTTCAACTTTGTCTCCTAATTCGAATTGATCAATGAATATACTGTTCGATGCCGTCAGCTTCCTGTTAACAACAGTATATTTTAGTCCCAGCGTCAGCTTGCCTTTTTCGACTTTATAGCCGGCAAATTGCACCATGTAAGGAGACATCAATGGCATCGGCAGCCCATCGAATTTGATTTCAACAGTGTAATCACCCAGATAAGGACTTATTTCACCCTTGACATCAACAGGGGATAATTCGTACGCATTGCCTTTTAAAGCCACGGTCACCTTTGATTTTGGCTCAGAGGAAACGCCGCCCGCACCGCCATCCAAACTTTTTATGGGTGCCGCAAAGGGCATAATCAAGGAAAGATCGGAAAAATCGGAAGAACCATCAATCACTTGAATTTTACCTAATTTAAAATAAGGTTTGGCCGGATCGGATTTTTTATTTTGTGTTGATTTAAGAGGGGGCTCAGGCTTACTTTTGTCGCTAATAACAATGTCATTCAGGTTAACGGTTTTGTCCTTTCTGATAGTGACCCTGGCATAAGGTTTATTTATAACCAAGGAGGCCGCGGTATAACGATTTGCCAATAAATCCATTGCAAGGTCTTTTAAGGTCAGATCTTCCCATTTTATAAGGTCCCTATGATTCTTTTGATCACGGGTTAATAAGCTGGCAATCCCGGTATTGCCCTTGAATTTCACGTCCAGTTTATCTTGTTTTTGTTTGGCGACAGATACTTTACCGTCAATATGCACTGCGCCGTCTATGACATCGAGTCGTACAAATTTATCAAAATAGGGTTGAAATTTTTCCAGCTCAACATTTTTGACATCAAGGTCTAAGTTGGCGGACAGGGGTGCGATAACGGTATCGCCCTTAAGCGTGATCAATCCGGTATTATTTATTCCGGCACTAAACTGAATTGGCAGCTTGGCCCCACTGTTATTGCTGTAGTGGGTGAGCTTTAAATTGATGGGTTTATAGCTCATTGCTACCGGCTTTGGTTGCGTCTGATCTTCAAAGTTTAAGGATGAATTGGTTAAAGCAATGGTGTTAACCTTGATATCCCAAGTGGCTGTTTGAGGTTTGACGGTCTTTTCTACGGCCTTATCAACGCTGATTACTTCGGACTGAGTCAACGAAAACGAGGATTGGTAATTAATGACCCCTTCGGGATTCAGCCATGCCTGAACGTCAGCATTATGTGCTGTCACAGAGTCCAGCACCAGTTCCTTGCTGCCCAGGTTAAAATCAATCCCTCGCAAAGCAAAAACAGGGATTTTGACCAGATCTTTTTTCTGGCCTTTTTCCTTAAGCAGATGATCCCGGATCAATAAATTGTCAATCCCTGAATTGCCTTTAAAAGTAACCTCCAACTGATCTTTTTTGGGCATAGCGAGGACTGCTTCTCCATCAATAGTTAACTTCCCGTCAATAATATCCAGCCTTGCAACCTTGTCTAAATAAGCCTGGAAGTTTTCAAGGGCGATACCCTTGATGTCGACGGCTGCTTTAACGGAAAAAGGCTCTATAACGGTATTGCCGGCCAGCTTGATTAAACCGGTTTTATTAACCCCGGCACTGAGTTGGAAAGGGATGTTTGCGCCGGATTCATTACTATAATTGGTCAATTTGAAATTGACCGGTTTAAGATTCATAACCACTGGCTTTTTAATGGTCTGATCTTCAAACACAACGCCAATATTAGTCAAGGCAACAGAGTTGACCTTGATTTTCCAGGGTGCTGCCTTGGGTTCGGTTGGGGAAGCCGCGGCTTTATTGGGGCTGTTGCTGCCGGGTTTAGAAGCAGGAATCAGGGCCTGGTAGTTCATGACGCCTTGAGGGTTCAGCCAGGCCTTAAAATCGGCGTTATTTGCTGATACGGAGTCAATCACAAGGGTTTGTTTCTCAGAGTCGAAATCGATGCCTCGTAAAGCAAAAACAGGCATTTTTACCAACGTGTTTTTACGGTCTTTTTCTAAAAACTGAAAATCGCGAATTTCAACCCCGCCCTTGTTGACGAAAAACTTCAAACCATTTGCAGCCGTATAGTTGGCTTTATAATCCGCATCGAGCACTTCATACCCTTTTATACTAAAGGACATCGTGTCTGGTAAAGCCAGTGCCATAATCGTTTCCAGCATGACCTTATCAAGCTTGATATGGCCTTCCGAAGACAATGGTTTTATGCTGGCGGTGCCTTTCCAGTCCAATTGCCCGCCCGATTTCAGCGCCAGGGATAAACCCAAACGGGCTTGCTGATCAGCATGTGTCGTAAAATTTTCAATATCGATATTGATCGGATGAAAATCCTCTTTTACAGGCTTGGTAAAACTGGCATCTTCCCAGGCCAGTTTTCCTTCAGACAGGGATATTTTTGCAATATTGACAGGGAATACGTGATCGTTATATTCTTTCTTGACATCCGCTTTGGCCTTAACCATATCCTGGAAATTCAATGTGCCGTTTTTTTGTCTGGCGATATGGACAAAGGGCTTTTTTAGCGAAATTTCGTCGATGACCAGCGCCAATTGCCTGATTGATTGAATGAACCCCATTTTGATGTAAAAAACATCGAGAGCGGCAAAGGTCTGGCCATTATGCTCCTGGATTTCAAGTCCCTGTACGCTTAAAGACAGCGGAAAGGGTTGAACCTCAACGTTTGAAATTAAGGCTTTTCTTCCGGTTTCCTGATGGATGATTTCAGGGATTTTCGACTTTAACACGGCAGGGAGGATATACACGCCAACCACGGCATAAATAACCAAAAGACCGCACGCTATGAATACAGGGGTTTTCAATTTAGATACCAAGCGTCGAATTTCCATAAGTCTTCTCAATGAGATTTAATCAACATGACCTTCAGTCCAACAAAAAAGGCGGCCTTCAAAGCCGCCTTTTCAACCTGTCGATTTATGCTAAAACCTATAAATCAAGATATCCGGTTTCTTCATGCAGAACCTGATCAAGCCCTTGCACCTCTTGATCGGGTGTCACACGCAGACCGATTAATTTATCCAATAGTTTCAGGATCAGGTAACTGAATAAAGCACTCCAGGAAGCTGTTACCACGATACCTAAAGCCTGAACGCTAACTTGATCCATGATGGAAACGCCTTCAGCCAGACCCAGTCCACCCAGGCTGCTGGCGGCAAAAACGCCGGTCAATAATGATCCGGTAATGCCGCCAATCCCGTGTACAGGGAACACGTCCAGAGAGTCATCAATGATCAGCGTGCGTTTTACATATTGGGTTGCATAAAAACAGACAAAGCCCGCAGTCACGCCGATCACCAAGGCCCCTGCAGGACCGACAAAACCGGAAGCGGGTGTAATCGTTCCTAAGCCCGCCACCATACCGGTAACGATACCTAACACACTGGGTTTGCCAAAACGCTTCCATTCTATAAACATCCAGGTTAAAGAACCGGAAGCAGCGCCGATATGGGTCACTAACATGGCCATTCCGGCACGGCCGTCTGCCGTTAAGGCGCTGCCGGCATTGAAACCAAACCAGCCGACCCACAACATACCCGCCCCCGTCACCACCATGGTCATATTATGAGGGGGCATGGCGGTCGTTGGGAAACCCTTTCGTTTACCTAGCACTAATGCTGCTACCAACGCGGCAACGCCAGCATTAATATGAATAACAATACCGCCGGCAAAGTCCATCACACCCAAATCGGCCAACCAGCCGCCGCCCCATATCCAGTGACAAATCGGCATGTAAACAATAATTAGCCATAAGCCGCTAAACCACAGCATCGCCGAGAATTTCATCCGCTCGGCAAAGGCGCCGACAATTAAAGCGGGGGTAATAATGGCAAAGGTCATTTCAAACATGAAATAAACCGTTTCCGGAATATTTCCTATCAGTGCTGCCGTGCTTATGCCGGGAAGAAATGCTTTGGATGTTCCACCAATGATTTTTTGCAACTCGCCACCGTTGGCAAAAATCAAGCTGTAAACGCCAGCAAGCCAGAGAATGGACACCATGCAGGTAATGGCAAAACACTGCATTAATACCGATAGTACATTCTTGCTTCTGACTAATCCGGCATAAAATAATGACAAGCCAGGGATTGTCATAAACAAAACCAACGCTGTAGAGGTTAAAATCCAGGCAGTATTGGCCTGATTTAATTGATCAGCAAACGCTACTGCGGGAAATAACAGCAAGCCAATCAGCAGCTTTTTAGTTGGGGTGAAAGACATCATTCTTTCCTAAGCGACCTAGATCGCATCCTCACCGGTTTCACCCGTTCTAATACGAATCACCTCTTCCAAATTAGAAACAAATATCTTTCCATCGCCAATTTTCCCGGTATTGGCCGCTTTAACGATGGTGCTGACTGCTTTTTCTACCATATCATCAGCAACGGCAATTTCCAGCTTAACTTTAGGTAGGAAATCAACCACATATTCAGCGCCTCTATATAATTCAGTATGGCCTTTCTGGCGACCAAAGCCTTTAACTTCTGTTGCAGTTACACCTGCAACCCCAATTTCAGATAACGCTTCTCTAACATCATCCATTTTGAATGGTTTAATGATAGCTGTTATTAATTTCATCTTATCTCCCAAATATTATTGAACAAAAAAGTTGGCTATTTAGGCTGCATCATAGTGAATTATTAATCAACATACAATTATTAGACGGGTTTATAACATCAAAATTTATCGGTGTTTACTGCTTTATATTTAGAAATATCATCACAATAGGCTTAATTCTACTTTGTCAGATTCATTCACGCGCCACTTGAGACCGTCTGGCGTGTGATTCCTTGGCCTTTCGGCGTAGATAGTGCCGCTTGCTGATAATGTCCGCCAGTTCTTCAGC